>Ga0070735_10002764_pt1 | contig 15675 bp, 10 predicted proteins | sample Coa_R1_FD_66443 | JGI IMG/M metagenome (GOLD analysis project Ga0070735, IMG submission 66443) | Surface soil microbial communities from Centralia Pennsylvania, which are recovering from an underground coalmine fire - Coalmine... | ecosystem: Environmental > Terrestrial > Soil > Unclassified ... | reverse complement strand
TGCACCGCTTCGATCGGGTTCGAGGGCCCGATCACGGGCCCGGTGGCGTTCCTCGGCACCGAGCAGCTGCACTTCGCCGAGCTCGCGGTGGCGGCGGACAACGCGGCCAACCAGACGAACATTACGATCGTCCAGGGCGACACGCAGCTCAACCCCGCGATGGCGGTGACTGTCACCCAGCAGCTCGTCTCGAACTCGGCCATCGTAGGCGTGGTCGGTCCCGCGGGCAGCCAGGAGGTCGAGGCGGTTGGCGGCGCGATGGCGCGGGCCGGGATGGGGTTCATCTCCGGGTCGGCGACCGCGGTGGCGCTGACCACCGGGAAGTACCCGACGTTCTTCCGGGTTGTGTCCAAGGACAGCGTGCAGGGCCCGCAGGACGCGAACTACATCGTGAAAAACCTGCACCCGAAGTCCCTGATGATCGTCGATGACCAGGAGGCCTACTCGACCGGCCTGGTCAGCGCCATGATGCCGGTCTTCCAGGCGGCGGGGATCAAGGTCGATCACGAGTCGGTCTCGCAGAAGGTCACCGACTTCTCGGCGCTGGTCGCCAAGGTCACGCCCACCACCTCGGTGGTGGTCCTGCCCTGGCAGGTCGCGGCGAACGCGGAGCAGTTCGGCCGTGACCTGGCCCAGCAGCACAAGACCACGGTCATCTTCGGCACGGACGGCCTGTACGACACGAAGGCGTTCACCATCCCCGGCTCCTATGTATCCTCGTTCGGCCCGGACATCAACGGGATTCCCGCCGACGCGTCGATCGCCGCGAGCGCCCAGTCGAAGTACGGGTCGTTCGGCACGTTCGGGCCGCCGGTGTTCGCGGCCACGCACGTGATCGACGAGGCGATCTCATCGGTCTGCAAGGCCGGGCAGACGCCCAGCCGCGCCAACGTGCTCGCCGCGATCAAGAGCACGAACGAGCCGACCTCGATCCTGGGGCAGCCGATCTCCTTCGACGCCCAGGGCGACCTGGTCAACGGCAAGTTTTTCCTGTTCAAGATCAACACGTCGGGCAAGTACCAGCTGATTCCCAGTTCGTGACCGGCTGAGCAAAGGCAGTCGCTCCGCCGCGGGCCCCGGTGACCCGGGGCCCGCGGCGGAGCATGACGTGATGGCGGGAGCTGTGCCGGATGAGGCTCTTCTTCGGGGAACTGGTGACGGGTGTCACCACGGGCGCGCTGTACTCGCTCATCGCGCTCGGCTTCTCCATGGTGTACGGGGTGCTGAAGCTGCTCAACTTCGCGCACGGCGACCTGTACATGGTCGGGGCGTACATCGGCTTCTTCGTCATCCAGTGGTTCGGCGGCGCGGCGCATGTGAGCATCCCAGTGCCGCTGCTGCTGGTGATCATGTTCGCGCTGGCGGCGCTCCTGGTCGGCGGTCTCGGCGTGGCGATCGAGCGGTTCGCTTACCGGCCGTTGCGCGACGCGCCGCGGATCGCGCCGCTGATCACCGCGATCGGCATCTCGTTCTTTCTGGAGAACGCGGCCCTGCTGCTGTTCGGCGCGCAGTTCCGCATCTACAACACCGCGGAGTTCATCTCGCTGTCCAGCGGCATCCAGATCGGCTCGGTCACCATCGACAGCGTGCAGATCTTGGTCATTGTGCTCGGCGTCGCGCTGATGATCGGCTTGCGGCTGCTGGTCAACCGGACCAGGCTGGGCAAGCAGATGCGGGCGGTGGCCGGCGACCGCGAGGCAGCCGAGATGCTGGGGGTCAACGTGAACTTCATCATCGCGGCCACGTTCTTCCTCGGCTCGGCGCTCGCGGGCGTGGCCGGGGTCATGGCCGGGCTGCTGTTCAACCAGGTGACGAACACGATCGGGTTCATCGCCGGGCTCAAGGCGTTCACCGCGGCCGTGGTGGGCGGGATAGGCTCGATCCCAGGAGCGATGCTCGGCGGCCTGCTCATCGGGCTCGCGGAGGCGTTCACGACCGGCTACATCTCCTCCACCTACTCCAACCTGATCGTGTTCGGGCTGCTGATCGCCGTGATGCTAACGCGGCCGAGCGGGCTGCTCGGCCAGGCGCAGCTTCAGAAGGTGTGACGCGCCGATGAGCGTGGATCCGCAGGGACCCCCAGACTCCCACGAGCCCCCGGACATCCTCGAGAACCCGCCGGGTGCCGGAGGGCCGCGGGTCGGGGTTGACGAGTGGGTCGCCAGGCGGGCCGGCCGACGCGAGTACCTGCCGTCCTGGCTCGGCCAGGCCCAGCGGACGGGCGAGCGGATCGGCTGGTGGCCGAGGCTGGCCGTCGCCGGGCTGATCGGCGTGGTGCTGCCGTCGCTGGGCCTGGGGGGCTTCCAGCTCCAGGTCGGCATCGACGCGCTGGTGATCGCGCTGCTGGCGGTCGGGCTGAACATCGTGGTCGGCTGGGCGGGGCTACTCGACCTCGGCTACATCGCGTTCTTCGGCTTCGGCGCCTACGCGTTCGCGCTGCTGTCCTCGAGCCAGATCGGCAGTTCCGGCATCCACCTGCCGGCCTACGTGTCGCTGCCGGCCGTGGTGATCGCCGCGGCGTTCCTGGGGCTGGCCGTCGGGTGGCCGTCCCGGCGGCTGATCGGTGACTACCTGGCCATCGTGACGCTGTTCTTCGGCGAGGCCTTCGTCGAGTTCACCAACAACGTGGCTCCGGCCCAGCTGGGCGGGCCGAACGGGATCACGACGATCGATCCGATCAGAGCCTTCGGCGCCCAGCTGACGACCAACGCCGGCTACTACTACCTGCTGGTGATCGTCCTGGTGGTCATCATGGCGGTGCTGCGGCTCCTCGAGACCTCCCGCACCGGGCGGGCCTGGCGCGCGGTCCGCGAGGACCCGCTGGCCGCGGCGTCGATGACGATCCCGGTCAACCGGGTGAAGCTGATGGCGTTCGCAGCCGGCGCCATGGTGGCGGCCCTGGCCGGGACCATCTACGCCGCGCAGCAGGCCAGCGTGTTCCCGACCGACTTCGACACCCCGATTCTGATCCTGATCTACGCCGGGCTTATCCTCGGCGGCGCGGGCAGCATCGCCGGCGCCGCCACCGGAGCCCTGGTGGTGATGGTGATCTACGACGGAGTGCTGCGCAACCCGACCTACGCCGGCTACCTGTTCTACGGGCTGATCCTACTGACCCTGCTGGCCAGGGTGCGGCCCTGGCGGAGGCTGGCGGGAATCCTGGCCGCGACGGTCGCGCTCGGCTTCGCGGCGCACGCCATCGCGGCGGCGATCTCGAACCGCGCCGTGGCCGCCGGCTCGCAGTCCGGCTGGCTCGCGCATCACTGGGTGATCGTCCCGGCCGCCCCTCAGACCGCGGGGAACTGGGGATTCGTGGTACTGATCTGCATGCTGATCGCGCTCATCCAGTTCGGCAGCCGCTGGCGCACCGTCCTGCTGGTGCCGACCCTCTACCTGGCCGCGTTCGTGTGGGAGACCAGGCTGATCGCGGAGCCGTCGATCACCCGCCAGCTCATGATCGGCGCGATCCTGATCGTGATGATGAACGCCCGGCCGCAGGGGCTGCTCGGGCAGCGGCGGGTGGAGGTGCTGACGTGACCGCCGAACCCGCCGCGCCCACCGCACCGGCCGTCCTGGAACTGGATCAGCTCTCGCTGTCCTTCGGCGGCCTGCGGGCCATATCCGGGCTGGACCTGCGGGTCGCGGACCGGGAGGTCGTCAGCGTGATCGGGCCCAACGGCGCGGGCAAGACCACGGTGTTCAACGTGATCACTGGGGTGTACGAGCCGAGCGGTGGCGACGTGCGGTTCGCCGGGACGTCGATCGCGGGGCAGGCGCCGCACGTCATCGCCCGCCGCGGGATCGCCCGGACCTTCCAGAGCCTGCGGCTGTTCCAGAACATGTCCGTCATCGAGAACGTGATGGCCGCCACCTACGGCGGCACCAAGGCGACCCCGGGCGAATCGATCCTGCGGCTGCCGCGGGCCCGGCGCGAGGAGCGCGAGGTCCGCGCGCTGGCCGAGGAGGTGCTGTCCTTTTTCGGCCAGCGGCTCGCGGGGTACCGGTGGGACCAGCCCGCGTACTCGCTGTCATACGCGAACCGGCGGCGGCTGGAGATAGCGCGCGCGCTGGCCACCCGGCCCCGGCTGCTGCTGCTCGACGAGCCGGCCGCCGGGATGAACCCGACCGAGACACACGAGGTCACCGAGCTGATCGGGCGGTTGCGGGAGGAACGAGGGGTCGCCATCCTGGTCATCGAGCACGACATGCACGTGGTGGCCGGCTGCTCGGACCGGGTGGTCGCGTTGGACCACGGGGTCAAGATCGCCGAAGGGAACTTCGACCAGGTCGCGAACCACCCGGCGGTGGTGGAGGCCTACCTAGGGCGCGATCCTGAGGCCCTGGCGGAGGAGGCATGAGCGAGCCGGAGGTCCTGCTGAAACTGGATCAGGTCACCACCTACTACGGCCAGATGCGGATCCTGGAGGGCATCTCGCTGCAGGTCCGCGAGGGCGAGCTGGTCTGCCTGCTGGGCGGGAACGCGTCGGGCAAGTCCACCACGCTGAAGACCATCCTGGGCATCGTCCGGCCGCGCTCAGGCCGGGTGCTGCTGCGCGACCGGGATGTCACCCAGTGGCCGGTGCCGCAGCGCATCGCGGCCGGGATCGCCATCGTGCCGGAGAACCGGCGGCTGTTCGGCCAGCTGACGGTGCGGGAGAACCTGGAGCTCGGCGCCGTGCTGCGCAAGGGGGAATCGCTCAGCGAGGACTTCGACAAGGTGCACGCGCTGTTCCCGCGCCTGCTCGAACGGCGCGCCCAGCTGGCGGGCACCCTGTCCGGCGGCGAGCAGCAGATGGTGGCGATGGGCCGGGCCCTGATGTCCCGCCCGCGGCTGCTGCTGATGGACGAGCCGTCGATGGGGCTGTCCCCCGCCCTGGTCCAGCAGAACTTCCAGATCATCAAGACCATCCACGCCTCCGGTGTCTCGGTCCTGATGGTCGAGCAGAACGCCACGATGGCGCTGTCCATCGCCGACCGCGGCTACGTGCTGTCGACCGGGGAGATCGTGCTCGAGGGCCCGGCCGCCGAACTGCTGAGCCACGAGGACCTCAAGCGCGCCTACCTTGGGAGCTTAGGCGGACACGGGAGCGTGGGACGGGCCGGGCAGGCCGGCCTGGTAGGCGAGGACGACGAGCTGTGCGCGGTCGCGGGCGCCTAGTTTGGTCATGGCGTGGTTGGCGTGGGTCTTGACAGTCAGCGGGCTGAGCGTGAGGTGCTCGGCGATCTCGGTGTTGGACATGCCGGTCGCTACCAGCGCGACGATCTCGCGCTCGCGGTCGGTCAGCGCGTCGAGCAGGCCGGGCGCCATGGCCGGGCCGGGGTCGTGCAGCGTGAGGAAGCGGGCGATCAGGCCCCGGGTGGCGGCGGGAGAGAGCAGGGCGTCGCCGCGGGCAATCGTCCGGATCGCGTCGATCAGCACGTCCGGGCGCGATCCCTTGCCGAGGAATCCGCTGGCCCCGGAGCGCAGCGCCTCGAAAACGTACTCGTCGACCTCGAAGGTGGTCAGGATCAGGACCTTCACCCCGGCCAGGTCCTCGTCGGCCGTGATCTGGCGGGTCGCCGCCAGGCCGTCGAGCTCGGGCATCCGGATGTCCATCAGCACGACGTCGGCCCGGGCCTGGCGCGCCAACTGGACCGCCTGCCGGCCGGTCGCCGCCTCAGCGACCACGGCCAGGTCGGGCGCGCTGTCCACCATCATTCGCAGCCCGGCGCGGACGAGTTCCTGGTCATCGGCGAGCAGCACGCGTACGGCGGTCATGGCGTCGCGCCGATCGGGGCAGGTGGCGGGGCAGGCAGCTCGGCCAGGACCCGGAAGCCGCCTCCGACGCGGGGGCCAGCGGTCAGCCAGCCGCCCAGCGCCGCGGCCCGCTCCCGCATGCCGATGATGCCGTGCCCCTCCTCGCCGATCCCGGAACCGGCCCCGGAACCGGCCCCGGACCTGGCCGCGCGACCCACCCCGGAACCACCTGCCGACGGCCCGTCGTCCTCTACCGCCAGTGCCAGCCCTCCTGGCCGGAAAGCGAGCAAGATCGACGCGGAGGTTCCGGCCGCGTGCTTGGCGTTATTGGTCAGGGACTCCTGGATCAGCCGGTATGCGGTCAGGTCGACCGCCTCGGGCAGCTGCCGGACCGGACCCGTCACATCGCATGTCACCCGCAGCCCGGTGGCCGTAAAGGAGGCGATCAGCTCATCGAGCCTGCCGAGGCCGCCGGCCGGTTCTACCGGCTCATGGTCGCCGGGCTGCCGCAGCAGGCCCACCGTCAGCCGGAGCTCCTCTAGGGCAGCCTCACTGGCCTGCTGAATGTGCGCGAGGGACTCCCTGGCCTTGACCGGGTCGGTGCCGAGGAGGTAGCTCATCGCGCCCGCCTGCACGCTGATCAGTGCCACATGGTGGCCCACCGCGTCGTGCAGCTCACGGGCGATCCGCAGCCGCTCCTGCTGCACCCGGCGGCGTGCTTCGTGTTCCCGGCCTTCCTCCGCGCGCCTGGCCCGCTCCTCGAGCATCGCCTGATGCGCCCGCTGGGCCCGGACCGCCTGCCCGACGGCGACCGCCACCGCAGCCCATGGCACCACCGCCGCATCGGACCAGCCCGCCTTCGCGTGCAGGCCGAACACCAGATGACTGGCGAGCAGAGCGCCGATGACGGCCGCGGTGCCCGCGATCGCCGGTGTCCTCTCGCTGCGCAGCGAGAATACGAACATCCCCGCGACCAGCGCGGGCGCGACGAGAAGGTCCGGCGTTCCCACAGCCATGGACGCGACCGCGCCCGCGGTGGTCACCGCCGCCAGAAGCCACGGCGGCCCGCGCACGATCGAGATGACGGAGAAGCTCACATAGACCAGCGTCGCGATCGTCACCCCGGCGGGTGACAAGGCATCCAGCTGGCGCGTGCTCGCGACTGTTACCGCGCAGGCGTACAGCGCGGCGGAGGCCGCGACCCACGCCACCACGCGGTGCGTAACCAAGGCCCGGCGGCACCACTGGCGCGCGGGACCGTCGCGAACGCCGCCGGCGGCGCGAACGTCCCTGGCCAGGTCGCGAAGCCCCACACAGGGACTGTAAGCAGCCCGCGGGCTGGACGGCAAACGGGCTACTGCCACCGCAGTAGGCCCGGCGCCTCCCGGCCCCGGGCGGCACCTGCGAACGCGGTAGCCAGCCGGTGACACTACCGCGCGCGTGGTGCGTAAAAGACACTACGCCGGGCCGACGACGAGCCTGCCCTGGATCGCGAACGATGGATCACGTTACGTCAGTCAATACGGGGAGATTCATGTCTGCCATCGCTAGGTGGTGTTTTCGCCACCGGTTCATGGTCATCGCGGCCTGGGTGTTCGTGCTGGTCGGCCTGGGCACGCTGTCCCAGGCCGTCAAGAGTGACTACAACAACTCCTTCTCGCTGCCCGGCACGGGTTCCACAACGGCCCAGCAACTGCTGGCCAAGGCCATCCCGGCCCAGGCCGGCGACTCCGACACGATCGTCTGGCAGGTCAGCCACGGCACGGTGCGCGATACAACGGTCACCACACGGATGAGCGGGGTGTTGAAGCAGATCGCTACCATGCCCGAGGTTGCCGCCGTGGTCAGCCCGTACGGGCCGCACGGGGCCGCGCAGATCAGCCGGGACGGCCGCACCGCGTACGCCACGGTCGACTTCGCCGAGCAGGCCAACAACCTGGCCAAGGCGGACATCACCCGGGTCATCGACGCCGCCGAGGCGGCTCGTTCGCCCGGGCTGAACGTCCAGCTCGGCGGCCAGGCCATCGAGCAGACCGAGCAGACGCCGCTGGGCGTAAGCTCGGCGGTCGGCGTACTCGCGGCCGCGGTGGTGCTGTTCATCGCGTTCGGCTCGATGCTGGCGATGCTGCTGCCGATCGTCACCGCCATCGCCGGGGTCGGCGGCGGGCTGATGGCGATCGCCCCGCTTACCCACACGATGAACGTCGTCGACTTCGCGCCGATCCTCGGTGCGCTGATCGGACTCGGGGTGGGTATCGACTACGCCCTGTTCATCGTCACCAGGCACCGCCGCGGCCTGCAGGCCGGGCTCACCCCCGAGCAGGCGGCGGTCAAGGCCATCGATACCTCCGGCCGCGCGGTGCTGTTCGCAGGCAGCACCGTGTGTATTGCCCTGCTCGGCATCTTGGTCCTGGGCGTCAGCTTCCTGAACGGCCTGGCGGTCGCCTCCGCGCTCACCGTCGTGTTCACCGTGCTCGCGGCGGTCACCCTACTCCCCGCGCTGCTCGGCGTCTTCGGGATGCGGGTGCTGAGCCCGCGGCAGCGGCGCCGACTGGCCGCCCCGGCTCCGGCTCCCGGTGCAGCGGGCATGTGGGCGCGCTGGGCGAGCACGGTCGAACGGCGGCCGGCGATCCTCGCCGTCGCGGCGGCAGCAGTCATGCTCATCCTGGCGATCCCGCTGCTGAGCCTGAGGCTCGGCTCCTCCGACCAGGGCAACGACCCCTCATCGACCACCACTCGGCAGGCGTATGACCTGCTTGCCGGCGGATTCGGGCCCGGCTTCAACGGGCCGTTGCTGTTGGTCGCCCAGACCAGTTCGCCAGCTGATGCGGCCGCGCTCCGGGCGCTGCAAGCCGGCCTGCCCGCGGTGGCCGACGTGACCAGTGTGCGTCAGATCGCCGCCACGTCCGGCACTGAGGTCATTCAGGTGACCCCAGGCACCACGCCCGAGGCGAAGGCCACATCCGATCTCATCAGCACCCTGCGCAACGACACTATCCCGGCCGCCGAGCGCGGCACCACGCTACGGGTGTACATCGGCGGCGTGACCGCGACGTTCGCGGACTTCGCCACCGTGGTCGACGGCAAACTGCCGTGGTTCATCCTCACCATCGTCGGGCTGAGCTTCCTGCTGCTGGTGGTGGCGTTCCGCAGCCTGCTCATCCCGGCGACCGCTGCGGTGATGAACCTGCTCGCTGCTGCGGCCTCGTTCGGGGTGCTGACCGCGTTCTTCCAGTGGGGCTGGGGAACCGGCGCATTCGGCCTGGGCAAGGCCGGACCGGTCGAGGCGTTCCTGCCGGTCGTGACGCTGGCCATCCTGTTCGGCCTTTCCATGGATTACCAGGTGTTCCTGGTCAGCCGGATGAACGAAGAGTGGGTGCACGGACGCCGCAACTCCGACGCAGTACGGACCGGACAGGTCGAGACCGCCCGGGTCATCACTGCGGCGGCCACGATCATGATCTGCGTGTTCCTGACGTTCTCGTTGTTGGGTCAGCGGGACGTCGCCGAATTCGGCATCGGGCTAGCCGCGGCCGTCGCTCTGGACGCGTTCATCCTGCGGACCGTCCTGGTGCCAGCCGCGATGCATCTATTCGGCAACGCCAACTGGTGGCTGCCCCGCCGGCTCGACCGCCGCCTCCCGCACCTGGCCATCGAGCCCCCTGAGCCGGGGGGCGAATCCGCCCGCCCGCTGATACCCGCCATCCGCTGACCCGCCTGCCAAAGGGAGTGAGTGTGACAGCGTGCACCCCATCTACCTCGTATTGTGGTGAGCCTCGAGCCGGGGGGTTAGTGCAGGCGGGGCGTCGAGCTTCCTCGCGTCGGTGATCTTGACGGTGAGCTGGCCGCGGTCGGCGGTTCCGCCGCCGACTGCGGTGATGGTGAGCACGAGCCGCTGGTTGAACGTGGTGGCCGTGCGGGCTAGCAGCGGGCCTGCGATGGCGCCGGGGGCGCTCTCAGCCTGCCCGATGACTTAGGTGCTGACGACCGGGTAGCTGGACATGGTTGCTCCTGACTGGCTGAGAGCAATGACGGTAGGCGTCCCGCTGCCGGGGGCGAATCCGTCATGGTGACTGGGCTTATCTCACCGCGTCTCGTCCTCAGTCACGATGACGGATTCGAGCCGGGAAGCTCACAGCTAGCCTCGTCACAATGAGGAAGCCGGCGGACCGCTGGCAGCAGGAGGGGTTCGATGAGCGTGCAGATGGCGCCGAGCATTCTGGCTTCGGATTTCGCCCGGCTCGCCGATGAGGCGCAGGCCGTCGCCGATGTGGCCGACTGGCTGCACGTCGACGTGATGGACAACCATTTCGTGCCGAACCTGACCATCGGCCTGCCCGTGGTGGAGTCCCTCTTGAGGCACACCAGCCTGCCGGTGGACTGCCATCTCATGATCGAGGACCCGGATCGCTGGGCGCATGGTTACGCGGCGGCCGGGGCGGCCAATGTGACGATCCACGCGGAGGCCTCGCGGTCGCCGCTCCGTACCTTGCGCGCTATCCGGGCGGCCGGGGCACGCTCCGGGCTTGCCCTCAACCCGGCCACCCCGGTTGAGCCCTACGCGGATCTGCTCGGGGCGGTCGACATGCTGCTGGTGATGACCATCGAGCCGGGATTCGGCGGCCAGCCGTTCCTCGACGTGGTGCTGCCCAAGCTGCGCCGTGCGCGCGAACTCATCGCGGGCCGCGAGCCAGCGATATGGCTTCAGGTGGATGGTGGCGTGACCGGGGAAACCATCGAGCGGTGCGCCGAAGCCGGGGCGGACGTGTTCGTGGCCGGCACGGCCGTCTACCAGGCAGGCGATCCGGCGCGCGCCGTTCAGGCCCTACGCGCCCAGGCCGAACGGGCCATCAGCATCAGCCGTCGGAACGTGAGATAACCGTCGTCCTGACAGATTCGCCGCCCGCGCGAGCCCTTCTACCGTCTGGGGCATGACCGCCTCTCCCCGCACCGCAGCAGCAAGCGACACAGCCCGGCCACGCGCCAGGCGGGCCGTGCTCGCAATCATTCTCAGCGCCGTGTTCATGCAGCTCCTGGACACCACGATCACGATGGTCGCGGTGCCGTCGATCCAGACCAGCCTGAAGGCCTCCTACGGCGAGATCCAGCTGGTGGTGGCCCTGTACATGCTGGCGTTCGCGTGCGTGCTGGTGACCGGGGGCAGGCTCGGCGACACTTACGGCAGGAAGAAGATGTTCCTGCTGGGCATGGTGGGTTTCACGCTCGCCTCCGCCGTCTGCGGCGCCGCGCCGAATGCGCTGACCCTCATCGCCTCCCGGGTCGTGCAAGGCATGAGTTCCGGATTGATGTTCCCGCAGGTCCTCGGGATCATTCAGGTCATCTTCAGCAGGGCCCAGCGGACCCGGGCGATCACCGCCTACGGCGCCACGATTGGCTTGGCCACCATCCTCGGCCCGGTCACCGGAGGCGCCCTCATCGACTGGAACCTGGCCGGCTCGGGGTGGCGGTCGATCTTCTACGTGAACGTGCCGATCGGCCTGGCCGCGCTGGCGCTCGGGATCGCGATGATCCCCGAGTCCCGGGCGCACCGGGCCAGCAACATCGACGTCACAGGAGCGCTGCTGCTGGGCTCTGGGCTGTTCCTGCTGGTGCTCCCGCTGGTCATCGGCCGTGACCAGGGCTGGCCGGCCTGGTCGTTCGCGTGCATGAGTATCAGCCCGTTCGTGCTCGCGGCGTTCGTCGCCTACGAGCGTGGCCGTACCCGTCGTGACTCCGGCCCGCTGCTGAGCACCGCGCTGTTCCGGCAGCGCCCGTTCACCCTCGGCCTGCTGGCCAGCCTGGTCTTCTTCAGCGGCATCCCGTCCTTCTTCATGATCTTGCTGATCACGCTGCAGGGCGGTCTTGGCTACAGCCCGGTCAAGGCGGGCGGGGTCACGCTCGGTTTCGCGCTGGCCCTGGCCATCGGCTCGGCCCGGTCGGCCGCGGTCGGCCGCCGGCTCGGCTCCCGCATCCTCGTGGCCGGCTGCGTGCTGATGCTGCTCGGCCAGTCATTGGTGATCGCGGTCATGTACTGGCAGGGAACCAACCTGGGCGGCTGGCATCTGTTGCTCCCGTTGTTCGTCGCCGGGATCGGCGGAGGCTTCTTCCTCGCCCCCGTGACGAACGCCGTCCTGGCCGGGATTCCCGCCAAGGATGCCGGCGCGGCGTCCGGAGCGCTGGCCACTGCCCAGCAGGTCGGCGCGGCCATCGGCATCGCCGCCGTCGGCGTGATCTTCTTCGGCCTCATCGGCTACAACGCCGGAGCCTCATCCTCGGCCGTGCTGCCCGCCCTGCGCGGCAATCTCACCGCGGCGAGGCTGCCCGCCTCCGCCCAGCGGCAGGTCATCGCCGGCTTCCAGGCCTGCTTCGACGACCGGGCACACGCCAAGGACCCGTCCAGCCTTCCCGCCAGCTGCGCGGCCATTCAGCGGCAGGTCACCGCCAGCCCGGCCCCGGCTCGGGTCAAGGCCGACGTGATAGCCGCTGTGCGGGACACCGCCGTTCCGCAGGCCCGGCGCTATGACCTCGAGCACTCGATGCGCATCACCCTGAGCTGGCAACTCGGGGTGTTCTTCCTCGCCCTGCTCCTGGTCGCCCGGCTGCCCCGGGTCAGGCTCGACGGGGATGCCCTAACCCCCGGCGGCGCATGATGAGCGCTGTTTTGGGTTATCGGGAAGAGAGCGCGAGAATGCCGAGCCATGAGCGCAGCAGGCGCCGATCGATTGAGTCCTCCCGGCCGGGCAGGAGTCCTGAGGCTGCACGCTCGGCGAGTTCGGCCTGCGTAAACCAGCGAGCTTCAAGGATCTCCTTTCCATCGGCAGTTATGGCGTCGGCGGTAGCGATGGCCCGGAACCCCACCATCAGCCCGGAGGGGAACGGCCAGGCCTGCGAGGCGGTATAGGTGACCGCCCCGATCGGCACGCCCGTCTCCTCGGCTACCTCACGGCGCACGGCGTCCTCGAGGCTCTCGCCGATCTCGACGAATCCCGCCAGCGTGGAGTACCGGCCGGGTGCCGAGCCGCGGTGCCTGGCCAGCAAGCATCGCCGTGGTGTTCCGGCTGATTCGACCAGCATGATCACCGCCGGCTCGATCCGCGGAAAGTGCAGGCGAGCGCACTCGTCGCGCTCACAGGCTCGCAAGTGCCCGGCCTCCCGGATCTGCGTTCTGGACCCGCATGTACCGCAGAACCGCTGATGGCGATTCCAGTACAGCAGCCCGCGTGCGTAAGCGAGAGTCGCCGCTTCCGCTGGAGACACGGCGCCAACCAGCGCACGAACATCCTGCATCTGCTCGGCGCCGGCGGCCTGCATGGCGTGCGCTTCCTCCAGCGACGACAAGTCCACGGCGAAAAAGGCCGTCGTACCGTCCAGGCCCAGGAATACCGGCGTGTCCAATTCCCGGAGAATTGCCTGACGATGAGGATCGGCCGAGATCACAGGCGCGGGCGGATCACCAGATATGCAGCATTTATCTCGCCACATGGGTATTACGCGTGCGTTTGCGGCGCACTCGAGGAGCGCGGCGATCCAGCCGGGATCGGCCCGCCGGGCGGCCGCCCGGTCCAGGCTGCCGCTCGAATACGGCAGCTGCCACAAATCTTGTGCACTCGAGTGCCTCATTCCTGCGGAACCTTTCGTCCGGCCTCGCGCCTGGCTTTGCGCGCCTATGCCACGACGTTAAGCCGGACGCGGGGCCCCCCGAATCCGTCATGATGACCGGCGGCAGGCCCGGTAACCTCAGCGGTCGCCAGCCGCCAGGTCTTGGTGTGCGGCGACCAGCGGGGCAAGCTCGCCGCGGGAGGCGACACCGAGCTTGGGGTAGGCCTTGTAGAGGTGGTAGCCGACTGTCCGCGGCGACAGGAACATCAGGGCGCCGATATCACGGTTGGACAGCCCGCCCGCGGCGAGCTTGACCACCTGAAGTTCCTGCGGCGTGAGCCGGGACAGGACCCCGCTTACCCGGGCCGGGCGAGCCGCCGCAGGCAGGCCTGTCGCGGATAGCTCGGAGGCGGCGCGGTGCGCCCAGGTGACCGCGCCGAGCGCTTCGAACACGTCCAGCGCAGCCGCAAGCTGGACCCGGGCATCGCTGCGGCGGCGGCAGCGGCGCAGCCACTCTCCGTACACCAGATGGGTGCGGGCACGCTCGAAGGGTCGCGCGTCGTACTCGTGAGCGGCGACCGCGGCGCGGTAATGACGTTCGGCGCTGGCGTCATCGCTGACCATGGCCCGGCACCGCTCCGTGACGGCGCGCGTCCAGGGCTGGCCGGTCCGGTCCGCCCACACCGCGAACTGGCCAAGGACTTCCCGGGCGTGAGCTGAATTTCCGCTGCGGGCTGCCGCCTCCACCAGATCGGGCTGGAACACGAAGCTGGTCTGGTTCCACCAGCTATCGCGGATCGTCGTCAGCAAGTCCAGGGCATGCCCGAACCGGCTCTGCCCCAGGTCCAGCAGGGCCAGGTGAGCGGCCTGGTAGTCGGCGTTGGCAGCCACATCGCCGCCCAGCCGGCGGTGCTCAGCCAGCCAGTCCAGGCAACTATCCTGGTCACCGGCGTGCGCCGCGATAAAGCTCAGCAAGGTCGCCAGGAACGCCGCACGAGGAAGCTGTCCGGTATCGCACGCGAGTTGCATGCCCTCCAGCGCGCTGGCCCGAGCGTCCGCCCACTCACCGCGCATTGTCTGCGCCGTAGTCAGGCCCTGCAGCGCGCCAGCCAGCCAGCCGACCATGCCGAGGCGCCGGCAATCGGCAGCCAAGGCGGCCGAGATCTCCGCGATCGCGCCGTGATCACCCATCCCGAAGGCGAGCGAGCTTGCCGATACCCGCTCATGCGGGGTGGCGAGGGCCGGATCGCGCTGGACCGCCGCGATACAGTCCCGGATGACCATCGCGCTGGCGCCCGGATCACCAGTGACCAGCCGCGCCCAGTGGAACATCGCTTCATCGCCCGGCCGCAGCATGGTGCCTGCGGCCGGGCCGAGGTCGTGCAGCTGGCCGATCAGCTGCCGGCAAAGGCCGGCCTCGCCATCGGCCCAGGCGGCCCGCAGCGCCTGGCAGAGCATGACGGTGGCCCGGGCCGGATCGGTGCTGGCGATCGGGGGGACCGCAGCCGCCAGTGCCTTGATTCGCATGGCCCGGTTCCCGGTCACCTGAGTCGTCCGCAGGTACGCCAGCTCGGCCTGCACCATCGGGTCAGTGGCGAGCCGCTGCGCGTGGTCGGCCAGGCCTTCTGCGCGGTCTATCTGCCCGGCGTCGTTGGCGGCGGCGGCAGCTGCGAGCAGCCGCCGGGCCCGGACCTGCCGATCCGTCGTGAGCTGGGCTGCGCGCTCGTAGGCAGCCGATACCGCGGCATATCCACCCCGGCCTCGGGCCCGTTCGGCCGCCCCCTCCAGTTCCGCGGCCACGCGGTCGTCTGGTCCGGCGGTCGCCGCGGCTAGGTGCCAGGCCCGGCGGCCCATGGGGTCTTCCCGGTGAGCGAGGGTCTCGGCGAGGGCACGGTGCGCGGCGTGCCGCATAGTCAGCGGTGCATCATGGTAGGCGGCTGCCCGGACCAACGGGTGACGGAACACCAGCCGCGCTTGCTCGACCGCGATGAGCCCGGCACGTTCGGCCGGCGCCAGGTCGCCCGGGCCGGTACCCATGGCCGCTGCCGCCATGAGCACGGTCTCGAGGTCGCCAGTGGTCTCGGCCGCGGCCAGCAAGAGCAGCAGCCCGGTCGCCTCGCCCAGCTGTCGCACCTGGGCGGCCAGCACTTCCTGCACCCGGTAGGTCACCGGCAGCGGCCCGGCTCCCGCGCTACTCGTGTTATCGGTGAGCGTGGCCGCCAGCTCGGCCAGGGCGAGCGGGTTGCCGCCAGCCTCCGCCAGCACCCGGTCCCGCAGCGCCGCGGGCAGGTGCTGTGCCCGCTCCCGCAACATCCGCCCGGCCTGATCGGCGTCCAGCC
>Ga0070735_10002763_pt1 | contig 15675 bp, 10 predicted proteins | sample Coa_R1_FD_66443 | JGI IMG/M metagenome (GOLD analysis project Ga0070735, IMG submission 66443) | Surface soil microbial communities from Centralia Pennsylvania, which are recovering from an underground coalmine fire - Coalmine... | ecosystem: Environmental > Terrestrial > Soil > Unclassified ... | reverse complement strand
AGCTCCCGTAGGTCTTTGCGTTCTCCCTCAGTCAGCTTTACCGCAGACTTGGTTCGTGACATACCCAAGTATGCCAGAACTTTGCGCTATTTCCAACTATTTATGCGGTCACAGCACTAGGTGGCCCGAGACGTCCTCTCCATATTCGCGTCGGGAGGGGATTAGCTCGATACGCCAGTCTTTGATTGCTACCGGGGCCGGAGGATCACTCGACCAATGGACGGTGACCTTCTGGCCGGGCCCCATTAGAGCTTGGAGCGAAGTCCCTGGTCCGTTTGGTTGCTTGAGTTTGCTCCTTGGAACGACCTTCCCATTCGCGTCCAGGAAGGAATCGATGTTGATGGACTGAAGCGGGCAGACCTGCTGGTCCGGGAATGGCCACAGATGAAAAGCCAGATCCGCACAGGTAGGATCTTTGGCGATGGGTTGCTGCCAGTCTTCGGTGCGATGGAGCACTCGCCCGGAAAGATAAGCCGCCAGTCGCGTTTTGAACGCGCCATCTGGCAACCCAAGGCCCGCCAGGCGCTCTGCAGCTGAATTCTGTGGCCGCGCTGGACGCGCAATCGCATCGACACATCGCCGATTGCGCGCTAGTCGTTGAACGAAGTCAGGTGCGGGGTCGGGAATTAATCCGACTCTCCATAACTCGCGACCGATTATGGCTGCATCCGAAGCATCCTTGATCTGAAGGTAGAACCCAATGAGATCTTCATGAGACACCGATGCCCGGCCTTTGAGTTGGGAGCGTATCCGCCGGACCCAGGACTGGACATCGTTGTTCAGACCGTGCTCCAATCGCTCAGCAACTGCTTGAAGGAAGCGATTGAAGTCAAATGTAGCGAATGAGTTACCGAGTGAGCTCGCTGTCAGATCCCCCAGGCCCGCCGGGACTATAAGACACAGGCCAGTCTCCTTCTGGTTGCGCAACTCAATCGCTTGATCAGCTCGGATCTCTGCAGACCCGGCAGGCTCGAGACTGAGGACGTACGCGAGGATTCGGTGGAATTCTATACACCGGACGTGTGCTTTGAAGAAGCACGAGAGCACTTACCTGCAATCCTGGAAGCCGGGGCGTTGAACGGCACTCCGGCCTGGCAGTTCTGGAGGACGTCGAGCTGCTGGTTCAGCCAGTCGATCGCGAGCTTTACCAGGAGCACGAGCATGCTGCGCGGGAGCGAATCGGCGTCCGTGATATCGACGACTGGCCTGTAGTGGCGCTGGCCATATTACTCGGCATGCCGATCTGGACGGAGGATCAAGATTTTTTCGGCAGCGGAATTGCCACCTGGACTACAGACCGGGTTGAATTGTATTTGCAAGCCACGTAAACCGCTAGACGAACCTCCCCAGTTCATTCCGCTGGCGTATCGTGGGTACAAAACTCGGTATTGCTTCGTTTATCGCGGTGCGAATGAGTGGGGAATACCGCGTGGAATCAGGGTGGAGCGCAGATCTTACGCGCGCCAGAGACGGATAGAGGTCCTTTTTTAGCAGATCGCAAATTATCCGGTGGACCTCCTCTTCCAAGGCACGCGCTCGATCGATGCGAGCTCTTCCCGCCCGCTCAGCCGAACGGCGGACCAGTTCCTTGTTGTCTGCCGGGAAATTCAATTGAAAATAGGTTGGAGAGATCCCGAATTGACGGCAAACGGAGGTCACGGTGGGAGTGGCTTCCTCCGCAACCCAGTTCCGGATCGCGAGGCGAAGCCTGTGCCGTTGTTGCTTGAACCAAGCGCGTCGCCATTCTTTGTAGGAAGCGCACATCTCTGGAAACCTGGGGACAATCACGGCCTCACAGGTGTACCCTAGCCTGCGGCCAATTTGTTTCAGAGTGGGCGGAGGAACTTCCGACCGGGCAGCTTCGATCGCGGTCCGTATTTTCTCTTTTTTCTGCAACATCAGCTGTTTACGTTTCGTCGTAATCGCCCGGCACAGTTCGGGGAATCTCTCTCGGATACTAGCGGAGCCTTTGTATCCAAGCTGGGAAGCGGGCTCGTTCAGCGATAGCGGATTCTCTTCGCGCAGATAACGGCGAAGTGTGCGTTCGAGGTGTGTTCGTTTAGACCGGGGATACAGTTGTTTTGCCGGACTCATATTGATGCCAGACTCACGGCGCCGCTCGGCAATCTGCTTGCACAGCTTTGGCTCGCGCGACCAAAGCGTTTGCGCACGCCGAAAATTCAAGCGACGGGCGATCTCCGCGACGCTTGGGGGTGGATTCTCAGTAAGGAATCCGACCAGAACCTCGTGCAATGCACTTTGCTCGATGCCAGGCTTTGAGCCGGGTCTAGGCCGCTGAGGCTGATCGCGTCCAGGTACTGCTAACACTCCTCGCCATGCCGCTGGAATCCCCTCAAACACCGCAAGTAGCGGGAGCTTGATTTCGTAGCACAGGCGACACAGGTAATAGAGTGTTGGCTTAATTTCGCCGGTGGCCCAGCCTCGGAAGGCACATGGCGCTGCGCCGGCGCTTATGGCAAGAGACGCACGTGTGGCTCCCTCTGTCTGCTTTAAGCATCGGCATAGGTTCTCACGAAGCGCCGCTGGAAGATCACACTTCTGGAGATTGGGGAACGCCGCCAAGAGTTGTCCGATAGCCGCAGAGGACCACAGACTATACTCTTGATCGCCCGCCGAATCCGTGATTGCTGGCGCCTTCGCGGTACCCAGTGGTTTCGAACAGATGGAGCATCGACCCACCAGCGCGTTTGCTCGGAGTGGCGCAAAACGCGATTGGCAGTGGGGGCAACGATCGGCTAGCGGACATTTGTGAATCGGGCACATCGTGACGGCCTGAAGCGTCCAAAGGAGAGGGCTGTAGAGAGCCAATTCTGCTGCGCGCCATTGTTCCAAGCAGCACGGGCACCATGCCTCCGTTGTACGAAACGTGCCCGGTTGCGAGATGCAGCCATCGAGAACAGACAGCGTCAGCCGCTGCAAATCGTCTCGTTGCGTTGCGAGTTCGAAGGCTCGGAGAAAGGGCTCCGAAACTTTGCCAAGACCGTTGACCGGGTATCGATACCGATTCGTGGAACGTGGGATGCGTGTGCCGTGTGGCGGCCGGAGCACGTGCAGGATAAGGCGCCAAACCGAGACCACGTGAGCCTCGGCCAGCCTCGTTACGTAGCTGGAGAGGCTCTCAACAACCGGCGTGCCCAGTCCGCAGGGCATGAGCGGGTAAAGCACGCTCGGTCGGCTGACCGGTTCCGTGAAGTCCCATCGCTCGAAGTTAGGCCGGGCGGTCTGCATCGTGGCCCTGTACGCCTACTGCGTCCCGCTTCGGGTATCGTTGTCCTGGAAATGCCTGTCGTGGGCCATCCGCTGTTGCGATCGGCTCCTTCTGCGAATGCGTTGGCTCGGGAGATCCTAGTCGAAGCCGGAGTTGGCCGGGCGCGTCTCCATTCTCATGCAACTGAAATTCGCCGCGGGCGGCTTCCTCAATTAACCGGTCGCATTGCGATACCGTCAAGGCGTGCTTTTCCAGGTGCTTCAGCGTGAGAGTCGGCGCGGAAGCTCGTACCGCCGTCGCGAGCGCTCGTGCCAGCCAATCCTTTAGAATCCCGACGCAGCCAATGCTGCGTTCGTAAAGGTACTCCCACGAATCGACCAGGTCGGGAGGCTGCGCGAACGGCATCTGCGCGGCGAATGTTTGAAGGATCTTTGCGAAGACGCGCTTGTCTGAAGCCTTCCCAATGTCGTATCGCGGAAAATGAATATCTATGCTTCTGCGGCTCAACTGACCGCTCTGATTCCTGGCTCGTAGCAGCTCGTACGTTCCGCAGAGCACATGAACAGTATTAGATCGGTTGGCGAGCGATTTCAGCACATTCAACTGGTCTTCGATTCTCCGGCCGGAAGCCAGGGTGAAAAGATGTTGCGCCTCATCAATTAGAACCGCTTTGGGCCGCCGGCAGCGTAGCGCCTGCTCGACGGCATAATGATAATCCGCCGTCAGTCCCCGATCAGTGGGATAGGGCACCATTGATTGTGCGCTCCGATCAGGAGAACCGAAGCGCCGCTTGAAGTCGACAAGGGGCTCGTTCATCGCGTGAAGCAATCGCTTGAAATGAGCCCGCCAGCTGAAGGTGCGTGTTTCGGGCGGAGCCGCCTCGATAACGACGACTGGTAAATGTCCTGGGTTTGAGTCGAGATCGGGCGCGGCGCCCAAACTGAGCAGTTGCCAGATCTTTGACAACAAGGTCGTCTTACCGACGCCTGTGGGTCCAAAAACAAGAATCAATGAGTTGGGGGCTGATTCTGTGATGGCCTCCAGCAGGCGGTCTTTGGCTTCAACCAAGAGTGGATGAGCGACGGCGAAATCCCGAAACTGCTGAACCCGCACCGCCGGCGATTGTGGGAGAGGATTTTCGAATTGGACCTGCGCTGCGCCCATCAAAAGCTCTCAAAGGTGCATCCGTCCACGATCGTCGGATCGATGAGCGGTACCTCGGGACACGGCTGCTGCATGTCGACTTGGCCGGCATAAATTTGCTGGGTTCGCTCTCTCGTCGCCTGACTTTCTCGCGCGCGCATGCGCTGTAGCAACAACGCCTCCTGCAGATTCGCAGATTGAAAGGCCAGCGCCAGCTTACTCGCCGTGATCTGGTAGTTGCGGTTGCGTTCGCGATTCTGGACGTGCAGTTCCTTTGAAGCGATCAGCAGCTCCTTTTGCGAACGGCCCTGAAAAGTTCGGTAATGCTCCGAGTGGCATTCAGCCCAATACCCACTGATAAAGGCATAAGCTGTACCGAGATCAAACGGATCGAAGCGAACTGGAACCTGTTGGCGCTGAATCTTTGGATCCTCCATCGCATCCGCCCAGTAAAAGATGTAGTTGATCTTGACGCCGTGGCCGGGGGACACGAGAGCTGTCCCTCGCGATGTGCTTGGCAGCGTCGCGATCATGAACTCTCGATCGTAGCGGATGAGGCGCTGAAGGCGTGATCCAGTCTTCTGGAAGCCACCGTCATAGGCGGCGTGCGGGCTCTCTCCGAGAGAAGGATGGATGTTCGCGTCGTAGACGTCGTAAAGGTAACGGCAAAGCTGGTCCACGAACGGGGCCAGGGGCCATACAGCCAGGCTTTTCGGATCGACTGACTTCGTTACCTGGCGGATATTGCGAGTTATCTGGGTGTTGCCGAGGAAGTTGTAAACGAATTGGGTATTGGTTGTGCCGAATAAGCGTTCCATCACGGAGCCGAACCGGGCCTTCGCTGGCGGCCGAGTCTTCTTAATGCATTCGTAGCGCGCGAGCAGTGCTTCAAAATACGTGCTGCGGAATTCAGGGCCTCCATCGACCACCAGGCATTGCGGAAACCGGCTATGCCGGCGAACACATTCTCGCAGCACCATCATGCAGGAGCGGTAGCTCGGTTCCTCGAAATCCACGTGAACGGCGAGGGCCCGCCGCGAAAACGCGTCCATCATCAACGTGAGCCACGGCCGCCCGAGTACGTGCTTACCGCATGTATCGGTCAGCTCGATATCCAACTGCGTGTGATCGATGTGGCCGATCTCAAAGGGACGGTCGCCATGCCGGGGCGTCTTCATGCCCAATTCCATATAGACGGGTCGGTGCTGATACGCCGCGCGAGGCCCCTGTCTCTTCAGTGTTTGGATAGCCCGGCTTCGGCTGCGGACTGCGAGACAAAAGGTACTGTAACTCGGTGTGGTAAAGCCTTGCCGTGAAGCCGTTTCCTTCAGGATCGCCCAACATGCAATCTTGGTCTTCTGTTTGACTGTTTCATATTCCGTTTCGATGACCTCCCTCATCGCCTGTAAGGCTTCCTCCGAAATCCGCGGAGTACGGTTCCCGCGATTCTTCGTTCGCGGTAGCAGTCCAAGATAACCGGCGCCGAATTGGGATTCGGCGGCACGATAACGTAAGATCCACCGGCGCAGCGTCCGGGGCGTGACCTGCTCATTCAAAGCGGGATCGCCGGACACGTGCCGGCGTACAATAGCGGCCCGGCGGTTGGCGACTCTTAAATCCTCCTCGTTGGCCTGAATGAGCTGATCAGAAATCGGCCTTTCATGTCCGTGATCGGCGCCAGACTGTCTAATGCGACCATCGCGAATCAGCGACTCTGCAGCGGCTTCCCCGACTTCCAATACTTCTCCGCTTTCATGCAAGAGCGCGATCTTCGAATCGCCTATGTTCGCGATCCTCCAGGGCCGGCCATCCCAGCTTACGATCGCGCCCGCCCGCAGAGTCTGAAACCGCGATGCGAAATTCGTGACAGTTTGACCAACGTGCGACGCTGGGCTGTGCGCCGTTGCTCGGTCGGGGAATACCTGGACCGCAGTCGGTTCCGTCAAACGTTCCGCGTATAGGTCCACGTAAAGCTCGCCAGCCGCGATCAGAAGGTAGACATCGTCTGGTGAAGCAAACGCCGACGTTTCCTGGAGCAGGTCTGCCAACGATGTGGCCGGCCGGGCGTGCGCGTACGCCACAATCCTTGCACGAGTTTCGACGGGCACAGCGCTCGCATCAGAACGGATATAGTCTTGAAGGAATTGAATGTTGCGCTGAAAGTGCCAGTCGATCTCCGTCGATGAGCGCACCCGGTAGTACAGTCCCGACTCATTCGCAACAGCCTCGCCTGGCGGGCAACGCCAGCAGCCAGCATCCTGGCGGTAACGATTCGGGCTCTGTTGGATCAGCCTGGTCAAATCCTCTTCTGTTTTCCACTCCTCCCAGCCGACGCTGTCTTGCCGAAGCACGAAGAAATCCGGCGTGTGGCGCACAACCACCCGCCGCGCGTCCTTGCTCTTGTAATCAAGAACAATCGATGGCGGCTGATCGTAGAATTCCAGCGTCAGCGGATCATGCTCCATTTCATAGATCGCCGCCAGTTCCACACGATGGCTTTCAAATTGGATGGTTTTGCCCATCTTCCTGCTGGGATAGAAGCCGCTGACATTTGAACGGCCGCCGCCGACGCGGCGCGCAGGCTCAGAGAATCGCACCTGATCAATGATCTTGTGCGCCTGCTCGTTCAGATTCAGTCGCGCGTACCAAGTCGCCAGGTCATCTGCGTTCAGCATCGCGGTGCCCTCACGGTCCGCTTCGAAATCCTGTCCTGACCACTTCTACGCAATCCACAATCGCTTCGTTCGCAGGATCTCCGACACCATGCCCATTCCCGAATCCATTCACGACTACCTCGTCACCTTTGGTGGCGAACTGGGTGAGCGAACCGTGCAGGACTATGCCGCGCTGCACCACGTTGGCGATCCCATATCACCGCGAATTGCCACTCTGCTTCGCAAGCCGTTCCCTGCCCAAATCGTGGCCACGATGGGAGTGGTTAAAAAATGGCAAATAGAGCGCAGCGCCGCTGTCGTCGCGGAATGCGGTACGGGAAAGACTCTGATATCGCTCGCATCGGTACACGTTCACAGCGAGGGCCGGCCATTCACCGCGATCGTCATGGCCCCCGGGCATATCACGCTCAAGTGGTGCAAAGAAGCCTTTGAAACGATTCCCCGGCTGAGGGTGTTTCTGATAGACGGCATACGTGACCAAGTCAGGGACAGCAGCGCGCCCTCGGGCATCAATGAAGTGAAACTACGCCGCGGACAGATTGTTCGCGAAGGCTTGCACACCACCCTCACGGAGCTTCGTCTGCGAAAGGGCCACAAAAGCGCTCGCGCGCGCTGGCATAACGAGTTCTGCTCGGGGCCCGCACTATTTGTCGTGGGCCGAGACAAAGGCAAGCTTTCGCACTTTTGGAGGCATGCATACCATGTGGCGCGGTCCGGCCGGTATTTCGGTAGCGTGGTCAACCCGGATACCGGCATCCCGGTGCACGTTGGGGAGGACCGCCTTCTCACATCGGACTTCGGAAAGGCACGGCTTAGCGAGATCATCGGAGGCGCGAGCGAGCGGGAGGAGCATATTGAACTGAAGCCTAGGCGGCCAATGTACAGCGCGCTCTGGCAGGCCGATGGCAAAAGGATCCGCCGCATGGCGCCTCTGGATTTTATCAGCCGTTACATGAGCCACTGGTTCGATTACGCGATCTGCGACGAAGCGCACCAATTGGCGAACGATACGGCCCAAGGCAACGGTCTCGGAACTCTGGCGGCATGTGTGGATCGCATCGTGATCCTAACCGGCACACTGCTCGGTGGCTACGCCGATGATGTTTATAATCTCCTGTTTCGTCTCGAAGCTGGCAAGATGGTCGCCGAAGGATACGAGTGGGGCGAAGCTGGCTTGCGAGCGTTCTCGGAACGATACGGGGTCCCGGAAAAGATAACTACCATCGAGCCAGCGGATAACAGTTGCTCGAAAGCGCGCGTGACAAAACAGATCAAGCGGAAGCCGGGAGCTTCGCCGCTCTTCTTTGGTGACTTCCTGATGAGCCTGGCCGCTTTCGTCTCATTGGAAGATATCTCGGGCGAGCTGCCTCCGTATTCCGAGGAGGTCATTGGCGTGCCGATGGATGCCCGGCTGCAGGCGGCATACGAGGCGCTGGAAAAAGACATCACCGATGCCATCAAGGAGCACCGGATGAACCACTCGGTGATCAGCGTGGGGCTGAATGCCTTGCTCCTCTATCCGGACCACCCGTGGAACATCGGGGATCTGTATGGCTACGAATACAATCCCGAGAGCAAGTGCCGCGAACGATTCCTGATCGCCTCTCCGGAAGACCTGGATGAGAACTTGCTCTATGCCAAGGAACGCCGGCTAATCGAGCTGGTCAGATCAGAAATCGCAATGGGACGCCGCTGCTGCCACATTTACGCCGTCTACACGCAGAAACGGGATGTTACGGCCAGGTTGGCAGACATCTTGAGGCGGGAGGGCTTTCGCGTGGCGGTCCTGACCTCCGATGTGCTTCCGGAGAAGCGCGAAGCCTGGTTCTCGCAGAGACTCCGAGAAGGAGTTCAGGTCACGATCAGCCACCCCAAAATTATCGAGACCGGGCTTGATCTCTTGAGCCACCCGAGTCTGATTTTCTTCGAGACAGGCTATTCGCTGCACACGCTGCGGCAGGCCAGCCGGCGTTCCTGGAGAATTGGCCAACGCCAGCCGGTGCGCGTTTTCTACCTCCAATACGAGGAAACAATGCAATCAAGCTGCCTCCGGCTGATGGGCAAGAAGCTATTGGTCTCGCTGGCCATGGAGGGGAAATTCTGCCGGGAAGGACTGCAAGCCCTCGAAGAGGACGACGACATGTTGACGGCGATGGCGCGCGAGCTGGTGATGGAAAAGGGCGTCGGAGAGTCCGCGGCCGCTGTCTGGCGGCAGCTTCAGAGAGAGCACGAGAGGTTCAAGCCCACTATCCCTGGACCAGAGCCAACTCCAGTCATCGAGAGCCCACCGCTAACGGCGCCGCTGGTCACGACGCAGGCCACAGTTCCGGCGATAGCCGACGCTCTGGAGTTCGGAAAGCCAATCCCCTCGGTGCGTCCCGTAAGACGAAGAGAAACTCCTCCCATGCACGCTCAAATCGCGCTCTTCTGAGTGCGCGGGGTGGGTGCGCCGCACTGGGCGGCTCGCGTGTATAAGGACGTCGAGCTGTTATTTTCAGGCTCGCTTCAGAGCCTGCGCCATCCCAGCGGGATCGAGGCGATGCACCGACAGTGAGTCTTAGTAGCCTCGTCCCTTCGTTCTGACGATTCGGCCGGACCGCGGAACCGCAACTCTGTGGTCCACCTCGTTACGACAGATCCTGGCCTCTCATGGTCGCGTATTCTTTCGAATGGACATTTGTAGTAGTATCAAAGGTGCCGAAAACGGATCGCATGAGACGGCTGATCCTCCAAAACTATCAATCTCCCGGCGACATCGTCATGCTGACGGCGGCAGTCCGCGACTTGCACCAGACGTATCCGAACGAGTTCCTCACCGACGTGCGGACGCCGTGTCCGGCGATTTGGGAGAACAATCCATATATCACACCGCTCCAGGAAGGCGACGGCGTGGAGGTAGTGGACTGCCACTACCCGTTAATCAACCGGAGCAACGATGCTCCGTATCACTTCATCCATGGCTTTATCGAATATCTGAACGAGACCCTCGGAGTGAGGATCAAGCCGACGGTGTTCCGCGGAGATATACATATCTCAGACCTCGAGAAGAGCTGGTTCTCGCAGGTCGAAGAGATTTTACACGAGCCGAAGCCGTTCTGGATCATCGTGGCCGGCGGGAAGCAGGATTTCACGATCAAATGGTGGAGCCATTTGCGCTACCAGCAGGTAGTGGACTATTTTCACCGGCGCATCCTGTTCGTGCAGGTCGGAGAGTCGGGGCACGCGCATCCGCCGCTTCGCAACGTGATCGATCTGCGGGGGAAGACCGATCTGCGCCAGCTGATCCGCCTCGTCTACCACGCACAGGGTGTCTTGTGCCCGGTCACGCTGCTAATGCATTTGGCAGCGGCAGTAGAGGTTCGGCCGGGAATGCCGCGGAACCGGCCATGTGTGGTTGTCGCCGGAGGGCGCGAACCGCCGCACTGGGAAGCTTATCCCTACCACCAATTCATTCACCGTGCCGGCGCACTCCCATGCTGTCAGACGGGTGGATGCTGGAAATCGCGCGTCTTCCCGCTTGGCGATGGCGACGAAAAGGATCATCCGGAAAATTGCTGCTCGAATGTCGTCGGGACCTTACCGCGTTGCATGCATATGATCACTGCGGCCGACGTGATCCGTGCCGTGGAAACATATTTCGAGGGCGGAGCGCTCTCCTACCTCTCGGAACGGGAAGAGTGGCGGCGCAGGCTTGCCAGGGCTTAGCAATGTGCAGGGGGCGGAGCGTCAGGAGAACTGAACTCGCGTATTTCAAAAAGAGGCAAAGTCACTGGTCCACCAAACGCTCCCCGACGGCATTACGTTAACGCGGCGGAAGCGCTCGTGTACTGCGTGACGCACCGACTCCCATCCATAGTCGTCGCCGGCCATAATTCCTGTTGAAGACAGCTTTGCTTGCCATGAATCGATATCACGTAATACACGCGGGGTCTCATGACATCCATCGACAAAAATACAATCGACGCTTCTGTCGTCAAACAGTGTTGCAGCAAGCGGAGAATCTCCGGGGACAAGGTTGACACGAAGGCCCGGGTATTTCGCCAGATTCTCCAAAAACTTCTTTCGAGATGGAAGCGGATGCCCATCCACAGTGCCATCGAGATTGCCCATGAAGGACTCGACAGAATAGAAATCAATATCGCGGTTTGCAAGCCGGAGGGCCAGCGCCAAAATGGATCCGCCCTCGTACCCACCGATCTCAACATAACGCCGGATACCCGGATGCGAAGCGACCAGCCTCATCACCTCTGTCATGCTGCCACCGCCCAGGCTCATGGCCCGAGGGATTCCGTTCAACGCTCGATCGATGACTTCGTCTGTCAACTCCTCCCAAAGAACCTTCGCCGGCGGATAGATTTGCATAATTTGCGGCAGAAAGTTCACGAGATCTTCTGCTAAGTGATGACTCGCAGGCGGAAGTAACTGGTAAGGGTCAATCTTCCAATTGCGGGCCGCCCCAAACCAGAACATCGTTAAGAACCACAAATAAGGGTAGGTTTGCAGCGGATTGCGGGCCAGTACGCGGTCGCGGTGTTCCCGCATCCAATATTTTTCGGCACCTCCGCAATGAAAGGAGCGTTGTTCGCGTCCCCCTGCAGAGTGGTTCAGAAATTGGCCATCATGGAACTCGATGATCGAATCCCAATAGGCCCAGTGTTGGCTCCATAAGGAGTTCTCGAGTATTTCGACTGTGTGCACGCGATCAGCGGCATAAAGAACCGCGTTCAGTACGCCTTGGTCGCCATGACCGGGGTACGGGCCAGTACGGTTAAAGACCGCCGAATTGCAACAGTCCACCCATCGATGAAAAATTTGCCTATTGGTGTCATTCACTGCACAGAAGAATAGCGAGGTACTCATGTAGCAAGAATTGTGGGCCGGTGTTTCAATTCCATACACTCGATACGATTCGTCGTAGTCAGCTCCGTCTCCGTCCCGGCCACCGAGAAAACCACCACGTTCGAAACAACGTGTAATTTCATCGTTCACACTAGAACACAAGAGGCAGTCGGAGTCGATTCCTATAATTACTTGATATTCACTACATAAGTCATAGACTGCGTATGCCTTCAGTTCCCAGGCATTGATAAACCTTCCGTCGCTGGCGAAGCTTGACGAATTCAGGAACCGGACCTGTTCCACTCGCTCGAAGCATGCGGCCTGCGGGGCGCTTAGCGGATGCTTATCATTCTGAACGACATAGATATCCGCGTCTGGCGCAAATTCGCGCACTGACGCGACCGTTGCTAATGTTCCCGGGAAAAAGTGGTAATCCGTTACGGTGACGAAAGCATGTCGGATCAAGCCGAAACCTCAGTTAGTGACAACAGCACTCTCGGTTGTGTCGAGGCGACAACAGAACTGTATATCGGCATCCAGTAGCTTATCTCAACTACTGCTCGAGCTGGAAGAAGAGATTGTGCTGACATCCTGCAAGATCATGGTGATGATGGTCAACCAATTGTTGTTCTTTATGAGGAGACCCGCGGTGGTGTCAGTGCGGGTTGTCATAAATGGCATGATAACGATCTGATTGGGGCTAGCGCCTTGCCGAATCGCGCCGGCCAACTGGTTGCCGAGGCGATCCAGGTATGCGAACAATTCTCGCCAATCTCTGGCGCCCGGAGTGACTGACTCCGGATCCGAGGCCGTCTTATTCGGGTAATCAGCATCCGAATACTGCGGGCTCGTCGAGCCGACCTGGAACGGCGTCGGGTGGAAGTAAAGGATGGGTTTGCTGAAGTCTGTCACGCCGTCGGGAACCGCAACCCCGAACCAATTCGGCTCCGCGATGACGACGGCGTTCCCATTGCTTGGGTCCTGCAGCTCATATAACAGAAGTGTAATGTGGACATCGTCTTGGAAGAAGTCCAAGGTCCCGTTTGAGGTGACCGTAGTCTTGTTCACGACCAACTTACCCGATGTCGTGAACGACCTGGTTCCCTGAGTTACTTGTGGAGTGGTAGGATCTTCTTTGGCTGTGATAGGGCCCAAGGTAACCTTATTGAGTTGGCAAACGACGCCATTCACGACAAGGGGGGATGGGGTGCCGCTAAATAAAGTGCTGCCGCTAAATATACGGTTCACCGCCGCGTCAAGGAACATGAAGTCGCGAATCTGATGATGAATCCCGGTTATAGTTGGGTCTTGTCCAGGCAGGGGCGGCACCTCCTTCGGTAGTCCTGTCAGTTTTGAAAGGTATTTACTCCAGCTTTTAGAGGGTAGTTCGATCACGATATCACCCGAGGTCGAGTCACTCGCGGGATTTGAATATGTACGCACATTGGTGTTGCTCAATATTTGAGCGTTTAATTGATTGGCAGGGATCGTCTTACCGAAGTCTGCGAAATCCCATACCTGTGTCAGAAATGGGGTGAAGTCAGTGTTAAAGACGTTACCTGGAGCTAATAGCGCATTGACGTAGAGGGTTGCGTCGCTAAAGCACGCGACGACTAGCTCCGTTATCCCAGTGCCGCTGGAACTGCTACTGCTGCTGGAACTCGACGGGCTGCTGCTAGAGCTTGAGGAGCTGCTACTGGAACTCGACGGACTGCTGCTCGAACTCGATTGACTACTGCTGGAACTCGATTGACTACTGCTTGAACTCGACAGGCTGCTGCTGGAGCTTGAGGGACTACTACTGCTGGAGCTCGATCGGCTACTGCTGGAGCTTGATCGGCTACTGCCGGAGCTGGACGAGCTACTGCTCGAACTCGACGGGCTGCTGCTGCTCGAGCTGTAAGGACTACTCGAGCTCGCGCTGGAGCACGGCACGGGCACACATGGAACGGGGGGAGCCGGGCATGGCGGCGGGTATGGCGGAAATGGCGGATAAGGCGGAAATGGAGGGTAAGGCGGGAATGGAGGATAGGGCGGACTGGGCGGCGTACCGCAGCTCTCCACGTACGTACCGCATTGTTCCGGGTACTGGCACCACTCCAAAAGGTGCTCGATCCTACGCAGCAGGATTTCCAGAAGGGACTCCACATGCTGCTCGCCGCCGGAGCGGCGATCTTCGCGCCACTCCTCGACCTCGTTCCGCAAGCCGGCCAGTTCGCGTTTCAGGGCCTCCATTTCACTGGCGTCGCGGGTGCCCCCGTGCCCTTCGCGCAATTCCAGATGGAGATTCTCGAATTCCTCGCGCAGCCGGTCCAACTCCTCCCGAAGCTCTCCTCCTCCGGCACGCTCTTCCCGGTCGTCATCGTCTCCACACCTGCGATGACGCGCATCCTTTACCTGATCTTTGACCCGGTGTAACTGCCTCCGCAGGCTCTCGACCTCTTCCCAGAGCTCATCATCATCGTCGCGAAAGCGTCTGGGCAATCGCTCGCGTTCCCGCTCGCAGCATAACCGTCCGATCTCCCGCCGGAGATGCTGTATTTCTCGCCAGATGTCTTCTCTGGGCCAAGGCCGCTCTCTTTCGGACATTCGCGCACCTCCTTACGCCAGCGAACCTGCCGGCAGCCGATTTTCTCCTAGCATAGAACAAATCTGCCTCTGTGGCAGAGTTCGTTTGTGGACTCCGCGCGTGAGCGGTGACCTAGGGGTCCACGAAGGCATCAGCCGCCTGGCCGGGGATTTGAAAAAGACCTTCCGCTATTTTTGGGCATCGCCAATCCCCGATCCGGGCCGGCGCTTTCCCGGACTACTGGCGCTCTCAGGCGCTGCGGAACCGCGTAACCGATGAAGCTCTAATCCCGAATTGGTTTCGAGCAAACGAGAGATCTCGACGGGCACCATTGAAGGCCTCAACAACAAAATCCAGAATCACCTTGTAGTTGGTTGACTCCAGCTCGACGAGCTGCTGCTACTTGAGGGACTGCTGCTCGAGCTGGAAGAACTAGTTGAGCTTGGGCTGGGGCTCGGCATTGGCGGACATGGCATTGGCGGACATGGCATTGGCGGACATGGAGGGGCGGGATGCGGGCATGGACATGGCGCACACGGCGGATACGGCGGAAAAGGTGGAAACGGAGGGTAGGGTGGAAACGGAGGGTAGGGAGGGAACGGAGGACAGGGCGGCGCACTGCAGTATTCCGCGTCGTGGCGGTACTCCCGAAGGCGCTCGATCTTATGCAGCAGGAGTTCCAGAAGGGACGCTACATGCTCCTCGCCCCTATAACGGCGAGCTTCACGACACGCACCGATCTCGTACCGCAGGCTAGCCAGTTCCCGTCTCAGGGCCTCTATTCCGCCGGCGTCCCGGGCGGCCCCGCGCAATTCGCGCAGTTCCCGCCGGAGGCACTGTATTTCCCTCCAGATATCTTCTCTGAGTCGCTCTCTCTCGGACATTCGCGCACCTCCTTATACTTTCTTTATAGCGACGCTGCCCGCAGCAGATTTTCTCCTAGCATAGAACAAATTTGGCCCGTGTGAAGGCATCAGCCGCAGGGATGTTGTCCCGCAGGCCACCCGTTCGCGTTTCAAAGACCTCTATTCCGCTACCGTCGCGGGTGACCCCGCGTCAATCGCCCAATTATAGGCGCGGGCCTTCGTCTGATACTGCTACTGCTGCTCGAACTTGAGCGGCTGCTGCTTGAGCTAGACGGACTGCTTGAGCTCGATCGACTGCTGCTGGAACTCGACGGGCTGCTGCTGGAGCTGGACGGACTGCTGCTTGAGCTGGAT
>Ga0070735_10002762_pt1 | contig 15676 bp, 12 predicted proteins | sample Coa_R1_FD_66443 | JGI IMG/M metagenome (GOLD analysis project Ga0070735, IMG submission 66443) | Surface soil microbial communities from Centralia Pennsylvania, which are recovering from an underground coalmine fire - Coalmine... | ecosystem: Environmental > Terrestrial > Soil > Unclassified ... | reverse complement strand
CGCACGGCGCTGGCGCAACACGGGGTGGAGGCGGCGTGGACCGACCGGTGAACCACGACGAGTTCGCCGAGCTGCTCGGGGCCTACGCGCTGGACGCCCTCGACGCCGACGAAGCCCGCCTCGTGGCCGAGCACGTCGCCCGGTGCCCGCGCTGTGCTGCGGAGGTCGCGGACCACCACGAGGTCGTGGGCATGATCGCCAACGTGGGCGCCGATGCCCCGCCTGAACTGTGGGACCGCATCGCCGCCCGGATCGCCGCCCCTGGCCCTGTCGAGCGCGTCCCCGCGCCGCTGGGCGCGGTGTCGCGCGCGGGCATCCGGCCCTTGTCGTCGGCTCGCAGCACCGGGGTCGGCCGTTTCGGATGGAGCGCGATCGGCGTCGCGGCGGCCGCGGCTGCGGCGGTCATCGCGGTGCTCGCTGTGCAGGTCGCCAGACTGGACAACCGCGTCGGCCAGGTCGACCGGGCGATCGCCCAGCAGGGCACGGCCCAGGCGGTGCTGCGGGCCGAGACGGACCCCCACGCCACCCGGGTCTCGTTGGCGCCCGCCGGGAGCGGGCCCGTGGCGCAGCTCGTCATCTTGCCGACCGGGACGGGATACGTCGTGAACCAGCGGCTGCCCGCCCTGGCCGCGGGCCGGACCTACCAGTTGTGGGGCTTCGTGCACGGGCAACCGGTCTCCCTCGGGTTGCTCACCCGCCACCCGACGTACGAGACGTTCACCGTCGACCCTTCTGCCCCGGTGGCGAGTTTTGCCGTGACAGACGAATCGGCGGGCGGCTCGCCGCGGCCCACGGCCACGCCGTTGGCCGTCGGCACGGCGACGACGTGAGCGGCGCTCGAACCTGTCGCGGGCCGATCGGGCTCAGCGCGTGAACGTGTGACGGCGCACGATCTCGGCCACCTGGATGTCGTAGCTTTCGTAGAACTGCTCGCGCCCCAGGCGCTGCGCGGCGCAGTGGTCGGGATCCTCGCGCCAGGCGCGCTGGGTTGCGGCACTCTCGAAGGTGATCACCGACACCCGTTCTCCGTCGTCGGACTGGAACTGCTTGAAGTCCACGAAGCCGGGCATGCGCTGCGCCAGCTCCAACATGCGCTGCGCCCAGCCGGCGTACTCCTCACCGGCGTCGGCCCGCAGACGCGACCGGAAGACGGTCAACACCGCTCGGGCTGGGTCTGCGCTCATCCGAACATCATCCCTCGCGCCCGCACCCGGTCGGTGCGGAACGCGCGTTCTCGGCCCGGCTTTGGGCCCACGGTCGTCAGAGACGAAGCGGTTTGATCGGCGCGAAGACGGCGCCGGGGTCGTCGCGCCAGTTGACGCCAGGCACGTCGATGTAGAGCTCGATCTCGTTGCCGTCGGGGTCCTGCACGTAGAGGCTGTGGGTCACGGTGTGGTCGCTCGTTCCGACGATCGTCGCCCCGGCGTCCTGGACGGCGCGCAACGCCTCGCGCAGCTCGTCGTCGGAGTCACCGACCTTGAGACCGAAGTGGTACAGGCCGACATGGCGTCCGCTCGGCAACCCCTGCGCATCCTGGCCGACCTCGATGAGCAACAGCTCGTGATGGGTCCGCCCCGACGGCGCCGAGAATGCCGCCGCCGGAAAGCCCAGTTCGGGGTTCGGGCCGACCTGCCTCCAGCCGAGCACGTCCCGGTAGAAGGCGGCGGAACGTTCGAGGTCGCGAACGTAGAGCACCAGGTGGCCGAGCTCCTTCACTTCCATGGCTTCTCCTCAGTCCGTCTCCGGGAATCTGACGTTCCCGCCCCGGCGCGACGTTGAACCTCGCCCGTACGCCGGGTATTCCTCGGCGCCCCGGACCATATGCTCACCCGGTGGACTTGAGCGGGCCGGAGTTGCGCGTCGTCGGGTGCCTGGTCGAGAAGCAGCTCGCCACGCCTCAGCAGTACCCCCTGACGCTGAACGCGCTGACCCTCGCCTGCAACCAGACCTCCAACCGCGACCCGGTGGTCGACTTCGACGAGGCCACGGTGCAGCAAGCAGTAACGAGCGTCAAGGCGAAGGGCCTGGCGGCTTTCGTCCACCCCTCGCACGGGCGCTCGGCCTTGCGCTTCCGCCACACCGTGGACGAGGCGCTCGGCATCGGGCCGAAGCCGCTCGCGCTCCTGTCCGTCCTCTTTCTGCGGGGCCCGCAGACTCCCGGCGAGCTGCGGACCCGCACCGAGCGGATGGTCGGGTTCGCCGACCTCCAGGAGGTCCTGGCCGAGCTGGACGCACTGGCTCGACGGGAGGAGCCGCTCGTCACGCGCCTGCCTCGTGTCCCGGGGCAGAAGGAGGACCGGTTCGCGCCCCTCTGGGGTGACCGTCTCGAGAGTCCGACGACACCGGCGCCGGCCGCGAAGCCGACCTCACCCAGCTCGCCGCCGAGCGACGCCGGCGGCGAGCCCTCCACCGCCACGGCAGAAGCGTTCGCCGCGCTGCGGGCCGAGGTGGCGTCGTTACGGCGCGACCTGGACGACCTCCGGTCGCAGCTGGGCGCGTAGGCGACCCGGCGGCTCCATGACGAAGCTCCCAGTGAGGAAATGCCCGTGACGAAGCAGCGCCTGAGCACTCGTTGGCGGCTCCGCCCCGGCGAGCGCGTCGACCTGGCCCACCGCGACGCCGGTTCGACGGCGGGCATGCCCGGCGACAAACAGGCGACGGTCGACGAGCTGGGCACGTTGAGCGTCGAGCTCTTCGCACTCCAGGACAAGCTCTGGGCCGAAGCTCGGCGCTCGGTGCTCGTCGTCCTCCAGGGCCTGGACGCCTCGGGCAAGGACGGCAGCATCAAGCACGTCTTCCGGGGGGTGAACCCCCAAGCCACACGGGTGGCGTCGTTCAAGCAGCCGACACCCGAGGAGCTTGCCCACGACTTCCTCTGGCGCGTGCATCGCCAAGCTCCTGCGGCGGGTGAGATCGGCGTGTTCAACCGCTCGCACTACGAAGACGTTCTCGTGGCGCGCGTCCACGGGCTCGTGCCCGAAGCCGTGTGGCGTGACCGCTACCACCGGATCAACGCCTTCGAAGCGTCGCTCGTTCGAGCCGGCACGGCCATCGTCAAGTTCTTCTTGCACGTGTCGTTCGAGGAGCAGGGGCGGCGGTTGGAGGAGCGCCTCGACCGACCCGACAAGATCTGGAAGGCGAGCCCTTCCGACTTCGCCGAACGGGTGCGGTGGGACGAGTACCAGACGGCCTACGCCGAGGCGCTCGAACACACCACGACCGAGCTCGCGCCGTGGTACGTGGTGCCGGCCGACCACAAGTGGTTCAGGAACTGGGTCATCAGCCGCGTCCTCATCGACACGCTCGAGGAGATGGACCCCCGCTACCCCACGCGCACCCCCGCGGAGCTCGACGCCGTGCGCCAGGCGGCCGCAGCGGCCGCGAGCGGCAAACGCGCTCGCTGAAGCTCGGGCCGTCCGAACGGCGGAAGGACGGGCCATACTTCCTGCCATGGATGCTCTGCGTGAATCCGGTTCGATCGTCATCGCCCGCTCGGCCGACGAGCTCTACGACATCGTGTCGGACGTGACCCGCATGGGTGGATGGAGCCCGTTCTGCACGGCGTGCTGGTGGGACGAAGGTGCCGGTCCTCGTGTCGGAGCGATGTTCACGGGGAGAAACGCGCTCCCCGATCGCACCTGGGAGACGCGCTCGGAGGTGGTGGCGGCCGATCGCGGCCGGGAGTTCGCCTATGTCGTCCAGCCACGGGGACCCGTTGGGGGTACGCGCTCGCGCCGGTCGACGGCGGGACCGAGCTCACCGAGTCCTGGGAATTCCCGGCCACCGCGATCGCAGGCTTCCAGGAGCGCTTCGGGGAGGACGCCGACAACCAGATCGAGCAGCGACGTGACCTGGCACGCACGGGGATCGCCGCCACGCTGGCCGCCATCAAGCAGGACGCCGAAGGCTCGTCGGCCTGAGGCCTCGACGGGGCCGGGGTCCGCCGACTCTCAGACGGCGGCGCCTGACCTCGCGATGGCCGCCTCGTCGGTGCCGAGGTAGGACGCGATCACGGCCGGGTGGGCGAGGACCTCCTGGGGCGAGCCTTCGGCGATGACGTGGCCGAGCTCGAGCGCGACCAACCGGTCGCACAGGGAGCTCAGCATGGGCATGTCGTGCTCGATGATGAGGATCGAGCAGCCCGTCTGCTCGCGCACCCGGCGCAACAGCGGGCCGAGCGCCTCGGTCTCCTTCTGGGCGATGCCCCCCGAGGGCTCGTCGAGCATCAGCACTTCGGGGTCCTGGGCCATGATGCACGCCAGGTCGACGATGCGACGGGTGCCGGTGGACAGCTCGCCGGTCAGCTTCTCCCGGTAGGCCCGCAATCCCATCATGTCGATGAGCGCGTCGACCTCGGCCATGACGGCCAGCTCCGACTCGAAGGACGCGGGCAGCTGCAACGCCGCGGCAAACATGTCCCTGCTCTGCAGGTGGCGCTCGCGCGACACGGCGATCGTCTCCGCCACCGTCAGCGTGGGGAACAGCAACGCGTCCTGGAACGACCGGCCGAGCGCGCCTTTGGCCCGCAGGTTCGGTGCCCAGTCGGTGACGTCCACGCCGCGCAGCACGATCCGGCCCTCGTCCACCTGTAAGAAGCCCGAGATGCAGTCCATCAGCGTGGTCTTGCCCGCGCCGTTGTGCCCGATGAGGCCGACGATCTCGCCCTTGCGCACCGCGAGGTCGACGTAGTCGACGGCGGTGATGCCGCCGAAGGTCTTCACCACCTGCCGGCACTGGAGGACCGCCTTGGCGTCGGCCGCCACCCGGGGCGCCGCCGGAGCCGGCTCGGGCTGCGGCGCCCGTCGCGAGGCGATGTCGACCGGTGGGGGCTCGACGGAGGACTCGAGGGACGGCTCGGCCGGAGAAGGTTGGAGCGGCGAGGGAGCATCGCCGTCCGGCTCGGTGGAAGTGTCGATCACCGATGCTCCGGCGATGAACACCGAGCGCAGGATGTCGGGGCGCTCGAGCAGTTCGGCGGTGGGGCCCTCGAAGCGGACCTCGCCCTTCTCCATGAACGCCGCCCGCTTGGCCAGGTTCAGGGCGATGTTCACCGACTGCTCGACGATCACCACCGTGGTGCCGCGGCGGTGCACCTCTTCCACGACTTCGAGCAGCTGGCCCACGATGGTGGGGGCGAGGCCGAGCGACAGCTCGTCGATCATGAGCAGCTCGGGCCGCGTCATAAGCGCCGAGCCCAACGCCAGCATCTGCTGCTCCCCGCCGGAGAGGTTGCCCGCCATCTGGTGGTAGCGCTGCGACAGGATGGGGAACAGCGAGAGCACTTCTTCGCGTGCTTTGTCGACGCGTGCCGGGTGATCACGGATCAACCAGGCCGCCATCTTCAGGTTCTCCGCCACCGACAGCGTGGGGAACACCCCCTTGCCGCCGGGCATCATCGAGATGCCGCGCCGCGCCGTGACGTCGGCGGCGAGCTTGGTGATGTCCTCGCCCTTGAACGTCACCTTGCCGCGCTTGGGGCGCACGAGGCCGCAGATGCCCTTCAACAGCGTCGACTTGCCCGCGCCGTTGGTGCCGAGGAGCGCGACGAGCTCGCCCTCGTGGACGTCGAAGTCCACCCCGAACAGGATCTGCACCGACCCGTACGACATGTCGATGCCGCGGCACGACAGCAGGGTCTGGGGAGCAGGCGGCACCACGGGCGTGCGCTCGGTCGGGGTGGTCTCGACGCTCGTCATCCCGAGCGCGCCTCGGCGGGTTGCTTGTCGGCCACGGGTGCGTGGCCGTTACCGGACGCCAGGGTGGTGAGCAGATCGGTCTCGCCAGGGAGCCCCTTCTCGCGCGCTTGGCGCTTGTCGGCCACGAGGCTGGGCACGACGATCCCGCGGCGGTCCGCCACGACCCGCAGGAGGCGGTCGCGCACGTCGTAGACGAGCTGGCCGATCCCGCCGGGCAGCACCTGCAGCACCCACAGGAGGGCCGCACCGCTGATGAGCAGGTGCACCTGGCCCAGCGCGGTGATGGACTCCAGGTACTTGAAGCCGAGGACGCCGATCAGGACACCGGCCACCGAGCCCAGGCCGCCGATGACCGAGTACCCGAAGATCGTGATGCTGTCGACGGGCGGGAAGCTCCCCGGGTTGAGCGCTTGGAGCAACAAGACATCGAGCGCGCCGGCCACACCGGCGATGACACCGGCCACGGCGAAGCCGGCCAGCTTGATCTGGGTCGTGGGGACAGCCGCCGAGGCCGCGGCCCGCTCGTTGTCCTTGGTGCCGATGAGGACGCGCCCGGCGCGCGCTTTGCGCATGCCGCTCACCGCCAGGATGGCGAGCACGAGGAACGCCAGGCACACGAGATACATCTCGTACTCGTTGTTGAGGTCGAAACGCTGCAACAGCAGAGGCCTCGGCACGCCTTCCGCCGGGATGAATTGCGGGAACGTCGCCTGGTTCAAGAAGTACTGGTCCAGGGCGATGGCGAGCGCCAGGGTCGTGACCGCCAGGAACAGTCCCTTGATGCGCAGCGCCGGCAGGCCGACGAGCAGCGCCACGGCTGCGCCCACGACGCCCGACACCGAGACCACGATGAAGAAGTCGGCGTTCCAGTGGGCGACCATGTTCCCGGCGACGACCCCCGCCACGCCCGCAATGCCGAACTGGCCCAGGCTGATCTGGCCGCCCCAGCCGGTGAGCACGACCAGGGACACCCCGATCATCGCCCAGATGATGGCGAAGCCGGCGAGCAGCTGGTTGCTCGGCCCCCACGTGTGGGGGATCCAGATGAACGCCAGGGCGAGCACGGCGAAGATCGCCCGGCGCGCCCACTTCACTTCCGGCAGCCGCCGCAACTCGCTGGGGACGGCCTTCAGCGCGCCCACCGCCGACCACGACGACGCGCCCGCCTCCTCGGCCCGGCTGAGCTTGTTGGACTGGGCCAGCAGGGCGATGACGATCACGGCCAGGTAGAAGGCCCAGATGATGGCGGGGTTGCCGGTGGTGTTCCACCGGACGAGCGCCTCCATGATGCCGAGGCCGATGCCCGCGCCGAACGCCAGCGGCAGCGACTCCATGCGGGCCACCACGGCGATGGCGAGCATGGGCAGCAACGTGATCGGCCCGTTGGAGGCCACCCCGGGCTTCACCCCTTCGAACGGGGCGGAGAGCATGTAGGTGAGCACCGCCAGCGCGCCGGCGATCGTCCACACGATGGTGGCGAGGCGGCGCACGGGGATGCCGAGGAGCATGGCCCGGTCGCTGTTCTCGGCGGCGGCCCGCACGGCGATGCCGGCGTTGGTCTTGAGCAAGAACCACGCCAGCGCGCTGATGACGAGGGGGACCACGAGCACGGCGAGGATCTCCGCGCTGTGGAACGTGTACACGTCGACGGTGATCGAGATGTTGAACGGGGGCGCGAACGCACCGGTGAGTGCGGTGAAGCCTTCGTGCTTGGAGCCGAGGAATTCGAGCCCCCCGAGCACCTGGGCGAGACCGACGCTCGCCACCAGCAGCACGAGCCGGGGCGCGTTCTTGAAACGCCGGATGGTCGTCACCTCGACGGTGGCGCCCACGATGCCGCCCACGATGACGGCGAGGGGGAGCGCGATCCAGTAGTCGAGCCCGTGCACCTTGACGAGCCCGATGGTCAGCACGCCGACGAGGCTGCCCAGCGCGCCGTGCGCGAAGTTGATGAACCGGTTGGCCCGGTACACGAGGATGAGGCCCATGGCGCCGAGCGCGTTGACCGACCCGTAGACCACGCCCACGAGGACGAAGCCGATGGGCGCGTGCTTGTGGATCCATCCGTGCTTGCCGGAGGCAGTGGCGAACGCGATGTAGACGACGAGGACCGTGGCCACCGCCAGCACCCAGCGGAGCCGGGCGGGCAGCCGCTTCCACCGCCCGGACGCGGCGGCGGCGAGCTTGAGGCCGCGGTCGAGCACGGCGGAGGCGCTGCTCGTCACGCGCCGATCACGACCACGGGATCACCCCGCCGGAGCGGGGCAGGCGGGCGGCCCCGACGGCACGCTGCCCGTCGTCCAGCGAGCGGTGGACGTCTGCACGTACGCCCCCGGCTTGTTGTTGTTGGGAGACACGGTGGACGGGCTCCAACACACTTCTCTGAAGTCGTTCGGGGTCGTGTGCTGGTTCGGGCCGAAGCCCCACAGACCGGCGGGGCCGACCCGCGGGGGATAGGCGTACATGCCGTCCTGGAAGGTCTTGGCCGTCAGGCCGGGCCCGGCCATCTGGATCCCGATGGCGAGCATCTCCATCTGCAGGTAGATGATGTCGACGAAGAAGGCGGGCTCGTCCTGGCGGACGGTCTTGTACGCCGCGTACCCGATGGTCTGGGTGTACGGCACGGTCGCCTCGTTCGGGCTGATGCCCAGGGCGTGGGCGTAGAACTGCTGGTTGTAGAGCTGGCCCACGTAGTCCTGGTCGACCAGGGCCGCACCGATCTCGATGAACTCGGGGAAGTAACCCTGCTGGGCGGCCTGCCCCGAGAGGTAGACGGGGAAAATGGGGTCGCACCCGCAGATGACGGTGGTGTAGCCGCCCGCCTTCAGCTGGGCGACGAGGTTGGCGGCCTGCTGCGACTCGGTGCCCAGGTCGAGCGCGTACTGGAAGTTGTCCACCGCGCAGCCGTGGGCGTTCATGTCCTGCTTGAAGGTCTGCGCGGACGCCTGGTACAGCTCGTTCTGCGGGGCGATGCCGGCGAACTTGCGGGGTGCACCCTTCAAGCTGCCTCCGGCGTAGGCCGCCGGCGTGCCCTGGGGGCACAGCTTCTTCACGGCGTAGTCGCCGATCGAGTGGGCGAGGTCGGTGCCGTCGGTAGCGAGCGACCAGTCGTAGGGTGCGTGCTGCTGGTGCCAGAAATTCGGCATGTACGGGTCGCCGAAGCCCAGGATGCCGTCGTTCCACAGCGCCGTGGCGTACGGCTCGGACTCGGCCGACAGATCGGCGAAGGATCCCATGGACTGCGCCGTCTTGGCGTCGACCACGGCCTGGGCCTGGCCGTAGCCCTGCAGCTCGTTGGAGAGCGAGCCCTGCCCGGTGAAGAACTGGATGTTGAGCTTGCGCCCGTAGAACTGGAAGTGCGTGTTGAAGTACTGCGCGAGCGCTTGGATGGTCCGCTGGTTGTCGGCGTTGGTGTCGCGCAGCTGCGCACCGGCCAGCGTGGCGAGTGTCTGCTGGAAGCTCTGGTCGGTGGTGAGGCGGACGGTCACGTTGATGGTGGTGCCGCTCACGCCCGGGGCACCCGTCGGCCCGCCGTTCGAGCCCTGGAAGGTGATGCACGGCGGCGAGTACGGGTCGCCCGGGATCTGGAGCGCCTGACCGGAGCAGGGCTGGGTCTTGCCGGGGAGGGTGACGGTGCCCCCGGCGCTCCCGGCCGTGGCGCCCTTGCCCGCCGTGCCGGCAGCCGCCGAGCCCGCGCTGCCGGCGGCCGCTCCTCCCGCTCCCGCCGTTCCGGCCGCCGGCCCCGACGCGCCGCCGCCGGCTCCGTAGTTCCCGATGGCCGCGTTGGCGTTCTTGGCGACGCGGCTGGGCACGAGCACCGAGACCAGCGCCACCACGAGGACGAGCACGGCGACCGGCCCGTACCCACGGAACAGGCGGCTCGCCACCGGGAACGCGCCGGTAGGGGGCCGGTGGGAGCCGTTCCCGGCCCCGCTCAACGTCGTCAAGGGTTACTCCTCGAAGGTGATGGTGCGCTGCGCGATGCGCATCTTTCGCCGGTCGGCCTCGACCAGGAAGGCGAGGAGCCCCAGTCCGGCGAGGCCGGTGGCGAGGAGAGGCCCGCTGGCCGCCACGTTGCTGAAGGGACCGAGACCGCGCGCCGCGCCCCCGCTATTTCCGCCGCCCTGCCCGCCGGCCGCCCCACCCGACGACCCCGGCGTCGTGCCGGTGAGCGATCCTGCCGACCCCAGGCTCCCGGCCGACCCGAGCGTCCCGGCGGTCAGGTCGGTCGAGCCCGGAGTGTTCAGGGAACCCAGGCCGAGCGCGGCCAGGTTGTAGGTGTTGGGAGGGAGCACCGAGCTCGTGGCGTTCACCCCGCCGAACGCGGTGTTGAAGTACCCCCCGCCGTCGAAGGCGGCGACCGTGATGTCGAGGACGGTGATGGGGGTGTCGGACTGGCACAGCGCCTGCGCGAGCTGCTGGCCGTTGGGACCGGTCTCGGCCTGGCCCAATTGGTTGAACGGCGCCTGGTCGGCGGAGAACCCATTCTCCAGGCCGTTGGTCACCTGGAAGTACCCGGGCTGGGCCGCGTTGATCGGCGTGGTCAGCAGCTGGTCGCGCGCCGGGCTGGGCACCCACGCGATCTCGAGCGGTGTGACGGTCTCGATCCCCTGGACCACTTTCGACTGCGGGAGGTTGACCTGGATCCCGATGCCGCTGAGGGCGGAGTTGATGGCGTCCTGGAGCTGCGAGAGGTCGCTCGGGTTCGAGACCGGCGTGCCGCCGATGACGGCGTTGCCGATCGTGAACGAACCCGAGGGCTGGCCGCCGGTCGGGGAAAGCGCCTCCCAGTGCAGCCCGTCGAGATGCACGGTGCCCGCACCGATGTCGAGCGACTTGATGTCGGAGGTGGCGCCCGCCTCGTTGACGCCGTTCACCTGGCCCGACCAGCTCTTCGTGTGCAGGCCAGACACCGCGAAACCCTGGGTGGGGTCGCCGACCGGGCCGGCGAAGCTGGTGTCCGCCTCGCCGTACGGGTCGCCGTTGGCGCGCACGAACTCCGTGGCGAAGTAGTTCTGCTTGCCCGGTCCCCGGGTCTGACCCTGGTCCGCGCCCTGCGCGCCGGTCTCGGTCTGGAGCGGGTCCGGCACCGCCCCGGCGACGTTCGGGTCGGCCGGCTTGCCGCAGTTGTCGCCCTTCATCGATACGCCGATGGAGCCCAGGTCGAGGCCCTGGGACTGCGCCCGGGCGAAGGTGTTCGTGTGGCCGGCGAGCGCCTCGCCGAACACGGTGCCCACCGCGAGGGACCCTTCGTGCGGGGTCACCTGGAGCGACTGCGCGTAGGAGCTGCCCTGGCCCGGGCTCGAGTCGGCGGCCGCCTTGCCCCCGCCGCCGAGGGCGGCCACACCGCCCACGATGCAGATCCCTGACAGCGCGCCGACGACGCGACGGTTGCGGCGGCGCCGCGCCGTCGCTGCGTCGACGACCGTGTCCCCCGAACGGCGTCCGTTCCGTTTCCCACCCCGAACGGCCTGCCGCTGGAAGACGCTCCGAGTTTCCCCCTCGAGCATCACGAGCAGAACGTTCCGCCGAGCCCGTTCTTCCGATCGTTGTGAGAACTGTGATCATTCCCCTTGGACCAGGAGCGTCGGTAACGTGGCGGGCCGACGGGGAGGAGCCGACGTGGCCATCTCGACGTGGAACCGCACTCGCAAGGTCGAGCTCCTCGGCCAGATGCCGCTGTTCTCGGCGTGCAGCCAGCGCCAGCTGGGCATGGTGGCCGCCCTGACCATCCCGGCCGAGTTGCCGGCGGGGATGGTCCTCACCCGTCAGGGCGCATCGGGGGGTCTCGCCTACGTGATCGCCTGGGGACGCGCCGAGGTGCTGCGTTCCGGCAAGCGCCTGGCGACCCTCGGTCCCGGTGACGTGGTGGGCGAGCTGTCGTTGCTCGACGGCGAGCCCCGGTCGGCCACGGTCAAGGCGATGACAGACCTGCAGGTGCTCGAGCTCGACGGTCGTGACCTGCAGAGGCTCATGAAGAAGGCGCCTTCGGTGGTGCGCAAGCTCATGGAGGCGATGGCCGGACGACTGCGCGACATGGACAAGCTGACCGCCGGGCTGTGACGCGGGTCGAGCGCCGTGCGCTCGATTCCGTCGAACGTCGCACGGTCATAGGGCAAACGCCGGTTCCGTCGGCTGAGTCCGGGCTCCTTTTCTGGCGGCCGTCGGCGGCTCCGTCGTTGCGAGGTACCAGAGGAACGCCGTGAACAGCGCCGACCCCGCCAGGTAGCCGAGCGTCAGGGTGAGTGCTCCCCATGGCGGGCTCCACGGGCCGTGGAAGTAGTCGAGGGGACCTGTCACGCCGACGGTGTAGCGCCGGAGGGCTTCGGCAAAAGCGAGGAAGCTCCCCAGCGTGATGCCGACGCCCAGGACGACGGTCAGGCGCGATCGCATGCTCGTCATTGCTGTCGAGTGGTCGATCAAGACGGCTGCCACGAGGGGGATCCCGATGGCGAGAGGAATCGTGTACCGGCCGTCCCAGATGAAGCCGACGCTCCTGGCACGCGCGTATTCGACGAGCACTGGCACGAAGACGACGAGCACGACCAGGAGGCCCAGTACGAATGCGCGGCGAAGTCGCGAGCAGGCAAGTGCGAGGAGAAGAAGGGCACCCGAGGCGACAGACCAGGACACGTAGGTGAGAAGTGGCGAAGCGGTGTCGTCACCGAACGTTCCCACCATCTGGTGGAACCAGAATCCCCAACTGCCGAAGGCCGTGGCGAAGATCTGCCCGCCGGTTTCGCCGGGTGTCACCTGAGCCCCGGACGGGGGGACGTCCAGCGCGTGCTGGGTGAACAGCCACACGATGGCGAAGGCGGTCGCGGCCAGCGCGACGAGTGCCGCCCACCGGACGTCTCTTCGCCCGAGGAGGCGGAGAACCGGTCGCGGGCCAGCAAGGAGTGCCACCACCACAAGGATCAGGGCGGCCCACAAAGGCGACAGCGGCCGGGTCAAGACCAACACGCAGATGCTCGTAGCCATGATGACGATGAGCCCGCGAGGCGGATCATCGATCCTTTCGAGCGCCAGAACCAGGCCCGAGCACCACAGGCACAGCGCCGCCGAGATCTCCAAACCGCTGGGGTTCACCACGCTCGCGCAGTACAGAGCCGTCGGCGTCAGAGCGACGAGGATGCCGAGCAACAGCAGGCGGCTCTTGGACCAGACGACGACAACCGCGACGGCCAATGCGACGAACAACGCGCTGACGAGATCGCTCACGAAACGCATGAGGTACAGGCCAGCGGTGGACGTCGTTGCGGCGCTCGGCCAGCCCACCGCCGCGTAGTAGAGGGGCGGATATCGCCCCACGTACGTCGCGACCGGAACGACGGCGCGCGAATGACCGATGTGTTCGCACGAAGCAGGAACGGTGTCCTTGAAGGCAAAGCACGGAAACGGCATGGCGCCGTCGCTGTAGAGGCGGGGCGCATTCACGGCCGTCCAGGCATCGCTCCTGCCGTGCATCGTCCATCCGACGACCTGTCCCCGCCACAGCGAGACCGTTCGATCGACGTGGGCGGTTTCGTCAGGCCCGGCGAACAGCGGCGTGGCGAGGCTCCACGCCAACATCATGAGGAATGCCAAGGCGAAGGCAGTGGCGAAGACGCGCCAGGGCTTGGCAGAGACCACTGAGATTCGTTTCATCAGTAGCCCGACTCGCCGTGAGGCGTCACTCGCTGAGTCCGTGATGGAGTGGGCAGTCTACGCCGCGAACTCATCAAAATTGGTTGTCCGCCTTCATGTGACTGCTATGTTGGCGCCGACGGGGAGTTCCCGAACTAACGGGACCTTCGACCCTGTCGGCGGAGGATGGCGGGGATCCACCCTTGAAGGGTTGGGTTCTCGGCCTTGGGGGCGGTGATGGAGTTCCGGGTGGACGGCGTGCCGACGATGGGCGCCTTGGCGTCCCGTCGTCGGGAAGCGACGCGACAGCGACCTCGCTCACGTCGCCGAGCCGTGTTCGCCATCGTGCTCGCGGTCGCTCTTTCGCTCGTGCTCCCGGGGGTCTTGTCGCAGCAATCAGCCCAGGCGGCTGTCCGACACCCGAAGACCCCCTCCACGCTGACGTTCCATGCCAACGGCTACTTCCAGGTCGCCAAGAAGGGGCGCCATTGGTACTTCGTGACGCCCCAAGGCGCACCCTTCTACGCGGCGGCGATCGACACCGTCACGGCGCAGGGCGACATCGACCAGACCACGGGCCAGTGTCCGTACTGTCAGGCCGTTGCCGCCAACTACCCGAACCTCGCTGCTTGGGATTCGACCACACTGTCCCGGCTTCGCTCCTGGGGGGTCACCACGCTGGGCTCGTTCTCTGATTACCAGTCGCTCGGCTCGCAGATGCCCTACGAGGTGTCGTTGTCCATGGCGAGCGGCAACGACTGGTTCGAGCCCTCGTTCGTCACGCACGCCGACCAAGTCGCCGCCACTCAGGTGGCACCGCTGGCGAACGATCCGAACGTCGTGGGCTTCTTCACCGACACCGAGATCACCTGGGGTCCTCCGAATATCCCCGATACGCTCTTGGACGAATACATGCGTTTGCCCGCGGGCTCACCGGGTCTCGCCGTCGCCCAGCAATACGCCGGCAATCCCAGTGGATTCCTCTTCGCGCTGGCCACTCGCTACTTCCAGGTGACGACGGCGGCGATTCGTCAATACGACCCGAACCACCTGATCCTGGGAGTGAAAGCCGAAGGGCAGGAGATCCAGCCCCAGCTCCTGGAGGCCGCCCGGCCGTATGTGGACGTCTTCAGTCTCGAGGATTACGAGCTCCAGCCCGGCCTCGCTTCGCTGGTGCACTTCCTCTACCCCTACTACCTGCCGGTCCAAGCCAACCTCGCCGATTTCTACAAGTATGCAAAGCGTCCACTTTTGATCGGTGAATACGCTTTCATTGCGACGGGTCCGCAGGATCCGAACACCCATCCTGGCATTTATCTCCTCTCTCCCGATCAGCAGTCACGCGCCACGGCGTTCGAGAACTACATCGCTCCGCTGTACGAGAACGCGCCGTGGGTTGTCGGCGACAGCTGGTTCGAATGGTTCGACGAGCCCGCCGGCGGCCGTCCGGGGGACAACGAAAACGACAACTTCGGGATGGTGAACATCCAGGACCAGCCGTACCCGACCATGGTGAGTGCGATGCAACTCATGCACTCGGTGATCTCGAGCCGGGTCGTGCAGCCTGGTTCACAATGCGGCTCGTGGACGAACAGCGGTGGCGGGGTCACGTGCAACGTCGTCGTGCCGGGTCAGACGTATCCGATCGCGGTGGTCACCACCACGCTGCCGGCCGGGGTGGTGGGACAGCGTTATTCGAGCGCCGTCTACGCCGGGGGCGGCCGTCCGCCGTATCACTACAGCATCGTGAACGGCTCCCTGCCCCCGGGTCTCCGGTTCAGTGGCAGGAACGACTCGATTTCGGGAACACCGAGGCAAGCCGGCACCTTCTCCTTCACCGTGCACGTCGCAGACTCGGCGGGATCGGTAGCCGCGACCCAGATGTTGTCGATCAGTGTCACCTGAAACTCTCCATATTCGATTTCCACTCACAACTAAGGGAGATGCCATGCGCCGAATCGTCATGGTCCTGTTGGCGGGGGCCACCGCTTTCGCGGTGCCCACAACCGTTGTCGCCTTGTCCGGAGCCGTGCCGGCTTCGGCGGCCAGCAGTCTGACCTGCCCCAAGCTCAAGGTCGCCGCCGGCGGTGTGGTGACGATCTCCAAGTGCACGGTGCCCAGCGCCGACAAGAAGATCGACAAGAAGCTGACCGGCAACGTGGGCGCCCTGGAATCCGGGGGCACGCTCACCTGGGTTCCGAGCAACCAGACCGTCGTCATCGGCGCACCCCAGCTCACCACGCTCAGCCCCACGGGGATCTGTCCCAACAAGGCGGGTGAGGCGGCGTTCCTGGCAACCGGCCCCGTCACCGGAGGAACCTCGACCGTCACCAATTCGACCGACACGTACTCGG
>Ga0070735_10002761_pt1 | contig 15679 bp, 14 predicted proteins | sample Coa_R1_FD_66443 | JGI IMG/M metagenome (GOLD analysis project Ga0070735, IMG submission 66443) | Surface soil microbial communities from Centralia Pennsylvania, which are recovering from an underground coalmine fire - Coalmine... | ecosystem: Environmental > Terrestrial > Soil > Unclassified ... | reverse complement strand
CCGGAGGTTCCGCCGGTGATGAGAGCGACTTTGTTGGTTAAACGCATGTTTAGTTAGGTTATTGCTTCCCACCCCTCGCAAAAAGCGCGAAACGATGGGGCGCCTCGTTTGTGACAGGACTGAGAAAACCTAACCCGATCCGGCCAGACCTCCGCCATCTACCACGAGTGCTGTTCCGGTCACGAACGACGACGCGTCACTGGCGAGATAGAGCGCGGCTTGCGCGATCTCGTCGGGGGAACCGACGCGGCCGAGTGGGCGGAGCGCCGATTCGGCGAGAAAGCGATCTTCTTTTTCGCCGAGCTGACGGGCCTCTGTCCGCAACATATTGGTATCCGTGTCTCCGGGACAGATGCAGTTTACGCGAATCTTCTGCGGGCCGTGGTCGATGGCCATGGCTTTCGTGAGCAAGACGACTGCGCCTTTGGAGGCACAATAGGCAGCTGCCCGCGCGCCACCCGCCAGTCCCCATCCGGATGCGGTATTGATGATCGAACCGCCGCCTGATTTGATCATCACCGGGATAACGGGACGGGAGAGCAGGAAGATCGACTTCACGTTGACTGCCATGACGCGGTCCCAGTCTTCTTCAGTCAGTTCGAGGACGGAGGCGCGGCGGATGATGCCGGCGTTGTTGAAGAGGATGTGGATCGTGCCGAATTCGGAGAGCGCGTGATCTACGAGGCGCTGGCAGTCTTCGGCACGAGTCACATCGGTGGGGACGAAGATGGCGTGGCCGCCGGCGGATTTGATTTCGTCCGCGACTGTTTGGCCTTGAGGGTTCAGATCAGCAATGACGACCGACGCGCCTTCACGAGCAAAGAGCTGTGCCGTGGCGCGGCCGATACCGGAAGCGGCGCCGGTGATGAGGGCGGTTTTGTTGGCTAGTGATCTTCCGATAGAAGCCACTTCATCTCTTTCTCAAATCCAAAATCTCCAGGCTCGCCCAACCAGCGCAACTTCCCGCCAAGCTCGCGATTCAGGCTATAGAGCTCCGCCCCAAGAACGCGGATAGTAAGTTGGAGAGCTTGAACCTCGTCTATTCCGCAAACGGCGCGTACTTTCTCATCACCCGCGCCGAGTATCTGATATGGGCAGGAGTATTCCTCATAGTGTGGATCTTTGTGGGGCTTTCCAAGTAGCAGGGTTACTTTCCGGCGCTCGCCGTTATCGTCCAGGAACAGTTCACGTCTAGCAATAATCTCAACGATATCTTTGCGAGGGGTCATTGGTGGAATTTCTACCGGCTCGCCAGGCCGCCGGCCGTTTCAGCGCCGTCGATCGTAAAGACCTGGCCCGTGATATATGCGGCGTCATCGGAGGCCAGATAAGCGAACAAAGCGGCGATCTCTTCGGGCTTGGCATGGCGCTTCAAGGGAATCTTGCGGTTGACCTCTTCGAGCATTTCGTCGGTGTATTCCGCGCGCTGCATGGGAGTCAGCACATAGCCTGGCGCGACGGCGCACACGCGCACTTTCGGCGCAAGTTCAAGTGCCATGCTTTTCGTGAGTTCGATCACTCCGGCCTTGGTCGCGTTGTAATCGGCGTAATAGGGCTGGCCGACGATGCCGTTGGTCGAAGCCGTTTGCAGGATCACTCCGCTTCCCCGCTCCCACATGTGCCTGGCCGCAGTCTGCGCCATGTAGAAGACGCCGGTCAGATTGACAGCGATGATCTTGTCCCACTGCTGCGGAGTGATATCGAGAAAATTGTGGCGGATGCTGATGCCGGCGTTGTTAATGAGAACATCGACGCCGCCCATGATGCGGATGGCGTCTGCGAACGCGGCCTGGACTTGCTGGAGGTTGGAGACGTCGGCGTCGAGGCTCTCAGCGAGATCGGGGAGTTCCTTGCGGATTCGTTCGCGCGCGGTGGGATCGCGATCGAGCACGCAGACGGTTGATCCTTCTTCGAGAAAACGGGCAGCGGTGGCAGCGCCGATGCCGCTCGCGCCGCCGGTGACGAGAACGCGCTTACCAGTCAGACCTCGCATAGGGTGCTGTCATTCCGAGAAGCGGCGAATCTTCCGGTGAAAAAGCAGATCCCTCACTTCGTTCGGGATGACAACGATAACACGAGAGTGATAATCGTCGGTTCGGCATTCGCGAGCTGCGCTCGCGCGCCCAGACGAGGACGTCTGGGCCTACGTGAGTAGTTGTAGTTTTAGAACGGCTTGCCGCGGAACAGCCAGATCAGCTCGATCACCAGGATGATCACGACCGTGAGTTCCAGGAGGAAGGCGCGGCTCTGGTTGAATTGATCGACCATGAAGCGATAGAGCTCTTCGGCGGTCTGCACTTTCTGTGTGACCAGGTCTTTGTAGTCGGGCACACCGACTTTCGAGGCTGCCAGCTTATACAAGCGCGCCGAGAACATGTCGCTGAGGAACTTGATGGCGTTGTCGGCGTGTTCGGTAAGTTCGTTGACTTCGATCAGTACGGTCTGAAGCTTGGTGGCTGCACGCGCCATCCGCCAGCGGGCCAGAATGCCGGTACCCTTGTCGAGCGAGCCGTAGACGCCGTCGAGTTCGCGAGTCAGCAGTTCGTCGTAGTGGCGGAATTCGAGCAGCTGAGAATTCGCGTATTCGAGGAGCTGAATTGCAGTCTCGGCTCCGGCCGCGCTGTCGTAGATAAATGCCGCATTCCAGCCAATGACCGCGAGATCGTTTGGATAATAGGAAATGCGGGACTTCAGGATTTCGTTGCGCTCGTCATCGGCGAGGGCAGCGGTCTCGCCACGGACGATCTGGGCGATGCGCGCGCCGTAGGTTCCGCAGAGCTCGATGGACGACGGCGAGCCGGGGAGTTCGCGCACGTGGAAGATGAAATAGTCCTCGCTCAGCCAGTCCTTATATGGTTTGACCAGCGCCGGCGTCGCATGCTGCAGCTTCTGACGGGCCACGCGGGAGGCGTAGCCGGCGAAGTCGACGTCCCAAACCCAGCGACTGCCGAGACGCACGAGTTTGTCCCAGTCGCCGGAGAACGGGAGCTCGAAAACCACGCTGACCACCCCGTAGTCGTAGTACTTGATCTGGCCCTCCAGACGTTCGCCGCTTTCGAGAACCAGGGTTTCGATGGGCTCGACGACAGGGGGGCGCTGGTAGCGGACATAGCCGGGTGCCGGATGCTTCAAGCTGGGTTGTTCGACCGTGCGGGCGCCAAAGATCTGGCGTAGCTGGTCGAGGCGGATCTCCTCGCAAACGTCGAACTGGATCAGAACGAGAACCGAACCCTGGACCGAGGCATCGATCGAGGGCTCCGCCGCAGCTACGAAGGTAGGCAGATCGCGCTCCCTTTTTCCGGCAGCGGTGACCGTGGGTTCGTTTTCTCGGATCATAGCAACCTGACTTATTGATACGAGGGCAACAACGGCAGGCCTTTATTGTCCCAAAAAAAGCAGGATCTGGCGAGGGGGCGGTGGTTTTATGTTGTAGAATCAGCCACTTACGATCGGCGACGGAGCGCCCAGAACAAGGCCGCTGAAGCCCCGGCTGCGGCCAGGCCAAAGGCGGCCCGCTCCATCGAGCGGCGCTGTTCGAGCTTGCGGTGTTCGACCTGAGCTCGCTCGGGATAGGGTCTGGATTTCTCGCCTCGCATAGCCATTTGCACGACCTCGGCGAGATGAAGCGCCTGGCGGCCCGTGCATTGGGCAATTTGCTCGCGACAACTGAATCCGTCGGCAATGATGAGCCAATCGGGCGGGGCTTTGCGGACCGCAGGCAGAAGTTCCAGTTCTCCGACGGCGACAGACACCTCATATTTGTCTTGTTCGAAGCCGAACGCTCCCGCCATGCCGCAACATCCAGGCGCGGGAGCCTGGAAGTCCACGCCCATTTTCTGCAGAACGGCTTCTTCGCCGGTCATCTTCATGACGGCCTTGTGATGGCAATGGCCATGGACGAGAGCTTTTCGGTCAAACTTTGGAAAGTCGAAGTCTGCTGCGTGGCGCTCCAGAAATTCGCTCAGTAGAACGGTCTGCCGGGCGAGTCTTTGCGCGCGGTCGTCGTTGGGAAACAGATTGAGCAGTTCGTCGCGAAAGACGGTGGCACAACTTGGTTCAAGGACGACTAATGGAATCCCCTGCGCAATCTCGGGCTCGAGGACATCAAGAATCTCGAGCAATAAATTCTTGGCCCGATCGAGCAAGCCCCAGTCGTAGAGCGGGCGGCCGCAACACAAGCTGGCGCGAGGCAGGAGGACGTGGAATCCGGCAGACTCAAGGACTTCGACCGCAGCCCGCGCAGTGTGGGGCAGGAAATAGTTGTTGAACGTATCGGGCCAGAGCAGAACGGGCGGCCGATCGGAATGGTTCGGCTCCCGGCGTCGAAACCAACTTCGAAAAGTTTGTGGGGCGAATGCCGGAATACTGCGCTGGTGTGGAATGCCGGCGACAAGCTTTGCGATGTCGCGCAAGAATGGCAACTGCGTGGTCAGATTCACCAGGCCGGGAACATTCGAGGCGAGGCGCGCCCAGATATCGATGTTGCCAAATGCATATGCTGCAAGCGGTCGGGCCCGGCCACGATAGTAGTGCGACAGGAATTCCGCTTTATAAGTGGCGACATCGACGCCCACCGGGCAATCACTTTTGCAGCCCTTGCAGGCGAGGCAAAGATCAAGCGACTCCTTGACGCTTTCGTCGTGCCAGCCGTCGGCGATCACGTCACCCTTGGTCATCTCCCAGAGCAAGTGGGCGCGACCGCGAGTGGAATGCTGTTCCTCTCCAGTGACGCGGAAGCTTGGGCACATCGTGCCGCCTTCAGACCGACGGCATTTGCCGACACCGACGCAGCGCAGGGTTGCGGTCGCCAAACTGCCGTGGTCCTGCGGAAAGTGAAAGTGGGTTTGCGGCTCCCACGGACGGTAGTCAGCTCCGAGCCGTAGGTTCTCGTCCAACTTGTAGGGTTCGATGAGCTTGCCCGGGTTCATCTTCCAGCCCGGGTCCCAAATGGCTTTGAACTCCCGGAATGCCTGAATGAGCTCTGGTCCGAACATTCGGGGGAGCAATTCGCCGCGTGATTGTCCATCGCCGTGCTCGCCGGAGATGGAACCGCCGTAGTGAACGACGAGATCGGTGGCTTCTTCGGCGAAGCTACGATAGTTTGCGATGCCGGCTTTCGACTGCAGGTCAAAGTTGATGCGGATGTGAACGCAAGCGTGTCCGAAGTGGCCGTACAGGGCACCGCGGTAGCCGTAGCGGGACATCAGTTTGGTGAGATCGCGCAGGTAGGAGCCGAGATTTTCCGGGGCGACGGCGGCGTCCTCCCACCCTTCCCACACAAGGGGTTCGCCCGGGACGTGCGAAACCGCACCCAGGGCGGATTCACGAACTTCCACCACACGCGCAGCCTTGCGCCTGTCTGTGAAGAGGACCATTCGCGGCGGATTGGGCGTGCTCTCGAGGTACTGTATCAGTCCGCGAGCGTGGGCCTCGGCTTCGGCCGGTGAATCACCGCCGAATTCGGCCAGCAGCCAACCTCCGCCCTCGGGCAAAAGCGCCAGTCCTTCGGAGTTGATGCCCTTGCGGCGGGTACAGTCGACGAGGAGGTGATCGATGCCTTCGAGGCCGATCGGGTGATGACGCATGATCTCGGGTACGCGATCGGCACACTGGAAGATATCGGGATATGCAATCACCAGAAGCACACGCTCAGGCGGACTTTTTACGAGCCGGCAGGTCGCTTCGAGGACGGTGACGCAGGTGCCCTCGGATCCCACGAGCGCGCGTGCGACGTTGCAACCGTTCTCTGGCAAAAGATAGTTAAGGTTGTAGCCGGAGACGCGTCGAGGGATGTTGGGAAACTTCTGGCGGACGAGATCGGCATACTTATCGCGCAGAGTGCGCAGGCCGGCATAGATTTGTCCACGGCGCGCGCCTTCGCTGATGATCTTTTGCCATTCTTCGTCGCTGGTTTCGCCGACATGGAGGCGCAAGCCGTCGTAAGTGAGGATTTCGAGCGCCTCGATGTTGTCGTCGGTCTTGCCCGCCATCAAGGAATGCGCGCCGCAAGAGTTGTTGCCGATCATTCCGCCCAACGTGCAGCGGTCGTGAGTTGCGGGATCCGGACCAAAAGTCAGGTGGTGCTTCTCTGCCGCGCGGCGCAGGTCATCGAGGATGACGCCGGGCTCGACTCGAGCGATCCGCCGGACCGGATCAATCTCGAGAATCCGCGACATGTACTTCGAGAAATCGAGGATGACAGCGACATTGCAGCACTGCCCGGCGAGAGATGTTCCGCCACCGCGGCAGAGGATGGGAGCTCCGAATTCGCGAGCCGTAGCGACCGTGGCCATCACGTCATGGACGTCACGCGGCAACACGACTCCGATGGGGACCTGGCGGTAGTTCGATCCGTCCGTGGCATAGAGGGCGCGGCTGCCCTTGTCGAAACGCACTTCTCCTCCGACTCGGCGGCGAAGGACATGGGCCAGGCCGGCGGTGTCGACAGCAGCCGATTTAGAGGCGCGGGCGAGTTCGGTGAAATCGGGAGGCGAAGACTGGATGGGACCGCTGCTCATGTTCTGGCTAACTGGAAAGGTCAGCGGATTATAGACGAAGTTGGCGAGGTCGATGACATATGGTTGGGGTCTTTCGACTCAGAGATCGATTCGCGAGGGAATGAGAGTGGATTACGAGTGCCCGTAGCGCGTGCTGTAGTCGGCCAGGCTCAGGAACAGCAGCAACAGCAGCCAAAAGAGCGAAGAGACGATGACCATCTTGGTGAGTTTTTCGCTCGTGTATTTCACGTGCATAAAGAAAAGGACAACCAGAAGGGCTTTGAAGGTGGCAATGAGCAAGGCCACGATGGTATTGAAAGGGCCGAGATCGACGAAAGACACGGCGGCCGTCACCACAGTAAGAATCATGAGCCCGATCCAGATCGCGTAATAGATTTTGCTCGGAATGATGTGTTCAGACATGGCTCACCTCAGCGGTTTCCGGTCGATCAGATACAAGAGCGGGAACAAGTAGATCCAGATAATGTCCACGAAGTGCCAGTAGAGTCCGCCGATTTCTATCGGCGTATTGTAGGCAGGTGTATAAAGCCCCTTCCAGGTGTGATAAAGCAGGTAGACGAAGATCCCGACGCCAATGATCATGTGGAGCGCGTGCAGGCCGGTCATGGCGAAGTACAGCGAGAAATAAATCTGCTCGTGAGACTGGTCGATGTGAAGCTGCGGATACTCTCGGACGAGATCGCCGGCATCGAATGAGGATCCGGGAATGTGATGCTCTTTGTACTTGTCGTACCACTCGACGCCTTTAATTCCAAGAAACGCCAAGCCGAAAATGAGCGTCAGGATGAGCAGGATGATTACCAGGCCGCGTTTTCCCAACTGTGCGGCGCGGACGCTGAGGGCGACGGTCAAGCTGCTGCAGATCAGAACAATCGTGTTGGTCGTGCCCAGGTAGATGTCGAGGCTGCGGCTGCCGGCGGCAAATTCGTTGTAGTACCAGATGCGATAAATCAGGTAGGCGCAGAACATGCCGCCGAAGAACATGATTTCCGTGCCAAGGAACAGCCACATGCCGAGGGTGGCGGAGTCGCGCTGCTGCTCGACGGTCGCGAAGTGATGACGGAGTTCCGGACGGTGCTCGTGCTGCTCGACCGCGATCGGGCTATCGCTCAAGCGACACCTCCTGAGGCTCGGGAAGCTGGTCGTAGTTGTAGGCTTCCCAGGTCACCACCGGCTCTTCCTCGAAATTGAATGTGGGTGGCGGCGAAGTGGTCTTCCACTCGAGACCCGCGGCGTTCCAGGGATTGTCGGGCGCGATTTTGCCGTAGCGCATCGACCACAAGAAATAGACCATCGGGAGCACGTAGCCGACGGCGAGGATGGTCGAGCCTGCGGTTGAGAGAACATTCAGAACCTGGAATTCCGGCGGATATTGCCAGTAACGGCGTGGCATCCCGAGATAACCGAGAACAAACTGTGGGAAGAACGTCAGGTTGAAGCCGAGGAAAACGATCAGCGCTGCCAGTCTGCCCCAACCCTCGGGGTACATGCGGCCAGAAATCTTGGGCCACCAGAAATGCATGCCTCCGAGGTATCCCATCACCGCGCCGCCGACCATGATGTAGTGGAAGTGAGCGACCACGAAATAGGTGTCGGTTACGTGGACGTCGATCCCGAGAGCGGCGAGAAACAGGCCAGTCAGGCCGCCCATCGTGAACAGGCCGATGAAGCCGAACGCGTAAAGCATCGGCGTGCTGAAGGAGATCGATCCTTTATACAGGGTCGCGGTCCAATTGAAGACTTTGATCGCTGACGGGATGGCGACCATGTAACTGAGGATGGAAAAGATCATCGCCGAGTAGAGAGAGATCCCGGCGACGAACATGTGGTGTGCCCAGACCAGGAATCCGAAGACGGCGATGGCGATGCTCGATAAGGCGACCGCGGAGTAGCCGAACACCCGCTTGCGGGCGAAACAGGGAATGATTTCGGTGACGACTCCCATCGAGGGCAAAATCATGATGTAGACGGCAGGGTGCGAGTAGAACCAGAACAAGTGCTGGAACAGTAAGGGATCTCCGCCGCGGGTGGGATCGAATATGCCGAGGTGGAAGGCGCGTTCGAAAACCACCAGGAGCAAGGTGATGGCAAGCACGGGTGTGCCCAGAAGTTGAATGATGCTGGTGGCGTAGTGGGCCCAGATAAAGAGCGGCAGGCGTGACCAAGTCATGCCCGGGGCGCGCATGCGGTGAATGGTGACCACAAAATTCAAGCCGGTCAGAATCGAGGAAAACCCAGCGATAAATATCGCGATTCCGGCTTCAATCACCTTGGTGTTGCTGAACGCGGTGCTGAAGGGCGTGTAAAAAGTCCAGCCGGTATCCACTCCGCCCATTACGATGCAGTGCAGGTACACCAATCCAGCCGTGATGTAGAGATACCAACTCAGCAGGTTGATGCGCGGGAAGGCCAGGTCCTTGGCGCCGATCATCAGCGGAACCAGAAAATTGCCGAGAACGGCGGGGATCGACGGGATCAGGAAGAAGAAGATCATCACCTGGCCGTGCATGCTGAACAGCTTGTTGTAAGTGTCAGCCTGAACGAGATCGCCCGCGGGCGTGAGCAGTTCCAGGCGAATGAGCAAAGCAAAGAAGCCGCCAATAAAGAAGAAGAAGGTAATCGACGCCAGATAGAGCAAGGCAATGCGCTTATGGTCCGTAGTCAAGAGCCACGAACGGATGCCGTACTCCTTGTTTAAGTAGTTCTCGCGTTCGGCGGTTACTGCTGCGGTAGCCATTTGCTATTCCTTCGATACCTACGGTTTCGCCGACGGCTCTGTCGGCGTACTAGCTGCTCCGGACGGCCCCGAACTCAGCGATTTGATATAAGCCACCAATGCCGTCAATTGTTCTTCGCTGACCAGGCCTTGAAAAACAGGCATGATCGGTTTGAATCCGCTTACGACCTTCGCGCTGGGCGAAAGAATGGATTCGCGAATGTAATTCTCGTCGGCGACCACCGAGCGCCCGTCTTCCAACTGGACCGGCTTGCCGAAAATTCCTTTCAGGTTGGGGCCGCGTCCTTGCGTGTCAAAGCGATGGCAAGTCGGGCAACCGAGTTGGGAGAAAATCGCTTCGCCGTTTTGCGCCATTGAACCCGAAGCCAAGCCGCCGCTCAGCCAGGCCTGATACTGTGCCGGCTCAAGAACCACAACCTGACCGATCATGCCGGAGTGCTGCGAGCCGCAATATTCGGCACAGAAGAGGTGATAGGTGCCGGGCTTGGTGGCGCGGAACCATGCCGTCGTGTAGCGTCCGGGTAAGACATCCTGCTTGATGCGGAACGCGGGAACGTAAAAGCTGTGAATCACGTCCTGCGAAGTCATAATCAACTTAACGTCACGGCCGACGGGAACGTGGAGCTCGTTAATTTCGCGCTGGCCCTCTTCGTGTTCGAGCTTCCACATCCACTGTTTCGCGACGACATAGACTTCGTTGGCTCCGCGCGGCGGAGTGCGTTCCTGGAAATAAACGATCGCGCCCCAGGCGAAGATCACCATGAAGATGCCAAGGGGCACGACCGACCAGGTGATCTCCAGAGCCATCGAGCCTTCGATCTGCTCGGCGTGAACGCCCTTGCGCCGGCGATAACGCAGGGCAAAGATCAGGATCATAGTGAAGATGGCCACAGACATAAATGCAGCGATCAGCACGAGGAAGATGTAGAGCGCGTCTACATTTCGAGCCCCGGTCGAGGCTGCTACGGGCCAAAGTGGAAAGTTATCGAACATAATTTATTTCGTTCGCCAGGGCTGCGTGTGGTTCTGCGATCCGAGGCGAAACATCACGATCAGAAAAGTGCCGATAATGAAAATGGTTGCGCCCGCTGCCAGTTTCAGGACGCGGTTGATGACCGCACCATATTTTCCGGTGTCGGGATTGTAGTGATAGCAGTAAAGCAGGACTTCATCGACTACATTGCCAATGTTGCCTTTCGAGGCTTGTACCAGGCCAAGGCGGAGGTCCTTCGGAGCGAACTCGACGCCATAGTAGTACTGGGCGATGCGGCCATCCGGCGTCAGGATCATGATCGCGGTGGCATGCGCGAATTGCCCGGTTTTCGGATCGTATTGGTATTGGAAGCCGGCGGCTTTGGTCAGAGCGTCGATTGACTCTTGCGAGCCCGTAAGGAAATGCCAGCCATCAGCAGCGCCGGCGCGGCCGTAACGCCGGATGAACTCAGCTTTCTTTTTCGCCGCCATCTCAGGGGTTTCTTTCGGATCGAAGCTCACGGTGAGGACATCGAATTCTCTGCCGACGTCGAACTTCAAGACGCGCAGCGCGCTTTCGAGACCGCTCAACACTTCGCCGCAGAGCATTGGGCACTGGTAGTAAACCAGGTTGAGGATCAGCGGCTTCTTGCCGAAATAGTCACTCAACTGAACCGGCTTTCCGGTTTCATCGCGGAACGCGAGGTTGCCGGGAATGGGCTCGTTCAGATGCTGCTCGATACCGACGTTCTTCAGGCCCGGCGGACGCATGTTTGCCGGCGGGGAGATGGTGCCCTGGGTCATGCCTTGGCCGAAAGCGCCACCAACGAGCGCGAGTAATGCGAGTAGCGTCGTGATCACCCAAAGCGATCTGCGCTCGGAGACACTCGCCCGGGGATTTCGCTCGACGCGATCGTTCCTGCACGGCTGAAGTCGTGCCCTACACAAAACGTTCCTGTAAATCGCACTGCTCACTTCTTTTTCTTCTCCTTCGAAATGTTGCTGACATCGGCGCGCCGTGCCGCCTGATTCACTACGTTGACCTCAGAAGGCGGGACAGATCCTGCCTTCGGCGTTGTCGGTAAGCCGCGCTGCGCGATTAGTTGCATAGCTTGCGTAATCGGAATTCGCACGACGCCAGCGTTTTGATCAACCCAGCCGTAGCTGTTCAGCTTTTGCTCTTCGTGCAAGCGAAACTCGTTGATCTCCAGCCGTTCATTTCGCTCGAGCCGCGGCTGGGGAAACTTCTTGTAGGCATCGGGCGGAACGATGCGGGTATCGGCGGCAGTTTGTGGTATCAACGGATTCTGCGGCGGCTGGTGATTCTTCTCGTAGGCATCGAGCACGTGATAAGCGCCCCAGATCACGAAATAAATGAGAATGCCAGCGACTGCCAAGCTCGCGAGGAAGGCATAAACGGCATTCGGACTGAGGTCCTGATGCTCGAACCCCTCGTCGGCATTGTCCTCACGATGCTTGATCTGTTCTTCACTCATGCGCTGGTTCCAAAACTTCGGGTGCATCCGCGTCGTACACAGGCAGCAGCGGCAACGAACTCAGATTGCGGAAGTAATACCATCCCCACAGGCAACCCATCGCAATCGAAACGATGATGTCGGCCCAAGTGAGGCGGATGGTGCTCGAGAAATTCGGCTCGATGATCCAGAACAAATCCAGGTAACGCATGAACAACATCCAGACCGCGAGCCACACCAATTTTCGGATATCCCGCTTGAATGGACGCGACAGCAACAGAACAAAAGGCACGCAGAAATGGAAAACGACGAGCCACAGACCGATAAAGCCCCATCCGCCATTCAGCCGCCTCAAATACCAGGTGATTTCGTCCGGCAAATTGCCGGCCCAGATGATCAGCCATTGCGAGAACGAGAAGTAAGCCCACACCATAATGAAGGTGAGCATCCACTTGCCATGATCGTGGACGAAATCGGACTTGAGCCACTCCGACATGGGTTTGTAATCCACGAGAATGCGCTCAATCAAGACGGCAAAACACATGGCTGAGAGGACTTCGCCGATCAGGATGATCAGGCCGTACATCGTCGAGATCCAGCTTGGATCGATGGACATGATCCAGTCGATCGCGGCGAACGTGATGGTGAAGGCGTAAAGAATCAGGCCCGGACCGCTGACGGCACGAAAGCGGGAAGTGTTGTCGCGCGTCGTGGGCTGGTTAGCCTCCTGCGACCACTTGCTCAAAAAATACGAAAGGAGATTCCAGATTGCAAAATAAATGATGGCGCGGATGACAAAGCCCGTGGGAGAGAGATACGACTTTGTGATGTCCGCGAGATGCTGGCGGAGGTGCTCGTCGGCAACCTGGTCGAGCGGCCGGTCCCATATATAAAGATGCTTCATTCCAAATATGAGAGGAATGAACAAAACAGTCATGAAAGGGATGCAGCGCATGGCCGCACCCATGGTTCGGCGAATGACTGTGCCCCAACCACCGCCGGTCATGTGGCGGATCATGAGAATCGCCATCGAGCCGAGCGAGATACCAAGCCAATCCATGAAGGCAAGCAGGTAACCGCGGTAGAACTCGCCGGGTCGCAAGAAAGCACCGATGATCGACAGCACTCCGAAAACGATCCCGATCAGGAGCAGGTTCCGCTCCAGCTTCTTAAGGATCGGTGGCGGAGTCGCATCAACGTGAATCGCTCGGGCGGTCATTTCGGGCCCTCCGATGACGTTGAGTTTGCAGGTTGCAGTTCGGGCAAAGTCGCGCCGGAGCCTGGGTCGCCACGAAAGACCGGCGGCTCCGAAGGAACCTGCTGGCCGGAGGGCACCTCGGCCTGAGTGGCGTTCTGACTCAGCTGCAAGGCTCGGATGTAAGCCACGATGCACCAGCGATCACGCGGCGGAATCTGTGAAGCATACTCAGGCATAGCGCCGAAGCCGTTGGTCATGACGTCAAAAAAATATCCGAGGGGCGCCTTGCGCAACCGTTCGGTGTGATAAGAGGGAGGAGAACGGAAGCCCCGCTGCGGGATCATTCCGTTGCCGTCGCCCAGGCGGGAATGACAGGGCGCACAATAGATATCGAAACGCTCGCGGCCACGGGCGAGGACGTTCTCGTCAACCGGAAATGGCATGTAATCACCGGGGCTGGTACCCATCTTGCCGGTGTAGAAATAGACATCCTCGTGCAACTGATCACGCGCGACGGTTCCTTCCACCTGCGGACGCGCGGAGCGCAGGTCGGAATAAAAGTCGCTCATTGCCAATGGCTTGAAGCGTGGCTGATCGTGCATGTCCTGGCGGCAAGCGATGCAGATCATGAGCAACAACCCCAAAGCCGTAAGTTGAAGGCGCACCCGCATGGTTAACTGGGCACCTCCGAGATGGAGCGTGGGCCGAGGCTCTGCAAAAAATCGCGCGTGGCGATCGGGTTGTACATGGGATCGGAAGAAAACACGATCAGGAAAAAACGGTCTTTGGTCGCGAATGCGAAGCGCGGAACGTTGAAGACCGGGTGATACGGCATGGGCAGCCCGTTCAGAGCGAGCATGCCGAAGGTCGCTGCCAAGACAGAAAACAGAATCGTCAATTCAAACGTCACGACGATAAATGCCGGCCACGAATGATAGGGCCTCCCGCCGACATTCACCGGATAGCTAACTGTGGCGACCCACCATTGCAGTAGATAGCCCGACAGGCACCCGAGAATTCCGCCAACCAAGACGACCGGGGCGACACCGTTGTGATGAAATCCGATGGCTTCGGCAAGCTCTTCGATTGGGAACGGAGTGTAAGTGTCGATCTTCCGGTAACCGGCGGCGTAGGTTTTGTGCGCGGCGGCGACGATATCGGAAGGCGTATCGAACTCAGCCATGATGCCGTAAATCGGAGCTCGTTTCATTCGGGCTTGACCTCCGATTCAGGAAGCAACGTGCGCATTTCGAAGATCGAGATGCTCGGGAGCAAGCGCAGGAACAGGAACATGCAAGCGGTGAAGAAGCCGAGTGTGCCGATGAACGTTGCCCAATCCCACCGCGTCGGGTAGTACATACCCCAGGAGGAATTCAGGAAGTCGCGATGCAGACTGACGACCACGATGATGAAACGCTCCAGCCACATGCCTACGAGAATGACGCCGGAAATAAAGAACAAAGCCAGCGGACGGGTGCGAAGCTTTTTGATCCACAGCACTTGGGGAATAAATATGTTGCAGGTGAGCAACAGGTAGTAAAAGAAGCTGTAAGGCCCATGCAGGCGGTTCCAGAGCAGGAATGAATCGTAGCGGTTGCCGCTGTACCAGCCCATGAACGCCTCGATTCCGTACCCGTAGGCAACGATGAGGCCAGTGGCAAGCATGACCTTCGCCGAGTTATCCAGATGTCGCTCAGTGATGAAATCTTCCAAGCCGTAAAACTTACGGATGGGGATCGCCAGCATGAGCACCATCGCAAATCCGGAATAAATGGCACCCGCGACGAAGTACGGCGGGAAGATTGTCGTGTGCCATCCGGGCACGATGCCGATCGCGAAATCGAAACTCACAACCGTATGCACGGAGAGAACCAGCGGCGTGGCTAGTCCAGCGAGCAAGAGATAAGCGGTCTCGTAGCGGCTCCAGTGACGGGCTGACCCGCGCCAGCCCATCGCCAAGATTCCGTAGATCATCTGGGCCCAGCGATTTTCGGAGCGATCGCGCAAGGTCGCGAGATCGGGAATCAGGCCGATGAACCAGAAAAGCAATGAAGTCGTCGCGTATGTGGAGACCGCGAACACATCCCACACCAACGGGCTGCGGAACTGCGGCCAGTAATTCATGGTGTTGGGATAGGGGAAGAGCCAATACGCGAGCCACGGGCGGCCGAGGTGAAGAACGGGGAACATGCCGGCGCAGGCGACGGCGAAAAGCGTCATGGCCTCGGCAAAGCGGTTGATCGAGTTCCGCCAGGATTGCCGCAACAGTAAAAGGATGGCGGAGATGAGCGTACCGGCATGGCCGATGCCGATCCACCAAACGAAATTGACGATGGCAAATCCCCAACCAACGGGAATATCGATTCCCCAAATGCCTACGCCACGAACGAAAAGATAGCCGATGGCATACAACAGAACCATCGTAATGAGGAACGAGATGCCGAAACCGAACAGCCAGCCGTTGGACACGGGCCGGGTCAGCACGATCGAACTGATCTTGTCGGTGACCGTGGCAAAGGTATGCCCGGGCTCGATAACCGGTGCGCCGCGTTCGCCTCTCGCTACGTCTTCGGTTGGACCTGCCATCGTTTCTTAACCTTGTTTCGTCACTCTGATCCGAGGGATTGGCATTTGTTATTCAAAATTCCTCGCTACGCTCGGAATGACAAACTGCAAAGACTAGCCTTCCAGTTCCGGATTCGGATTGCGAATCTCGGCCAAGTAAGTTGTGCGCGGCCGAGTGTTCAGATCCGCTAACAACCCATAATTTCGTGCATTG
>Ga0070735_10002760_pt1 | contig 15681 bp, 14 predicted proteins | sample Coa_R1_FD_66443 | JGI IMG/M metagenome (GOLD analysis project Ga0070735, IMG submission 66443) | Surface soil microbial communities from Centralia Pennsylvania, which are recovering from an underground coalmine fire - Coalmine... | ecosystem: Environmental > Terrestrial > Soil > Unclassified ... | reverse complement strand
TGGTCGCGAACGAGCGAAGCCGCGACATCATCCTGCGTGGATAGCGGATTCGAGGCGCAGAGGACAACGTCGGCTCCGCCATCGCGCAGGCAGATCGCCAGGTTAGCGGTCTCGGCGGTCACGTGCAGACAAGCAGAGACGCGGATACCGCTCAGAGGCTGGTTCTTGATGAACTCCTTGCGGATGATCTGGAGAACTTTCATGGACTGATTCGCCCACTCGATGCGCTTCTTTCCCAGATCGGCCAGTTCAATGTTCTTAATGTCGCAATTCACTGCTGCTGTTGACATACTTCCCCTTCCATGGCGCGCGTAATGCGGCAGAAATATTAAAAAGTTATATGGCCTGAGGAACGACGAGGTCCGCAACTATTTTCTCAGAATACACGAGAATCGGGTACGGATAACGTTCCGAATTCCCACGCTCGCTTACGACTTTGGGACGACGACGGGGGTGTACCTCAGAGTCGCTTCAACAACCAACCACAAGGGACACGAAGTTTCCGAAGGGCCTGCACTTCGCGCCCTTCGTATCCTAAGTGGCAAAGTCTCTCTCACTGCCTGGCAGCTACTGGTTCCCGAAGACCGGCATCGCTGGCCAGCTTGGCCGCTTTGTCGGTCGCCTCCCAGGTGAAATCAGAATCGCTGCGCCCGAAATGTCCGTAAGCTGCAGTTTTTTTGTAAATCGGGCGGCGCAGATTCAACGAGTCGATGATTCCTCGCGGCGTCAGCTTGAAGTGTGCGCGAATGATATCGGGAATCGTAGCCGGATCGACTTTCTCGGTCCCGAAGGTTTCCACAAGCACGCTCACCGGATCGGCGACGCCGATGGCATAGGCAAGCTGCACTTCGCAGCGCTCGGCGAGCCCGCCCGCGACGACGTTCTTTGCGATGTAACGCGCCATGTACGCTGCCGAGCGGTCGACTTTGGTCGGATCCTTGCCGCTGAAAGCGCCACCGCCGTGGCGTCCCATGCCGCCATACGTGTCAACGATAATTTTGCGTCCCGTGAGGCCCGTGTCGCCCATCGGACCGCCGATGACGAAACGTCCCGTCGGATTGATGTGATACTTCGTGTCTTCATCGAGAAGGTGCGCCGGGATCACAGCCTGAATGACGTGCTTCAAGATTTCCGAGCGCAGTTCGTCGTTTGTGACAGTCTCGGCATGTTGAGTCGAGATGACGACCGCATCGACGCGGAGAACTTTTCCGTTCGCGTCGTATTCGACTGTGACCTGGGACTTTCCGTCGGGCCGAAGGAATGGGAGTGTACCGTTCTTTCTGACAACTGAGAGGCGCTGCGTCAGCTTGTGCGCGAGTGAGATGGGTGTCGGCATATAGTCCGAATTCTCATTCACGGCATAACCGAACATCATGCCCTGATCGCCGGCGCCACCGGTATCGACGCCCATCGCGATGTCGCCGGACTGCTTGTTGATGCTGGAAATTACAGCGCAGGTGTTGGCATCAAAGCCATAAAGGGCGTTGTCGTACCCGATCGATGCGACCGTGCCGCGCACTACGGTTTGAAAATCGACGTAGGCTTTCGTCGTGATTTCTCCAGCGATAACGACGAGGCCGGTAGCCGTGAGAGTTTCGCAGGCAACGCGGCTGACAGGATCGTCAGCAAGGCAGGCGTCGAGGATGGCGTCGGAAATCTGGTCGGCGATCTTGTCGGGATGCCCTTCAGTGACAGACTCAGACGTAAAAAGATAGCGATTCTTAGATGGCAATTTAGATTTCTCCTTCAATGGCGCATGGCGTCCTTGCGGCAAGTTGCCGGATGTATCGGCGGACGTACTGCGCGGAACAATTCGGGACTGGGATCAGGACCGGGCCCGCGGGAGTGGCAAAGCCGGGAAGATCCTCAAAAAGGCTATCAGAGGGGTTGGCCGTCTGCAATGGATTCGGGTCCAAGTGTGCCGTGGCGATCTTAGTGGCGAAAATAGTGCATTAAAGGGGCAGAATGGCAACGGAACGGCGCAGCACCGAAGTGCCCCATTTCCCAACAGTTGCATGAGATAGATGATAGACCTCAGTTACTGATTCTGGGTCTGAGGTTGATCCTGACTTGGATCCCGAATCCCCGCCGGAGTTGGAGGCAATATCCGCATGCCCTGGGCGTCGAAGACAATGGTCTTAACGTCGCCTTCGGCACCCTGCGGCGGGATCTCTTTTCCGCCGAAAACGAAATTGACTCCGCCCGCATTTCCCACTTTGACGACGATCTCGCGGGAAGCATGAAACGTAGAGGCGGCTGGGGCGATGAGAGTCTCGGAGGCAACACTCTGTCCGTCGGCGCGAACGGAAATCCAGGAATCTTCAGTCGCGCGCACAATTAGATTCAGGGCACTCGCAGGCTGGTCGGTGGTTTTCGGCAGGGGCTTGCCCAAGCCATGCACCGTGACATCGCTTCTCTGACCGGCAGGTTGAACCGCTGTTCGAGGAGCAGGTGCGGTACTCGTGCTTGTGATCACGGCTGCCGGGTGCAACGGCTGAGAGTTTGAAGCCGACACTTGTGCCGGCACGATTGGCGCCGAAGCGGGAGCCGGTGCTGGCGCGCTGACCGCGGCCGGGTTCGATTTTGCCGCGGGCGTTTGCGAGACACGCGAGTGGCGGATCCAAAGAAGAATTCCCAGGGCGGCAGCGACCGCGCCCGCCGCGACGATCCTCCATGGAAAATCAGAAGAGGGACGGCCGAGGAATTCTTTCCGCGCGGGACGAACGTCTTCGGCTCGAGGAAGGTGCAGACCCGGAAGTTCTTCTACCTTGACGGAAGATTCGGGGAACTTCTTGCGGTTCAGACCGCCAGCTTTGGCAGCAACTGAGGGACGAACTTCCACGGGACGTTCGGCCTGCCATGCCTGCTGAGCTTTCAGTTGCTCCTCGCGCACAAAGGCGAGGTACTCGTTGACGGATTCTTCGGGGTCGAGGCCGAGGTGCTTCGCGTAGGCGCGTATGAATCCTTTGTTAAAGACGCCGCCAGGAAGCTGCTCGTACTGTTCCTCCTCAATGGCCTTCAGCATCCGCGGGCTGATCTTGATGACGTTGGAAACGTCATCGAAGGAAAGCTCCTTCGCCTCGCGGGCCTTACGAAATTTTTTCCCCAGCTCACCCATGCGGATCGGATGTGGAATCCGGTATCGGGAACATCATAGGACAACCCGGAGCGACTGGCTACATTCCAAGCGTCCAATGCGGGGTAACGTGTGAGTTCCAAGCTGGGTTTTGGGACTCAGTGCCCAGCTTGAGACCTCTCTACACTATTATTTGGAACATGTCAGATTCCGGCCAGGCGGAGGCACTAGATATATCTCCAGAGAGAAACGACGCTCGGCGGAAATTTGCCGGGCGCGAGCTAAGCAGCCGCGAGCAGTTTCAGGCGGAGGCATTCGCTACCGCCTATGTAGCGGCAATAGCGGCTGCGGCGCACGCCTCAGGAATCTCCTTTCTCCTGTTTCCAGAGCTAGGTGCGCTAGCTTACGACGTGCTGATGCGTCCGTGGGGAAAGTGGGCAAGCCAGCCGGTACGGCTCGTAATCACTCCAGCGGTTACGGCGGTGATTGGAACGGCAGTGACTCGTTGGATGCCGTTCAACGGACTCAGTGTGATTCTGATCGTTGCTTTGAGCACGGTGGTGATCGCCACATTGCGGTCGTCAATTGCTCCGGCGATGTCGGCCGGAGTGCTGCCCATGGTGCTCGCGATTCGCAGTTGGGCCTATCCGATCGGCATGACGGCGACGCTGATTGTGCTCAGCGGGATCGCCGTGGTGTGGCGCAAATATCATTCGCGGGAAGAGACGGAAAACGCGCTGCAGGATGTCGAGGACGTGCTGGAGTCGCCGCCCCGAGGAAAATATTGGGTACTAGTGCTGCTGGTTCTTGCAGGCGGGTTGGCGGAGCTGGCGCGGGTTACCGGCTTGCGGTTCATTATCTTTCCTCCTCTCGTAACGATCGCATACGAGATGTTGGGGCATACGGAGATGTGTCCGTGGACGAAGCGTCCCATATCTTTGCCGGCGTGTTGTTTCCTAACGGCTAGCTGTGGGTTGCTGGCGTTTCATTTCGCCGGGACCGGAGTGGTGCTTGCGTTGTGCAGCATGGTGACGGGCATCATCGTTCTGCGGGCATTCGAGTTGCACATGCCACCGGCTCTCGCCGTTGGACTGTTGCCGGCGGTGATGATTGCTCCGAACTGGAAGTTTCCGTTCGCAGTGCTGGCCGGAACGGTTTGCCTGACAGTGGTGTTCTTGGGGTATCGCAGAGTCGTGCGAAAAGAAAAGTAGCAAGCGACGCCACTAAGCTATTGCTTTCGGACCGTTACGGGAAATTGCGCTTTGCAATTTGTAGACGGATCGTCGAAGGCGCTGCCCGTGCGATCACCTGCCGTAGCCTGAAAAAAAAGCCCGTTCTTGGGGCTGTTTGGCAGTCCGGTAAAGCGAGCCTTGCCATCGACATTGGTCCCGACCTCCAGGTCCATACGATGAAAATGCCCGTAGCGCACGCGCACGGTGATTTGGGCGGCATAGACCGCCTTCCCGTCGGAGTCGGTAATAGTGAAGTCTGCGGTGCAGGGACCAACCCCGGCATCAACGACCGGAACAGAATGGGGATCAGGCTGCTGCGCTCGCACCGTGGAAATTGGCAGAACAAGGGCGGCGACAAAAAAAACGAAACCGTGGACGCGCATAGGTATGAGAGTACTCCACCGAGGCTATCTGGGGAAGGTGGATGCGGGAGGGGTGGCGCCTAAGCCTATGGTTCCATTGGAATTGAAACCGACAGGAGTTTCGGGGCGAAATCTCTGGTATCTGGTCCTTTCGGAGTGCGAGACCGCAAAAGCAGGCAAACATCCGAAAATCCGCACTGTGGTTGGCGTCGGGGGTTCTGGTTACCAACGTTCATTGCTGGTGAATGAAACTGCCGCATATAATTTTTCAACGCCACCTAACCTGCGAGGAACAACGGACTTTTTCATGCCTGAGGCCGGTACTCAATTGACTCGCCAGAGCCAGGAAGTGACGATTTTTCACGATGTCGCGAAAGCGCTGACGTCGTCGCTGGACCTCGATTCCATCCTGCAAACGATCATGGAAAAGATGGCGGAATATTTCCGGCCCGATACGTGGTCGCTGTTGATGGTGGATGAGGGTCACGACGAACTGTATTTTGCTATCGCGGTCGGGGACAAGGCTGAGGCGCTGAAGAATGTCCGGCTGAAAATGGGGGAAGGCATTGCGGGGTGGGTCGCCAAGCACGGCGAGGCGCGCGTGGTGCCCGATGTAACAAACGATCCATTCTTTGCCAGCCGCGTTGACGAGACTACCAAGTGGGAGACGCGCTCGGTGATCTGCGTACCTCTGCGATCGAAGCTGCGAGTGTTGGGCGTGATCCAGTTGGTGAATGTCGACATGGAGCAGTTCAAGGACGCCGAACTGTTCTTTTTGCAGTCGCTATGCGATTACGCGGCCATTGCGATCGAGAACGCGAAGTGGGTTGAGAAGATCCAGGAGCTCACGATCACGGATGATTGCACGGGGCTCTACAACGCGCGGCATCTCTACAAGACGCTCGACACTGAGGTCTACCGCTCTTCGCGCTTTGGTTATGAATTCAGCGTATTGTTCATCGACCTCGATCATTTCAAAGCTGTGAACGATACGCACGGGCATTTGATCGGCAGCAAATTGCTGGCGGAGATTGGATATCTGATCAAGGCGCAACTGCGATTGATCGATTTCGCCTTCCGCTATGGCGGCGACGAATTTGTCGTGCTGCTGCCGCAAACCGGAAAAGATCAAGCGCTGGTCGTAGCAAAGCGCTTGCGCGACGGCCTGCGTGCGAGCGCGTTCTGCCGGGAAGAAGGACTGAATCTGAATGTGCGGGCGTCGATTGGAGTCGCAACGTATCCTCATGATGCGCGGACTGCGCATGATGTCATCCGACAAGCCGACGGCATGATGTACGTCGTCAAGAATTCCACTCGCGATAATATCGGTATTGCGCAGCGGGGCATGCTGCGCGAGTAGCTCCGGCTCTTGACCTCAGACCTCTACTTCTTTTCGGTTGTGGCCGTCTTTGATTCAGGCTTCCAAGGATTCGCGTTCGCGGGAGCTTTTGGATTGACGCCGAAATCCCAGACGTCAAGATTCATTCCCTTTTCCCCGACCATTTCGACCAGAGCATATTCACCCGGGGCGAGCGTTTCCGTCGGAGTTAGCTTGAGCCATCCGCCGTTGACCTGAGTAATTGTTGTCTTGACGAGGTGTTCGTCCTGAGTAATTTTTCCCGTTACTTGGCGCCGGACGTCACCAAGAATGCGCTTCTTCCCTTTTATTTCGGTGCGAACGATTCGGAAGCGGTCGAACGGCACAATGGCCTGCTGCGGTTGTTGCGCATGCTCGGGCTGCTGGGCCGAACGCGATGACCGTGTGCTGTCGGGTTGGAGTCCGACTTGATCGGTCTGCTCGGGGGCGTCGTTCGCGTTGATGTAAATCGCCGGAACGTCGACGTGAGCCTGAATCTTGGCGTGGTCGCCGTCGAGTTCGATGACTTGCTTCAGGCCCGCGATCGGATTGATCGCTCCGCGAAATATATTACCCTTGGCGTTGCGATCGATGTCACCCGGTGTTTGCTGAAGCTCATTAATCTGCGGCTCGCCCCCGTAGTTATCCAGGAGAAAGATGCCTTCGGGTTCGGGTAGACGGAGTCCCGGCGCAACTTCAGGAAGCTTCGTATCGGCGAGTTCTTCTTCGTGGGCCAGCTCTTTGTCGAGCGCGACGGCTTCAGGAGAAGAGGCCATCGCTGCGCGATCTTTCTCCCACTTCTCCGTTGCGGGCCAATCGACGAGGGCGTTCGGAAGTTCTTCCCACTCCTCGCGTTCCGAGCTGTAGTAGTGGACGCGGTCTCCTTTGACTTCGTACTTCGTGACGAGCTGATATGAACCGTCCTTGAGGATGAGCCGGCGCACCTGGTCCTGCGCAGCGAGGCGAATGCCGACAGCCAGAATGACCAATACCGGCAGCAGCAACAATGCGAGGTATCTCGGAAATACGGGGCGCATGGCGTCCTTCTCACTTGCTTCCTAATTATTATGTTCCTGATGCGGAGCCGAGTCGAATCCGGAGGCTCGGAGGGGTTGGTGGACTTCTGAAGGGTTCACCGGATGAACGGTGATGCTCCCCTTGTAGTATGCTGTTGGCGCGAAAGCCACCGTACGACACATGAAACGCAATTTTCTCCCCACAATCTTCTCTGCTCTCGTTTTTGCGAGCGCCAGTTTCGCGCAATCGGGGCCGCCTCCCGTCGCAGCCGCTGCCGGTGAGAGCGCGGCACAGTCCAATCAGCCCGTTTCGTACGCGTCGGTTTCTCAGCTCAATGGGATGCTGTCGCAACTGGAATCGACGTCAAAGACGACACAGTCGGACCTGGTGAACCTGAGAGTGGAGCGTTGGAAAGTTGACAACTCCTATAAGAAGCAGACCCTCGAGAATGTGGATTCTATCCAGCGTAATCTGCACAATGCATTGCCCGACATGATCGCTCAATTGCGCTCCGCGCCGGAGGATGTGCCGGCGACGTTCAAGCTGTATCGGAATTTGGATGCGCTCTATGACGTGCTGGGCAGCGTGGTAGAGGGCGTCGGCGCGTACGGATCAAAGGACAACCTACAGGCATTGTCGAACGACGTGAACTCGTTTGAGGGCACGCGGAAGCAGCTGGCGGAACGCATCGAAACTCTCTCGGCGGCGAAAGAAACCGAGATCACGCGTTTGCAGGCGGAATTGAAGACGGCGCGAGCGGAGATTCCCGCGCCGCCGCCCAAGAAAGTCGTTGTCGACGACAATGCGCCGGCAAAGAAACCTGTCGCAAAGAAGAAGACCACAACCAGGAAACCGGCTACGAAACCGGAAGAGAAGCCGCAGGATTCAAATAAACCTCAGTAAGCTTCTCCTCGCCAGGGTTCGACTCTCGAATCTGTTCGCCTTTAATCCTTTCCATCCGAATCTGTTAACCTTCCCCTCGCATCTACATCGCACTTGCATGCTCACGGTGCGTTGCAGGTTTGGGACGGATTTTTGATGGGTTCACACCTCCACATTTTCGCGGTGCTCGGCGGAATCGCTATTATCTGGGCGGTACTGCTCGATGCGTTCGAGACGGTAGTGCTGCCGCGGCGTGTGCTGCGGAATTTTAGGCTGACCGCCTATTTTTACCGCCGAACCTGGATCCCTTGGCGCCAGATCGCAAGGAAAATCAAGACTGCTTCGCGGCAGCAGAACTTCCTCGGATATTTCGGGCCGTTGTCCTTGATCTTGCTCCTGGGATTCTGGGCGGCCGGCCTCATCCTTGGATTTGCTTTGATTCAGCAAGGAATTGGCGGACACGAACAGCTCAACGGCGAGCGGCTCAACTTCGGCAAGATTCTGTATCACAGCGGCGAAACATTCTTCACGCTGGGCTATGGCGACATTGTGCCAATCACCGGGGCAGCACGAGCGCTGTCAGTCATCGAGGCGGGGATGGGTTTCGCCTTTCTGGGCGTTGTGATCGGATACATCCCAGTGGTTTATTCGGCGTTTTCACGCCGAGAGATTCAGATATCGATGCTGGATGCTCGGGCCGGATCACCTCCATCAGCAGCCGAACTGCTGGCGCGGTTGGCGGGACGAACCGAAGAACCAGGCATGAATCAGCCTTCGCTGGATGAAGTGCTGCGCGATTGGGAGCGATGGTCGGCGGAGTTGCTCGAATCGCAGATCTCGTATCCGGTGCTCACGTTCTTCCGCTCGCAACACAGTAATCAATCGTGGCTGGCTGCGCTGACCACAATGTTGGATGTGACTTCACTGGTGCTGTCGGGAATCGAGGGAGTACATCCCGGGCAGGCGAAGTTAACCTTTGCCATGGCGCGCCATGCGGCCGTGGATCTGGCGCAGGTTGTGAATGCAAGGTACGTCCAGGATTCCCCTGATCGGCTGCCGAGCTCCGACTACGACGCATTGCGAGAGGCGCTTGCAGGAGCTGGATTAAAGTTGCGGGCCGACTCCTACGGACGCGACAAGCTGACCAGGCTGCGCTCTATGTATGAGCCGTACGTACATGCGACCGCTCTGAATTTGATGTTGACCCTGCCGGCGTGGAGGCATGAGGAAAAGAAACGCGACAACTGGCAGGCCGGACCGTGGGATCGCGTCATCCAGGCGCGCGGCCTAGCGATCTTAGGACAGAAGTCGCCAAAGGCCGGAACCATCCCATTCGGAGAAGATCACTTTTAGCTAGGGAATGACAACCGCAGAGGACGCAGGGGATGCCGAGGAATTGTTGGAAGCACAGGTTGCGCGTGACAGATTTGCATAACCGCATCAGTTCGCGATGGTTTCCTTGTATCCCCGCCTCTTCTGTGACCTCTGCGGTTTTCGTTCGCGTGCTAACATCCTTCGTTCCAGCATTCTGAAATCATGAAACATACGGGCGAACGCGTAGTGCGCATCGAAGCCGAGGCGCTTGCGGCGCTGGCGGACCGAATCGCTGGTCCGATGGCGGGAGCGTTTCAGCGCGCGGTCGATTTGATGTTCTGCTGCGCGGGGCGCGTAGTCGTCACCGGGATGGGTAAGAGCGGGATTATCGCCAGGAAAATCGCAGCGACTTTGAGTTCGACCGGAACTCCAGCGTTATATCTGCATCCGGTCGAAGCGCTGCACGGGGATTTGGGAATGGTTGTACGCGGGGACTTGGTGCTGGCGCTTTCGGCGAGTGGAGAGACAGAAGAGATTCTGGCGCTGATCGCAACCATCAAGCGGCTGCAGGTGCCGCTGATTTCCATGACTGGAGATGAGATTTGTACGAGTTCCCATCTTGTCGCAAAAGATCCGAGAAAGGCGGGGCAACCTCAGGTCTCCACTTTGGCTTCCGCAGCCGATGTCGCACTCGATTGTTCCGTCGCCCAGGAGGCGTGCTCGCTCGGGCTGGCTCCCACGGCTTCGACAACCACGATGCTTGCTCTGGGCGATGCTCTCGCGGTGACGCTGAGTCAGCGTCGCGGCTTCAAGGAAGAGGACTTCGCCAATCTACATCCTGGCGGGAAACTGGGGAAGCGTTTGGCTCGTGTAGAAGCACTGATGCACACCGGCGAAGCGCTGCCATGCGTGACACCTTCGACTCGCATGCCCGATGTGATCTACGAGATGTCGCGGAAGAAGCTCGGAGTAACCGCCGTGGTCGAAGGAGATCGGTTGGTGGGAGTGATCAGTGACGGTGACCTCCGGCGTCTGCTCGAAAAGCGCAGCAAAGATGTGATGGACCTGACCGCGGGTGAGGCCATGACGCGCAGTCCGAAGACGATTGGCGCGAATGAATTCGCCGTGAGCGCACTCGCATTGATGGAAGAAAAGAAGATTACCTCGCTGATGGTGGTAGACGGACTTGGGAAGTTGGAAGGAATCGTCCACTTGCACGATTTGTGGACGACGGAATTGGTGTAGGCGATTGAAGTAATTGTGTAATTTTGTAATTGAGTAATTGAAAAAATCATCGATGGGCATGCGGCGGTTTTTCAATTACCCAATCGCACAATTTCTCAATTACACAACGAAGGTGTTTTATGTATCACTACGATCCAAATACGGCGCTGGAAGAATTGAACGAAGACGCAACCCTGCCGAATCCCGTGCATGTCCGAGACATGATTCTGCGCAAGCACCCGTCGACGGAACGGGCACTCGAGCTGAACCGCTTGTTCACCGAGTATCAAAGGCTATTTGGCGATGCGCAGAAGCTTGGCAAAGAGATCCTCAAGCAGCTGACTGCGTAGTCGTTTCGCTCTTTGCTTACCCGGCACGCCGCCTTCAGCGGTGGCGCCGTGATCATCTGGTGCTCGCCCGACTGTAATGAATCATCTCATACACGGCAGGCGCAACCGCATTCGGGCCACCAACATACCGGAACTGAAGGTAGTCCATTCCGAACATTGCCGCCACTGCCGGCACTTCTGATTTCCACTCTTCTCCAGAGTTCTTCGTGCCGCAGGCCACAGCCATGGCAATGGCACCTCCAATATGCGCGGCAAGGAAAATCTTCGAATGGAAGACTTGCTTATTGGTTCGCAGTGGCGCCTCGAAGACGCCTCGGTACGTCCAAAAGTGCACGGAATCGGAATCGCGTTGCGTGCGCGTTGTTGCCGAATCAGGCAAAGGAGGGTACTGCCCGACCAAATTGTGCACCCACTCCGGACACGGCTTGCCATTGTTCTCTGTGCACGTGGTCGCGTGCGATGGCGCATCGGGCAGAGCGTTATTCTCCAAGGACGGCGAAGATGACGCCACTCGTTGACAATGCCCGGGCGGCACAAAGAACAACCCGGTAAGAACGATCACGGCTGTATTGCAGGCAAATTTGCTTTTCGTCACCACGGACTCCTCCGGCCGTGTGTTGGGCGTCCTTTTCAGACGTTCGCAGACACACTTGCCGCGGTCGTCATGGCAATCGAGTCGCCGTCATCACGCGGAATTTCATTAGAAGTTGCTAGCAATGCTGGGACTTTCTTGACACGGCTGGGGTGCGTGCGGTCCGTTTCTCCCGCATCGTCAGGTTCTTTCTCAGGACCGCAACCCTGCGAAAGCGGTAAATCCGCCTCGTTCGCCACATCTGGGTGGAGGCGATCGTTTACAATGACCAATTCCCTTGCGGAATCGGCGCGCTCATGCGGTTGTGCGCTCTGACTCGCAGCTCACGACTCAGGACTCACTATGCATCGTTGGTCGCAGCTCTTCATCCCTACCTTGCGCGAGGCGCCGGCAGACGCCGAGGTCGCTTCGCATAAATTTCTCGTGCGGGCTGGATACATCCGGCAACTCGCGGCGGGAATCTATTCCTATCTTTTTCTCGGGAATCGGTCGTTCAATAAGATCACGCAGATTGTGCGCGAGGAGATGGACCGCATCGGGCAGGAGTTCTATTTACCGGCCCTCCATCCGAGCGAGCTTTGGGAGGAATCCGGCCGTTTGGCGTTGATGGGCGAAAATCTGTTTCGCCTCAAAGACCGCAAAGGCGCGAACATGTGTCTCGGCATGACCGAAGAAGAAGTCATGACCTCGATCGCGATCAAGGAACTCCGCAGCTATAAGCAGTTGCCGCAGATCTGGTATCAGATTGCGCCGAAGTTCCGCGATGAGCCACGTCCGCGATCGGGGCTCCTGCGCGTGCGGCAGTTCATGATGAAGGATTCTTATTCATTCGACATCGACGCCGCCGGTCTCGACGTTTCCTACAAAAAGCATTACGAGGCGTACTGCCGGATTTTCGAGCGCAGCGGATTGAAGTACATGGTGGTCGAAGCCGACTCGGGCGCAATGGGCGGCAAAGAGTCGCACGAGTTCATGGTGCGCACGCCCGCGGGCGAAGATCAGATTGTGAGCTGCGATGCCTGCGACTACGCCGCGAACATGGAGAAAGCAACATCGAAGCTGGAGGATGTGCCCGATCTCGCCGCTGAAGGCGATGGCAAGCCGCTGCTGGTACACACGCCAGGACAGAAGACGATTGAAGATGTCGCCAAATTCCTCGGAGTCTCTCCAAAGAACAAGATCAAGACTCTGGCGCTGATGGCCGATGTCACCGACGAGAAGGGCAAAAAGAAATCGCGCGCCATCATCGTGCTCATGCGCGGCGATCATCAACTGAACGAAGCCAAACTGAACGCGACCATCGGCAAGGCAACGCGGCCAATGGAAGAAACGGAGATCGAGGCGCTGTTCAACTCGCCAGCCGGATATCTCGGCCCCGTCGGCATCGTCTGGGCTGACGATCTGAAGAAAGCGGGCGACCTTCCCGTACTTCTCGCAGACAGGGCGCTCGAAGGCCGCCAGAACCTGATCGCCGGAGCCAACAAGAAGGACTATCACCTGAAGAACCTGACGCCGGGGAAGGACTTTCATCCCTCGGCGTATGCCGATCTGCGGTCGGTAACGGCGGGTGAGGCTTGTCCAAACTGCGGCAAGCCCCTGCGAATCGACACAGCCGTCGAGATCGGGCACATCTTCAAGCTCGGATACCGCTATTCGCAATCCATGGGATTGCGGGTGCTCGACAAGAATGGCAAAGAAGTGATGCCGATCATGGGCTGCTACGGAATCGGAATCGAGCGCATTCTGACCGCAGCCGTTGAGCAAGCCAATGATGAGAATGGCTTCTGGCTGCCGATGTCGATCGCTCCCTTTGAGATCGTGGTCGCTCCTGTGAACATGAAGGACGAGCCAGTGAAGACGGCGGCGGAGGACATCGCAAAACGCCTTGATGCCGCCGGCTTCGACGTGGTTCTTGACGACCGGGACGAGCGGCCGGGAGTGAAATTCAAGGATGCTGACCTGGTCGGTATTCCCTTTAGAATCACAGTCGGAAAGAAAGTTACCGAAGGCACCGTGGAAGTGGTTATTCGTTCGACTCGCGAAGTACATGATGTTACGATTTCGTCGATCGTCGAATCTTTTCAGGAGTTGCTCAAGCGGGCAGGTTAGACACTTCCCTGTCCCGCAGAGCAGATCGTGGGACATGGGAAGCATTAAAGCGCTTGTAGGATTCCTCGCCATCATTGCAGCGATTTACTCCGGATTTCAGATCATCCCACCGGAACTGACGAACTACTCGTTCACGGACGATCTACGCAACATCGCGATGGCAAGCGGATCGAATCCGAACGAGAGCGATCAGGACCTTGCGGAGTCCGTCATCCGTAAAGCCAACGAACACCACATCTCGCTGACACCGGATCAAGTAACGGTCCAGCGCGTCGGGACACCTGGGGCGCCGGCCGTCTACGTGGCCGTAGACTACTCAGTGCCGGTGAGCCTGCCGGGATACAACTTCACCCTGCATTTCACTCCGAACAGCGGCAACAGAGGATTCTAGGAGCCGCGGGGCACCTCCCCGCCTCGAAAAGGCCATCCACAGTCAGTGCCCCGCGCTGTTTGAAAATTTCCCCCATCCGTGACAAGATTCTAAGATTCTGTTCCCGTCCAAATGAGCCATTTCAACGTTGTTGCGAGTTGGATCCCTTTTTTTTCGCGCCCTGAGCCCACGAGCCGCTCTATAAGACCCCTTCCCGTGAAACGCGTCCTGCTCACTGCCAGTATCTGCGCCGTATCGTTCTGCTCTTTCGCCATCGCGCAGCAAAGTGACTCGGAGAAACCGGTCGTCGTGCAACCCGGCACTCCGGGATCGCCCAGCAAGACGCTGCCATCGTCCACGAAAGGAATCCTGCCGCCGGAGTCAGCAGCTGATGTCGAGTTCATGCAAGGCATGATTATGCATCATGCGCAAGCAGTGGAAATGACGGCGCTGATTACGTCACACACCGAGAACAGGCATCTGCGCACATTAGGTGCACGAATCAGCAGTTCGCAATCGAGCGAAATCAACTTCATGAAGCGATGGCTTGCTGCGCGAGGCAAACCCATCGAACTTCCCTCGATGGATATGCCGGGCATGGATATGCCACATCAGCCGATGCTGATGCCAGGAATGCTGACGCCCGAACAAATGGACGCGCTGCGCAAAGCGAAGGGCGAAGAGTTCGATCATTTATTTCTCGTGGGGATGATCCAGCACCACAAGGGCGCACTGACGATGGTGAAAGATCTGTTCAATACGGCCGGCGCTGGACAGGATGCAGAATTGTTCAACTTCGCGACCGATGCGGATAACACACAGCGGGCGGAGATCCGCATCATGGAAGCGATGTTGAAGAAAGAAAAAAACTGAGGAGAATCAATGAACCGAGTGGGGAATCTCGTCCTATGGACGGTGGGGTCGGCAATCATCTTTTGTTTGGGCATAAACCTAACGTACGCACAGCAGGCGCAGCCAGCGGCGCCATCGCAGTCAGAAGCCCAGAAGCCAGCGGCTCCGGCCGCAGGCGCAGATGCCAAGGATAAAGACAAGAAAGACGCGGAAGAGGCGAATCCGTTCGCGCCGGAACCCGCGCCTCCGCTGCCGCCGGGAATGACGGGATCGGATGTAAATGACCCGCGCTACAAGCTCTCACCCGGCCTCTACGACGCGGGCGAAGCCGCCCTGGGAATGAAGCATCTTCTGCTACTGAAAAAGCCCGAGGCGTTCGATCTCGGGACGGCAGACGCGGACGATCCGAGAGTACAGAAGATCGACGCGCAACTTGGTATGGGAAACAATCCCAAGATCCCGAAGTCGGTCCACCTGATGATCGCGCAGTTGGCATTTGCCAACTCCGATCTGGCGTTTCAGGGAAATCATCTCTTCCAGGGAAATTTTTATGGCGTTAACATCTTCGACATCGCCGACCCGGCAAAGACGCACTTGCTGACCTCGCTGGTTTGCCCTGGTGGACAGGGAGATGTTTCCGTTTACAAGAACTTGTTGTTCATGTCGGTCGAAATGCCCAACGGACGGTTGGATTGCGGAGTGGAGGGCTTTCCTCCTGAACCTCCGCCTCCGGCCGATGAGAAGGGGAAGGAACCACGGCGCCGACTCCCCGTGGCCCAGAAGGACCGCTTCCGCGGAGTGCGCATCTTCGATATTTCGGACATCCAGAATCCGAAGCAGGTAGCTGCCATCCAGACCTGCCGCGGATCGCACACGCATACTCTCGTCGTCGACCCGAACGACAAAGACAATGTCTACATTTACGTCTCCGAAACTTCGTTCGT
>Ga0070735_10002759_pt1 | contig 15681 bp, 15 predicted proteins | sample Coa_R1_FD_66443 | JGI IMG/M metagenome (GOLD analysis project Ga0070735, IMG submission 66443) | Surface soil microbial communities from Centralia Pennsylvania, which are recovering from an underground coalmine fire - Coalmine... | ecosystem: Environmental > Terrestrial > Soil > Unclassified ... | reverse complement strand
CCTCAAAAAACAAGAGCTTCTCGTTGTCGGTAACAGTTGCTTCGGAAGGATTGACGCTGATCAGCGGCGGAGGCGGAATTTTCTTGCCCTGGGCCTGAAGCCCGCCACCGGTATTTTGCAGTCCACCCCGCACACCGGGATCCTTTTGGGCCAAACAAGCGGTTGTAGAAAGATAAGTTGCGGAAAAGATTGATAAACAAAAAGACAAACGAAAGAAGCGTATGGTCATGCAGTACTCCCTTTTTGCTAAATCAAATTCACGCTCCCTGCTGGTACCGCGCTGAAATCCGCTGAACGTAAATAACTAGACGACCGATAGCATGATCAGCGATTGTTGCTGCGCACTCGCTCAGACGCCTCACTCGTCGCCGCGGTGACCTTATTTCGAAAAAAACGGCACAATAGAGTTTAATGATTTTGCGTGTGTCAGATTTTGCTTTATCCGGTGGAGCTTGAATAAATTCACCGGAAGTAAAATCACGTGAAGGATAAGCACAGGATATATGTTAGCGCACCAGCCATAGAGTATGAAAAGTATATTGCTCAAAAGCGCGAGCGCCCTAAGTGCCACGATCGTAGTCATGCAAAAGCTAGCAAGAACACTGAGCGCGGCCGAAAATCCAAGGAAGTCAATCCATGACATTCCATTACTCCCGCATCGCGCCTTCGTGACCGCACACTCGAAACTCGTTGGCCGTGAAGGCCCTTGAAGCCGATGATCGACAGCCGCTATTGATGCAATAGAAGGACGGGACGGAGCGGTCTCGTTTGCGCTACGTCAGGCCGATCCGCGACCATCGCCAGCCCGCTGAGCGTCAAGGCGACCGCGCTATAGAATGCAAAAAACCCGATTCTCCAGCGCCGCTGTTCGATTTGATCTTCGCGAGCCCCGCGCCTCGCTTTGCTGTGCACGTCGCAACCGGCAGTCAAAATGTCCCGCAGTGGTGACGTGTTCGTGTCGGCAGTGTCGGGCGATCGAGAAGACGGTACTATAAGGGCCTCGGTCATTGTCGTTTCCTTCAGAAGGTTTGACGATGTGGGAGGTCTCGGACCTAACCGCTTCGTCTAAGGAGGAACGGCGATCGTGGCGAAATCCTCTGTTGCCGTCCCGGGGCCAAGCCCCGCCAGATAGATTGCGGTCAGAAACACGACGGCGAGGGCGAGCGGGGCCAGCCAGGTTCGGACGGCTGGGCTGCCGGCCAAAGGCTGCGTTTTTTGGCTGCGCAGGGATTCAAGGGTAGTACTCGCTCTGCTTGCACTAGGGATGCTCATTTGAAGCCTCTCGTCTCGGTAGGTATGAGCATCACGCTAACTGACACGCTGCTTGGCCCGCATCATCCGTTCGGTTGACGTCGGCCAAGCCGTGATTGGATGGAGATTGAGCGGCCGCAGCTGGCGCAAGAACAGGCGTGTTTCGTCAGGAGGTCGGCGTGCTGATGGTGCTATCGTAAGCGCGTCATCCGTTGGGATGAGGATCGCGGTTTCGAAATCGCCGAGATTGCGTCAAACTCATCTAAGTCCCGCGGTTGTTGGACGTGAACGAATGACGACCGAAACGCTGTCTGACACCATCATGGCTATTTATGACGGCGCCTTGGCCTCCGACGGCTGGTTCAAAGCGTTACGGCGCATTGCCGATTTCAGCGGCAGCGCCGGTTGCCGAATCATCATCGAGCAAAACCCGGGTGGGCCGATGATCCTGTCGGTCGAGGAAGGGAGCGAATATCAGAGCACTGGAACACGAATCGAACTCGAAGGCCTCGCCAACTCGGCCGAGCAAGCGTCGCTTGTACCTATTGGGCAGCCGCTGGTTCGCAGCAGGATGGCAAGCGAACTCATCTCCCCGGACAGCGTCGAACCATGGCGCAGCGACGACGTTGGTGACGTTCTGACGGTCCTACTGCTCAGCTCGACGAGCGGAAGCATCATTCTGGAGACCATGAAGACGAAGCCGCAGGGTATCTATTCCGAGGCTGAGCTTGAACGCATGGGGATGATCACCCCCCATATCGTGCGGGCGATCCGCATTTCCGATAGTTTGCATGTGAGCCGCCTGACGTCGGAAATACTCGAGACCGGTCTGGAGGCCTTGACCACCGGCATCTATTTCATCAGTCGGCAGAGCCGCGTCGTCTATCTGAACCGACAGGCCCGCGAACAGGTCAGGTACGGCAGGGTGCTTCGGCTTGTCGACGACCAGCTAGTTGCTACCGACCGTGGCTCGCAAAAGCTGCTGCAGGCTGAATTCGACAAGATCGAAAACGATCTCGAGCTGAATGATCGTGCAGGCTGCTCGGTTGCGCTTGCGGATGGCGCGGGCTCTGGATACGTCGCCCATGTGCTGCCATTGCGGGGAGTAAGGCAGTCCCGAATCGCGGAACATTTCGCCGCAATCGCCGCCATCTTTGTGCAGGACCCGGCCACCGCGCCGTCACTTGCAAATGCTGCATTTTCGAAGCTTTACGGCCTGACCGATGGCGAGCAGCGCCTGCTGAACGGCCTCGTTCCCGGGCTCAGTCTCGCGGAAGCGGCGCGGCCGCTCGGGATCAGCGAAGCGACGGCCAAAACCCATTTGCGCCGCATTTTTGCAAAAACCAAGACGTCCAAGCAGGCCGAACTCCTGTACCTGCTCATGACTTCCACGCCGCCCACAATCACAGCATGATCCTTGTCGCGGTCCTAAAAAAGACATTGCAGGCATGCAGGGACAAGAGCGCGAGTTATGCTAAGATTCCAACTTCAAATGTGAAATTCGAATTCATCGTTTCAGTTATTTTATCGCGCCGTCGGTCTTTGCCGACATTCTAGCGCTGGAGCCGTGGAGGCGACTGTGCTCGAGCGAACGGAGAATTTAAGCCCTTCGACAGGGCCGGTTGCAGGTGACGTGCCGTTTTGGTCGGCGAGCCGGCTCGCAACCGCGATCAGGGAGAAGAAGATCGGCTCGCTCGAGCTGCTCGATGCCTACCTGGCCCGCATCGAGAAATACAACCCGCGTCTGAATGCCATCGTTGAGCTCGACCTGGCCGCTGCGCGCAAGCGGGCAATGGCAGCAGATGAAGCGCTGGTCAGAGGCGACAGCTTTGGGCCACTGCACGGTATTCCGATAACAATTAAAGACTCGATCGATGTGGCAGGCTTTGCCTCCACCTGGGGCTCCAAAGAGCTCAAAGACAATCGTCCCGCCAAAAGCGCGCCGGTTGTGGACGCACTGACTGCGGCGGGCGCGATCGTGTTTGGCAAAACCAACATTCCCTGGTTTGCCCTGAGCTGGGAAACCTTCAACGACCTTCACGGCACTACCAACAATCCCTGGGATTTGTCGCGATCGCCAGGAGGGTCGTCCGGCGGATCGGCGGTTGCACTCGCCGCCGGCCTCACCGCGCTGGAAGTCGGAAGCGACAGCGGCGGCTCGCTCCGCAATCCCGCCCACTATTGCGGAATCTATTCGCACAAGCCGACGTTCGGGGTGACCTCGATCGAAGGACAGTCGGTTCCGGGCTTGGGTCATGTTCCTGATATCATGGTCCTGGGGCCGCTGGCGCGAAGCGCTGAAGATCTGGCGATGGCACTCGATATTATCGCAAGGCCGAAAGAAACCGACGCCGTGGCCTGGCGCTTGGAGCTACCGGCGGCCAAACAGACCAAGCTGTCGGATTTCAGGGTCGCGGTCATGCTGGAGCATGAAGGCAGCGACGTCGACAATGAGATGGTGGAAATCCTGCGCTCCTTCGCCAATTCGCTGGTTCAAAAGGGCGCACGGATCAGTTTTGTGGCGCGGCCCGACATCGATTTCGACGCGGCTCACAAACTTTTTCTGACCCTCTATTCGGCTTCGGGGTCCGGTGCCATGCCTGAACTATACTGGAAGCTGATCTCCCAGATGGCGCTGTTTTTCAGAAAGAGCAGCAACTCTGAAATCGCCAGCATCGTCCGCGGATATACCCAGCGCCACCGCGATTGGATCAGGCTCGACCTGGTGCGAAATGATCTGCGCGCGGCGTGGGCAGCGTTTTTCCGGGAATACGACATTCTGCTATGCCCCGCCGCTGCTTCGCCCGCCTTGCCACACGATCAAAGTAGCAAAATAGATCGCTTCCGCAGCATCGTCGTTAATGGAAAGCGGGTGGCTGCGACCGATCAATGGTTCTGGGCGGGACTCGCCGCCGTCGCCTATCTACCTGCGACGACCGCGCCGGTTGGCTTGAGCTCGGCTGGCCTGCCGGTCGGTGTGCAGATTATCGGTCCGCAATATGGCGATCACACCTGCATTGCCTTTGCACGCTTGATCGAGCAGGAGCTTCGAGCCTTCGTCACGCCCAAAGGATGGGAATGAATATTCCAGCAAGACCGAAGTGAGGGCGGCCCGACAAGTTTGGACCAGGGCTATCGTGGGATGGTTTTCGCGGAATCGATTATGAGCGATGCTGAGGTGATCGAACAATCATCTTTTTCCGAGGTCGTCGGCCTTATCTATGATTGCGTGCTGGAGCCGCCACGATGGAAGTCCGCGCTGGCACGCATCGCATCCGCCACGCGGAGCGCCTCGGCTTCGGTGATCATCAACGATGAGTTCGATGCAAGGGCCGGCAGCATCTTCGAGCATGGCGCCGACCAGAAATTCCTGCGGCTCTATTTCGACCGCCACGCCACGGCCGACCTGCGGCCGACCAGCGAACAGACTAACGAAGTCGGCGGGCTCGCGACAATCGAGATGCTTTGCAAGGGCGAGCATCCGTTTGCATTCGATCTCTATAAAGATTTTGTCAAACCGCAGGGCTTCAACGACCTGATCGCGATTCAGTTGTTGCGGTCTGAGCGGCGGGTCGGATGGTTATCGGCGGCGCGATCGAGCATTCAGGTGCGCTATCACGAACGCGAGCGGCAACTAATGAGATTGTTGTCGCCGCACCTGTGCCAAGCCCTGGTGCTTTCTGATGCCCTCGATCTGGCTACGGTTACCTCCGACAGGCTCGAGCAAACGATGGACGCTCTATCCGCGGGCGTGTTTCTAACCGATTACGACGGGCGCATCGTTTACATGAACAAGTCGGCGGAGCACCAGGTCAACACAGGCAATGCGCTACAAATCGCCAATAGCAGGCTGATCGCGACCGATCACAAGGCGAATGCGGCTCTGGTGCGGGCGCTGGCGGCGAAGGCATGCACGGATGCAGTCATGGGTTCGCGGGGCTCGGCGCTGGCGTTGCCGGACGGCGGCGGCGCTGGCTATCTCGCTAGCGTGCTGCCGCTTGACGGCGGCGCGCGGCGAGAACTGATGGCGCCTTTTCGTGCCCGCGCGGGTGTGTTCGTCCAGGATCCGATTGCTGCTCCGCGAACCGACGGGGAAGCGTTTGCCCGCCTTTACGGCTTAACGGGTGCGGAACTCAAGGTCCTGCTCACGTTGGCGCCCGGCGTCACGGCAAAGGAGGCAGCCGGCGCGCTTGGCCTTCGCGAGCCGACGATCAAGACCCATTTGAAGCGGATTTACGAAAAGACCGGAATGAGCCGACAGTCCGAGCTTATCCGACTGTTGCTTTCTCACACGCCACCGCTGCGGCATTAACGTGCTGAAGCTTAGCCCAGTAATTGGCCGTCGCCAACGCGACTGTTTAGACATCGCATGACAGGAAACATCCCTGCCCACATGCACGCGCGATACGGGCAGGCTGTGCTTTGAATCACCCACAAGTAGACGAGGTTTTGAGCTTTGACTTCGTTGCCCGGACAGAAGAGCGCTTCGGTCTCAAGCCGGAGCGGCTCGCGGCCGATACCGCCTATGGGGCTGCTTCGATGCTGAACTGGTTGGTCGAGAAAAAGAGCATCGCGCCACATATCCCCGTGTTTGATAGGTCGAAGCGAGATGACGGCACCTTTTCGCGCAGCGACTTTCGATATGATCCGGCGAGCGACGTCTATCACTGTCCGGCGGGTAAGATCCTGACGACGACTGGGACACTCGTGAATGGTGGAACCACACTCATCTATCTGGCCAGAAAGCACGACTGCGATGGTTGCAAACTCAGAGCGCAGTGTTGTCCGAAGGTCCCGTTTCGCAAAATTCCACGCGACCGGCACGAAGCCGCTCGTGATATCGCGCGTTCCTTCGCCGGGACCGAGGCGTTTGAGCAATCAAGGCGGGAGCACAAGAAGATCGAGATGCGGTTCGCGCACTTGAAGCGCATCCTCAGGCTAAATGGGCTTAGGCTGCGCGGCCCACGAGGCGCCCAGGATGAGTTTGTTCTCGCCGCCATCGCCCAGAACCTGCGCCGGCTCGCATCACTGGTTGCCCGGGCGCCGCCATATCCAGTCCAGTGCACTGCGTAGCGTCAGAGTTGCGTAGAGGCGTCAAGGCCGGCAAATCAAAACCGGTTACCGTCGGCCGCATGACTGATTGGCCTCCACCGGAGGCCACCGACTTCTGCAACAAAATCGGCACGAACCGGACCTCCCGCGATGTCCGCAGTTTGGTCGCTATTGGGGGAAAGCGGACATGTCGGCTACAAGCGCCGACTTCTGAAATTGACCCAACCGCGGCATCGGCATCCCTCCTCAAGTGTGCTAGTTCATCGGGGGATGCCCGTAGTGCTCGGGGGAGCCAATGAGACGGCGCAAATTTGTGGGAGGACTGATTGGGGCCGCGAGTCTCTGGTCCTTTCCAGCACGGGCTCAGCAGAGCGTGCCCGTGATTGGATTGCTCGCAGCACCATCCAAAGCATACTATCTTGCTAATCTCAATGCGCTTCGACGGGGCCTGAAGGAGGTCGGGTTCATCGAAGGGAAGAACGTTACCTTCGAGTATCGATGGGCCGACGGCCAATACGAGCGCTTACCGGCAATGGCTGCCGATCTGGTAGCCCGTCATGTCGCCGTGATCGCCACCATGGGCGGCGTTCCTGCGGCAGTTGCGGCCAAAGCTGCCACATCGACGGTACCGATAGTATTCAGCGTCGCCGATGATCCCGTGAAACTTGGACTTGTGAGCAGCCTCGCCAACCCGAACGGTAACGCCACTGGGGTTAGTTTCCTCACAGTGGAGTTGGAACGCAAACGGCTTGAACTGGTGCGAGAGCTCCTACCCAAAGCCGAACTGATTGCCTTTCTCCTTAATCCGAAAAACCCTCAGGCGAAGGGTCAATTGCCGGTCATAGAAGCGGCCGCTCGGGGGTTTGATCTCAAATTAAAGATCGCGAGTTCCGAGACGGAGATCGAGAGTGCCTATGCAAGCCTAGAAAGGCAGCGCGTCGATCAACCTCAGAACCGCCAAGTCGCTCGGGTTGACCTTTCCCCTCGCGCTCCTGGGCCGCGCCGACGGGGTGATCGAGTAGGCACGCTTGCTGCATTGCACGAGTCTGGAAATGGCACGTTTGAGACATGCGGACGAACTCCGAGTATGTCTGTTCATCGAGGTAGGCCGGAAGTCATCGGCAGACCTGCAAAGCGTCTCTTTTACCCCGAACGGACATTGGGTCGCAGCGTCTAGGGTCGATTGGCTGCCCTTTCTCACCCGCCGCCCCGTCGCAAAGTGTTAGGCTTGAGGCGTCGATGAGTTTTTCCACAGAGGGATACATGCAACGGCGTGAGTTCATCACCTTAATCGGCGGCGCGACGGTCGTGTGGCCGCTCGCTTCACTTGCGCAGAAGGCGCCCATAGTTATTGGGTTTCTTGGTAGTCAGGCGCCGCCACGTTCCAATAGTGCGGAGGGCGGCGCGATCGTAGAAGGCTTCCGGGACAACGGATTGATCTATGGTCGCGACTACGTGTTCGAGGAGCGCTTCACGGGAGGCGACGATGATCGCTTTCCGACATTTGCGTATGAGTTGGCCCAGAAAAATGCGCGTATTATCATGGCGAACAGTCCCGCCGCCGTACGCGCGGCGCAACGCCTCGATCCGCCCTTGCCGGTTATCATGACCAATATGAACGACCCGGTAGGAGCTGGTCTGATTGCAAGCCTCGCTCATCCGGGCAATCACACAACCGGCACAGCTAGTTTGAACGAGGACGTAACGCCCAAGCTGCTCGAATTTCTGCGCGAGGTAGTCCCTAAGGCGACCGCGGTGGCCGTCTTGTACAACCCCCTAAATTCGACCAACCCAGTCATGTTTGACGATCTGCAAGCGAAAGCACGGTCTACCGGAATAACGGTAGTTCCCTTTGCATTGAAGTCGCCAAATGATCTTGACGCCATGTTCGACGCGATCGCGGCCCACCATGTAGACGCTCTTCAAATCATATCTGATCCGAGGACCAGTGACCTAGGCGGTCGCATCGCTGCGCTCGCAATAGCCCATGGGCTTCCGACGTTTTCAAACAATTTGGTGTTCGTCGAAGCTGGCTGCCTGATGAGCTATAGCGCGTCACTTCGGAAAATCCTTCGTCGAACCGGCTACTATGCGAAGAAGATATTGGACGGAGCAAATCCCGGCGATCTGCCCGTCGAACAGCCGACCGGACTCGAGCTGATCATCAACCTCAAGACTGCCAAAGCTTTGGGCATCGAAATTCCGCCGACGCTGCTCGCCCGAACCGATCAGGTGATTGAGTAAGCTGTCCGTTTATGGGCAGGTTTGCGACGTGCCGACTGACCCCGAGAATGTCTGCTTCCTAGGGATTTCGGAAGTCCCGTTTCAGGGCCGTCAGGACCGGTTTTGACCCGCAACGGACTTGGCCATGTCGCATGAGGCCGAATAAGCTCCATTTCGATCTGGCTGCTCGCTAGCATGGTGCTAGTGTTGGGCGTTTGGACAAGGTGGGGTGAAGCTACCTGGGACGGCTAGATGAACCGGCGCGCATTAATCAAGCTTCTCGCTGCAACCACGGCATTGCCGATCACCGCGCGAGCGCAGCAGCCGTCGCTGCCGGTGATCGGGTTTCTTCACTCCGGTTCACCCAAGCCGAACACACAAAATCTGGTCACCGCCTTCCGTAACGGTCTCAACGAGGCCGGCTATGTTGACGATAAGAACGTTGTAATCGAATTTCTCTGGGCGGAAGGAAAATATGACCGCCTCCCGGAGCTGGCGGCCGATCTGGTTCGCCGCAAGGTAGCGGTGATCATTGGGGCTGGTCCCCCTGCAGCACATGCGGCCAGCTCGGCGACCAAAACCATACCCATCGTCTTCGTAAGCGGGGAAGATCCCGTCATGTCCGGTCTGGTTGCGAGCCTCAACCGTCCGGGCGGCAACGTCACCGGAGCCGCCATGTTCACAGGCCAACTCGGGGCGAAGCAACTCGGGCTGTTGCGCGAACTCGTACCTAACGCCGCCTTGGTGGCCATCCTTGTCAATCCGAACAATCCGCTCACCGAAGGCGTAATAACCGATGTCCGGGCCGCCGCTGCGATAACCGGCCATCGAACCCAGATCGTAAATGCCAGGGATGAAGGCGAAATCGAGAAAGCTTTCGCAACTCTTAAGGGACTTCACGCCGATGCGCTGATCGTAGGCGCCGACCCATACTTCTTTGTCCGAAGCGGACAACTCGTTGCGCTTGCGGCTCGATATATGGTTCCGGCAATTTTTGAATTCAGTGAGTTCGCGATGGCCGGTGGTCTGATGAGTTATGGCGCCAACATCACGGATGGATATCGCCAAGCCGGCGTTTATGCCGGCCAAATTCTCAAGGGCACCAAGGCCGCCGACCTGCCAGTCCTGCAGCCGACTAAATTTGAATTGGTGATCAATCTCAAAACCGCGAAATCGCTGGGCCTAGAATTTCCGGCAACCCTGCTTGGCAGCGCCGACGAGGTGATCGAATGAAAGGCGACTTCCGAGTTTGGCACTTTGCGACATCTCAACCGCGTCTGAGGATGTCCGCTGAACGGGCTGGACCGGAAATGGCTGACTCACGGTCAAAACGGCGCGAATGACCCGGAGCGGACCTCAGGCGAGCGGGCAAGCCACCGACGTTGGGAGCGAGCCAACTGGCAACAGGAGGAGCGCCAATTCTCGACGGAAAGCGGCAGCCTTCGCGCGGTGGCACGAGCCGGATGACGCGAGAGTGTCAAGTCCGGAATCTGTGAGAGGCCCGGGGTGAAATTCCCCGGGCCCACTCGGCCGAAACGGACCTCCTGGCATGTCCGCTCAATGGACGCTATCGGGGGAAGGCGTACGTCGCGCTGACGGTCCAGTGTGGTCGCGAATGACCAATGGGACATTCGATATGAGCGCAATGCCACGTGCTTCGTTTGGGAATAGTTCTGTTTTTGCGACCTGTTCCTATGCGCTCCAGACGCTGGCCTGTTTTATCCACTAGTGGCCTAATTTGAGAGAGGAAGTGGCCTAGATTGTTTTTGAGCACCGTAGACGAATGTGTTAAATTTTCTTTATGGAGACCAAGGCCACCCCGCCAACTCCTCTCGCCAAGGAGCCCGCTTGCCTCAAATGCGAGGGGAAGATGCGGTTTTCATGTATCGAGGAGGAAAAGCCGGGTTTCGTGCATCACGTCTACGAATGCACGAAATGCCGGAGCACGCAGAGTTTTGTCACCCCGACGTAGGCCGCCTCAATTGGCGGTCTCCCTCATTTCGTGGGCTAATGCGCTGCGAACGCGGCCAGTTCATTCCTCAAATGGAACTGTCGCTTGCCCTACTGAGCAGTCGATGACCTCGAAAATTATTTCGCGTCTGAGCATTTCGGATTCCAGATCGGCGGCGTGCTGTTTCCAGTCGGGCGTCTCGCGGACACGAAACGGGGCTCGCGATGGTCCCTTTCGAGCGCACCATCGCCAGCCAAGGCCCCCTGTACTCCCTCGTACATCATGATGAGGCTGTCGTTCGGGAACGCGCGATAGTTCATCGGACTCCTTATGAAAAAAAGCCGCCACTGATGTCCCAGCGACGGCTTTTCTAACTCACACGTTGACCACCAGAAGGTCACCTCGAAGGTGCGCCCGAACGGTTAATTCCAGGTTACGTTAAAATTCGAACGAAATCGCAACCGCGTCTTTAAAAATTTATATTTATTGATGACCGCGGGAACATTTGCGGTAGTCTTGTGGTTGCTCGATGACGGAAGCCAGATCATTTTTGCGGGAAATAGATGAAGCAGTTTTGCACGGATCTCCCGAAAGTCGTGCACGAGCGTTGTGGCATGCGACCGATCTTTTGATAGCGGGCCGTTACACTGAAGATCAAATCTGGGTATTCGGTGAGGTGATCGAGCGACTAGCGGACGAAATTGAAGGGGCTGCCCGAGCTAAACTCGCAAAGCAACTGGCCCACTCCGGCAATGCTCCGTTCAATGTCATCATGGTACTCGCCTTTGATGATTCGATTGACGTTGCAGGCCCGATTCTTCAGCACTCCCATCGGATTGATGCCAAGAAGTTAGTTGCCAATGCTAGAACCAAAAGCCAGGCACATCTTCTGGCGATCTCCAAACGAAGTTCTATTCCCATTGCGGTGACGGACGAGCTCGTGACGCGCGGCGATCGGGAAGTAGTGCACTCGGTTGCGGCGAACAATGGTGCGCGTTTCTCGGATTTCGGCTTTTTGCAAATGATTAAAAGGTCTGAGGGCGATTCGATCCTCGCCGAGCACATTGGCCTTCGGAAGGAAATTCCGAGACATATGTTCCAGCAACTGATCGCAAAGGCTTCCGACGATGTAAAACGAAAACTCGAGCAGGAGCGTCCCGATTTAGTGGACCAAATTCAGAGCTCGGTTACCGAAGTCACAGGCGCGCTACAATCGAAGTTTGGTCCGGCATCAAAGAGCTATTTCAACGCAAAGAAGGTCGTAACTGCCAAGCATCAGTATGGCAATTTGAATGAGAACAGCATTCTGGATTACGCCCGGGCCCATAGGATCGAAGAAGTCACGGTTGGACTGTCTCTGTTGTGCTCAATACCAGTCGACGTCGTAGAGCGCGCGTTGGTTCATAACAGCGAGATGACACTGATCTTGGCAAAGGCCCTCGGCTTCGGCTGGGAGACCGCGATGTCGCTCCTGTTCCTTGGTGCAAAAGATCACCGCATTTCCGCACATGACCTAGATGGGAAGAGAGAAGAATTCGCTTGTCTTAATCACGAAACGTCTCGGAGTGTTCTAAAATTGTATCAGTCCCGCAAGAGCGCAGCAGGCGCTGAATCAGACCAGCGCCGTTTGCCTCAGCTCCACGCTGCGGGCTGATAATGTCTGCTTGTGACTTTTCGGACATAACCGACTGCACAATGTCCGGGTCCGGTAATGACCCGAACTAGCGGACCTTCCATCGCGCAGTTTTTGTCACGCAACGATTTTCGCCTGCGGAAAGTCAATGAACAACTGCGGAACTGTATCAGCCGGTACGGCTTTACTGAATAAAAATCCCTGGCCCTGGTGCGCACCATACGCAAAAACAGCATCGGCTTGAGCGACATTTTCAATGCCTTCGGCGGTCACGGACAGATCGAGACCTTTGCAGAGACCGAAAATAGCTCGCATGAAGATATCGCTCTCGGAGCTTTTCCCGATCTCCTGGATAAACCGCTTGTCAACCTTGAGCTTGTCGAACCTCAATTCATATAGTTGGGAGAGGCCTGAATATCCGGTGCCAAAATCGTCAATAACAATTCGAACCCCTGCATTACGCAAGGTCCGAATGACGTGACGGGTCGTTTCGAAATCCGAGACAATCGCGCTTTCCGTAATTTCAGCCTCAAGGCGATAAGGCGGCAGCCCGGCATCGGCGAGGATCGTCAGGACATTTTGGGCAAAATTCTTGTCGCTTAATTGCGTCGACGAAAAATTGAACGACAAGGAAACATACTCTGGCCAGTTCGCCGCATCTCGGCAAGAATCGCTGAATAATTGCCCAGACAGTACGTTCATCAAGCCCAACTCTTCCGCGAGCGGAATGAACGTATTTGGGGCTATTAGCCCGTTTATCGGATGGTGCCAGCGGGCCAAGCTCTCAAAACAGACAATCCGCCGCGTTTTCAAATCCACGATGGGTTGATAGTGGGGTCGAATGCTGTGGCCGCCAATCGCCTCGCGCAGATCCTTCTCTAAAAGAGCCCTCGCGCGGACATGCGCATCCATGTTTGGATCGAAAAAGCAGCAATCGACTTTGGCATTTCTCGCCCGCGAAAGCGCGACGTGGGCGCATCGGAGAAGCTCATCGACGGTCGTATGGCCACGGCCTACTTGCACAATTCCAATGCTAGCGCTGATGGCGTGATGTTCTATTCCGATTTGGACCGGCTTTTTGACGACCTCGAGCAACGCGCCGGCAACCCGCAGAGCGTTTTCTGGGTCCGTGCCTGCCAAACAAAGCGCAAATTCATCGTCACCGATCCGCGCGAAAACGTCGCTTGAGCTGGCGTTATCGCGTATCCGCGAGCCGATTTGTGACAGCGCTTCGTCGCACCCTAGGTGCCCATATACTTCATTGAGCTCTTTAAAATGATTGAGGCCGAGCAATAGAACGCTCATTGTTTTCTTCGAATTCTTCAGCGCAGTCCCCACATCAATTTGGAACTGCCGCCGGTTTGGCAATTGAGTTAGCGGATCCCGCGTAGTTGCCAGATAGGCATTTTGTTCGGCGGCAACCCGCTTTGCCCGTTCACGTCTTTGGTCGCCAATGCGTCGTATGCTAAAGACTACCAACGCGACGCCGCAGAAGTATAGTGGTGAAGGGGTCTCGATCTCAAGGCGGAGGACGTTTCGAAGAATCGAAAGTCCGCCCCATTCGGCGATCAAGATATACGTCAGAAACGACATAGAGAAAATCACCAAGGCATCGGTTATTTCTCGAAAGATCGTTTTCGACAAGTCGATCGTGAAGAGACGCTTCAGGGCCTTGTTCAAGCGACACCTCAGTTAAACAGCGGACTCTGGAACAAGCAACGATTGGACAATATCTCCGCCGATCGCAGCGGTCGGTAAAATTGACCGTGAACCCAATATTGCTGCTGATCAATCTCGTCTTCTCGCAACCACGCCGGGTTTTCTCAACTTCGGCCTCGGCACCGTAGCGAAGCTCTCTTAAAGCTGCGACAATTAGGTTGTTTAACGATCTGTAAATTCATGAGGCAAATCGCACAACCGGAGATTTGACGAGCCGAAAGGTCTGGTAAGACGAAGAAGCCAGAACTCTAATTCAATGATTTCCCCGTGACTGCAGGGACACCTCACCATGTGGACCGAGCGTCCTCGGACCGCATCTGCGATGTCTGTTGTTGGCAGATTTTGTTGCAAAAGTAGGTTGAGAGAGGCCTCGAAGCGTGATTCCGTTTTGTTGACGCGAATCGCGGCAAGGTCGATCCATGATGGGCCGTCTGAAGAGTGACCAAGGTCAACTGTTCTACGAGTTTCATCTAAGCGACGCGGTTCCCGAAGATCATTTGGTGCGGAAGATCGACACTGCTCTCGATCTTTCTTGGCTTCGCAGCGAACTTGCACCTCAATATTCGTCGATGGGACGCCCGTCGATCGATCCGGAGCTGATGATACGGATGCTGGTCGTGGGGTATGTCTTTGCGATCCGCTCGGAGCGACTGATCTGCCGTGAAGTGCAGGTGAACCTCGCCTATCGCTGGTTCTGCAAGCTCGGTATCGAGGATGCCATTCCGGATCATTCGGCGTTCTCACGTGCCCGTAACGAGCGTTTCCGCGAGGGAGATGTTTTTCGCCATGTGTTCGAACATGTCGTCGAAGCATGCCTCGCGGCCGGTCTCGTGGGTGGCGAAGGGTTTGCCGTCGATGCGAGCCTAATCCAGGCTGACGCCAATAAGCAGCGGTCGATTGCGGGTCAGGATTGGCAAGGGATCGCGATCCGGCGAGGTCAAACCGCGCGGTGAAGGAGTATCTGGCGACCCTCGACGATGCCGCGTGGGGTGCCGCCAGCGACGTTGTCCCCAAGTTTGTCTCCCCATCCGATCCGGCGGCGCAGTGGACCGGAGCGCACAAGGGGCCGGCATTCTTTGCTTACGCCGACAATTATCTCATCGACGTGAAGTTTGGTGTCATCGTTGACGTTGAGGCCTCCCGCGCCATTCGCCAGGCCGAGGTCGGCGCAGCAAGGACCATGATCAAGCGAACAGAGGAGCGCTTCGGTCTCAAGCCCGAGCGGCTTACGGCCGATACCGCCTACGGGGCAGCCTCGATGCTGAACTGGTTGGTCGAGGAGAAGGGTATCGCGCCACATATCCCTGTGTTCGACAAGTCCAAGCGGGATGATGGCACCTTCTCACGCAGCGACTTTCGGTATGATCCGACTAGCGATGTCTACCACTGCCCGGGCGGAAAGCAGCTCGGAACGAGCGGCACGGTGCACGAGGGCAAGACGCTTCTGTATCGCGCAAGCAAGCTCGACTGCGATGTATGCCCTCTCAAACCGCAGTGCTGTCCCAAGGAACCACAGCGCAAGATCCCGCGCGATATCCATGAGCATGCCCGAGACGTTGCCCGCTCGTTCGTTGGCACCGAGGGCTTTGAGCAGTCGCGACGTGAGCGCAAGAAGATCGAGATGCGGTTCGCACACCTGAAGCGCATCCTCCGGCTTGGTCGACTACGATTGCGTGGCCCACGAGGCGCCCAGGACGAGTTTGTTCTCGCCGCCATCGCTCAGAATCTGCGTCGGCTCGCAGCACTCGTGGCTCGGCCACCACCTGATCACGCCCTGTGCATTGCGTAGCGTTGGAGTTGCGTAGAGAGCGTCAAGGCCGGCGGATCAACGCCGGCTGCTCCAAACGAAACA
>Ga0070735_10002758_pt1 | contig 15692 bp, 12 predicted proteins | sample Coa_R1_FD_66443 | JGI IMG/M metagenome (GOLD analysis project Ga0070735, IMG submission 66443) | Surface soil microbial communities from Centralia Pennsylvania, which are recovering from an underground coalmine fire - Coalmine... | ecosystem: Environmental > Terrestrial > Soil > Unclassified ... | reverse complement strand
TGAAATTGGAACAAAAAAAATGCTTGACAAACCTACAAAAGCGTGATGACTACAGTACTCATCATTGCTCCGCGCGAATCCCGCCCTCTGACATGTTCAGGAGTCCTGCGGTCGCGCGGCTGTGGCTCGGTTGGGAAACCTGCCACAACGTGGTGGGATATCGGCCACGGCAACCGGGGGCGACCGGCCATAACAGAAGGGAAGACTTTGCCGTTGGGCTTGCCCGCGCTCGGCGGATGGTCGAGAATGGCCGCGTCATCTTTTTGCGCAACTACGCGCCGACCTGCGGCGATGGGAAAACGGGCTCGCCGCTTTCGCGCTGGTGCCATGTTGGAGAAATTCGAAATGTTGCCGACGAAAAATCGGAGGATGCTCCTCGTGTTCGCGCTGTCTTGCGGCGCCGCCGTCATGGCACTGTATCTTAACTCGGCCGTCAGCGTTTCCGACGACGAGCCGGCTGACAACCTCGCGCCGTTCTACGGCTTTGGAAGGCTCGAGCTTTACAAGCTGCAGCAGCGGTCGGTCAATTTGCTGGCAGCCGATCTCAACGATGACGGCCGGACCGATCTCATTTCAATCGACAACAGCAACAGTCGCCTGGATCTTTTGCAGCAGCGCGTCAAACCCGAATCGGCCAAGGCGCCGACTGCGGGCAAAATCAACGCCATCGAAAGCGACAAGCGGTTTGAGCACAAAAAGATCGCCGTCGATCGCGAGGTCGCGTCGCTTGCCATCGGAGATTTCAACGGCGACGGCCGCAAAGATCTGGCGTATTTCGGCGCTCCCGATCAATTGACGGTGATCCTGCAAACGCCAGCCGGCGATTGGACGAGCCGCAAGCGCGTGCGGCTGGCCGACGTTCAGCCCGAGACGTGGATCGTGGCGGCCGGAGACCTCAACGGCGACCGTAAGGACGATCTGGCCGTGCTCGGCAAGCACGATACCTATCTTCTATATCAGCAGGCCGACGGCGAGCTGGCGCCTCCCACGCGGCTCATGAACACCGGAGAAAATCTGGGTTTGGCCCAGATTGCCGATCTCGACGGCGACGGCAGAAATGACTTGTGCTACATCTCCAAGAGTGACGCCGATCGGCCATTCGGCGTGCGGTTGCAAAACCCGGACGGGCGGCTGGGGCCGGAACTTCGCTGCGAGCTTCCCAAATATCGCGGCGTGACGCTGGCCGACGTCGACGGCAAACCGGGCCACGAAGTTTTGGCGATTGAGAATCAGACCGGGCGCGTCAAAGTGCACCAGTTGCAACAATCGACCGCCGAGCCGGGAGAGCTTGCGGGCCAGCTCATTCAATATGGCTTCGGCCAGCAGGGCGCCGCCAAGAACCGCGACCTGGCGACCGGCGACGTCGACGGCGATGGGCTGATCGACGTGGTCGTGACCGATCCCGAATCGGCCCAGATGATCGTTTTTTTGCAGCATAAAGCGACCGGCCTTGATTTGGGAAATATGTTTCCCGGGCTGATGGGAGCCGAGCAAGTGCGCGTCGGCGACATCGACGGCGACGCGAAGGCCGACGTCGTCGTCTTGAGCACGCGTGAAAAAACGATCGGCATCAGCCGGATGGAATCGGGGCGGCTGACTTTTCCTCAAGGCTTGCCGCTCGACAAGGAACCGGCGGTATTCGAACTGGTCGATTTGAACGGCGACGGCCGGCCGGAAATCGCCTATCTCGGGAAAGAGCGCACCGGCTCGTCGACCAAGTATGCCCTGCAAGCCGTAACGCGAGACACGAATGGCGAATGGCGGCCGTTCAAATTCGGCGACCACGACGCGATTCCGATCGCGGCCAAAAGCACACCCGATCGCCTCACCGCGGTCGACGCCAACCATGACGGCCGGCCCGATTTTCTGATTTTCGCCGGCAGCGATCGCCCGCCCATCTTTTTGTTGTCGAATCCGCAAGGCGTCCCCGCCGAGGCGGCCTCGGCCGAAGGCGGCTTCGGCCTGGGAAACGTGGCGGCAGGGGGCCTATTTGTCGGCCAGCTCGACCAGCCGGTGATTCTGGTCGCACAGAATAATTTCGCCCGCAACGTGGCGCTGAACGATAAACATCAATGGCAAGTGCTCGATCAGTACAATGCCGCCGAAGCCGAAGCCAAAATCGTCGGCGCCGCGACAATCGACCTGGATGGTCAGCCGGGGCGCGAAATTGTGCTGGTCGACCAGGGCGTCAAAAAGTTGCGCGTCCTTCGCAGGGATGGGACGGTGTACCGCCCCTGGCGCGAAGTCGAAATCGGCGTATTCCCCTATCGCTCGACGCACGTTGCCGACCTCAACGGCGACGGACGCGACGACCTGCTATTGTTCGGGACCGGCAAATTCGGAGTGCTGTACGCGGGCCGCAGCGATCCGCGTCTTAAGGCGATCGCGACTTACGAATCGAAGCTCGAAAAGGTGCGGTTCACCGATCTGGCGGCCGGCGACCTCAATGGCGATGGACAAATCGACATTGCCGTCATCGACACGCAGTCGCAAATGATCGACATTCTGAACTACACCGCCGCCGGCGGACTGCGCCACGCCGTTCATTTTAAGGTATTCGAAGCCAAGAGCCTGGTGGCCGAAGAACGCGCCGGCTCTGACCCGCGCGAGGTGCTGATCGCCGACGTGACCGGCGACGGGCGGCAAGATCTGGTCTTGCTCACCCAGGATCGCGTGCTGGTTTATCCGCAGGACGACGGCCAGAGCGACGTTCAAACAACCACAGCCGCCGGCCAGCGATAACGTTCATTCGGCGGTGGCGGGGGTCAGAGTGTTTTACTATGGCCGCGCCAGCCGACGCGCGTCCCTCCCCCCGTCCACGGGGGGATCGAGGGGGGGTGTCTGCGCGCCGCGGGAAGTGGCGAAGTCAAAGCGGCCACAAGGCAGGCTGAACTCTCACTTTTGTTGACAGCACCAAACGTTGAAAGAGGTGAATCGCAGACCGGTGAACATGGCCCAGAACGCTGCGGGTGAACAGCAATGGCCCATCCGGGCCAACATCGCCCAAATTAGCGCGCCGAAAACAGCGCCAAGCGCAGTAACCTCAAACGGTGCAGCCAGTACCCGGCGAGGACGACAAGGGTCGCCAGGCCGTAATTGAGACTGCGGCCCAGGTTGATGCTCGATGCTTCGGCGAAATATCGCACCGGAACCGGGATGTCGCCCAGCTTGAAACCGAACGACACCGCCTGCGCCAGAAATTGGCTGTCGAACACAAAGTCGTCTGAGTTGCGCTCGAAGGGAATCGTTTCCAGCACTTTTCGCGAGTAGGCGCGAAAGCCGCTGTGAAAGTCGCCGAGATTCTGCCCCAGTGCCACGTTTTCGACGAACGTCAGTACGCGATTGGCGAGATACTTATAGATCGGCATGCCACCGGCCAGCGTCTCTTGTCGCGTGCGGATCCGCGAGCCCATCACGCAGTCGCAGATTCCCAACCGCAGGATTTCGACCGCCACGGGAATCAGCCGGCTGTCGTACTGGTAGTCGGGATGAATCATGACGACGTAGTCGGCGCCCGACTCGAGCGCGCGCCTGTAACAAGTTTTCTGGTTCGCGCCATAACCTTTGTTTTCGTCGTGCACGATCACGGTCAGCCCCAGCTCGCGGGCGATGGCGACCGTCTCGTCGCGGCTGCAATCATCGACCAGCACCACCTCGTCGACCGCGCCGGCGGGAATATCGGCTACGGTTTGTCTCAGCGTGGCGGCGGCATTATAGGCGGGCATCACCGCCACGGTGCGAAATTTTTCGGGCGCCGGAGCCGGAATGAACCGTTGCATGGCGTCTGGATCGTCTTGCCGGGCCGCGGATTCGATCGGTGTCATCGTCAGTCGTGCAGTCGAAACAGCCGCTTCAGAGCGTTCATCAGGCCGTGCGGCGTTCCCTCGCGGGCTTCGTCGCGCAGCACTTCCAATGGCGGATGCAACAGCTTATTCACCAGTTGTTCGAACGAACGTTCGATTTCGGCGCGATCCTTCTTGAGATGCGGAAGCCGCGAAAAGAGCCGCGCCAGTTCGTCGCCCACGGCGCCATGGTACTGCTCGCGAAGCCGCTTGATAATAGGGCCCGTGGCGCGGTGGTAAAGCTCCGACATGAACTTGTCGGTTTCGCGCTCGACGATTTCGAGCGCCCGAGCCACTTCGCGCGAGCGCGCAAGCCGGTTTTGTTCACACACCTTTTCCAGATCGTCGATGCAGTACAGAAAGACGTTGTCGTCGAGGTCGCGGATGGCCGGCTCGAAGTCGCGCGGAACAGCCAGGTCGAGGATGAATACGGCCTTGGGGCCGCTCTTTGCGCGTACACGGCGAAAACGTTCGAGGTCGACCAGGGGCGGCGAGGCCCCGGTGGTGCTCACGATCACGTCGGCCTCGGCCAGGCACTGATCGAGCTGTTCGAACGGGCGCACGACTCCGCCGCAGTCCTGGGCGATGCGTTCGGCCCGGTCGCGCGTGCGATTGGTCACCAGAACTTTTTTCGCTCCTTCGTCCGTGAGGTAGCGCAGCGTTTCGGCGGCCATTTCCCCGGCGCCGACGACGAGCACGGTCTTGTCGTCGAAGCGGTCGAAAATCCCCTTTCCGAAATCGGCGATGGCCACGCTGGCGATCGACACGCGTCCTTCCGCCAGCAGCGTTTCGGTCCGCACGCGCTTGGCCACATTCAGCGCCCGCTGGAACAGAGAATTCGTGAGAGGTCCGCTGGCGGCTTCGTCTTGCGCCAAGGCGTACGCCTCTTTCACTTGCGCGACGATCTGCGGCTCGCCCAACACCATGCTATCGAGACTCGAGGCCACCTGGAACAAATGCCGCACCGCGTCGGGCCCGGTTCGTTCGAGCAGATCGTCGAAAAACTCCTCCAGCGGCACTTGATGGAAATCGGCGAAAAAATTCGCCAGCTCTTCGTGCGATGGACGCCGCCCCGAGTCTTCCTGCGCCGTATAGACTTCGATGCGGTTGCAGGTCGAGAGCACGACCCATTCGGCCTGCGGAAACTCGGAGCGCAAGCGCGCATAAGCCTTGGGCATCTGGGCACGCGAGAATGCCAGGCGTTCGCGTATGCCCAAATTTGCCGAGTGATGGTTGCAATAGACCACTTGCAGATTCAACCGTCGTGCTCCACTTCGAAAGCCTGACCGCCTGCGGGCAGGATCTGGGAATTAGAGTGAATGCTGCCGGTGATGACCTGCAAGCCCACGAAAGTCAAAAGCAAGAACCCGCAACCGGAAATCGTAAGCCAGGCCACTTGACGCCCGGTGGGCGCCCGGTGGGTCAAAAGCCATGCGAACAATACCGCCCACAGGCACCAGACGACGCCACTGATAACGACCGCCCGATCCGACAGGTTGACCGAAGGCGTTCCTCCCAGCGGGGCGACGGCCAGGAAGACGCCGCTCGCGAAACCCAGCGTCAACAACAGAAAAGCCAGCATGACCGACCAGCGGTTGGCTTGTGCCAACCGCGCCAAGCTGGGCATTTTGAGTCCCATATGCTCGGCATGCCGTGTTTTCAGTCGATGATGCTGCACGAGGTACATGAGACCCGACAAAAAACCGCAGGCCGCCGAGGTCAATCCGAAGACCAAGAACGACGCATGCAGCATGCCCCAATGCCGCCGAGCGCGCTCGGCGTTCATGACCGTATTCGGCTCGTGGTTGAGAAAATAAGCGCTTGCCACCAGCGCCAGAACGATGGGAAGCGCGAATAGCCCGATCGCCAGCTCTTTCTGAACGAGCGTCAGAAATAGATACGACAACGCGAGCACCCAGGCCAGCACGAGCATCCAGTCGTGCGTCGATGCCAGAAGCGGCGGCAAGTGCGTCTGCTGGCTGCGATTCAAAAGGTAAATCGTGTGCGCCGCAAATCCCGCCAGCCCGAAGCCGATCATCACAAATCGGCTCGCCCGGCTGCGCCCCAGGAGCCGCCCTAATTCGAGCGCAAAGGCGACCAGATAGCTGGCCAGAAAGCAGAAAATCGTGACGTGCAGCATAGAATGCCCGCACCGGCGTCGTTTGGCGTGAAATTGGAAAGATGCCCCTTCCGCTCCATTATAGCAGCCGAAAGCGGGAGGAAGTCACTGAATTCGAAGCCTCGACCAGCAGGCCGTTGAAAAACGTCGACCGGCGCCGGCGCACATCGGTTTTCTTCGCGAATTGATCGTCCCGTCGGCGCCTGTCCCCCTCTTTCAACACGCTGCTTAGAGTCGTTCGTCGGCCGCCTCGAGCCCGAATTCTTCGATTTTCTTGTGCAGCGTGTTGCGGTTGATTCCCAACCGCACGGCGGCCTTGGTCTGCACGCCCTGGCAGCTCTTGAGAACCTGGTCGATGAGCTCGCGCTCGACGAGCGAAACGATCTGCTCGTAAAGATTGGTCGCCGAGTCGCCCGCAGCGACCGTGCCCAGGGCCACCAGCTCGCGGCAGAGAGTTTCGGGACTGCGTGTCCCCGGGCGCGACAAGCGCACCGGCGTTCCGCCGCGAACGTGCGCGGGAAACAGCTCCAGGCTCAGGTGCCCGTCGCGCGAAAAGACGATCGCCCGCTCGATGTAATTCTGCAGTTCTCGAACATTGCCCGGCCAGGAATAGCCGACCAGCGCCGCCAGCGCCGCCTCGGAAATCGTTGAAATCGAAACATTGTTGGCCTCGGCGTATTTGCGGATGAAAAAGTCGACCAGCAGCGGGATGTCTTTCGGTCGCTCGCGCAAGGGAGGCAGAAACACAGGCACGACGTTGAGTCGAAAATACAGATCATCGCGAAACCGGCCCGCCTCGATTTCGTCGAGCAGGTCGCGGCTGGTCGCAGCCACGACGCGGCAATCGACTCGAATTGTGCGGTTGTCGCCCACCCTCTCGAATTCCTGCTCCTGCAAGACGCGCAACAATTTCACCTGCAGCGTGTAGCTGACCGAATCAATCTCATCAAGAAAAATCGTGCCCCCGTGCGCCGCCTCGAAGCGGCCTGTGCGGTTTTCCACCGCGCTCGTGAAGGCGCCTTTCACGTGGCCGAACAATTCGCTTTCGAGCAGGCTCTCGCTGAGCGCACCGCAATTGACGCGAATATAGGGACCGGCGGCGCGCGGACTGAGCTCATGAATCGCGCGGGCGGCAAGCTCCTTTCCCGTCCCGGTTTCCCCCGTGAGCAACACCGTCGCGGAGCTGGCGGCAACCTGCCGCGTCACGCGATAAACCTCTTGCATGGCCGGACTTTGTCCGATCATGCCCGTTAATCCTTCCGCCCCCCCCGATGCCATCACAAGATTTGCCCCGTGCCGTCTTATTTTCCTGGAGCGAAGCATCCCGTCAGTGGGTGCCTACAGCTCTTGCGAGCGTGCCGTCATTATAGGCGACTTGCCTTTCGCAGGGAAGCGCATTTTGCATTGCCTCGGTTTCGCTGGCTCTTTTGGCCGAAAAAGCCGTGTCGCACAGCAGCTCATTGCCCAGTACGCGAGCCGCGGTGCGCACGGAACGGGCCACGCAGTTTCGGGATTCTTTGCTTGCATCCACTTATAAAATCGACCGCAGGCTACGTTCGCAGTTCACTGCTGGGTTCATTTCCGCATAGTTGCAAACTGACCCGCTCTTGTAAACTGACCCGCTCTGAGATATTGGGGCAGCTTATGAGCGCGAAAGGAGAATTTATGGAGACTGAGACGAAGCGCCACATGTTGCGCCACTTTCTAGCGGCCCTCGCCTATCGCGGCAGGAACATTCTCCGGAATATGCCGGCGGATATTCCTCAGTTCCGCCCGTCGCCGTCGGTTCGGACGCCCGTCGAAATCTTGAACCACCTGAACGGGGTTTTGACGTACGCGCATTCGTTTCTCGTGCCGTACGAATCGACCGAACCGCCGCTATTGGATTGGCGCGGCGAGGTCGCGCGTTTTTACGAGATTTTGACCGAGCTCGACCAGACTCTGGCCGGGGCAACGCCCTTGCGGCAAGTCGATGAAGAGGATCTGCTCCAAGGGCCATTTGCCGACGCAATGCTGCATCTGGGACAAATTGGAATATTCCGGCGAATGGCCGGATCACCGGTTGCCGCCGAAAACTATGTCTTCGCGGATATGAATGCCGGCCGGCTCGTACGGTGCAACGGCTGACAACGGAATTGTCTCCCGGGGCGTTGCCCTCGGCTTTCATCTTGCCGCCCTTCAGCGATCTTGGACGGATCGACGCAGTCTCTGGCGTTTTCCGTTCCTTTGCTTGTCGTCGCGAAACCTCTTGACCGGTCCTACACTCGCCAGTACGATTCGATCAAACCGCCCGCGGACGAATTCCGCGAGGCGGACTCGGCGCCGTAGCCAAGTGGCTAAGGCAGCGGATTGCAAATCCGCCATCGTCGGTTCGACTCCGACCGGCGCCTCTTTTTGATTTCCCGTGGCGGGATTGGAGCAGCTCGCGACAACTACCCCTGTGCCCAAGAGTTGCTGCCCAAATCGTCAAGCACCGGGGATGGGTGGTTTCCCGGAACTGCGTCCGATGAGATCGAGAATTCCGCCGGCGACCGCACCGCAAATCGCGCCGGTGAGGGCATGGGCGAGGTCCGATACCCCGTTTCCGTTGACAGCGCCGAAAAACGGGCTGATGATCACGCCGGCCAACGTCGATGAGATGAGACACGATCGCAAATACGCTCCGAGCAGGGCAATCAGGAAGACGCCGGTGAAAATGCAAAATTGCCACCAGGATCCCAAACTCACGATGCTCGCCAGAAAAAATCCGGCCGCGATCATTGCACAAAAGCCGTCGCGGAGTTGTTCAAAACGGGATGAGTCGTTCGATGGCTCTGGCGTAGTCATCATGCAACCAGTTTCGTGACCTGCCCTCCATCGAGCAAAGTCCTCGTGAACTGAATTTCAGTTTATCAAAGTCTCGCCCTTCCAGCCGGAGCTCGACGGGCCAAACGCCGGACGCGCTGCGGATCGCGTCGGCGAGCTCCCGTGAGTGCGTCGTTACCCATATCTGTGAGCCAAACGCTGAGCGGCGCCCGCGACGAGCCATACGGCTGATATCTGGGGTTGAAACAATTCACCCGACAGGCGTAAGATTTTGTTAGTCTCTTCAATCTCCGACGTAATTTCTGCACGCGACACCGACGGAGAACCGAGCCCATGAATATCGCGCCCAGGGCAGCCGTTGGGTCTTTCGATCGACGCCGGGTTCTCGCATTTCTTGCGGGAATTATTTGTCTCTCATTTCACGGTGCCGCCCAGGCTGGGATGGGAGTTCCTATCCCCGATCAATTGATCGTCGAGCGGCTTCCTCAGTTCCGAGTGCTGACGCCGTGGATCGACGCGCGGCTGCAAACACTGTCGTTTTTCGTCGCGGCGGTGCTACTGTGCGCTGCGATTGTTCAGGGGCTTTGGTCTCTGCTTCGTCGGGACTGGCCCAAGCTTCCGAAACTGAGGTACCGCGGCGCCCTTGCCGGCACTCTGCTTTGGGGGCTGGTGAGCGTCGTCGTGCTCACGATGATTTCCGGGGCGCGCGAGCTGATGACGCCCGGAGCATGGAAGCAACATGGATGGACGTATCGGCTTGTTGACGACGAAAGAAAGCCCGTCCGTGCCCAGGAGGACGATCAAAGATCGGCAGAGCTGAAACAAAGGCGCGAAGGCATGCAAACGTTGTGGTCTCATCTTTCCGCTTATGCCGACGATCATAGCGGCAAATTCCCGGACAAAACGAATCCGGATGATGCCGTTTGGATCATGCCGATGCATCGGGAGCTGCGATACGTGCTGGTTCCAGGTAAAACGCGTTCGAACGCGGCTTATGACCTTCTGGCGGCGGAACCCCGCTTTCACGACCGCGACATCATGGCTCTCTTCACGAACGGAACCATTGTGACGATGGCTGCGTACGATCTCGACTCATTGATGGCTTTTGCGAAGCAATTTTAAGTTAGCCGATGGGCTAAAATCATAAAGCGAAGCTGGATCGTGCTTGTCGTCAGCGGGATCTGTTTTTATGTCCTTGGCGAGGTCTGTCTTTACGCCGTTGGCCACTTTTCTCTCGATTCGGTTGGTTATGAAGCGACGATGGCCTTCCTGTGCGGATGGCTGAACTTTCCATTGACGACGCTTCCGCGGATGGGGATCAACACGGGGTTGCTCGCGGTGGGCATCGGCTCTCTGATTGTGCTGGTCTTCGCGGTGCACCGGCTTGGCTTTTTTCTGGTCGGGCGGCTCCGCGTGAAGTCCGACGGCGATTTTTCGCGGTGGACGTGGCGCTCAAGCTTAGGGGCGACGCTTGCCATCACGGTGCTCTTCGCCGCTGGCGTTGCCGTCGTTGGCGCAGTGCATCAACTGGTGTGGCTCGCGGCGGCTCGCGATCCGTGGTATGTCGCCACCAACGACATTGCCAAAACACGTCCGTGGTGGGACTTCGAGCTCCGAAGCCGGCAATCGCAAGCCCGTCTGAAATCGGAGGCGAATCTCGCGAGAATCAGAACGGCACTTGACGAGTACCACGACAAATTCGGATCTTTTCCCGTCGGGGCGAGAACTGAGTCGAATGGATACTTCATCGTGGCCTGGCTCCACGCAGTCGACCGAGTTCCTGCGGAACAGATCACTTCGCCCGAGAGCGAATCTATGTTTGAAAGGCTTAACAAGCGGTATTCCCACTGGCAATCCGGAAAATCCGCGGCCAAGTCATTGTGGAATCCGTCGGTGGACTTGAGAGTTGATGAATCCGGTTACGAGCCGTTGGCGCACTACGCCGGCAATTCGCACGCCTTTCCGAGTGCCGGACCGCTGAAACGAGAAGACTTCCGCGACGGTTTGAGTCAAACGCTTCTGGTCGGCGAAGTCGTCGAGAACTTGAAGTGCTGGGGCGCCGGCGATCACCTTCGCGACCCGGTCGACGGCATCAACGCGGTGCCGTGGGGCTTCGGCGGTCCCGAATTCCAAAATGGCGCGCTGTTCTTGTTCGCCGACGGCTCCGTGAAACTCCTGTCGAAGAGCACGGATCGAGCGATTCTTAAATCACTGGCCACACCGGCGGCCGGCGACAACTAATCGCATGGTTATTGGATCGCGTGAGTTCGACGTCTACCCTGCAGGGAGTGCGAATGGCTCGGCCTCTTGTTCCTGCGGAACCCGCCCGCCCTTCGGGACGGGCGGGCCACCCCAGATTGATGCGTCGCTCACTTCGCGGGCTACTGGCACCCCTTGCCGGGGTAGACCATCCCCGAATTCCTTCATCGGCGCGATCGCCGTGATACGCGGTTGCACCGCCCCAAAGTCACTTGATGACTTCCGGCTCGTATTCGTGATCGCGCTTCTGCTTGACCGTCGCTTTTTCGACGACGTCGCCTTTCCTTATCTTATCGACGACGTCCATACCCTTGATGACATGGCCGAAGACAGTGTGCTTGCCGTCCAGATGGGGCGTCTTGTCAAGAGTGATGAAGAATTGTGAGCCCCCCGTATCCTTTCCGGCGTGCGCCATGCTGATCACGCCGCGGTCATGCTTGCGATGATCTTTGCGCACGCATTCGCACTCGATGCGATAGCCCGGCCCGCCCGTTCCATTTCCTTTCGGATCTCCTCCTTGAATCACGAAGCCGGGCTCGAAGCGGTGAAATTTCGTCTTGTCGTAAAAGCCCTTCTCGACCAGGCTGATGAAGTTGGCGACCGTATTGGGCGCTTCGTCTTCGTAGAGCTCCAGGAGGATTTCTCCCTTGTTTGTTTTCAACAGCACCTGAGGAAGTTTCTCCTTATCCTTATCTTTGCCTTTGTCCTTATCCTTGTCTTCGGTGAATGCCAGTTGAACGCCCGCGAAGATGGCGAGCGATCCGATGAGAGTTGCCAGACTGATAATCGTTCGGTGTTTCATCGTTGAGTCCTTGTGTTTTGAATCAATCGGGTATCGAGAGACCCTGCTCAAGGTCATCTTCAATTCTTGAGCGTTGTCAATTTGTCTTCAGGAAAGGTCGTCAAAACAAGGCCCTTGAAGTGCACTTCCTGCGGAACGGTGTTGGAATGAAGCTGTAGGCCGATCGGGCCTTCTTCAACCAGTTCCGGCTGCGGATCGCGCCAATCGACGACCTGATGTCCATTGACGGCAACGCGCACGCGGTTCCCGTGCGCGAGAATTTCCAGATCATTCCAGTCGTGCTGCTTGCCGACTTTCTTCGCCGGCTCGCCGTCAACCGGCAGGCCGCCCCGGCGGAACAGGTCGTGCATTCCCCAGCCACTGGGGAACATCACGAGGTGGCCCATGTAAGAGAACTTCTCGCCATCCTTCTCGTACTTCTTGCCCCACAGGGCAATCCCCGAGTGCATTTCCGATTCGACCAATTTCACCGTGGCGGTCAGCCGAAAATCAGTGAACTTGCGCTTGGTCAACAGGTACGTGCTGACGGTAATTGGCTGCGTATTCTTGGCCACGATCACGCCGTCTTTGACCGACCATAAGTCCGAACGGCCCTCCCAGCCGTCGAGGTCTTTGCCGTTGAATAGCTTGATCGTCTCCGACTTTCCCTTTTTCGGTGGAACCTCCGGGGCTTTTTTGTCGTCGGCCGCCAGCACGCCGGCAACGAACAACGACGACAAACCGGCAACGAAAGCAAAGCGCGTCATGGGATGCTCCTGGGCGATACTGGATACAAAGTTGCGGCGCCGCGAAGTTCGCGTATCATAGGCGACGCGAAGATTGCCCACAACTCGGCTACTTTTTTGCCGAACCGAGCCGCGAGTCGGGATCGCCGGCATCCCTGCACGGCGGCTGACTGGCAAGCTGCACGAGCGCTTCGCGAACCCGCACGACCTGCTCTGGCGTCACCGTGAGGTAGCGGTGCCGGCCTTTTTCGGACGGCGTGAATTGCGTGATTTCGCGCTCGTCCACTTGGATCGTGCCGGGTTGCGAGAGGCCGAAATAGCCGCGGTCGGGCCGGACGGCATACAGCACGGCCGTAAGGTCCCAAGTCTGGCGGTCGTAAGGCATCTTCAAGTACAGCTCATAGGCTTCGCGCAGGGGATGATGCGCCACGTAGCCGAAGTCGCGCTCGATGCTCGTCGCCGGGAACTTGATCGCTTCGCCGACTTCGAAGCCGCTAATGACGATCGGCGTGGGCCAGTCGGCGAAGACTTTTTTCGCCGCGGCAAGGTCGGTGAACACGTTGTATTCCTTCTGGCGCCTTTCGTCGCTGAACATTCCGGCCATCATCGCCAGCAGCCGGCATTTGCGGGCCGCCAGTTCGCGGCCGGGCAGGGGGGAATGCGCGTCGGCCGGGGAATCGAGCAGCCGCGCCAGGTTCGTCGAAAACCCGACGACCGCGATCACGACAGAATTGTCGGGCTGGGCAGCGAGCGTCTGACGGATCAGGCCGACCGCCTCGGGCGCATCGCGTCCGGAACGCAGACGATGCGGATATCGTTGTCGCCCGTCGGCGGCGAGCGCCTCGGACGGCAGCCGGATGTACTTGCTGTCTTCGGGGGTCCTGCCGTTTCGCACCGCGCCGATCGGAACACTTCCACGGCCATAAAACGTGTTGACGAGGTCGACAAATGGAGCGGCGAACTCATTGTCTTTGCTCACCGTCACGGCCAACAGGTCGCACTCGCCGCGACTTTGGAGCGCGTGGATCACGCCCAGGGCCAGAGCATCATCGATATCGTTTCCCATGTCGGTGTCGAAAACGAGGCGCGCGCGGTCGTGCTCCGCGCCGGCGGCCGGCTCGGGGGCCGGTCCTTTTGCCTCGTGCTGGAGCGCGGCGTACTTCCGAGCGAGCTCTTCGACCGCGTCGTCGCTCTTATCGACGTCGAGCTCCAGCCAGTTGCCGTTTGTGCCGGGCTTGGCCACGCGTATGCCGGCGGCGAGACGGCCTCGGTGATCGCCGCCGACGCGGTCGCCGGCGACGAGCGCGGCCATCAGTCGATCGGCCAGGCTGCCTGCGGACTCTTCATAGGCTCGCGCCATGGCGACAATCACTTCGCGGCCGGCGAGCGTATTTCCCTGACAGGCGTAAAACTTTCCGGTCATGGCTCCCCAATACTCGCTCGATTTTCCCGCACCCGAGGGATTGCGATTGGCGGCTCGCCCCTGGGCGTCGATGATCGCAAGCTGACGCTGTTCGCGCTGAGGATCGTCTCGCAATAGCTCGCTCAAGACGTCTTCGGGAGCTTTGCCCTCGGCCATGAGGTCGAGCGCTTTATCGCCGATCTTGGGGTTGTGCCAATGTTGCGTGCAAAAAGCGCCCACTCCACCGCGAACGTAGGGGACGACTTTTCCCACGGCCGGATATTTGCTGGCCACCGCTGCGCCGCAAATTCCTGTCGCGGGATCGACGGCAACGATCGAAAACGTGGCGGAAACACCGGACTCAAGGCCACTGGTCTCTTTTTGCGGCGCGGCGGACGAAGTTCGGCCGGAAATCGCGGTCGCGAAAGCAAATAGTCCGATGCACACGTTCATCCTCGTTGGCATGTTGCAATTCCCTGAGACAATGGTGAGCCGAAGGACGCGATGGGCCGTCTTTTGATCGCCGAATGAGCCGTCCGTTGTGGGCCCCGCGCGACGCGCTCCGACCTATTCCAGGATGATGTCTTTGACGGTCTTTCCGCCTGGAATCATCGGCAGCACGTGTTCCTGGTAAGGGCAGATGACGTCCAGCACATAGGGACCGGGCGCCGCAACCATATCGGAAAGCGCGGCGGGAAATTCCTTCTTGCTGCGCACCTGCCGACCGGGAATCCCATATCCCTGTGCGATTTTCACGAAATCGGGATAGGTCGTTTCGATCATTCCGGTCCCTTTGCCGGTCGCCTCGGGATGGTCGATCGGTCCCAGATAGGTATGCGCCCTGTTCTTGCCGTGGAACCGGTCTTCCCACTGCACCACCATTCCCAAGTGCTGGTTGTTGAGCAGAAAAACCTTGACGGGGAGCTTTTCACAGTAGAGGGTGGCCAGTTCTTGAATGTTCATCTGAAACGAGCCGTCGCCGTCGACGTCGATCACCAATTTGCCGGGATGCGCGGCCTGCGCCCCCATAGCGGCCGGCAGACCGAAACCCATCGCCCCCAGCCCCGAGCTGCTCATCCAGCGGCGGGGTTGGTCAAATTTGTAATATTGAGCCGCCCACATCTGATGCTGGCCCACTCCGACCGCAATATAGGGATCGAGATCGGCCGTCTGGCGATGCAGTTCTTCGAGAGCATATTGCGGCAAGATCGAATCGTCGCGAGGATCGACGTATCGCAGCGGGTTTTCTTTGCGCCACAAGTCGATTCGCTGCCACCAGTCGTCGATGTGCGGCAGATCGTCGTCGGTGATGGCATGATTGAGGGCGGCCAGCACGTCGCGGACGTCGGCGATGATCGGGATATGTGCCAATTTATTCTTATGAATCTCGGACGGGTCGTTGTCGACGTGTACGATCTTGCCATGCGTGGCGAATTCCGAGACTCTGCCGGTGACGCGGTCGTCAAACCGCACGCCGATCGCCAGCAAAAGATCAGCCTCGTTGATTGCATAATTCGAGTAGGCCGTTCCGTGCATGCCCAGCATGTGCAGTGACTGCGGGTCCCGTCCGGGGAAAACTCCCAGCCCCATCAATGTCATCGCCACGGGAATCTTCGTGCGCCGGGCGAAGACTTGCAGCTCCTGCGAGGCATCGGCATTGATCGCACCACCCCCCACGTAGAGAATCGGTTTTTTCGAGCGCTTGATCGCCGCCAAAACCTGCCTGATCTGCGCGGCC
>Ga0070735_10002757_pt1 | contig 15692 bp, 13 predicted proteins | sample Coa_R1_FD_66443 | JGI IMG/M metagenome (GOLD analysis project Ga0070735, IMG submission 66443) | Surface soil microbial communities from Centralia Pennsylvania, which are recovering from an underground coalmine fire - Coalmine... | ecosystem: Environmental > Terrestrial > Soil > Unclassified ... | reverse complement strand
CGGAGCGATGAGCGGGCACAGCCAGGCACGCCACACTGGGCGAGGGCCACGCCATGGCCGGCTCGCCTTACCCGGGGCGGCTAGGTTCTAACAGCCGTTTCCCTTCGCCTGGTAGCTAAGCCCAACGGTAGCCAGCCACTGTCAACCCGGCAAGAGCCGCGCCCCGGCACCGGTAGCCGCGGGAAACCAGGTGGCGAGGGTGGCGCCGAGCGGCGTAACGCCGGTGCTGGCGCGGCCCGACGCCGAGCACCTCTCCAGCGGACCCCGGCTCCGGGGCGGTGCGAAGGAAGGAACACTTCCGGGCCGGCCACACCGGCGAGCCAGCGGTATCGCGTTGCTGGGGGATGCGTCACGCCGCGTCGGCGCCGCCATCGATCACGCATTCCCCGCCTGAGGGCCCATGCGAGCCAGGCACACTACCGGCCAGGCCAGTCCGGCTCCGCGCTCCGAGGCTGCGGACTTTGCGGACTGAAAAAGCGGACCGGCCTGCGGACCGCACGAGTCGGGTGAAGAGCTATCTGTTTGCCGGGATAACGAGGCTCTCGAGGTCGTCCGGGTAGTCGGTGAGGAGTTCGTACCCGTCTTCGGTCACAGCGACGGTGTCGGAATGCCGGAATCCGCCGACCTCGGAGTCGTAGAGGCCTGGCTCGACGGTGAACACCATGCCGGGCCGCAACGGCGCAGGGTTTCCCGCGTCGATGAACGGCGTCTCGTGCACTCGAAGGCCGGTACCGTGTCCCACGTGCTGGCGCCAGTAGCTTGTGAGGCCGTGCTCCTCGAAGTACGCGTTCACCGCACCGTCGACGCTGGCGCTGGTGGCACCCGGAACGATCGCGTCGAACGCCGCCTTGCGCGCTGCGAGCATGTGGTCGAAGAGCCAGCGCATCCGGTCGGTCGGCTCACCGATCACCATCGTGCGTTCCAGCTCTGCGTGGTAGCCCCAGACGGGCGCGCCTGTCTCGCTCACGAGCACCTGGCCGGGCTGGAATCCGATGTTGTGCGCGACGGCGTGAGCCCAGGCGCTGCGGTGGCCGATCTGGCCCCGGTAGCCTGCTTTGACTCCGTCTCCTGACCCCAGAAGGCCACCCGGTCCGCGTTCGGCGAGCATCGCCAGCGTCGCCTCGCTCTGTGCGCGCAAGCTGGCCTCGGCCTCCGTGGTGCCGGGCACGCTGTATTCCTGGAGAAGCCGGTGGGCGTGCGAGCACCAGCGGCCGCTCTCCCGGAGCAGTTCCACCTCGGCGCGGCTCTTGCGCGCGAGCATCGTCTCGATCTGCGCGGCGATGTCGATGATCTCGGCGCCGGTCACTTCACTGAGCTTCGGGCCGATGTAACCGAGGATCCCGGGATAGCCGTCGTGGTCGGCCGCGATCGTCCCGCGCAGGCCGAGGTCGGCGGCGACGCGGGCGAGAATCCGCATCGGGTGCTCCAGACCGGGGTACTCCGGGTAGGTCTCGATGCGCTCGAAGTCGGCTTCGGCCCGTGTGCGTTCGAGCTCGAACCCGGCGACGAAGATCACATCGTCGCCTGCCGCGTTCTGGAGATACACGGTCGGACGCTCGGTCGACAGGAACCGGAATCCGGTGAAGTAGGTGATGTAGGTCGGGTCACAGACCACGTAGCCCGCGGCGCCGAGCGTCCGTACGTGTTCGATCAGACGTGCACGACGGTCGGCGTGCTCGGCAGCAGAGATCGCGTCAGTCATTCCGTTCCTCTTCGTGCGGGTTGGCGTGCCTGGATTGCGTTGCGGTCGTGGCGCGAGTCCTGCCCGCCGGCACGGTTGCCTATCACGCCTGCCGACGGCAGGACATCGTCTCGATGAGCATGTGCAGCGCGCTTGGGGTCCTGCCTCTAAAGGTACTGGGCTGACCGTGCCGTGCTCGCTGCCCTGGCGAGGCTGCTGTCCAGGCACGCACGGCACCCGCCGATACCGGACGAACAAGGCTGTCTAGCTGGTCCCGGTACAGCGCCGTACCGATTACGCTGACGGGTCTACCGCCGTCGGCTAGCTGCAAGGCTGGCCAGTCGGCGTCCACTCGCCCGGCCGGTGCAGCACCTGGTAACTGGCCACTGCCGGCAGGTTTCACGCTGCGTAACACAATGGAAACCGAAGGGGCAAGAGGTGGAGCGAAGGTCTAGGCCATTGGTCTGGCAAGTTGTCTAGCCAACCTCGGCACCCCCGCCCAGGATCCGGCCAGACGTAACAAGCCCGCCACGACCCGGTCCTAACTCACGAGCGAGCAGCGAGCCAGCATGGGAACAAATCGGACACAGAAAAACGACCTGGAGCAATAAAACCCCAGGTCAGTACGGGTGCGCCGCCAGGGACTCGAACCCCGAACCCGCGGATTAAGAGTCCGCTGCTCTGCCAGTTGAGCTAGCGGCGCGTCAGAACGCTGTGATCGTAGCAGCAATCGCCGCGGCATGGCTAATCACCAGCGGCCACCTTAGCGCCGGCTGAGGGAACCGTGTGAGGTCCACAAGAAAAGACTTAGAAGACTCATATTCCGAACGGGCCGTGGTAGCCAAGACGGGGCAGGCCCGTGCATGCCGTGGCTCAGTCATTACGGTGTGCGCCGATTCGGGCGCGGAGAGCGCGAACTAAAGGACGACGAGCAGGCTTATGCCGATGACCGCCGAATGACCAGTCCCCACGCTGCAGAGCCAGCAGCCAAGACCGAAACACCCTCGCTGCCCCGGCCTGCCGCCCCGGGCGCGGCCGCGACCGGGAGCCGGCTGGCCTGGCTGGACGTCCTGCGCGGGCTGGCCGCCCTGGCCGTGGTCTTCAACCACTTCGGCTACTTCCTGCCGCCGGTGGTGAAGCACACGGTCTACCAGTGGATCAACCCCGGCGATTACGGCGTGTTCGTCTTCTTCCTGATCAGCGGGTATATCGTGCCCGCGTCGCTGGAGCGCAAGGGCAGCGTCCGGACCTTCTGGGTCAGCCGCTTGTTCCGGCTCTACCCGCTCTACCTGCTCGCGGTGGCGATTGCCGTGACCTTGTACCTGATGCACGTAGGCGGGCTCCGCGGCGAGGACGGCGACCCGGAGACGTCCATCTTGTCCCAGATGCTGATGATGTCGAACGTGCTGGCCGGGCAGAACATCCCCAACGTGGTGTGGTCGCTGTCCTACGAGATGATCTTCTACCTGCTGCTGACCGCGCTGTTCATGGCCCGGGTGCACCAGCGCAGCAGCCGGTACGCGCTCGCCTTCGCCGCTGTCGCGGTGGCGTTCGGCGGGCTGCTGCCGCAGGCGTACTTCACCAACAACCTGTGGAGCCCGCGCATCATCGCGCTCGTCGCTGACCTGGTGGTGCTCACCGGGCTGGCCGTCGCGGTGGCCATGCGCGGCATGCCGCGCCTGGTGGGAGCGGTCCTGGCGGCCATGGTCGGGCTGACCCTGCTCGCCTTCAACGGCACCTGGCTCCTCCCCTGGGAAGCGCTGTCGATCCTGGCCCTCATGTTCACCGGGACGATGCTGTACCGGGCCGAACAAGGCCAGTACCCCTGGTGGAAGGCCATTCCCATCGCGGTCGCCGTGCTGGGGATGGCCATCGCGGCCGGCCTGTGGCACCACCTCGGTGGGTACGGCCAGCCCAGCGCCGTCTGGGAGCGCGACTATTTCATGTCGTTGTTCCTGGCCGGAGTGACGTTCGCGATCGGGCTGGCCCTGCGGCACGTCGCCTGGCCCCGGTCCCTGACCTGGCTGGGGCTGATCAGTTACTCGGTCTACCTGCTTCACCCGCTGCTGATCGAGGTCTACCGCTACCTGCCCGGGACCGCGCATCACTCGTTCTGGGTCCAGGTCCTGGTCGACGCGCTGTTCCTGGCCGTGCTGATCGCGGTGTGCTCCGCGACCTACCTGCTGGTGGAGCGGCCCATGCAGAACGCCGGACGCCGGGTGGCCAAGCGGCTCGACGCCCGGTTCGGCCCGGACCGTATCCCGGTCGTGCTGCGCGCCCCGGAACCCGTCCTGGCGCACACCTCCGCCGCCGACTAAGCCGCTGTATTTCCCGCTCGCCTCCGGGGCCCCTTAGGCGGCTCCTTCGGCTCGCTCGCTGGGGCATCCTGGTGTCATGGTTCCGCCGTCGCCCCTGTCGTCCACGCCCGCCCCGCTGGCCACGCCGCTGCCGCCGCCGCGCGAGCCGGGTATGCCGTACCGGGTCTGCCTGGTCTGCCTGGGGAACATCTGCCGGTCGCCGATGGCCGAGACCGTGCTGCGTGCCGCGCTGGCCGAGGCGGGCCTGGCCGGCACGGTCACGGTGGACAGCTCGGGCACCGGTGACTGGCACATCGGCGAGCCGATGTACGCGCAGGCCCGCCGGACCCTAGCCCGGCGCGGCTACGACGGGTCCGCGCACCGGGCCCGTCAGTTCGAGCCGCCCTGGCTCGCCGAACGGGACCTGGTGCTGGCCATGGACAAGAGCAATCTGGCCGCCCTGCGGCGGCTGGCCGGCCCGGAAGACCTGGACCGGATCCGCCTGTTCGGCGAGGTGGGCGGGCTGGGCGAGATCGGCGGCGGGCAGATTCCCGATCCTTACGGCGGGACCGAGGCCGATTTCGGGTACGTGCTCGACCTGCTCGGTGCCGCTGCCCCGGTCATCGCGGCCCGGCTGGCCCAACTGCTCGGCCGCCCCGGCGACCCGGCGTGACCCGTTCCGGCGCCCTGGCCGACCGTATCGGGCAGCTCACCGGCCTACCGGTCCGCGAGGCGCGGGTCGTCGGCACGCAGCACGGCTACCAGCACCTGATGCTCACCCTGTCCGGCGGCCGCCGCGCCTTCGCCAAAGCCGCCGCGAGCCCCGCCCAGCCCGCCGCGAGCCCCGCCCAGCCCGCCGCGAGCCCCGCCCAGCCCGGTGTGAGCCCGGCGGCGGAGGTGGCGGCCGCGTTCGCGGCCGAGGCGAACGGCCTGCGCTGGCTGGCCGAGGCCGCCGCCGTCCCGGTGCCGGAGGTGCTGGCCGTCGTCCCCGAGGCACTCGTCATCGCGATGCTCCCGCCGGGCCCGGCCACGCCCGCGGCCGCCTTCCAGTTCGGCACGGACCTCGCCCGGCTGCACGCGGCCGGTGCCGACCGTTTCGGCGCGTCGTGGCCCGGGTTCATCGCCAGCCTGCCGCTGGACAACACCCCGGACCCGCCGGACGGAGCAGGCCCGCCGGACACACCAGACCCGCCGGACACAGCAGACCAGCAGCGCGGGGCGGACTGGCCGCACTGGTACGCCCGCCGCAGGCTGTTGCCGTTCCTGACCCGGGCTGTGGACGCGGGCGCCCTGCAATCGCAGGACGCGCGCCTGGTGGAGGAGGTCATCGACCGGATCGGCTCGCTCGCTGGGCCGGCCGAGCCGCCGAGCCGGATCCACGGTGACTGCTGGGCCGGGAACGTGCTGTGGTCCGGCGGCCGGGGCTGGCTCATCGACCCCGCGGCGCACGGCGGTCATCGTGAGACAGACCTGGCGATGCTGGCCCTGTTCGGCGCGCCGAGCCTGGACCGGATCCTGGCCGGCTACAACGACACCGTCCCGCTCGCCGCGGGCTGGCGGTCCAGGATCCCGCTGCACCAGTTGCACCCGCTGCTGGTCCACGCGTGCCTGTTCGGCGCCTCGTACCGCGAAGAGGTCCGGTCCGCGGCCCTCGCCGCCCTCGCCATCTGAGCCGAACCCATATGAGCCGGACCCACAAGGGTGCGACTCTTCTGGAGCGACGGCCAGAGACATGGCATGTTGCGCACCACAGGACCCGCCAGCACCCGTCAGCGCTGCGGGACGCGTCCCGGTTACCGGGTCGATGTGACGTTGTACCTGCTCTTGCAAGGTCGAGGTGACATCGACCAGCAACCAGCGCCCGCGAGCCCAGTGGATCAGCACAGCTGCGCTATAGGAGCCGCACACCCTGTCCACAACCACGTCGCCCTGAGGGACGCGCAGGTTGGTCTCAGAGTCGGAGTGCTATCGTCGCGGGGCAAGCAGGGTCAGTTACCGAGGTCGATCGGTCAGGGACTTTGTTCGATTTTTATGATCGTGAAGGGTTTTTGCCCCGGAAAACGGAGTCAAAGTCTTCGTGATCATGGAACTCTGCTCCGCTACCTGGATTGCTGGTTCTGATACGGCGGCCGCCTTCGCGCCGCGGCCTGGTTTCCGCAGGCAGCCGGGATGCATACCATCACCGGCAGGGCCGTTCCCGGGAACAGCGCGTTATTGCCAGACCCGCCCTGACGGCATGAGTGCCACAAGAGTGTGGCTCTTCTGGCGGGAGCCTCCCGGGAGGGCGGATTTCGGGCGGCGGCAACTACGTCGTTGTGGCAACGTGGTAGTCAGGACTACATGGTTGTGGCAACGACGTAGTTGGACGACTGCCGGAGGCCCAGGCAGAGGGTAACCAGAGCGGCAGGCGGGGCAGGAGTGTCCGGAAAGGATCTGATCCTCACTCCCAAGGAGCCACGCCCTTGCCACAACCATGTCGTTACCCGTTACGCCCAACACCCCCAGCCGGGGCCAACACCCCAGCCAGCCCCGACATCCCCACCCGTGGCAAACACCCCCAGCCGGGCCCAACATCCCCAGCCGCATCGGCATCATCAGCCGAGATCGGCATCCGCCATGTCGGCTTCGTCGGGGTGGCCCAAGGCCTCGGGCGCCAGCGGCAGCGCGATCCGGAACGTCGCCCCCTGGCCTTCGGCGGTGCGCACCGACGCGACACCGCCCTGGGCCACTACCAGCGCGCGCACGATGGCCAGGCCCAGTCCGCTGCCCCCGGTGGCACGCGTCCGGGCCTGGTCCGCCCGGTAGAACCGTTCGAACACCCGGCGTGCCTGCTCCTGCGTCATGCCTGGTCCCTGATCGGTCACATCCAGGATCGCGGCGGGAGTGTAGTCACCCGCCTGCGGGTCAAGGGTCCCGGAGCTGATCGACACCTCGATCGGGGTCCCGTCCGGGGTGTGCGTGAGCGCGTTGCTCATCAGGTTCCCGATGACCTGCCGCAACCGCGCCTCGTCGCCGATCACCAGGAACGCGGCGCCCGGCTGGACCGACAGGTCGACGCTCCGGGCCGGCGCCAGCAGTCGCGTGTCGCCCACCGCGTCGGCGGCCAGCGAGAGCAGGTCGACCGGTTGCCGGGCCAGCGGCCGCTGCTTGTCCAGCCGGGCCAGCAGGAGCAGGTCCTCGACGAGCAGGCCCATCCGGGCGGCTTCCTTCTCCACCCGGACCATGATCCGGTCCAGGTCCCTGGGCGTGAGCCCAGCCTCGTCGACCGCAGCATCCCTGGACGCGAGACCGGCCTCGCCCAGAGCAGCATCCGGGGGCGTGACCGGAGCGGCGTCCCGGTCCCAGCGCCGGACCAGGCCGCCGCGCTGGCGGTAGTACTCGGCGAAACCCCGGATCGCGGTCACCGGCGTCCGCAGCTCATGGCTGGCATCGGCGATGAACCGCCGCATCCGCTCCTCTGACTGGTGCGCCGCGACCTCCGATGCCTCCTGCGCGTGGAACGCGGTCTCGATCTGGCTCAGCATGGTGTTCAGCGATTGGCCGAGGCTGCCGATCTCGGTACGCGGGTCCCGTTCCGGCACCCGCCGGTTCAGGTGCCCAGCCGCGATTTCCCCCGCCGTCTCCTCGATATCCACCAGCGGGCGCAGGCTCGCCCGCACCACCAGCACGATGGCCCCCGCCAGGATGCACACCACGATCAGGCCGATGATGAGGACGGTCACGGCCAGGCCGCCGATCGTGCCGTTGATGTTGCCGAGGTCGGCCCCGACCACCAGCGTGCCGTTGACCTGCTGGGTGCCGCCGTTGCTGGTCGGCACCAGGTAAGTGATGGGCTCCGCGATGACCCGCCACGTGTCGGAGCCGGACCGGGCCTGGACCGTCACGAGCTTCCCGCTGTTCGCGATGGCCCAGAGCTCGCCGGTGGGCACGGCCGGGACCGACTGCGCCTGGGGGTAGCCGCTATAGGGGATGCCCGGTTGCGACGTAGGCGGGCTGAGCGGGGTCCCGGACAGCTGAAGCCCGGTGTACATGTTGGTGGTCGGGCGCACCGGGACGAGCTCTCCCAGCGGCACGGTTTGCGCCCCGGAGACCAGCTCGTTGTAGACGGAGCGCTGGATCGACCTGAGCTGGTTGTCGTCCTGGGAGGTCAGGTAGGACCGCAGCACCCAGACGCCGCTGATGCTGATCGCCGCGATCGCGACGATGACCAGTGCGAGCAGTCCAGTGATGAGCTTGGTCCGCAGCGATGTGCGGTCCGACAGGTCGCGCAGCGCCTCCCACGGCCGAGTCGACCAAGCCGGCCGAGGCGGCCAAGCCGGCCGAGGCGGCCAAGCTCCCGGGCTGCCCGCTCCCTCCGCTGTCATGGCTGAACGCACACCCCTTTAAGACGACGGGAGCCGCAGCACGTATCCCACGCCGCGCAGGGTGTGGATCAGCCGGGGTTCCTTGGTGTCGACCTTGCGGCGCAGGACCGACACGTACGACTCGACGATGCCGGTGTCACCGCGGAAGTCGTAGTCCCACACGTGGTCGAGGATCTGCATCTTCGACAGCACTCGGTTGGAGTTGCTCATGAAGTACCGGAGCAGCTTGAACTCGGTGGGGGAGAGCTGGATCTGCTCCCCGCCCCGCCACACCTCGTGGCTCTCCTCGTCCAGCTCGAGGTCGGCGAAGGTGAGCCGCGGCGTCGGCTCCACCCCGTCGCCCCGGGTGCGGCGCAGCACGGCGCGGATCCGCGCGATGACCTCCTCCAGGCTGAACGGCTTGGTGACGTAATCGTCGCCGCCCAGCGTGAGGCCACGGATCTTGTCCTCGGTGGCGTCGCGTGCGGTCAGGAAGACGACCGGGATCCGGGCGCCGCCGCCCCGCAGCCGCCTGATGACGTCGAACCCGTCCATGTCCGGCAGCATGACGTCCAGGACGATGAGGTCGGGCCGGTGCCGCTGAGCGGCCTGTACCGCCTCGGTTCCGGCGGCCGCCGTGACGACGTCGAAACCCGCGTAGCGCAGGCTGGCGGACAGCAACTCGAGGATGTTCGGCTCGTCTTCGACCACGAGCAGCCTGGCATCCGGTCGCTGGCGCGCATCGGTCAGCGTGTCCATGTTCTGTATTGTCACCCGCGACGCTGAGAATAACCTGAACGTCCGCTGGAGATGGCCTCCGGCCTGCGCGTATAAAGCGGGCAAAGCGAAAACGCGAAGATGGCGTTGAGGAAGATAACGCAACCCGGAGCGGCTAAGCGCGCCGCGCGCCAGTAGGCGATGGCGGCGGGCCGTGAGCCGACGCCGAGCTTGGAGTAGATCCTGCGGACGTGATTCTTGACCGTCTTCTCGGCCAGGAACAGCCGGGCGGCGATCTGGCCGTTGGTCTGCCCGTCGGCGATGAGCGACATCACCTCGGCTTCTCGCGCCGAAAGCCTGTGAGACTCATCGGAACCCGCAGCGTCGGATGCGTCCACCCCGATGCGTGCCCTGGAACCGTTGAGCGCGAAGCCATCACCCCCGCCCGGCCCAGGATCCTCACGAGCGTCCATGTGACCTCCGGCTGTGGCAGCTAAGCCGTATCGCGGCGAACCTAGCAATCACGGTTGGTAAGGCAATAATCCCGTGAAGGTGTATGCAAATGTATACATACACCGACATAGGTGCCTTGGTTTTGAACTCATACCCACCGTGGCCGGGGACATGCCCGGTGATCGTTACGAGGAGCAGCGTGACCCCGCCCGAGCCGGCCGTTGATCAGCACCGCCGTGACCCGCTCCCGCTGCGCGGCCGGGCCGCCCTGGTCACCGGGGTCAGCCGCCGCGCGGGCATCGGGTACGCGGTGGCCCGCAGGCTCGCCGCCCTGGGCGCCAGCGTGTTCCTGCACCACTACGCGCCGCACGACCGGGACCAGCCCTGGGGAGATGATCCCGGCGGCATCGGGGCGGTGGTCGCCGGCGTCCGGGATGCCCTGGCCGCGCCCGGCGCCAGCGTGCACGACCTGGAACTGGACCTGGCCCGCCCGCAGGCCCCGGCCGAGCTCGTCGCGGCGGTGGCGTCCGCCCTCGGCCATCTGGACATCCTGGTCTGCAACCACGCCCGCAGCGGCGGCGACGGCCCGCTCGGCACCCTGGACGCGACGATGCTCGACGCGCACTGGGCGGTCAACACACGCTCCGTAATCCTGCTGACCCAGGCGTTCGCCGGCCGCCACGACGGCCGGCGCCCAGGCCGGGTCATCGTCATGACCTCGGGCCAGGACCTCGGCCCGATGACCGGCGAGGTCGCCTACGCCGCCAGCAAGGGCGCCCTGGCCTCCATCACCAAGACCCTGGCCGAACACCTCGCCGCCCAGCGGATCACCCTCAACGCGGTCAATCCCGGCCCGGTCGACACCGGCTACGCGACACCCGAGGCTCACGAGGCCGTCCGCCGCCGCTCCCCGCTGGGCCGCTGGGGGATCCCCGACGACCCGGCCCGCCTGATCGCCTGGCTGGTCACCGACGAGGCGGCCTGGGTCACCGGCCAGGTCATCAACAGCGAAGGCGGTTTCCGCCGCTGGGGCTGACCATGCGGCTGCGCTTTCTTTTTCTCCCGAACGGCCCGTGGTGCCTGCCCCCGCTACCTCCCTCACGCGACCAGCGTGAACGCCCCTGGATCACACCGGCCCGGCCGTCTCGGCCAGCCGCTGTTGCAGGTAACGCTGCTCGGGCTCGGTCTGCGCGAGGTCAAGCGCGCGGCGGTACGCGTGCTGGGCCTCACCGGGCCGGCCGGCGCGGCGCAGCAGCTCGGCCCGGGTGGAGTGGAAGTACCGGTAGTGGTCAAGGTCGAGGCGGTCCAGGATGGCCAGGCCCGCTTCGGGGCCCTCGACCTCGGCCACGGCGATGGCCCGGTTCATCTCGACGACCGGGGAGCCGGTCTGCTGGCCGAGCCTGTGGTACAGGGCGGCGATCTGCGGCCAGTCGCGCGGCTCCTGCAGGTGCAGGTCCGCGATGGCCGCCTGGAGCAGGTAGGGCCCGGTCCGCCCGCGCGTCATGGCCCGCCGCAGCAAGGCCCGGCCCTCGTCGACCTGCCCGGTGTCCCACAGGGTGCGGTCCTGGTCGTCGAGGGTGACGATCTGCCCGTCCCGCAGGCGGGCCGCCTTGCGGGCGTCGTGCAGCAGCATCAGCGCCAGCAGGGCGAGTGCCTCGGGCTCGTCCGGCATCAGGCCGGCCAGGGCCCGGCCGAGGTGGATCGCTTCCGCGGCGAGGTCGACGCGGCCGCCGCCCCAGCCTTGGTTGAAGATCAGGTAGACCACGGCGAGGACGGCCGCCAGCCGGTCGGGTAGCTGGTGATCGGGCGGCACCGCGAACGGGATGCGCGCATCGCGGATCTTGTGCTTGGCTCTGGTCAGCCGCTTGCTCATGGTCTCGAACGGGACCAGGAACGCCAGCGCGATCTCCTCGGTGGCCAGGCCGCCCAGGGTGCGCAGGGTCAGCGCCACCTGCGCCTCCACGGCGAGCGCCGGGTGACAGCAGGCGAAGATCAGCTCCAGCCGCTCGTCCGGGATGACGGCGGCGTCCTCGTTCATGGGGGCCTCCGGTGGCTGTAGCCCGGCCTGCAGGTCGCGGGCGAGCAGCATCGTCTTGCCGGCCAGGACCTGCTGGCGGCGCAGGTGGTCGATGGCCCGGTTGCGCGCGGTGGTGATGAGCCAGCCGGCCGGGTTGGCCGGTTCCCCGTCGCGCGGCCAGCGTTCGGCGGCGATGGCGAACGCCTCGGCGGCCGCGTCTTCGGCCAGTTCGATGTCGCCCAGGATCCCCGCCAGCGTGGCCAGCACGCGACCCCACTGGTCGCGGAAGACGGCGTCAAGCGCCACGGAAGCGTCCCTCGATGACGGGCCGCACCTCGATCGCGGTGCCGGGTCTGGTCTCCCGGAGCAGTCCGGCGGCGATGGCCAGCGCCCCGTCGAGGTTGCCGGCCTCGATCAGGATCAGGCCGGCCAGGTACTCCTTGCTCTCGACGAACGGCCCGTCGGTCAGCAGCATCCGTCCTTCGTCGTCGCGCACCGTCGTCGCCGAGCCGTCGGCGTGCAGCCGGGCCCAGCCGGTGACGGCCGGCTCGGCGAGCAGGGCGGCGAGGCTATCGGTGATCGGGCGGGTGGCCCGGTCCGCGTCCCCGGCGGGGGAGTAGGTCAGCAACGCGTACTGCATGAGTCCTCCTGTCACGGTCAAGTATCAGACGAACGGTGCCGCCGTGGACGGACAGCAACCGCCGGCCGATTTTTCTCCGCGCCGTTGCTGTCCGTCCCGCGTCTGGCCGTTCGTCACTGCTGCATGACGAACACCTCATTCCCGTCCGCCGGGACCGCGGTCCGCCCGCGCTGGATACTGGGCCTGACCTCTGTCGCGTACTTCATGGTGGTGCTCGACTCGCTGGTCGTGGTCACCGCCCTGCCGCGGATGCAGCAGGACCTGCACGCCGGCCTCGCGGCCCTGCAGTGGACGGTCAACTCCTACGGCATCGCCTTCGCGGCCGGGATCATCACGGCCGCGGCGCTCGGTGACCGTTTCGGGCGCCGCCGGGTCTTCATCCTCGGCCTGGCCCTGTTCACGCTGGCCTCGGCCACCTGCGCCATGGCCCCCGGCGTGACCGCGCTGATCCTCGCGCGCACCGTCCAGGGACTCGGGGCGGCCGTGGTCCTGCCGCTGAGCCTGACCATCTTGACCGCCGCGTTCCCGCCGCAGCGCCGCGGGCTGATCGTCGGCGTCTACGGCGGGCTGGCCGGCCTGGCCGTGGCGGCCGGTCCGATCGTGGGCGGCGCCATCACGCAGAGCCTGGACTGGCACTGGATCTTCTGGCTCAACGTCCCGATCGGGCTGCTCGCCGCGACGCTCGGCACCCGGCTGCTGCCGGAGAGCCACGGCGCGCCGCAACCGCTTGACCTGCCCGGGGTCGCGCTCGTCACCGGCGGGGTGGTCGCGCTGGTCTGGTCCCTGGTCCGGGCCGGGGACCTGGGCTGGTCCGCCCCGCAGACCGCCGGCCCCCTACTGGCCGGGTGCGCGCTGCTGCTCGGGTTCGTCTGGTGGCAACGGCGAGCTCACGCGCCGCTGGTGCCGCTGGGGCTGTTCCGCAGCCGGGCGTTCGCCGCCGGGACCGTGACGACGTTCCTCATGTCCGGCGCCACGTTCGCCGCGGCCTTCCTGATCACCCAGGAATTCCAGTTCGCCCGTTACTACTCGCCGGTCTCGGCCGGGCTGCGGCTGCTGCCGTTCTTCGCCACCCCGATGGTCGTCTCGCCGTTCGCCGGCGCGCTCTCCGACCGGATCGGCCGCAGGCCGATCATGGTCACCGGCCTCGCCCTGCAAGCGCTCGGCTTCGCGTGGGTGGCCGCGCGCGGCTCGCTGCGCACGAGCTGGGTGGAGCTGGTCGTCGCGTTGCTCGTGGCGGGCGTCGGCATCTCGATGGCGCTGCCCACCGTACCCACCGCCGTGCTGAACGCGGTCCCCGCGACGCAGCTGGGCACGGCCTCGGGGATCAACTACATGGCCCAGCGCCTGGGCACCGTATTTGCGATCGCCATCGCCAGCGCCGTGTTCGCCGCCCGCGGCCACCTCGGCAACCCCGCGGCCGTCACCGCCGGATTCCGCCCCGCCCTGTGGTCCGCCGTCGCCTTCGCCGTCCTCGCCGCCGCGACCGCCCTGACCATCCCCGCACCGCCCCGCCGCACGCCCGCCCCCCGGGCCACCACCCCGGCCGACGCCCCCGTCGCCGCCTGACCAGCCGAGGAGAACCCGATGACCACCGAACCCGCGCCCAGCCCGGACGCCGCCCGCCTAGAGCACACCTACGACGCCCCGGCCGAACTCATCTGGGAGCTGCTGACCACCCCCGCCGGCCTGGACGAGTGGTGGGCCCCCGACGGCTTCGAAACCCGGGTGAGCGAACTCGACCTCAGGCCCGGCGGCCAGCTCCGGTACACCATGACCGCGACCGCGCCGGACCAGGTCCAGTTCCTGCGCGACACCGGCAACCCGCTCACCGTCGAGCTGCGCAAGACCTTCACCGAGGTCGCGCCGCCGGCCCGCCTCGCCTACCTGTCCCTGATCGACTTCATCCCGGACCACGAGCCCTACGAGCACCTGACCACGATCGCCATCGTCCCGGCTGGCCCCCGCACCACCGTGGTCATGACCATCGATCCCCTGCACGACGACGCCTGGACCCAGGCCTACCGCGCCCACCGCGCCACCGAACTCGCCCACCTCGAAGCCGTGGTCACCCGACGCAAAACCCCGAACCCTGACGCGGGTTCGGGGTTTCCCGTCTCCGGAGAGATCACATGGGGTGAGCGAGGGGACTCGAACCCCCGACACCCAGGACCACAACCTGGTGCTCTAACCAACTGAGCTACGCCCACCATCGTCGCTGAGTCATGCCGCAGCGACAGCAGAACGCGCGCTGCCCGGAGGGACATCGCGCGGCCTTCAGAAAGTATAGCGGTCCCGGGAGGCTCCGCGCGTCAGCTCCCGGTGCGGTCCGCCGTGCCGGGCTCGCTGACCCGGGCCGCGATCTCGCGCGCGGTCGGCGAATCCGGGCCCGGCTGCGGCACGAACACCGCCTCGCGGTAGTACCGCAGTTCCTGCACGCTCTCCTTGATGTCGGCCAGGGCCCGGTGCCCGCCGTGCTTGTCCGGGGAGGCGAAGTACGCCCGCGGGAACCAGCGCCGGGCCAGTTCCTTGACGCTGGACACGTCGACCATCCGGTAATGCAGGTAGTCGTCGAGTTCCGGCATGTCGCGCGCGATGAACCAGCGGTCGGTGGCGATGGAGTTGCCGCACAGCGGCGCCCTCTTGGCCTCGCCCACGTGCCCGCGCACGTAGCCGAGCACGATGTCCTGCGCCTCGGCCACGGTGATCCCGTTCGGCAGCTCGGCGAGCAGCCCGGAGGTGGTGTGCATCTCGCGGACCACCTCCGGCATGGAGGCCAGCGCTTCCGCCGGGGGCTTGATGATGACGTCCACGCCCTCGTCGAGCAGGGTGAGCTCCGCGTCGGTCACCAGGCAGGCGATCTCGATGAGGGCGTCCCGCTCGATGTCGAGCCCGGTCATCTCGCAGTCGATCCACACGAGCCGGTCATTCACTCTCACAGCCTATGACCTCGCCCGCCCTGTGCTGCCAGCTGACATCGGCGCCCGCGTGGGAGTAACTCTCCGCGCTTGACGATGTGCGACGGGGTCTCGATGCCGGAACGCAGCACCGCGTCCGGTTCCGGCTCCCCGAACCCGCTCGTCACCGGCACCACGCCCGCCCACACGTCCAGCTCGTAGTCCTCCGGCTCGTCCGACGGGCCGCCGCCGCGGATCTTCACCGACGCCTCGGTGAGCGGCAGCGCGAGGGCGGACGTCGCGGCCAGCTCCTTCTTGGTGGGCTGCCGCACGTAGGACCACTGCCCGGGAACCAGGTGCTCGGTGATGGTGCGCAGCGCCAGCAGCTTCTCCTCCGGATCGGTGACCAGCCTGGCCACCCCGAACACCACCGCGCTGCGGTAGTTCATCGAGTGGTTGAACACCGACCGGGCACAGACCAGCCCGTCCAGGTGCGTGACCGTGACGCAGACCTCCTGGCCCTCGCCCGCCATGATGCTCGAGTTCGCCGACGATCCGTGCAGGTACAGCAGGTCGCCCCGGCGGCCGTACCCGGTGGGCAGCACCCGCGGCGCGCCATCGACGATCACCCCGAGGTGGCAGATCAGCCC
>Ga0070735_10002756_pt1 | contig 15697 bp, 14 predicted proteins | sample Coa_R1_FD_66443 | JGI IMG/M metagenome (GOLD analysis project Ga0070735, IMG submission 66443) | Surface soil microbial communities from Centralia Pennsylvania, which are recovering from an underground coalmine fire - Coalmine... | ecosystem: Environmental > Terrestrial > Soil > Unclassified ... | reverse complement strand
GACCGGCATAAAGCCAACCACCATGCCGACATTGACCAGGATATGGAAGCTAAGCACAGCCACCACACCCATCACCACGAACGTACCAGCGCGGTCGGGCGCTGTTTGTGCGTTCTGGGTCAAACGCATCAGCACTATGAAGTATAGCAGCAGAACTCCGAGAGCGCCTACGAATCCATGTTCTTCCGAAAACGCGGCGAAAATAAAGTCCGTTTGGGGAACAGGGAGGAAAGCCCCATGTGTTTGCGAGCCCTTGCCGCCCCATAGGCCCCCGGAACCAACGGCAATCATGGATTGCTTAACTTGGTACCCCGCCCCTTGAGGATCGGAATCGGGATCCTGATAGCTCGTCAGCCTCTGCTTCTGATACGACTTTAGAATGTGAACCTTGGGGACATAGAAAACGACCCCAATCCCTATCACAGCGAACAGAAAAACCGCTAAACCCTGTCTCCATTGCAACCCACCCAGGAACATCCCCATTGCCGCGATGGGAAGGTAAGTAAGAGCCGTGCCAAGATCAGGCTGCTTCAGAACCAACAACATCGGAATGCCGACGATCGCACCGGCTTTCACGAAATCGGGCCATGTCAGCTCACGCTGCCGCATGTCGGCAAAGAACTTAGCGACGGCGAGAATCAGGATCAGCTTCACCCACTCGGAAGGTTGGAAGTGGTTGCCGCCGGGCATCTTGATCCAACGCTTTGCGCCCAAAGCTTTTGTGCCGAACACCAGCACCGCCATCAACGATGCCACGGACGCGAGGTAGAACCAGTGAATCTGATCGAGCAAAGCCTGATAGTTCACCAGGCTGATGAGAAACATCGCCCCCACGCCTCCTAGAACCCAATACATCTGCTTTACTTCGGAACCGGCGAACTTGGTGTGCACGGTGGCGCTGTGAATCTCCATCACACCGAGCCCGCAGATCATGAGCACGAAGCCCAGGAGGACCCAGTCAAAATCGCGATATGAAACGTAACGTGCCATGAAATCTGCTTCTACTTTTAACTCTTAAGCTCTTGGCTTTTAGCTCTCAGCGGGTCCGGAATGTCTCTTTTCCCACATGTCATCCTGAAGTGGCGGCGAAGCCGGGGCGAGGGACCTTACGTCATCCTGCCCCATCGAAGCAGCAGACGGGAGTTCCCAGTTCCCTGCACAAACCTAGCGACGGCATCACCACTTCCTGTCGTCGTAAGGTCCTTCACCCGGCTTGACGCCGGGTTCAGGATGACAGTTCGCACTCACTCGCGCTCGGTGTTCGCAACTTGTTACTCAGTTCATCCCCGGCGCAGCCGTGGCCAGTACCGGCCGCTTCTTCGCTAGGGGAATGGCAACATATCCGGCCTGCAGATCGTCTTTGTGACCATCGATGTCAGGATCGCTCCAGAGCGCACCCATATCTACAGTTCCCGGATTCTTCGGCTTCTCGACCATCTTCTGCTGAGTCCTTCGTTGCTTGTCGACATATGCCTTGATCACCTGCGTCGCCAGGCGTGCGGCCAACCTTCCGTGCTCGCCGCCCTGGAAAAGCGCACAAACCACGATGTCGGGATTGCGCCGGGGCGTAAATCCAACAAACCATCCGTTCTGCGCCAGATCCGCATCGTTTTTATGTTTGGCGCGGTTCTCCAACGATACGACCTGAGCCGAGCCTGTTTTGCCCGCAATCTCGATACCCGGGACAGCAGCGGAGGGAGCCGTTCCACCCGGCTGCAAAACTTTCGTCATCGCGTCCGTAATGTAAGCCCACCCATTCGGATCGATCGGAACCTGCTTCACTTCCGTGTAATGGCTCGCCTCAACATAGCCAGGCGGCATGTCGGTGGGATTGACGACGTGGGGAACAGCCATCTTGCCGCCCATGGAAATTGCACTGAGCGCGCGTAACAGTTGTACCGGAGTGACGGTGACAGCGCCCTGCCCAATGCCGACCGAAATCGTTTCTCCAGCGAACCACTTCTGCTTGAAGTTGCGGATCTTCCATTCTTCCGACGGCATCACTCCGCTAACCTCGTTGGGCAGATCAATTCCGGTCTTTTGGCCCAACCCCAACATCGCAGCGTATCTTGCGATGCGTTCGATTCCAAGCCTGTCGGCTAGGGTGTAAAAGAAAACGTCGCACGACTGGTAGATCGCCTTTTCCAGGTCGACATCGCCGTGGCTTTGGTGCAAAAAGTAGACCCAGCACTTGTAGTTCCGGCCATAAAAATCAGCACTACCGTTGCAATGAACATGCAAATTCTGGGCGATGCCCTCTTGCCATCCGGCAGTTGCCATAATGATCTTGAAGGTTGATCCGGGCGCGAGCTGTGCCTGAATCGCTTTGTTCAAAAGCGGCTTGTCGGGATCGTTCACGAGCTTGTTCCATTCATCCCGCGAGACGCGGACGGCGAAATCATTCGGATCGAATGTCGGTCCGCTCGCCATCGCCAGAATCTCGCCTGTGTGCGGGTCCATCGCCACGATGGCTCCATTCTTGCCTTCCAACGCCTCTTCGGCGGCGATCTGCAGGTCAATATCGATGGTTAGCTTGAGCTGTTTACCCGGGATCGCCTCAGTCTCGCCGAGCCGTCCGACCTCGCGTCCATGGCTGTCGACCAGCGCCTGCCGCGAACCATTCGTACCCATGAGCAGAGAATTGTATTGCCGCTCAACGCCAGAAATTCCAACCACGTCACCAGGGTTAAACAACTCGAACTGCGCCTGGTTGAGCATGTCGTCACTGACCTCTCCGACGTATCCAATCAGGTGTGCCATAAATCCGTTGCGGGGATAGAGCCGCCGGTGCGCCATGATCGTGTCGAGTTCCGGCAGTTCGTTGCGATGCGCCTCGATAAATTGCAGCTCGTCGGGCGTGATGTCTTCTTTCAGGAAAATCGGCTGGTATTGCGGCATCGATGCAAAGCGCCGAATGCGAGTGCGAACTTCAGCGGGATCGAGATGCAGCCCTTGCGCAATCAGGTCGGCGTCCGCATTGAGATCACGCGTCGAGTCGCGCAGCAGCAGCGCCGAAAACGACGGATAGTTGTCGACAATGATGCGGCCTTCGCGGTCGAGAATTTTTCCGCGAGGCGCAAGCACAGGCACGTTGCGAATGCGATTTTTTTCCGCAGCCAGCGAATAGTAGTCCGCCTGCATCACCTGCAGACGCCACAGTCCGTAAGCAAGGATCAGGAAGATGCCCAGGATGCTGTACTGCGCCGCCGTCAGGCGGATCGGGGATACTTTTTCGTCGCGGCCAAACATAAATCAGTACCCAGTACCGAGTACCCAGCACCGAGTGTTTCTTGCAGCTTCTCCACTGTGGCAAACGTGGGTGAATGTGGTTGGGATTGCGTTTATTGTAGTCCTCATGCAGCAAGTATTAGAAAACAGGGGATGACTAAGGTCACGGCTGATTGCAATTGGCCCGCCTTCGATCAACTGGGTACCAGGTACTCGATACTGGGTACTGGTTTTCATGTCCTCTGCTTGAACCGGTCCAGCAGGAAGTACAGGAAAACGCCGATAAAAGCATTCACCAGCCCGGCCAGAATGCCGTGCGGCCAACTCCATGTCTGAGTCATATTGACCATTCCGCGGGCCACCGTGAAGTAAACCGCAGAATGCACCAGGTAGAACCCCAGCGTCACCAGGAACCGAGCCCCGGCATTCTCCACATCGAGCTTTACCCCCAAAGACGACGCGCCGTAGCCGACAACGGTCTTGGCGATGCCGTAGATGCCGATCGGATTGTGCCCCAACATGTCCTGTGCCAACCCAATGACCGCCCCGGTGAACAAGCCTGCCACCGGGCTTCTGCGCGCCATCGCGAAGAAGATCGTCACCAGCAGCGGTAAGTCGACATACACGGCGAAGCGGGGAAACCGCAGCGGCACAAAAGCCTGCAGGAACAGCGCGAGCAGCGGGACTCCGACTGTAACCGGAATGCTGAACCGGTAAACTTCAACCTGCTCCCCGGATGTGTATGTGATGGGCACGTTATTGCGGACTATCTTCCTGCGCAGGAGGCTGCGGGTTGGGTGGCGTTGTCACCGCCGGTTTGGGCTCGCTATCCGTCGGTATCGCTTGAATGGATGGTGATTTCGCCTGAGTCGAAGAGTCCGTCGTGGTCTTCGGCTTCGCCGTTCGAGCGGTTCCGGAAGCGGCAGGCAGAGTTCCAGCGGGATGCTGAGACGTGGCTGGCGTCAGTTTCGTGCCAGCTTGAGTTCCTGTCACGCTGACGGACTTTATACTAGAGCCCGCATTGGCGGCTGTTTTCGCCGGAGCATTCCCTACTGCCGTAGTTCCCGCTGCCGAAGCGGGCTTGGAAGAGCTAGAAGCCGTGACACCGGACGCCGAGGATTTTGCATTCGGATCGGTTACAGGCTTGTCGGGCACCGAAGGCAACCGCTGCGCGAGGATATCGGCCGCGCGTACGCGCACATGATCCTCAGCCGTTGCTTGCCTCTCTTGCTTCTCGGTTAAAACCAGAACTTCTTCCAGCTTGCTAAGGTCGGCCGCGGGCCTGATCTTGATATTGAGGAAAAGATCCTTTCCGGCTCCAACTTTAGTGACCGTGCCCAGGTGCAACCCTTTGGGAAAAATCTGATCTCCGCCGCTGGTCAGTACGGTCTCGCCCGGCTGCACTGCTTCGTCGCTCATAATTCGTTCCAGAACGACTTCACCGTTCGCGCTTCCGCGCAACACGCCCTGTAAGCGGGAATTCTCCAGAATCGCGCCGACTCCGCTCGACTGATCGCTGATCAAGAGAACTTGCGCCTCATTGGGATAAACCAGCAGAACCTTGCCGACGATTCCGTCCGCGGTGATGACGGCCATCTCCCGATCGATCCCGTCGTTTTTGCCCTTGTCGATATAGACCACGCGCGAAAGATCGCTGCCACTCGATCCAATGACTTGCGCCGCGACGGTCTTCGCAATGAATTGTTCTTTGAAAGCGAGCAAGGTCTGTAGACGGCGAGCCTGGGATGCATCTTCGGTGAGGCGAACCTGCTCCAGCCGCATGTGCTCAATCTGCTCTTTGAGCTGGCGATTTTCCGCGCGTACTCCGCGAAGGTAGAAGTAGTTATGCCAGATATTGCCGGAGCTGTTCTGGAGCCATACGATCCCGCGCTCAAAGGGCGAGAGGGCTCCTACTGCCCATACACGAATCAGGCGAGTATCCTTTTCTTCGCTGTTGTTGTTGCCGCGCTTCACCTGCACCGCAAGTCCAAGCACCTGCAGAAACAGCACGCCGACCAGGATGATGAGGTTGCGATAGCGACCGAGGACGGATTCCATAACGCCAGTTTCGAGTTTCTAGTTTCGAGTTTCAATACGATTCAGTTGGCTTTGAAGCCGCTCGAAACCTGAAACTTGAAACTCGAAACTGCTACTCAATCGAGATTTTCCTCAGCAGCTTGAAGTCTGAGAGCATCTTGCCGGTGCCGAGCACCACGCTGCACAGCGGGTCGTCGGCAATCGAGACCGGCAGCCCGGTTTCTTCGCGGATGCGTTTATCGAGATTCTTCAGCAGCGCACCGCCGCCCGTCAGCACGATACCGCGGTCGCTGATGTCTGCCGAAAGCTCCGGGGGCGTCCGCTCGAGTGCCACGCGAATCGCGTTCATGATGGTCGATACGCATTCGCTCAAAGCTTCACGGATTTCGCCGTCATCCACCGTAATCGTCTTCGGCACTCCTTCAATCAGGTTGCGGCCTTTGATCTCCATCGTCATCGGCTTATCGAGCTGATGCGCCGATCCGATTTCCATCTTGATCTGCTCTGCCGTGCGCTCGCCGATCAGCAGATTGTATTTGCGCTTCAGATAATTCATGACCGCTTCGTCCATCTGGTTGCCGGCCATACGCACGGAACGCGAGTAGACGATGCCGCTCAGAGAAATGACTGCGATGTCGGTCGTGCCACCACCGATATCGACCACCATGTTCCCGCTCGGCTCAGTGATGGGAAGGCCCGCACCAATCGCCGCGACCATGGCCTGCTCGACGAGATGTACTTCGCTGGCCTTGGCGCGATAGGCGGAATCCATGACCGCGCGCTTTTCTACCTGCGTAATCTCCGAGGGCACGCCGATCACGATCCGCGGATGCACCAGCATCTTGCGGTTATGTGCCTTCTGAATAAAGTAATTCAACATCTTCTCAGTGACTTTGAAGTCGGCGATGACGCCATCTTTCATCGGCTTGATGGCGACGATATTGCCGGGCGTGCGGCCCAGCATCTCTTTCGCCTCTTTGCCCACGGCTTCCACTTCACCCGTGTTCTTGTTGATGGCGACAATCGAGGGTTCGTTGACTACGATGCCCTTACCGCGCGCGTACACGAGCGTATTGGCTGTGCCAAGGTCGATGGCCAGATCGCTGGAGAAAATGCTGAACAGCGAACGGAGGTTGTGGTTGCGCGTCGCGGCGGAATGAAATCCATTGTTTGACATGACGAAATAGTCCGTCTTTCTACAATCCTGCCTTCCCGGGACGTTCCCCGGCGGCTCCTTATCTATCTTTTTAGGGGTGGCGCTTCTATTCTACGTGATACCGGCCATCCCTGCTCAAAACCAGTTTCGAGTTTCAGGTTTCGAGTTTCCATCCCTGCAGATTGAACTCGCCCGACGATTAGCCACAATCCGCTACATCGAACTCGAAACTAGAAACTTGGAACTCGAAACTTTCTTACTGAATCACGATCTTTTTCTGCTGCGTATTCACTCCGCCCGCCGCCGTCTGTGCCGTTACCGTAATCACCGCTTCTCCCGACGGCAGTGGCGGCGTGAAGTAATGGAACTGGCCATCCGTGGTCACCATGGGAACTTCACTGCCATTCACCATCACGCGTGCGCCAGTTTGCGTCTTGCCTGTTACCTCGATTACATGCCCGTGCTGAACGAACGGGTCCAACTCCAATTCGATCGCATCTGTTTCTTTGCCCGTCGAGATGATGTTGAACCGGTTCTTCTCGCTCTCGACCGACTCTTTACCCGCTGTATCGTAAGACTGGACCATCCAGTAGTAGACGCCGTCTCCCAGGTTCGTAACCGTAACCGCCGCAGTATTCACCTTTTTGTCAACGAGTGTAGAGGAAAAATATGGGTTGCGGGAGATACGAAGGCGGTACCCAACCGCATTAGTCATCGCGGTCCATGAGAACTCAACATCTTTTGTACTCGCACCGTTCGAGAACAGGGGCGCCATGTTTGCGGGAGCGATCGGTGTTGGGGGCCCAATCTCTTTCGCCTTCTCCATGTGCCCTTGCTGGCCCTGGAAGCTCACTTTTTCCCAATTCGCCAGTTTGACGGTCTCGCCGTTGCGCGTGACCTCGCCGGTACCTTTCTTCATTAAGATTTCATGCTGATCGGCAGTGGGATCGTTATGCACCTGCGCCGCCGATTCTGGTGCCAGTGAGGCCGTTGCTCCGTCTACAATCACCGACGATTTCGACCCCTGGCTGTAAGTCGCGGTCGAAAGATCAACGGTTCCAGTGCTTACTGCGACGGCTACATTGGTCTGCTGCTGATCGTTGGCTGAGTTTTCTTGAATTACGATCAGCGAATCCTGCTTCACGGTGTAACTGGTGCCGTCGTTGAAGACAACCTTCGCCATTCCCTCCGACCCGGTCTGCACCACGTCGCCCTTTTCGAGCGGGATGTGATAATCCGCCGCGATCCAGGTATTCCCAGTTCCCTTCTTCACCCGGACCGTGCCGTCGAGTGCCGTGAAGTGTGCCTGCTGCGCGGTCACGACTCCAGTGCCCGTCGTTGGCGCCATGCCGGCAACTTTCTCCAGCAACTTGTTGGCGACGCTACCGGCACTCTTCAGACTGTTGTCGGTGAACTGCGGAAACGCAGCATGCATCGCGAAAAAGAAGACGGCGAGCACTGCCAGAATCAGCAGCGCCACACTCCGGTATGTCACCGTTGTCCACGCAACGTGGATTCCCGGTTTGCGATCGTTGGAAGACACTGGCCTCGATAAACCTCAGTGAATGTGCGGCTATAGAAGAACTTAGCACAGGGAAAACGGAGGAAAAACGAAGGAAACGGTTCGGAAGGTTACCGAAGTGACCAAGATGAAAGGTTCTAATTCCCGCACCTTGGAGACGCCTCTCCGTTGAGCTGGGCGAATTTGAATCAGCCCGTGGCGGAGTTGTTTCGGAGTCTGAATGAGCGTGAGGCTTTTGTGCTGCGACGAACAGCCTTCCATGGCTGCGCTCTGGGCGGGCGCGACCGGGCGCGGTCACCTGAGAGCGGCCTCGGCTTCGACGAGTTGGCGTCGAATATCAGACAATTGATCGTGCCCATTCGCGTCAAGGGCAGTGGGGTCTAAGGTCCGGATCGCCAGCGCGTTTTGATCTGACGCCACCGCGTTTTGCCAAAACTGGGTTCGGTTCCTGCTGGACGGGGCACTTTGCGCGAGCATGGCCCACGCGCGCCCTAGATCCAAGTACGACTGCCCTACTTCGACGGCGAACCAGTAGCCTTTCGATGGGTTCGATTTTTTCTCGAACAAGGCGAGCCCTTCCCGAATGAGCGGCATTGCATCCTCAACTTTGTTCTGGCGAAGCAAGTTTTCAGCGATGGCCAGGTCGCTCCATGCGAGGTTCGCTCTGCTCATTTTGTCGCTGGGATCGGCAGCGGCCAGTTGCTGGTAAATCGCCCGCGTCTCCCGAAGGAATCGCGATGATCGTTCCAGGTCGCCTTTCGACGCGTATACGTCCGCGTAAGCATCATAACTTTCCGCCAGGTAGTGACGCAGGGTCGCATTGGTAGGAGCCGCGGCAGACAACTGCTGAAGCATGTCATGTGCCTTGGCGGCGCTGGCTATCGCTTCATCAAATCTGCCGAGTCGGCCCAGCATCTGGCCATGCCGATATAGTGTTCGGCCAGATACGCCCGAGGGATCGGTTCAGCCGGGGCGTCTGCCGCAAGCGGCGCGAGCGCCGAGGCGGCCTGCTGGTAATTGCCCAACGCTCCGGAGAAATCACCTGTCTTTTCCTGAGCCCTCGCGGTGTAGTAGTAAATTCCAGCCAGCCGAAACTTTCGCTGCCGATCCTCCATCGAGTTCGATGGATCGCTGACGAACGCCTGTGCCCGTTTCAAGATATTCAAATCCGCCGCAAAATTGCCAACATTTTCGAAGGCCGTAGCAACTCTGAAATATTCGTCGGCGAGATCGGTACGTAACTTCAAGTCGTCCGGGTTCGCCGCGGTCAATTTCTCCCGTATCGCCAGCGCCTTGGCATAGCTTTCCGCTGAGCCCGAAAAATCGTCGAGATTCGCCGCGCCGACGTATCCCTGCCGTGGGACAAGCTGTCGAGATACTCGAGACCGCGAGTCACCAGAAGTTCCCGGGCGTTGGTTGCGGCGATCCCAACCTGCAGCGCGAACTCGCCTGCGCCTAGTCGCCACAGCCGTCGCATAGATCTTGTGAAAGTCACCAAGCTGAAACCTGATGGCGACTTGTCCCTCCTCATGACGATGCACCGGCTGCCGGGCAGTGTCCCTGAACGCGCGGATATTTGGCAGGAATTCTCACGCCCTCAATGGCAGGATCTCGATATCGTAGTGGGTACGTCAGGTGGGTTTCACTTGGGCGACCGACGATTGTATTTGGAGGAGGATCGTGGATTAGTCCCCGCCACTCAAGAAAACCTGACTGCAGCCAGATTGGGCGCCGGCGAAGGCTGGATTAACCCTGCGCACCCCCCGAAGTGGCCCTACAGATTCGCACCTGCTAAGCCGAAGATCGATGTGCGCTAAGCCTCGTCGCCTTGCCGCTCCCTCCAGCAAGTTGTAGCATCAAAAGGTTTGGGCATTCTTCGTTCTTATCCAAGGAGACCTCATGGCAACCGATACCTTAGCCACCCCAGCCGGCCTGAGTGATAGCCAGGCACGCGTGTTCAAGAATTTCATCGACGGCGAGTGGGTTGATTCGTCGACCGGAAACACTTTCGAAAATCGTAATCCTGCCGATACCCGCGATCTGGTCGGCATCTTCCAGAGATCGAACAAGGCTGATGTAAACGCCGCAGTCGAAGCCGCCAAGCGCGCGTTTGCCAAATGGCGCCTCGTTCCCGCACCGCGGCGGGCGGAGATCGTCTTCCGCGCGGCCGAGATCCTCATCGAGCGCAAAGAGGACTATGCCCGCGACATGACCCGCGAAATGGGCAAAGTGCTCGCCGAAACTCGCGGCGACGTGCAGGAAGCCATCGACGCCGCCTACTACAACGCCGGCGAAGGACGCCGCCTGTTCGGGCCGACGGTGCCTTCAGAGATGCCGAACAAGTTCGCGATGGCGGTGCGGCAGCCGATCGGCATTTGCGGCATGATCACGCCCTGGAACTTCCCCATGGCAATTTCGTCCTGGAAGCTGCTTCCGGCTGTAGTCTGCGGGAACACATGCGTCATCAAGCCCGCACAGGATACTCCGCTCTCTACCTTCAATCTTGTTCGCGCCCTCTATGACGCTGGACTTCCGAAGGGCGTCATCAATATCGTCACCGGATTTGGTGGCGAGGTAGGAACACCGCTGGCGGAGCATCCGGACGTACGGGCGATCTCGCTGACCGGATCGTCTGCCGTAGGACGCATCGTTGGAGGCATTGCCGCGCAGAGCTTCAAGCACTGCTCGCTTGAACTCGGCGGCAAGAATCCCATGATCGTACTCCACGACGCCAACCTCGACCTCGCTATTGAGGGCGGGCTCTGGGGCGCGTTCGGCACAACCGGCCAGCGCTGTACGGCGACCAGCCGCATGATCGTGCAGAAAGGTGTGTACCGCGAGTTCGTCGATCGCCTCGTGGAACGCGCGAAGAAAATCAAAGTGGGCAATGGACTTGATGAGACGGTGCAGATGGGTCCGGCGATCAACGAAAAGCAGCTTGAGACTGACCTTAGGTACGTTGGCATCGGAAGGGACGAGGGCGCAAAGCTGGTTTGTGGCGGCAATCGTCTCGACAAGGGCGAATATCAACACGGCTGGTTCATGGAGCCGACAGTATTCATCGATGTCGATGCGAAGATGCGCATCGCGCAGGAAGAAATCTTCGGTCCCGTTGTCTCGGTCATTCCGTGCGAGGACATGGAAGACGCCATCGAAATCGCGAACGGGATCGAGTACGGCCTGTCTTCTGCGATCTACACGAAAGACGTGAACAAGGCTTTCGCCGCGATTCGCGATCTGTACGCCGGGATCACTTACATCAATGCTCCGACGATCGGCGCCGAGGTTCACTTGCCATTCGGCGGGACGAAGGCGACCGGCAATGGCCATCGCGAAGGAGGTATCGGCGCGATTGATTTCTACACGGAGTGGAAATCAGTCTACGTGGATTACTCTGACAAACTGCAGAAGGCACAGATCGATCGAGAAGAATAAAGGGGGGCGTCGGACCTTAGACCCGGGCGTCAGTGAGTCGGAGTGTGGTCCAAAGTCTGGGGTTCGACGCTCTATGCCTCTTTTCTCTACGTTCTTTGCGTCCTCAGCGGTTATCATTTCTACATGCCGCTCACGCAGACTCGCGAGATCGCCGCTGCTTCCCGCCTGGAAAATGTTCGTTACGCCATACGCGATCTGGCGTGCGTCGCCGACGAAGTCATACAGCAAGGGCACAAAGTCCTGCCCCTCAACATTGGCGATCCAAACGTCTTTGATTTCGAGACGCCGCCGCACATGATCGAGGCGGTCTACAAAGCCATGCGTGACGGAAAGAACGGGTATTCGCCTTCTTCCGGTGTAAAGCCGGCTCTCGAGGCCATTCGCCGCGAGGCCGCTCGCAAAGGCATCACGACTATTCAAGATGTTTTTATTACGACCGGGGTCAGCGAGACTGTGGACATCTGCCTGGCCGCGCTGCTCAACCCGGGCGACAATTTGCTCACTCCGTGCCCGGACTATCCCCTCTACTCGGCAGTGTTGTCGAAACTGGATCTCAAGCTCAACGCTTATTACCTGAACGAGGAAGACGGCTGGCAGCCGGATCTCGACGACATCCGGAAGAAGATTACGCCGCGGACCCGCGGCATCGTGCTGATCAACCCTAACAATCCTACGGGCTCGGTGTGCACGCGGAAGATGCTCGAGGACATCGCAGAACTAGCCCGACAGCACAACCTGGTTATTTTCGCTGACGAGATCTACGACAAGCTCATTATGGACGACGACCCACATGTGGCCATGGCCGCGGTTGCTCCTGATGTTCCCGTGATTACATTTGGCGGCCTGTCGAAGAATTACCTGGCTCCGGGATGGCGCATCGGATGGGGGATCGCGAGTGGCGACGCCGCGATCATTAAGCCTTACGTCGAAGGAATTAACAAGCTATTGCGGGCTCGCCTCTGCGCCAATCATCCTGAGCAGTACGCAATTCCGGCCGCGCTCGACGGGCCGCAGGATCATCTGATCGAAGTGAAACGCAAACTGCGATCTCGCCGCGATCTCACGCAGAAATGGTGCGAACTGACGCCGCGCGTGAGTTGCGTGGCCCCACGCGGGGCTTTTTATGCTTATCCGAGAATCGATATTCCTGAGAGCGACGAGGTTTTCGTGCGGGAGTTGATCCGACAGAAGTACGTGATGGTCGTGCACGGATCAGGCTTCGGGCAGAAACCCGGGACGCAGCACTTCCGCATCGTCTTCTTGCCGGACGAACAGACGCTGACGAAGGCGTATGCCGGGATTGCGGAGTTTATTGGCGAGCGGTATGAAAATTGATTCACCGCCGAGCACGCCGAGTGCGCGGAGCTATAAGATCTTCGTGGACCGAAGAACTTCGGTCGAACGGTACCTCTCCTATTGTTTCCATGTTTGCTCGGCTCTAATTGGAAAAGTCTGGTGGGTCTCTTTCGGGTGGTGGCTCGATCCAATCGGACAGCGACGGCGAAACAACGCGCTGTTGAATGATGTCCAGGCAAATCTGGATTTTCTATGCTCGAGAGGTGAGCCGATCCTCGAAAAACACCTTGTAGTCCATCCCTTCGATTACGCTTCGGTGACAATTCTTTTTGGAAACGTTTATTACTGCTTCACGCGTGGCCGCGGCGAACTCAACGTGACAGTAGCCCCGCGACAGGCTCCCACCCATTCCCGCGAACTATCTCTGGTAATCGCGGCACTCGACTCTGCCAGACGCGAGCCCATTGGCCCTGACTTCGGCTCAATCCGAAGGAAAATCCGTTCTCATCTAGCGTCCTTGGATCAGGCGTTCTCAGAGGAGCGATATCCCGATTTCGAAAAGAGACTGCCGTAGGCTCTGTGCGTTACCGGCGAGCGGAGCGCTTCTAAGTGTGTAACCATGGTATAATGACCATGGTCACGCACCTTTATCATGAAAACGATTCCTGCGGGCAAATTTAAGGCTCAATGCCTCGCCATCATGGACGAAGTTCAGGCCAAGCGCCAAGCCGTCGTCATTACCAAGCGCGGCAAACCCATAGCTAAGCTCGTCCCTGTTGAGAAGGCTAAGGACGACATCTTTGGCTTTCTGAAGGGCAAAGGCAAAATCGAGATCAAAGGCGACATCGTTTCTCCTGTACTTAGTCCCGAGGAGTGGGGCGATCTCTATTGATCCTCCTCGACACTCACGTTGCGATCTGGCTGGCTCAGGAGTATCAGCGCGTGTCTCCAACGGCCCGGTCAAAGATTGAGGATGCGCGCCGGAAAGACCAGGGGCTAGCAGTCTCCGACATTACACTTCTTGAAATCGCAAGGCTCGGGAGTTACGGACAGATTAATTTGATCCCCGATGCAGAGACAGTTCTGGCCGAGTTCGAGCGTCGTTTTATTGTGCTTCCGATCACTGCCAACATTGCCATGCAAGCGTATGACCTGCCATCCAGTTATCCGAAAGACCCGGCGGATCGCATCATCGGCGCCACCGCACTGATCGAGGACCTTCCCCTGGTTACGGCGGACTCGGCAATCCGGAAATCGCGCGCCGTTCCCACCATCTGGTAAGAGCCCGGTGCTTTCGCTTTCCTTGCGAATCTGCTTAAATCGAGGGTAGCGCAACATCACGGGCGTGCAGGTGTTTCCCTGATTGGTGTATTCATAAATCGTGGTTGACATACATTCACACATCCTTCCTGAGGTAGATGACGGACCGAAATCCTGGGACGTCTGCGTCGAGATGTGCCGCCGGGCAGCGGCCGACGGGATCGAGCATATGGTCGCCACGCCTCACGCCAATGACCGATATCACTATGATCGCGAATATCTGCTGGGACTTCTGGCGCACTTGCAAGAACTGATCGGCGGCTCTCTGAAGCTCAGCCTGGGATGCGACTTCCATCTTTCGTACGATAACTTGCAAGATTGCCTGGCAAATCCCACGCGCTACGTCATTGGGAACACGCACTATCAATTGGTTGAGTTCAGCAACTATGGCATTCCCCAGAACACGACAGAATCGTTCCTGAAGTTGGGGGATCATGGGATCACTCCCATCATCACGCATCCTGAGCGCAATCCCATCCTGCGCGAAACCCCGCAGCGGGTGCTGGAATGGGCCGAGCAGGGTTGCGTCATTCAAGTGACTGGTTCGGCTCTGACCGGGTTCTGGGGCGAACGTGTGCGCAACGCGGCAATGTGGCTCTTCGAACGGCAGGCAGTGCACGTGCTGGCCACGGACGCGCACGATCTGGAGAAGCGCGTCCCGATTCTATCGAGCGCCCGCAAAGCCGCCGCCGAAATCTGCGGAGAAGAAATCGCCAACGCGCTTGTCGAATCCAATCCGCAGGCAATCGTGAACGATCAGCCGATGCCTTATGCTCCGCGGCCCACGGCTTCGACGAGCTATCGTAAGAAATAACAGTCGTAATGATGGTTGCGGTGGTTACTGCGGACCGGAGGGATCGCTCGCACCTGAGGTGCCGACCGGTGTGGAACTCGGCGGTGTGACAGGCTCGGGCAAAGACGGGGTGCCGGTGGAAGTCGCCGGTATCGAGTGCGACTTAGGGGGGTCCGGCACCGTGGTCATGGCGCTGTCTGGATTCAGAAGATGGTCCTTGCTCGGACCCAGCCCAAGGCTGATGAGTGCGCGTGAGTCGGGAACCGTCTTGCTTTGCCAACCATGGTCGGCTTGATACCGGCGCATCGCCTCTTCGCTCGCTTGGTTCCACGTACCGGTCGCGTCCCCGCTGAGATAATGCTCGCGGATCAACGCCTCTTGGATCGCCTGCGCTCGCTCGGAATCAATCTTCTGCTGTCCTCTTACCTTAGCCGACTTCTTTCGCGAGGAACGCTTTCTCGAAGAGGTCTTCGTGGTTTTGCCCGAAGATTTGCTGGTGGCGGAAGACGAGGACTTCGTCGAATGCTGCCTTTGGGGCGCCTTCTTGCTGGCAGAGGACTTCGTCGTAGACGAATTCGTAGCCTTCGTTCCTGATTCGGAATCCTGACGCGCGCTCGCTGCCGGGATTAGAAGACATCCCATGATCAACGCAGTGACTGCGCCGATAGCCGTCTTTCGAATTCCCGCTAGAAATGGCAATCCCAAGTTCCTGAAGCGCAGTTTAGAAACAGAACAGCCCAGGTGGGCTGCTGGCACTGTAATCATCTTCGATTCTGGATGATAGTGCCAGTTCCCCCTGGGCCGATATGCATTACTGAAGTGTACCCGCGTCGAAGATGGTGCCGTCTTGCTTGCTCGAGCCGCGCGGACGAACCAGGAAAACTACGTCCTGTCCGCTCTTCATGCTCGA
>Ga0070735_10002755_pt1 | contig 15698 bp, 14 predicted proteins | sample Coa_R1_FD_66443 | JGI IMG/M metagenome (GOLD analysis project Ga0070735, IMG submission 66443) | Surface soil microbial communities from Centralia Pennsylvania, which are recovering from an underground coalmine fire - Coalmine... | ecosystem: Environmental > Terrestrial > Soil > Unclassified ... | reverse complement strand
TGTCTTCGCCGAAAGCTTCGCGACGAATCTCAGAGTAGAGATCCGATTCGAAGTTCCCGTAGTTCGCGTCGTAATGCCCGGCGCTTACCTTCGATTTTATGGCTTCACTCACGGCGACTCCGATTCTATGTCGCGGTATTGCGTCCGTCACTTGCCAGCATTTCCCGGCCCGCCCACGGGATAGATTCTCGGAATTCTCTGCTCTAAACTCGGCAGCGCGGGAAACGTCGCGTGAGGCTCGGTCTGATACCAATACGCGACAGAGAAATAATTGTCCGAGCGATGATTCGCGTGACCATGCTCAATCGTTGCCCGCAGCGATTTCGTAAACGGGATCGGAGAATCGAGATGAAAGCGGTACACCGACGAGCGTCCGCCGGCGAGTTCCGATCCTACGACTGGCGCGCCATAGAGCTGGTATGAAAACGGATGTCCGCCGAAATCCCACGCGCCCAGAAAATAATCTTCGGTTCCGGTACCGTTGATCGAGGGCAGTTTCTCGCCGTCGACGAAGAACATGTCATCGCCCTCGCCGAACCATTTGTCCTGATTCTGCAAGACCGACATCGTCACGCCGACAAAGTGGCCGCGCCCGGTGGCTTCCATCCAAACGTAATTTCCCTCACCGTTCAGATTCTTCTTGCTGTCCATCTCGCCGTTCGACTTCCACTGATTCGTCGTTCCCTGCGCCGGAGCAGCCTGGCGATACTGCGCATGAAAGTAAAGCTGATCGGCGGGCAGCGCCTTGCTGTAAATGCGATAGTCGACGTTGAAATAGAAAGCGTCCGTCTTGATTGCGCCTTCGTTCGTCACCGTGATGCGCGCATGCTTCTGAAATGGCATGGGGAAGAAACAATTCAAAGCCTTATCGGACCCGACCTGCAGCGGCGCCGATTGATACAGGTGATATTCGCCGAGTCCGAGCCCGAAAAAATCTCCAATCGGAGCCTCGACGCTGGGTGTCGCCTCGCCGTCCCAATACATGCGCAGAACCAACGCCTTCAGATGATCGGGATCATCCGTCGCAATCGTCACCCACACATGCGAAACGATCCCCGGCCCAGCGTCATCAAGCAGCGTAAGCGTCTCGCCAGGCGCAATCGTGCGAGCGTCGGCATTCCCACCGCTGCGGTCGTAGCTGGAAGAACGGTGCTGAACATAATCTTTGGCCTCAGGCAGGGAACCAAGCCAGGTCGAGGAACTCTGGGGAAAAAGGGGGACCGTCAGGACGGAGAAAGCCAGAAGGACAGCCAGTCTTTTCATCGATAGCCTCTTTCTTGCCAGCTATGCTGTGAGTCGTACGAGTGGGTACGAAAAAGCGCGAAGTGAATTCCGAATGTTCTCTGCGTACGCGAAGCGGCTTGCCGGTTCCGGAATCGGCGCTAAGACGCGCACCGGGTACTCGTCATATGTTCGACCATCGAGCAACCTGCCGTGCTTTTTCTTCCTAACGCCACCCCATTGCTTAAAAAAGAAAGGCACCCGTGAAGCGGAGCACAGGTCTCGAATGGAGATTACCCATTCTTCACGCATTGGGCGGGCTCCTGGACCACTTTCGCCTCCAACAATGGCCCAGCTAATGCCGGAGAGTCCGAACCGGCCCAGATTCTCAAGCAGAGGTTCAATTGATAGAAACCGGACGCGCGCCGGTGCCGCTTGCAGATCGGCAATTCTGGGCAGTCCGTGCTTCTTGTTTTCGACGCTCACGCCCCACCAGATATGTTCTTGTTCTGCTGCGAAACGTAGCCTGCCGCTCAGCAGATTTCGCAGCCGTGCTGAGCGTTTGGTTAGCACTTGGAACGTGTGCCATTTCGCCGTCGTCATTACGCGGCAGACCATCTCGATGTATTCATCGGGAACGCCCTCGTGAAAGAGATCGCTCATCGAGTTCACAAAGACGAGTTTCGGTGATCGCCAGAGCAGAGGCTCCGTCAGTTTTTCGAGGACGAGTCGAAGATCGAAGCCCTGCTCGTACGGGTGTCCCTTAACGGCACGGAAGCGCTCTGCGAACGTCTCGGCATAGCAATGCTTGCAGCCCGGACTGATCTTCGTGCAGCCTCGAACAGGGTTCCACGTGGCGTCGGTCCATTCGATGTGAGAGTTAAGGCTCATTTGGTTCCTTTAGGCACCGTTGCCTGGGCAAAGGTCACGAATACATGATCCGCAAATGTCCCTGCACGTCGCTTTCTGGGTTCGCACTGAATCAAGCCCTTCTCCTCCATCTTGAGCAAAACTGTTTTGTAGTTTCTCATCGTGTAGGGACGACCCACATTGTGGATGTCATAAATCTGCTGAGTGGTGAGTGTTCTTCCCGTAAAATCGCTCCGAAGCATGTCCTCGAGATCATCCAGCGGTCGGTTAAGTTCGAACAATCTCGGGTGAATTGTAGAAGCTGGACAATATCCAAAGGAGGCAACCCCCTGATGCTCCTCCGAGCTGTATTTCGCCATGATGTCTTTCATGATTCCGTAGCCTAAGGGGTGCTTGGTTGCGAAGACGAGATGATGACTCGTTCGAGCGCCTCGGTCGTCCTTAAAACAAAATGGCAGCACATATTTAGCGCCGAGCCCGTTCAGTGCCTCACACAGCGCTTCGATGATCGCCGGCTCCCGTTCGTATGATGGCAAATTTGCGATTGATTCCCTTAACTGCTCGGCGCGATCAATTCCAAACAAGCTGTCCATGTGCTGTTTCACTGCCTCATTACTCAGCCCGGGATTGATGCGGTTGTAGTTGAAGAAGAATACGCAATCGCAACCCCAATCTTTCAGGAAGGATCCTATAAGAGAGAGTGATAGGCCCTTATAGCCCCAGGGGTCAGCGAAGAGGAGCGTCGGAACTAGGCTGATCTTCCGAAACGCTCGGGCTGTCTCGTCTCCCACCTCACCAGCATCAATGTTGGGCCGATGCTTGAGCTTCCCGATTCCGGGCAGCTCTGCGATTGCGGCCTCCAACGAACGAACATTGTTGGGGTTCGCGTCATTGAGAATAGTGACGAGCCGTTCTCGCATATGGGCATCAGCAATGGCTTTCTCCAGTACAAGCAGCGGTGTCGATTTCGTTCCGTCCTTGTAGAGTCCAGGGCCAGCGAACAGATCGATGTATGCGATTGGGCCTCGCTGCTTCGCGAGTACAATTTTCGCCCATGCCCAAAAATAATCTCGGACGATCGCGGCCTTGATGCGCGACTGCTCTGTCGACTCCTCGAAGAAGTTGTCGGTATAGAAAAATGTTTTGTTGGGCGAATAAAAAGCGAATCTGCCCATCTACAGTTTATCCAAGGAGGCGGCCCCGTTTCAATAGTTTCCTTGGCGCCCCAAGCCGGAATTGGTGTCTATGGTCTCTCTACAGCGGTATATTCCCATGCTTCTTCGGCGGATTCTTGTCCCGCTTCGTCTCCAGCATGGCCAGCGCCTGGATCAGCTTTTTGCGCGTATCGCGCGGCTGGATGACCGCATCGACAAATCCGCGATCGGCAACAACATAAGGATTGGCGAAACGGTCGCGAAACTCTTCGATCTTTTCGCGCCGCACCTGCTCGCGATTCGCTCCAGCCACGTCGAGTTCGCGCTTGTACACAATGTCGACCGCGCCCTCCGGTCCCATGACAGCGATCTCAGCCGTCGGCCATGCGTAGTTCACATCCGTGCGGATGTGCTTCGACGCCATGACGCAATACGCCCCGCCGTACGCTTTGCGCGTGATGACCGTAACCTTCGGCACCGTCGCCTCGGCAAACGCGAACAGCAGCTTGGCGCCGTGCTTGATGATTCCTCCATATTCCTGCGCCGTCCCCGGCAGAAATCCCGGAACATCTTCAAACGTCACCAGAGGAATGTTGAAGCAGTCGCAGAAGCGCACAAAGCGTGCGCCCTTTACCGACGCGTTGATGTCCAAAGTACCCGCCAGCATCGCGGGCTGGTTCGCGACAATGCCCACGGAACGCCCGTCGAGCCGCGCGAATCCGACGACGATGTTCTTCGCATAATGCTCTTGCACTTCGAAGAAGTAGCCATCATCCACAACCGAATGAATCACGTCTTTGATGTCATAAGGCTGATTGGATTGCGGCGGCACGATCTTATCGAGCGCCGCGTCGGCACGATCTGCCGGATCGGTGCAGACCTTCCGTGGAGGATCCTCCAGATTGTTTGACGGCACAAAACTCAGCAGCTCGCGCACCATTGAAAGGCATTCCGCGTCATCGTGTGCGAGAAAGTGCGCCACCCCGGAGGTCTCGTTGTGAGTCATCGCGCCGCCGAGTTGCTCTTTGCTGACTTCTTCATGCGTGACGGTCTTGATCACGTCAGGCCCGGTGATAAACATGTACGACGTCTTGTCCACCATCATCACGAAGTCGGTAATCGCGGGCGAATACACAGCTCCTCCCGCGCACGGGCCCATGATGGCGGAAATCTGCGGCACAACACCGCTGTACAACGTGTTGCGCAGAAAAATGTCGGCGTACCCGGCCAGCGACATCACGCCTTCCTGAATTCGCGCCCCGCCAGAGTCGTTGAGGCCGATTACAGGCGCTCCCATCTTCGCCGCCAGGTCCATGATCTTGACGATCTTTGCTGCATTGGTTTCTGAGAGCGATCCGCCAAACACGGTGAAGTCCTGCGCAAATACGTAAACCAGCCGCCCTTCGACGCGCCCATAGCCGGTAACGAATCCGTCCCCATAAACTTTCTGCTCGGCCATGCCGAAGTCGTTGCAGCGATGCGTGACCAGCTTGTCGGTCTCCTCGAACGTGCCCTCGTCGAGCAGAAATTCGATTCGCTCCCGGGCCGACATCTTGCCTTCTTTATGCTGACGCTCGCGGCGTTTCGCGCCGCCGCCGTCTTCGGCAAGCTGGTTCCGCTTCTTCAGTTCTTCCACTTTTTGTTCGAGATTCATGGGGAAGGATTATAGCTCTCAGGCCGAGCTCCCGCGCATGAGCGGCGTCGCCAGTGGCTTGGCGCAACTCCACTCGCAAGAGGTAGTTCGTAGCTTTCTATCCCCGCTTTTCCAAATGAGATACAGGCGGGGATGACCTCCCGTAATCTGTTGGACTTCTCGAGGCCGGCGTACCCTGAACCTTTCCGCCAACAGGAGGATCTACATGTCGTTGAAGCAATTATTGCGCGCTGGAGCGACCGCTCTTATCGCGCTGGGGCTGTCGACTACGATCGCATTCGCGCAAGATCACGACCATGACCGGCATGACCGTGACGACGATCGCTGGCATGATCGTGACGACCATGATCGGGACCATGATCACGGACGCGGCCATGATCACGAACATGGTCGCGGACATGAGCACTATGCCGATCATGATCGCGACATCCACGAGTGGTACCGCGCTCACTACAATCATCTGCCGCCGGGCTGGGCGAAGCACGATCGTCTCCCGCCTGAGATGGAGCGCCAGTTGGTCGTGAACGGAACGTTGCCTGTAGTTTTACAGCGCAGAATGCAGCCTTGTCCGTACGAGCTGGAAGTGATGCTGCCCCCTCCGCCTCCGAACTACGTCCACGTCGTGATCGGTGGCAACTTGGTGCTCTACAACCGGGCCAATTTCCAGGTAGCCGACGTCTTCCACGTCTCCATCAATTAGCCAAGAACTACAGGAACAATCGGGTGCCCATTTCTCGCGCATTTGGTGCGCGAGAAGTGGGGTTTTTGACTTTTAATTCTTCCATCCCAGGAAAAAACGAGTTCTGAAAAAGTTCCCCTGTGTTCCTCTGTGTCCACTGTGGTGAGTGGTTCTCTCTGCGTTACACTGCCCTAAGTGTCCTCGCTCTCAGACCAGCTTGGTTTTAACTTCCGCGCCCCGGACCGCCGCGTCTGGAAGGTACGCGACCTTGTCGCTGCCGTCCGCACGCATATCGAACGCGAGTATTCCGATGCCTGGGTCGAAGGAGAGATCTCGAACTTTCGCGCGCCCGAATCCGGACATCTCTACTTCATACTGAAAGACGGAAACGCCCAGATCAAAGTCGTGATGTTCCGCTCCGCGGCGCGCCTGCTGCGTTTTCGCCCGGCGGATGGCTTACAAGTAGTCGTTCGTGGACGCGTTACCGTCTACGAAGATCGCGGCGAGCTGCAGATATCTGCCGAATACATCGAGCCCAAAGGTGCAGGATCGCTCCAGCTCGCCTTTGAACAACTCAAGACCAAGCTCGAAGCCGAAGGCTTATTCGCGGACGAACGCAAGAAAGCTCTGCCATCGCTGCCGACGCGCATCGGCATTGTCACCTCTCCGCAAGCCGCAGCGCTCCGCGATATTCTCAACATCCTGCAACGGCGGCATCACTCGGCGAATGTGCTCATCTTTCCGGCTCAGGTGCAAGGAGACGCGGCGTCATTCGAAGTTGCAGCAGGAGTTCGCTTTTTCAACCAGGCCGACAACGTAGAGGTCATTATCATTGCTCGTGGTGGCGGATCCGCCGAAGACCTCGCGCCCTTCAACAATGAGGGTTTGGCGCGTGCCATCGCGGCCTCGGAGATTCCGGTGATCTCCGCCGTGGGTCACGAGACAGATTTCACGATCGCCGATTTCGTCGCCGACCTCCGTGCTCCGACGCCTTCCGCGGCCGCCGAGCTGGTCATACGCTCGCGTCAGGGCATCGAGGAACAGACTTCCGCGTTGCACGACCGCCTCAGCCGAGCTATGCGCTACCGCCTCTTGATGGGCCGCCAGGCTCTTACCGAACTGGCTCAGCACGGCGCCTTCGGCCGCATGATGGAGCTCATCCGCCAACGCCAGCAGAAGCTCGATGACCTGACACATCGCCTGGAACTCGCCGAGCGCGGCCTTCTTGAGCGGATGCGACGCCGCTGGGAGCTGATCTCGGCGGCTGTTCGCCATTACGATCTGCGACTTGTGCTCTCGGGGATGCGCAAGGAGCTCGAGAGCCGGACCACCGCCTTGGTGGCCGTGACCCGCAACGTGTTGCTCCAACACCGCGTGCGCAGCGAGCGTCTGCAAACGGCATTGGAGTCGCTGTCACCCCTTGCCATTCTCGATCGCGGATACGCGTTCGTCTTCGATTCGAACGGCAAGCTGCTGAAGGATCCCGCTGCCGTCAATCTCGGAGATGAAATCTCCGCCCGCCTGGCGGGTGGTGAAATCCACGCGTCAGTCACGAAAAAGCACCCAAAGGTTAGTCGTTGAATCTGCTGGTTGCGCGCAGGCACCCGCTCTGGGCCGAAGAGCCCTAGCGCCGCCTGCCTGATGCCTCTGCATTACAATGGAATTCCAGAATTGCAGTTGACGCAGGAGCTCAAATTCGCGTGTTCCCGGTTCTCACATCGTGGCAACAAGGCGCATGGATCGCGCTCGATATCCTGCTCGTCGCGGTTCTGATCTACCAGGTTCTGGTCATGATTCGCGGTACCCGGGCAGCTCCCATGCTGGTCGGGCTGATCGTCGTTTCAGTTATTTTTTATTTGGCTCGCATCGGAGAGTTGACTACCCTGAATTGGGTTGTCAGCCACGTTCTGCCCTACATCGTGTTCGCTCTGATCGTGGTTTTCCAGTCGGAGATTCGTCACGTCCTCGCCGATCTTGGTCGACGCCTTACGTTCCTGCGCACGTCCTCGTCCGAGAGCGATTCCTACGATGACATCGTGCTGGCGGCGAATCTTTTCTCCCAGCATCAGACCGGAGCCCTGATCGTCATTGAACGCGAGATCGGCCTGCGCACCCACATCGAAAGCGGCGTTCCGCTGGATGCTCGCCTTTCCTACGATCTGCTGGCGACGATCTTCCGTCCAAGCGCTCCTCTGCACGATGGCGCGGTCATCGTGCAGAAAGATCGCATTGCCGCCGCTGCCTGTTTTCTTCCCCTCTCGATGAACCCACTGCTCTCTACGCAACTCGGTACCCGCCATCGCGCCGGCATCGGCATCACCGAAGAAACGGATGCCATCGCCGTAATCTGCTCGGAAGAAACCGGAGCCATCAGCTTTGCCGTTGGCGGCAGAATCGAGCGTGACCTGACCGTCGAGCAGTTGCGGGAACGCCTGGGCAGCGAGCTTCGCCGCCATATGACGCCGGTTGCCTTACCCACTCCAATCGCCCAGCCCATTGACGAGGATGCAGATGCAAATCTGGATTCGCCTCTGATGGAATCGACGCCGCAGCGCAAGTCCGACGCGCCCTCAACCTCGGAGCCGCAGCCATGACCGACTTCTTTCAGCGGTACGTGCTCCATAACTTCGGGATTAAGGTCTTGTCGCTGTTGTTGGCGACGGGTATGTGGTTCATGATTTCGCGCGACGAACAGCCTGCCGAGATTGCGGTCCGCGCGCCGATCGTCTTTCAGCATGTCCCGACTCAGCTTGAGATCAGCACTGAATCCATTCCCGAAACGCAGATTCGTGTTCGCGGCCCCGAGAGAATCGTTCGTCAGCTGAAAGGAAATGAAGTGCAGGCTGAAATCGATTTGGCGGATGCCAAGGTGGGTGACCGTACTTACGATCTCACCTCTCAACTGGTCCGTCATCCACGGGATGTCAGCATCGGCGAGATCGTGCCCAGCCAGCTGCACCTTTCTTTCGACACCCGCATGACTCGCCAGGTGGAAGTGCATCCGCGGGTCACCGGAGTCTTCGCCACCGGAGAGCAGATCGTACAGGTGGAAGCCGACCCGGCGCGAATCACCATCAGCGGCCCCCGTCATCACGTCGAAACCATCGACGCCGCCACGACGGACCCAATTGACGCTACCGGTACACTGGGCAGCGCCGTATTCACTACGAATGTGTTTGTTACTGATCCCCTGGTTCAGGTGGAGCAAGCCACCTCGATCCGCGTGACGGTTGTGGTACAGAAAATAGGAGCCGCGTCCACTCACTGAGGAACAGCAACTGGTTTCGTATATCATCTCTCTTCGCTCCCTTGATGCATTCATCCAGACTTTTTCTATGACCCAGCAACGGCAATTATTCGGAACAGACGGCATCCGCGGGGTGGCCGGAGAATTTCCTCTTACGAAGGAGTCGACCTATCTCATTGGTCGGGCGTTGGGCCACGATCTCATGCGCGCCACCCCCAAGGCGCAGGCGGTCATCGGTCAGGACACGCGCGAGTCCAGCCGCTGGATCGCGGACCGCGTCTCCGAAGGCCTCGCGGCCGTCGGAGTCGATGTCCACAGCGCGGGGGTTATCACCACACCAGGGATCGCCTATCTGGCGCGCTCGCGCAAGATGGCCGCGGGCATCGTGATCTCTGCCTCGCACAATCCCTGGACCGACAATGGCATCAAGGTCTTCTCGGGCGACGGTTTCAAGCTGCCTGACTCGCACGAACTTTCGATCGAGAAAGAGATTTTTGCGCTGCTCGAGAATCCCGCGGCAGGTGACGATACTGCGCTCAAAATCCCGCGTCCATCGTTGCCCGGAGAATCGGAACTCCGTCACGAGTACGTCAAATCGCTGGCGGCGAGTGTGTCTTCGGATCTGAGCAAAATGCGCGTGCTCGTGGATTGCGCGAATGGAGCTGCTGCCGCCGAGGCGCCCGAACTCTTTCGCGTGCTCCGAATTCAGGCGACATTTATTCATATCTCGCCGGACGGCAAGAACATCAATGAGAAATGCGGAGCGCTCCACCCAGACACATTAGGAAAAGCGGTCGCCGACTCAAAAGGGAAGTTTGATCTCGGTGTGACTTTCGACGGCGATGCCGACCGCGCCCTATTTTGCGATGCCGATGGCCGCGTCGTGAACGGCGATGGAGTGTTGCTCGCCGCTGCCCGCGATATGCGGGCGCAGGACAAGCTGAAGAATGACACGGTTGTTTCGACCACCATGTCGAATATGGGTCTGGAGATCGCGCTGAAGAACTCCGGCATTCGGATGCTGCGCGCCAATGTTGGCGACAAGTATGTTCTCGAAGAGATGCTCAAGACCGGTGCCACGCTTGGCGGAGAGCAATCCGGCCACATTATCTTCCGCGATGGAGATGCCACTACCGGCGACGGGCTTCTAACCGCGCTGCGTCTCATGGACATCATCGTTCGCTCGGGTAGGCCGCTCAGCGACCTGATCGGCGATCTAAAGGTGTTTCCCCAGAAAATTCAGAACATCCGCGTGCGCGAGAAGGTCCCCTTTGCGCAGGTGCCCCCGATCCAAGCCGCCATCACAGTTGCTGAGAAAGAGTTGGATGGCAACGGCAGGGTCGTCGTTCGATATTCAGGAACAGAGGCGCTGGCAAGAGTCATGGTCGAAGCCGACTCGGAAGCAAAGATGCAGACACTGACGGCCGCAATCGCTGCGGAAATTCAAAAAGCCCTGGGAGTCTAGCTCCGGCGCAGCCATTCACATCCCCCGTAGAGACGTAGCTTCCTACGTCTCCCTGACCATAAGCAATGGCCTTGACTCCGCTCTTCGTTGACTAGGACGGCCGCACTGGCAAGCTCCGTGGAAGAGCGGCGCTTCAGCGCCGCGTTAGGCGTCCAGAAATATGGGGCTTTAGCCCCGGCCTGTCCCTCACAGCGCAAAATATGTTTTCTTGTGCATCCAGCTATTCTCATCGCCAATGACCAGATGATCCGGCCATGCCGGGATCGTGTTCAACAGCAGCCGCAATCCTGCGGCATCTTTCGGAACGCGAAACTCCAGCTTCGTTGTGTACGACTCTGCAGGACGCAGCGGGGTCATCAGCGATGTTCCCGAACTCGACACCAGAGCATATTGCCGGCCGGTGTTATCGATGAGGCTTACTTCCCGCGGCGACGGCGTCAATGAGGCGTCTCTCGGGCGGCTCGGCGAAATCGTTGTTTCGTCAAAGCGTGTGCGCAAAGTGACCAGATAGGCATTTGAATCACCCGCAGTCTGCGTATTCACGTCGACAATGGAATAAGCCAGATGGCAGTCGATCTCACAAAAGTATTTCTCCTGCCCGCGAGACAAAACGCTGGTTCGGCTGCCCAGCGAGAATCCAATCAGCAGTACAAAATAAGTGAACAGGCTGGCTCCGATCACCACAGCCGCATAACGGACGAACTTGCGTTTGTGCGCCAGCCAGAAAATTACCAGCGCGGCGATGGCGAGCAGCAATCCGCCGCAGGCTCCCAGAAATCCCAAAACTGCCAGAGGTGCCGGAAAATTCATGTTGCTTGCCATCGTCACGCTACCTGTCATGCCTTTCACTCCCACGATTGCGGCAGTGTTTTGATTCACATCGGGATAAATCTCATCCGCGATCCAATAATTCGCCAGCAGGATCGCAAACAGCATTCCGCCCGCCCAGACCGCCCAACGGAGCTTTCGCCATTGCGCTCGCGATGCGAGAGGCTGAATGAAGCCTTCCAACGCGTAGCCTGCGCAATAACAGAGATTCGCCAGCAGCGCGAGAACCGTCATTTTTCCCAGAGCAATTAGGTTCATTGCCGGACGGAAGTGTGGCCATGTCAGCACTACCCACAACACAACGATCAGAAGCAGCACGCCGTTATACCAGAGGCGCTGCCGCTCCCAGAATCGCGCCGCATCCTTCAGGTCTACACGCGGTTTGTTACCAGTTGGACTCACTTCGGTCATTGCTCACCTTCCACAATGTACTTTGTATAACAAAGCCAACAAAAACAAAAAAAGAAAACCCTACGACTCCCGTGTCACCCGAATCCACTCCTCCATCTGATCGAGATATTCCGCCAGCGCCGCGCGTCCCTTGACCGTAAGCCGGTATTCCGTGCGCGGCATGCGGCCTTCGAAAAACTTTACGCACGAAATGTAATCCGCCTCTTCCAGTTTGCGCGCATGCACGCTAAGGTTTCCGTCGGTTGTCTTGAGCACGCGCTTCAGGTCGTTGAAGCTGAGCGAATCGTTGGTTGCTAGCGCGCTCACAATCCCCAGCCGGATGCGCTCGTGAATCAGACGATCCAGCTCCGGCAGTTCCGGAGTGTGCGTCGAAGCTGCGCGCTCCCGGACGTGTTCCCGCCCCCGAGCTTCGGGCTTGGGGTGTTTGCCATGCGCTGGAAGTGCCCTAGCCACCGTGCCTCCTTGCGATCAGAAATCCGAATACGATATGCAGGCCGCCAAACCCGGCGCCCAGAAACAAGTTCCCCCATGCTGCCGGACCGAGCACCGAAAGTCCTCCAAGCAGCATGAAACAGAGCCCCATCACCGGGACGATCGGCACTGAGAACGCGCCTCCAGTCATGATGCCTGCCCCATAAAGCAGCAGCCACGCCGCAGGCAACGCCGATTCCATTCCCGAGCGAAACAGCAAGAAGGTGAGAAAAGCTCCTGCGACGAGAGGAGGTGCGAGTCCCAGGGCGACTTTGCGCGCCGGGCCCGAGAACAGTGGCAAGCCGCGCTGGTTCGCCTTCCAGGTGCAGGCAAGCAGCCCGATCGCAGCCGCCAGCAGACCTTCCGCGAGCCACACCCTCAGCCAGGCGTATGGCGAAACCTGCTGCGCAGCCAGCCACGCCGCCGCCATTGCGGTAGCACCCAGCAATACCTGTCCCCAGCCGGAAACCGCGGTGAACGCCGCCGAGCGCTCCATCGTGTCGCGGATAAAGCGCAGATCCTCCGCAACATTCGGCGTTAGTCCAGCCTCACTGGACGGCCGTGACGAGCGGTGAAATCGCCGGACACGATGCTGTTGGGGATCGAGCATGCCAAAGCTTAACTGCGGCTTTCGACAGATGTCAAGTACTTTTCGTCGCAAAGTAACAGATAGCTTCTATCGAAAAAACACTGTCCTTCGTCCCCCACTTTCCAGCGAAAAAAGTCGAAGGGTTCCCAGTTGAAACATTGTTTTTCGTAAACTCGCGGTCTCACGGTATCCGCTTCTTATCGGGTTCCGAGTGAACGGCTGCCGTCTGCCGGCTTGCCCGAAAGCAAGCCAAAGACTCCGACCCCGTTTTGCGTTCCTATGTACACTTTTCCGTGAGTGATCATCGGTGTAATGAACTTGTTGCCATTACCGAAATGATCGCGCCCATTGGATGCTTGGTTCGAGTCGTAGAGCATCTGCAGCGTGCGGGCACTAAACGCGAAGAGTACAGCTGGATTGGTATTTGCCGTCGCCCATAAGATCGCATTTTGTCCGGCATTCGTTGTGATGCTGGGAGTCGCACCGGGGTAAGGAAATAGCTGCGTAGTCTGAGCGACTGGAGAGCTCAGCAGCTTCGCGTCCTTGAATCGGAATTCGAGAATCGAATGATTCACCGGACCGTAATAGACATTTCCATTCCATGCGGCCGGCATGGACCAGATGCCACCCGGCAACACACCGTCCAGTTCCTGATACAGGTTGTTGCTGTTCGAATTGAACTTCCCCATGTTGGTTCGGTCGACCACATAGAGATTCGAGTCCTTGCCCGCGCCCACACCCAGCTGCCAGAGCTTACCGTTGGAATCATAAAGATTCACCAGCACAGCGCCACCCGACCCCAGATCGGTGTCGGTAGCATTTTCCTGAGACTCGTTGTCCATCTCGAAATAGTCCGCGACGGCAAGCCCGCCACTGGTCGTGAGTCGCAGGAAGGCGTTGCCGTAATCTCCTTCGGACGGGAAGCCCTGCAAATTCAGCGTAGAATCGAACACTCCGTTGGCATCGAGCAAGAAGATGTTGCCAGCTGTGTCCGCGGTCATGCCCGCGCCCGATCCCCAGACCGCCCCTTCGTTGCCGTTCGGAGTCACATTAAGCACCGTCGTCTGCGCCAGCGTCTTTGCGCTGTAGCCCATGATCCACCCGGTGTACGGCCGGTAATCGCAGTGGGACGCCCACGCCAGATAAACCGTTCCACCGGTCAGCAGAAGTCCGGCGCGCTCCTTGTATTGCGCCGGATCAAAGAAAACGTAACCGTTCCGGCTGTCGTCGCCCGTCCCTGGATATTTGGCTGTAATATCGACCGGACCGCCCAGCACTTCCGCACCGCTTACCGCGTTTAGCGCATGCAGCCGCTGGTGATAGTTGCCAGAATTGTCTTTCGACATGGCCACAAGGTAGATGACGGGAACTCCCGTTTTGGGGCGATAGATCACGGGAGTCGAGGTGATCCCGATTTCCGGAGTTACTTGCGAGCATCCGCGATCATCCGAGGGAGTCTCACCGGGCTCGAGTGTGGTGACGTGCCACAGCGTCGCTCCATTATCGGCATCGAAGGCATACACGCTGTCGTGCTCGGTCGCCACGATGAGCGCGTTGTGCGTGACTCCGCCGATCTTGAGCGATGAAATATAGAGAGGCTCGGCATCCACCAGCCCATCGGCCCGCAATACAAAAAGTAGGCCGAAGCTGTGGTAGTTCACGTTCCCCAGCGTGAGCTGCGTCTCCAGGTTATTCAGCCCATTGCGGAAATTATTGTTGTGGTAGGTCAGGACGTCTTGACCAACGGCGGGCCCCGGCAGTGCGATCATGAATGTGAATAGAAAATGAAGTGGCAACACAGAGAAAAAGTAAGACGCGATACTTGGCCTGCGGGACATAGAACGGCACCCCTCCGGTTTCTCGTGCGACGGTGTTTACAATGTTAGGGGGGATTACAGCCGTGACTTTCTACCCCCATTCTCCCATACTTTGCCCTACTATCAAACTCGAAACAGCATAAACGTGGCCTAGAACCTGTGTCAGAATTCGGCAAGCTCCTCATCGTTCTTGGTATTGCGTTGGTCGTTGTCGGCCTCGCGCTTACCCTTCTCGGCCGTACCCATTTACCCTTTGGCCGACTCCCCGGCGACATCATTTACCGCGGGAAGAACACGACTTTTTACTTTCCGCTGGCCACTTCCATCCTGCTGAGCGTCGTGCTGTCGCTCGTCCTCTATCTGATCGGAAAATTCCGCCGATAGGTTGCAATGATTTGCAACCTCCTCTCACCAGGCCCGCCTTCGCGTGGAAGAACGGTTCTTCTGCGCAGCGTCAGCTCATGAAAAGCGGGAGTTTTCGGCCTCATGAATCCTCACAATTGACATCCCCCTCTTCCGGCTTTACTCTCGTTCAAGTTCTTTTCGCTCTTTGCAATTTCTGCGGAACGCGCGTCTTCGCCGCTCGGCGAAGACAGGGAAGCGGGTGCAAATCCCGCGCTGCCGCGCAACTGTAAGCGAGGACATTGCCCATGGCCACTGGGACAACCGGGAAGGCCATGGGCGGTTTCGGATGCGAACCATCCTTACTCGCGAAGCCAGGAGACCGGCGCGATCCGTCGACTTCAACCCCTTTCGCGTGAAAAGGAGGATGGAATGCGCGTTTCCGCCGTCGTGCTACTTGGTTTCCTTTCGTTACCGGCGCTCGCCGCCGATCTCGCCGTTAAAGTTCTTGACCCACAATCCGCTGCCGTTTCCGGCGCACAGGTGCAACTTCTCGCCGAACACGGCAGGATTATCGCGACAAAGATCACTTCTGCCGAAGGCATCGCGACCTTTCCAAACGCAACGGCCGGACCCTATCAGGTCAAAGTTCTCGCGCCCGGATTCGCCATTGAAACCGCTGCTGTCTCCGAAAAAGGGCTAACGGTCAAACTGCATCTGGCGACAGCCGCCGAAACCGTTGTCGTTAGCGGAACGCGTACTCCAGTTCCAGGCGAAGCGGCCGGTGCTGACATCGACACGCTGAGCGGATCGCAACTCACGACTATGCAGCCCGTCGCTGCCGCCGATGCCCTTCGCTTTCTGCCCGGTGCCATCGTCAATGATGCCGGAGAGCGCGGTGGACTCACTTCGCTCTTCGTCCGCGGCGGTGAATCGCGCTACAACAAAGT
>Ga0070735_10002754_pt1 | contig 15701 bp, 18 predicted proteins | sample Coa_R1_FD_66443 | JGI IMG/M metagenome (GOLD analysis project Ga0070735, IMG submission 66443) | Surface soil microbial communities from Centralia Pennsylvania, which are recovering from an underground coalmine fire - Coalmine... | ecosystem: Environmental > Terrestrial > Soil > Unclassified ... | reverse complement strand
AGCCCCCGCGGGTCATAGGTGATCACGGTGCGGTCGGGGAAGTACGACGCCAGCGTGCGGAAGCCGCCGGCATCCATCGGCTGGCCGATCATGAAGAGCGGTGGACGTCCGTCGGCGGAGGGCAGCGGACCCTGGACGTCGTAGACGATGTTGGCCCCGTTAGTCTCAAGCGTGTGGGTCTTCAATCCAGTCTCCATTGGGTTCGTCATGCGGCGGTGCGCCTCCCTCTATTCAGACTGCCGAGCGGGGCATGATCACGGACCATGCCCTCCCGATCGTGGTACAGACTATCGCGCGGAGCGCGAGGTAGGCGAGGTTCGATGGGGAAGCTGGCCACCTTCGCCGTGCCCAGCACAGCGCTGTAGCGACGGCTCATGACCGGAGCCTCGGGCCAACGATCAGGTGGGCCATGAAAGAGAATGCCCCCCGTGCCGTGTCGACCGAGTGAGCCGTGCGTCGTGCTACCCTGCGTACATCGGAATCGCTTCAGGAGCCAATGATGACGGACACCACCTGCCACATGTCGATTTCGCTGGATGGCTTTGTCGCCGGCGCCGATCAGAGCCGCGAAAATCCACTCGGGAAGCGTGGATTCGAATTGCACCGCTGGCACCTCGGCGACGAGCGCGCCAACGATGCCGACGAGACGGCAACCCGCTGGCTCATGCGCCCCCGCGGCGCGTACGTCATGGGTCGCAACATGTTTGGTCCGATCCGCGGCGCGTGGGACGAGGACTGGCGCGGCTGGTGGGGACCGGAGCCGCCGTACCACGCTCCGGTGTTCGTGCTCACCCACCACGCCCGTGACCCAATCAGGATGGAAGGCGGGACGACCTTCCACTTTGTCACCGGGGGCTTCGAGGCCGCCTACGCGCAGGCGCGGGAGACCGCGGGTGACGACGGCGTCGACATCGCGGGCGGCGCGTGGACGGTCCGGCAGGCACTCGCCGCCGGTGTGATCGACGAACTGACGATCGATCTCGTGCCGGTCCTGCTCGGCGCCGGCGAGCGGATCTTTGAGGGCGAGGCGGACCTCGGGCTTGAGCCCGTTGAAGTGCTCCACTCGCCGCTCGCCACGCACATCCGCTACCGCCGGGTGAGGTGAGCCCATGTACCGATCAAAGGGCGAGCGCGCCGGGACTCCGTAGACTGGGCAGGAGAAGGTCAGCGCCTCGGCATGCGTCTCCATGATCTCATCGGCGAGCGCGTCAATGCGCGCAGCCATGTCGCCGGCCCGGAGCATGCGAATCTCCCCGGCCCCGTCGCGCTCGACGAGGACGTACGCGCCGGGAGCAAAGCCATCAGCCTCCCAGTCTTTGGGAAGGACGACCATATTGCACCTCCCACGTCGTCTGAGACATGCTGTCCCGACGGGGAAAGTGGCGGTGAGCCGTGCGTATCCGCTCTCCTTGGGCGACCTTCCCCGTCGCCCAAGGCACAATCAGGCACGCCGTATAGTGTTCATCCGGAGTTACCCGTGCCGGGCCACTCACATCGGTACATCGACACCGACACCCTCTGCTGCGAGCGGTAGGTGCACCGTCACGCGGAGCCCACCGGCTGCCCGAGGGGTGAGGGTAAGGGTTCCGTCGTGTGCTTGGGTGATGCTTTTAACGATTGCCAGGCCGAGGCCGACGCCTGCATGGTCCGTGCGTATGCGGTCGGTGCCGCGACGAAAAGGCTCGACAAGCGTGGACGCGAGCTGCGCGGTGAGCGTCTCACCGGTATTCTCGACGGTGAGCACCGCGGTCTTGGCGTGAACGCTGGTCGTGACCCATACGTCGCCCTGTTCAGGCAGATTATGGACGATCGCGTTGTGCACGAGGTTCGTGGTCAACTGCAGCAGGAGCGCGTGTGAGCCGATGGCAGGTACCATGTCGCCGGAGGTCTCGACGGTGACGCCGTGCCTTTCCGCGAGGGGTAGGAGCGTTTCCGTGGCCCCTTCCGCGATGAGGGACAGGTCAACGTGCTCTCGAGTGAAGGACCGTTGGTCGGCGCGGCTGAGCAGGAGCAATGCTTCGGTGAGGTTGATCGCGCGAGTGTTGACGGCGTGGAGCCGGTCGACGAGCTCGCCGGTGTCGCCGGTCGGATCCTTGCGGGCCACCTCGAGAAGAGACTGCGTGATCGCCAGCGGGGTGCGCAGTTCGTGGGAGGCATTGGCTGCGAATCTCTGCTGTTCGGCGACGTGTGCTTCGAGCCGCGCGAGCATGGTGTCGAAGGCGTCGGCGAGCTCGCGGAACTCATCTCGAGGGCCCGATAGCCGGATTCGGTGGGAGAGCGACCCGGTCGCGGCCATGCGTGTGGCATCGGTGATGCGGGTCAGAGGGGCAAGCATGCGGCCGGCGAGAATCCACCCGCCCAGAAGTCCGAACACCAGCAGGAACGCCAATACACCGGCTGCTGTCCGAGCGAAGGAATGCAAGAGGACGGAGCGGCTCAGCACCCCCGCGGGGCTCACTCCCATATCGGGCATGAATTGCAGGACGACCACCCACACGACGGCGAACAGCAAAACGCCTGCGACCATGAGGAAGCCGGCGTAGCTGAGCGTGAGCTTGAGGCGCACGCTCAGACCAGGGACCCTATCCACGGTCTCCTCCCTCGCGTCCGGTGTCTGGTTGGGTGTCGATGCGATAGCCAGCGCCGGGTACGGTCGCGATGATCCAGGGCTCGCCGAGACGCTTACGTAGTCCCGAGACCGTGATGCGCACAGCGTTGGTGAACGGATCTGCGTTCTCATCCCACGCCCGTTCCAGGAGCCCTTCGGCGCTGACGACACCGCCTTCGGCAGCGACGAGGACTTCAAGCACGGCGAACTGCTTCCGCGTGAGCGCGACGTAGCGGCCGTTGCGGTAGACCTCGCGGCGGAACGGATCCAGACGCAGACCGGCGATTTCTCGCACAGGCGGCCTGGTGTGGGCGCGCCTGCGGTCGAGCGCTCTCAGACGGAGCACGAGCTCCTGGAGTGCGAACGGCTTCGTGAGGTAGTCATCGGCGCCGAGCTCGAACCCGGAGGCCTTGTCGTCGAGCCGGTCGGCAGCGGTGAGCATGAGGATCGGCATGCCGCCGCCGGAGGAGACGATCCGTTTGGCGACCTCGTCACCGGAAGGGCCGGGGATATCGCGGTCGAGGACGGCGATATCGTAGGCGTTGATGCTCAGCAGCTCGACGGCGGTGTCGCCGTCACCGGCGATATCCGCCGCGATCGCTTCCAGGCGGAGGCCGGCGCGGATGGCTTCTGCCATATAGGGCTCGTCCTCAACGATCAACACACGCATATTCTCTATGTTTCCAGCCGGAGCATATCGTGGGCATATCGAAAATCCCATACGTGCCGGCAACGCCACGCTGCCTAGGCTGGGGACATGACCTACCAGGATCCGGCACGAACCACAACCCGTCGTCCCACACGACCAACGACCTGTCGGATACAGATTCGCAGTACTCGTGTCCCCGGCCTCGTCGTAATCATCGCGATGATGGTCGCAGCACTCGGCTACCGAGCTTTGGCGGCCCTTTCCTCGACGGTCGCATTACCCATCGTCGTCCCTCGCGGTGAGCATCGTGGTGCGCGCGCCGGGGCGCTGCCCAGTGCGGTATCGCCGGCAGGTGGCGAGTCCGCCGTCCAGATAGGACACTCACAGATCCAGGCCGCCCCGAACCAGCACGCGGCTGCAATCGCCAGCGTTGCGAGGGTGATGACGGCCTACCTCGTGCTGGGTGCCCACCCGCTATACCGACCCGAGTGGCTACGACGATGCAACCGTGTCGACTGCCGCCGACCAGGTGCGGACCGTCGATCGGGCGATGCGCCTCCCCTTGTTCGCGAGCATCGTCACCACACCGAGCGCGACGGTGCCGTGGCCGGCACCGTGCATAACACCGACACGTTGCTCGGGCACAACCGGTTTGTCGGTGTCAAGACCGGCTCGGACAATGCGGCCGGCGGATGCTTCGTGTTCCGGGCCATCCGCCGGATCAATGGCAAGCGGACCACGATCACCGGGGTCGTGTTGGGCCAGCCCGGCAACGACCGGGTGGAGGCGGATCTCGCGGTCGGTGTCGCCATGGTCGACCGCATTGCCGGTAACCGGGCTACGCCAGATCGAGGACAGCGAACCCTGCCACCGCTGCCTGCGTTCGGAAGCCTGCCACCGCAGCCCGCACCTGGCAGCCGTCGATCACGGCTGCGTTTCCATGTGCGCCACTGTTAGACCGGTGCGGGAGTGCAGCAGTGACCAGCTTGATCGGTCATTGAGCCATTGCCAATCCAATCAGCACACGGGAGAGAAGCTATGCGTAGAACCCTCTGGCGTCTGGCCGCCCTTGCCATGGTTGCCGTCGTCGTCGCGGGCTGTGGGACCGGATCTGCCGGCACAGACAACCGCACCGCCGCAAGCGGGGGCAATGGCACCGCCTCCATTCACGAGCAGGCAGTGAAGTTCGCCGAATGCATGCGCACCTATGGCGTCAGCGGATTCCCCGACCCGGCCGCTTCGGGCTCGTTCACCATCGATCAGGCAGTCAACGGCTCGTCGCTGGACCCGAACAGCATGACGTTCAAGCAGGCCATCGGCGCGTGTAAAAGCCTGGAGCCGCCAGGGTTCACGGGCGCCAAGGTGACGCCCTCGCAGAGGATGGCACGCCTCAAGTTCGCCCAGTGCATCCGCGTCAACGGCGTGCCCGACTTCCCCGATCCTACTCCCGACGGGCCCCTCATCGACACGAATCGCATTCCATCCGCCGCAATGCCGGGTGGTATGAGCATTCTCCACGTCGCGATGCAGAAGTGCCGCGACTTCGCTGCGGCGGCAGGGGTCGCAGGGGGACACTGATGCAGAAGCGATGGGTGCTGGCCGTCGCGGCAGTCCTGGTTGTCGCGGCCACTACCGGCGGCGTGGCCGTGACGTCCAGTGCGAAGCAATCGACTGCGGCCACACAGGGGCAGCCAACAAACACCGCGAAGGTGGAAAAGGGGGAGGTCACGGCCATCGTCTTCCAGTCTGGGACCTTGACCTACCGCGCACGATCGGACGGCTCGCCGTACGACGTATTCAACCGCGCCCGTGGGACATACACCGAGCTGCCCGCCGAGGGCGACAGGATCGCCTGCGGCGACGTGTTGTATCGCGTGGACGACCATCCGGTTCTGCTTCTTTGCGGCTCGACGCCGGCGTACCGGTCGCTGTCGCAGGGTGACAGCGGACCCGATGTCGCCGAGCTCAATGCCAATCTGGTGCACCTCGGGTACGCGCGCCGAGCGCGGCTCGACGCGTCCTCTGACCGGTTCAGTGCCGCGACGGCGTCCGCGCTCGAGAAGCTGCAGTTCAGACGGGGCGAGCATCAGACCGGATCGCTGGCTCTCGGTCAGGCGGTGTTCCTTCCCCAGTCGGTACGAATTGCCACAGTGACCGGCGCGCTCGGTGGATCCGCCCAGCCTGATTCCAAGGTCCTGTCCGCCACATCTGACACGCTCGAGGTGCAGGTGGCCCTCGATCCGTCGCAGCAAGGTGAAGTGAAGAAGGGCGAGTCTGTGCAGATCACTCTTCCGGGCAATAGATCGGCGATGGGAAGGGTGGACCGGTTAGGAAGAGTCGCCCAACTCCCTGCCGGGCCGAACTCCAACGCCTGGGTTGCCACCATCCCGGCCTACATCACCCTCGACGATCCAGAACAGGCGCGCGGGCTCGACAGATCCCCGGTGCAGGTGCAGATTACCACCGCAGGCGTCAAGAATGCGCTGATCGTGCCGGTTACCGCGCTCGTCGGGAAGTCCGGCGGTGGGTTAGCGGTCGAGGTCGTTCGCGCGGGCGGACGACGCGAGCTAGTCGCCGTGCGGCCTGGTCTGTTCGACGATGCCACCGGGCTCGTTCAGGTCGAGGGCAGTCTGCGCGCAGGCGATCGAGTGGTGGTGGCGTCGTCATGAGTGGCGAATCGGTTCTGGAGCTGGAGGGGGTGACCAAGGTTTATGGTGAGGCACCGCCGGTGCCCGCCCTGCGGGGGGTGTCCTTTTCCGTCGGGCGGGGCGAGCTGGTGGCAATCGTCGGACCGTCCGGGTCGGGTAAGTCCACGCTCCTGCACGTCATTGGGACGCTCGAGCCTCCCAGTGGCGGCATCGTCCGGATCGGAGGTCTCGACACTGCGCGGTTGAGCGACCGTGAGCTATCGCGGCTGCGGGCCCGGCGGATCGGGTTCGTCTTCCAGCAGTTCTTCCTGGCCGAACACGCCACGGTGCGGGAGAACGTCGCTGACGGGTTGCTCTACGCCGGTGTCCCCGCCGCGGAGCGGTACCGGCGTGCTAATGAGGCGCTCGAACGAGTCGGCCTCACCGCACGCGCGACATTCAAGCCCACCAAGCTCTCCGGAGGAGAGCGGCAGAGGGTTGCAATCGCCCGGGCCCTCGTCGGGAGTCCGGCGATCGTGCTCGCCGACGAACCGACCGGAAACCTCGACAGCGCCGCCGGCGCGTCGATCATGGAGCTCATCCGCAACCTCAACGCCGCCGGCGCCACCATCATCATGATCACGCACGACGCCGACCTCGCCGATCAGCTGCGCCGCCAGATTCGCATGCTGGACGGTCGGATAGTCTCCGATACCGCGAACGGAGGTGCGCCGTGACTGACAACGCGCGACGACTGTCGCTGCAGGACGGGCTTCGGGTGGCAAGCGTTGGGCTGCGCGCCCGGCCGCTGCGCGCCGCCCTGTCCGCGCTCGGGGTCGCGATCGGAACGGCAGCGATCGTGGGCGTACTGGGATTGTCCTCCTCCTCACAGGCCGGGCTGATGTCCGAGATCAACCGGCTCGGCACGAACCTGCTGACCGTCGAGGCCGGCCAGAGCCTCACCGGGGGGCCGGCGCAGCTGCCCCGCGAAGCGCCCGCGCGGCTCACACTCCTTGACGATGTCCAACAGGTGGCACACACCGCCCTTATGGACAACGAAAAGATCTACCGGAGCTCGCTGATCCCGGTGGCCGAGACCGGCGGTCTCCAGGTACGGGCCACCAGCCTGAACCTGCTGTCCGTGCTTGGCACCGGCCTCGCACGCGGCGAATGGCTCAACGACGGCACTGCCCGCGAGCCGGTCGCGGTACTCGGCTCGGTCGCCGCGCAACAGCTGGGTATCGACCGGGTCTACCCCGATCAGCGGATCTGGCTGGGTGGCCAGTGGTTCAACGTCGTCGGCATCCTGGACCCCTCGCCGCTCGACTCCGAAGTTGACGATAGCGCCTTGATCGGCTATCCCGCCGCCCAGAAGTACCTCGGCTATGTCAGCATGGTCCGCGGCGCACAGCAAGCTGGGCCGCCCAGCACGATCTACGTGCGCACCGCCACCGGTCATGAGGCGGCGGTGCAGTCGCTGCTCGCCCAGACCGCCAACCCTGAGGCACCATATGAGGTGAACGTGAGCCAGCCGTCCGACGTGCTCGTCGCCCGGGCCGCTGCGGCGGGGACGTTCAACAGCCTCTTTCTCGGGCTCGGACTGGTGGCACTGATCGTGGGTGCCGTCGGTGTCGCCAACATCATGATCATCTCGGTTCTGGAACGCCACTCTGAGATCGGCCTCCGACGCGCCCTTGGTGCGACGAAGGGCCAGATCCGGATGCAGTTCCTCGCGGAGTCGATCCTGCTCGCTCTTGTCGGCGGCGTCGTGGGCGTACTGGTCGGGGCCGCGGCAACGGCCGTGTACGCCACCTCGAAGAGCTGGGCCATCGTGATCCCCATGGAGGCGTGGTTGGGCGGGATCGCCTCGGCCATCCTGATCGGCGCGTTCGCCGGCCTGATGCCAGCCGTCCGAGCGTCTCGGATGCCGCCCACCGAGGCACTGCGAACGGCATGAGCGAGAGGTTGATCTGTGGCAGGCACCCTCAGGCGTCGCGGTCTGTCGCACACGTAGAGCTCGTAATTGCATTGCGCCCATGACCGACGCTTACTTCATCTTCGGGCAACGATGATGGATTCATCCGGTCCTCCTGCGCCCTCGATGCGCCGAATGAATGTTGTGCCTGGAGCCCATGAGGAAAACTCATGCGCCTGGCAGCGCAGAGGCATAGGATGGTGAAGATACGTCACGTGCGTCGTCAGATCACCTTCTGACCGACGGTGGGAAGAGTACCGTCCTTTCGAAGGTGCTGTCCTGTGGCGGCGCCCCAAGAAGAACCGAAGCCAGGAGGCACGATGTGAAAACCGCTGATCTCAGCACGCTGGAGACGCTCGACGCCTGGTATGAGAATGACCGGACAATGCGTGTCGCTGTAAACTTTCCGTTTTACGCGGCCACAGGCACCCAGAGCTCCGCGGTCGTCTACTTCGAGATCGAGCCAGGGCACCACCTCGGCACCCACACCGATAGCGCAGAGGAGATCCTGCTGATTCTCTCGGGAACGGTTGAGGCGCGTCTGGGCGAGGAGACGGGACGGCTCTCCGCCGGCCAGACAGCGCTCATTCCGCAGATGGTACCCCACGGCGTCCGAAACATCGGCGAGGAAACCGCGCGCTGTGTGGGCTTCTTTGCCGCCGCAACGGTAGTCTCGACATTCGACCAGCCGATGATGCCCTTTGGACAGCAGGTGATCGGCACTCCGCCAGTGGAAGTGAGTGTCTAGGAAACGCGTCTGGGCAATGGGGACTGCGAGCCGCATGATCCTGACCTAGCTGTCAGCACGGTTACACGGCTAACGAGAGGGAATACAGCCCTCACTCCTCCCGCCGGCCGAATCCCTCCGGCGCATGCGTGCAGCATAGGCGAACGCGCGCTACGGCAGAACAAATGGTGAGGCAAGGAGAACCTGGATGCCGACATTGCGGATCGAACATCACGTAGCCAACTACGCGGGCTGGAAAAAGGCCTTCGACGATGACCCGATCGGGCGGGCACGATCCGGCGTGCTCCGCTACTCCATCCTGCGGGGAGCCGATAACCCCAACGACGTCATGATCGATTTGGACTTCGCCTCGAAGGAAGAGGCGGAAGGGCTTCTCGCCGCTATGAGACAGGTGTGGGGCCGTGTACAGGGCACCCTCATCTTCGAACCCCGCGCCCAGATTGTGGAGACCGTAGAAACGAAGGAGTACTGACGTGAGTTCCCAGGGCTGCAGGTTTTCATAGCGGGCTCGTACGCCGGGATGTCCGGGGGGAAGTCGAGAGCGGCAAGCTGCTGAAGTAGAGACGGTTGTGCCATCAGCTCGATGCAGTACTGCAGCTATGATCTTCCCGCGTTCTGCAATGCTACCGCAGTACGTTGTGCACGGCGACCGTCGGTCATGGTGGGCATGAAGGTCGCCGCGAACAAACCGTAGAACAGGAGCCGGGACGCAACAAGTAAGACCGAGCCTGCCACGAGTGCCGGAACCTCGGCTACACCATGTCCCGTAAGCACCTGATAGAGGATGATCGGGAGCACACCATTGATGACGAGGATCGGCACGAGGGAGCGGATCACGCTTCGCGCCGCCGGCTGCTCCAACTCTTGTGAATGGTCAGATTCGGGCACTTGCTGCCTCGGCAGGAACAACGGATGAACAGAGGGCTGTCGGCTCTCCAAAATCTGCGTAAACGGCTGAACGTGCATTTGAGTCTGGAGTCCGAGCTGAAAGAAGTGGAGATCCCGGCTGACTGGAACAAGCAGACTGAATTGCTCGAACGGCTTCTCGCTGACATCTGCGCCCAGTGGATGCCCCAGTGGACGCGCGCCGGTCGTCGCGCTTTCACGCATCCCGAGGTGGCCTAAGACTCGGCGTCCTGACGGGGAAAAAGTGGCGGCGGCGGGATTCGAACCTGCGACCAAGGGCTTATGAGTTCCGGGGACTGAGGTTCGCCGAGATACCCGAACGTTCGTATTTGGCGTGTTGAAGCCAAAGATCGAGGTGCCCGGCTACCGGCAACCGTCCCCGAATTTCGGCGAACGGAACGAAATGGGTGCACAAAAGGGTGCACGGTCGACGGAAGGAAGACTGGATCAGGGCTCCCATCTGGACAGATGACGCCGGTGCGCTGGCGCATATCGACTACTGGTAGATGCCCGTGCTGATCCATGCGTCGCTACGGCCGGACCCTCGACTCGTTGCGCCAACGTCATTACAATCAACCACATGTTCGAGGACTGGAATCTCGCGAGGTTTGGGTCAGATCGGTCTCGCTTTCCTCACCTAGCCCGAGTGGAGACCCTTGATGATTCAGGGCCCTGGCTATGAGCTCGCCCAGCGAGTCGATAGTGCGCAGCGCTCTTCGCGAGCGGGTATTAGTCGAGACTGACGGAGCGAAGAGGACCGTTGACGAGTTCTGGGTGCCTCGGTCTCATGAGCGTGCCGACCTGGCAGTGATCGGGATGCGATTGGAAGCGTTTGAGATAAAGACGGCCAGGGACACGCTTCGCCGCCTCCCTCGGCAGGCCTCGGCCTATGAACGACTCTTTGATCGATGCACAGTTGTGATCGCTGAAAACCACCGCGACAGCGTCATCGGCATGCTGCCGGAGTGGTGGGGGATAACAACAATCCACATGAACGGATCGGTCGACTTCACTCCCGTGCGCGAGACGAGCGCTAACTGCCGCGTTGATCCGGAAATCCTTGTGCGCCTCCTCTGGCGCGACGAGGCAATGGCGGCTCTGCACGATCTCGGCCTCGCGCCTGATAAAAAGGCATCTCGCGCCTACCTCTGGCGTGAGCTGCTCAATACAGCAACCCTCGCTCAACTGAAGACGATCGTCCGCCGGGCGATCGTGCAACGCGACCCGCGCCGGTAACGAATTGGAGCGCGACACTTCAGGGGTGACCTCCCCGCAGCTCCTGAAGCTGGTCGGTGACGACGCGAAGGTGATGCGATGTACCAGCTCCCCGCCACATTCTCTGCGCGCCGGGCTCGATCGTCCCATTCGCGCAGTCGGCGATGATGCCGTCTCCCGCAGTGTAGGCTGCTCCCAAGAACTCTGCCCGGGAGAACATCTGCTGGCACAGCTCTATGTATTGTTCTTTGCCCTCTTGCAGGACAGACCCCTTTCCTCGCACCACCAGTGTTTCATCTCCCGCGGTGTAGCGAATATTCGCCCGCATCCCGGGTCCGCCACCCTCTGTGGGTGGACGTGGATGCTGGATGGCGTAGTCACCGAATGCCGGGAGTCGTGAGAGCTGGCACTGGTGGAGTTGAGTCCAGAGCTTCCACTCTCGACGGAGCAGCGAGCCAAGGGTTCCTTCCGGAATCGAGCCGAGCATGTCCGGGATCGAGCTGCCCAGCAGCGCGATACTGCGCCATGGGCCGACGGCTGCCATCTCCTCGATTGATGCGGCAATGTCCTCTGCCGAGAGGTCCTCATCCGGATCCAGATACTCCAAATCGAGGAGCAGGTCAGCTGAGGACATGTCGCAGTCGAGGCGATGTAATAGATCAATCAGCATCGCCGACCGCGTGGTACCCGGTAGTGGCATAGTGCGCAGGAATCGAAAGCGAACCGCCACGCCCCGACAGTCGGCCGCTGCAGCATCAGCGACTGCCTCAAGGTGGGCCTCTGTACATTCCCCGACCCATGCCACCGGGACGAAGCGGACGCCCCGCTTACGTGCCGACGCGTAGACATGAGTGAGAAGCGGTACTGTGCCTTTCGTGGTCTCGACGGGGGAGACCGGATCGAGGCGCATCACGTCCAGGTACACGGGGTGGCAGCCAACTGCTGCCGCGACTCGTTTCACCCAGTCCGCGATGGTCTGGCTGCGAAAGGGTTTAGACCGCTTCTTCCGCGGTCCGACCAGATGGATGACAGGAGTCATGCGGCTCCAGGTTTCCTCCGACGCATCCCGGAGGGCGTCGAGTTCGCCGGGCTTGTTCTGCAGAGCTGGCACGTAGTGCCAACAGTCTGTTGGTAACGGACCTAAAGGTCCTTCCTGGAGTAGTGAGAGCTGCGCGGGCATGATCCCATCCAATGTGCTACGATGTTCTATAACCTCTAGGGTTATAACACATCAGGGGGTTGACCATCGAGATCTCGTGGGCCGACCACAAACTTGAGAAGAGTTGCTTGACGGACAAGGAGGGCCAACGTCGGTGGGGGCCGGACAATTGGAAGTTGATGAAGAAGCGTCTGGCGTCGCTTGCGGCTGCTCCCACACTGGAGGCGATGGTCGGAGTGCCGGGTCGGTGTCACCAACTGCGTGGCGATCGACGCGGTCAGTTTGCACTGCACCTTTGGGGCCAATATCGCCTCGTCTTCGTGCCAGATCACGACCCGATCCCTCTGGTGGAGGACGGCGGGATCGACCAGGGCCGTGTCACAAGAATCTTGATCACGGAGGTTGTTGACTACCATGGCGACTGAATGGCGGTCCTGGCAGCCGGAGTGGGCTGTCGCCCCGGGCGAGATTCTCCAGGAAGCACTCGAGGATCGGGGCATGTCCCAGTCTGAATTGGCTCGGCGAATGGGCAGGCCTATCAAGACGATCAACGAAATCATCAACGGCAAGGCGGCTATCACGCCCGACACGGCGATCCAACTGGAGCGGACTCTCGGTATCACTGCAAGCTTCTGGAACAGCTTGGAGACCATGTTCCGTGAACATCTTGCCCGTGAGAGAGCACTGGAAGAGTTGGAAGCGAATGCTGACTGGGCGGGACGTTTTCCGATCAAGGACTTGGAGAGAAACAAACTGATCCAGCACGACTCGACTCGAGGAGGCAGGGTCGCGGCTCTCCTCTCCTACTTTGGCGTTGCCAGCCGTGAAGCTTGGGAGAAGCAGTGGCTCGCTCCGGCGGTGGCATTTCGCAGATCTCCCGCCTTTGCCTCTTCCCCTGAAGCCACCGCCGCGTGGCTTCGCTGGGGTGAACTCGTGGCACGGAAGTCGGAGAGTCAGCCGTTTGACCCTAGGCGACTACGCGAGGTCTTGAAAGAGGTGAAGAGGCTCACTCGTCAGGCAGACTTCGTGCAGGCTGTGGAGCGAGCTCGAGCTCTCCTCGCAAGTGCGGGCGTCGTCCTCGTCCTGACGCCTGAATTCAAGGGGACACATATCAGTGGTGCCGCACGCTGGATCGGACCAGACAAGGCACTGATCCAATTAAGCATGCGCCACAGGTCCAACGACCACTTCTGGTTCAGCCTCTTCCACGAGGTTGGGCACCTCTTCGAGCGTAAGCGATCTGACTACCTCGATGTCGGAGACAACGGCAGCGGCGCCGATCCAGCCGAAAAAAGGGCCGATGAGTTCGCTCGAGATTCCCTAATTGCACCGAGTGATTACGCTGAATTCATAGCCGCAAGGACCTTCACTGCTCAGTCGGTACGGGACTTCGCCAGTCAGCAAGGAATCGCTCCAGGCTTAGTCGTTGGACGGCTCCAGCAGGATGGCTATGCCGACAAGTCTCATCTCAACGACCTGAAGAAGCCGATTCGGTGGCCGAGCGCCTTATGACCCGTGACGGTGTTGGGGAAGCGATCCTTCGCTTCGCTGATATAAGGTTCTGCGGGACCGCGAGGAGGCGCTCAACTCTCTTGGTAGCTACAAGGGCGTGGCGCTGTTCGAGGACCGAGAGCAGAATGTCACCTTACGCCAGGTTCTCGCCGGACACGTTGGATACGATACATCGGCGACGACCGTTCGCGCGTCGATGTGAGAGGCGTCAGTAATGTCGAGCAGGGACTCCGGCCGACGCTTCCTGCCCGGTCGGTCGGGAATCCGCCGCCATGTTCTCAATAAACTTGAGACCGTTTCGCTAGGCCGGTAATATGTGTCGATTGCGAGGGCGCCGCAGTCTGGAAGAGGGAAGGATTGATAGCTGGCGTTGAGCGTCGAGTTGAGCACGACGATGGCGCAATTGAGGATGAGCTATGGAACTGGTTGGATCCTCTTGAGGCGGCATTGTGTCAGGGGCGATGCGTAATCTGCATCGCGCTCTGGCAGTCGATCGCTCCTGTTGCTTTGCTTCCATTCCATCTGTCCCTGGCCCTGCCAGATGTTCTTCGAGGGCTTCCACTCAACACTGAGTTCGGAATCGTTCCTTTCGGACGTCGCACACGATCGCTTGTTCAAGAGTTTCGATACGAGGTGGGCGCCGCACATCTGCGCCGCAGGGAGGCGCGCTACGCCCGCTACAACGAGGAACGCGCACATCCGAAGGATTTCCTGCATGCGGACTGGGAGAGCCGTTTGGACCAGCATCCAGAGATCGCAAGAAAGTCCCTTGCCGGCACTTCATTCCTTGCGGTCGAAGCGGTGGGGGGCGGCGATGGAGTCGCTTCCTCGGCTAGCCGCAAAGTTCTCGGGCGCATAGCGAGTAGAAAGAACTGCTATCAGCCGCGCGTGCTCGTCCCGCTCGCGGCTGCACTTCCAGGGAAGCGGCGAGCAAGCTGGCCGCAGTTGATATTCTCCTTGCATTAGTTGACGAGACGACCCGTGGTCGTGCTCTTACCCAGGTTCAAGATACCCTCATGGCTCGTGGACTAAGCCGCCCGACCGTACTTGCCGCTGCCAGCCCGGGCGCCTTGACGAGTCTGGATGTTCCTCATGGCTTTGGCGGGATCCCAGTGTTCGTAGTCGGCGGATTCCAGACTGTGCCACAGGTCCAGGGCCACGTTGTCAACCGTGAGCGAGCAGTTGAGGAGCGCAAGTTCGACTATCAATTTGGCGAACTCAAGGGAAGATCCCAAGAACTCGATCAAGCCCTCAAACATGCGAGCGCGGCATGGTGGGCTGCCTGGCAGAGCTTTACCTGTGACGACGACGGAGACCCAGAGTTCGGCATGTTGGAGAGCGCAGTGGACAGACTGGCCCATCGAGACCCTCTAGGCGCGCAAGAATTGGGGGAACGCCATCTCTCTGCCGCACGACGTTATGCGGCGGTGCGATCGTGCCGCAGAGAGACTTCGGACCACCGTGACCGCGATTGATGGGATGCTCTCCACGCGAAGCGTGACTCGAATCAATGTGCTCGTCCGAAATCGTCGGGCTGAGCGAGCACTGGAGAATTACCTGGCGCATCTGTGGGGAGTCGAGATACCAGAGATCCGGCTTCTCGGCATTCACGTCTTGGCGGACAGAGACGTCGCTTCCATGCCTTGCGCGGACGCGGTGGTTGTTCACGGAATCAGGGGCCCTCGCACCATCGACGCAGTGATGGCTTCCAGGCCAATGTATGTCTCCCTAGTGCTTGACCCGATAGAGGCCAGAACGCTATGCGCGCTCGTAAGGCCCCAAATTGCGCTCCTGGGGCCATCAGAGGTCGCGAGAACAGCGAAACAGGCGCTACAGGGCATCCATGATGCCGCGTACGCAATGAGCGCTCCGTACGCGAAAGTGTTGGAGATAGATGCCACACCGGAGAGATTGAGCGTGGTGCCCCTCGATCTGGAGGGCGTGGCCGCAGCTCTTACCCGTGAGGACGCCGGGGCACGGGAGACCGCGACGCTCACGTTCGCGGACGGGACAATCGCTGTCGTTGCCCGCAATCGAGCTTTCGATGTACTACGCGATGGTAGCTTGCGCCTTGCAACCGTTCAGGCTCACGATCTCCGGCCCGGCGACTTGGTGATCGTCTTGGAGGCTGGCTCGCAGCGTCTGTTCTCCGAACGCTTGCTTGAGGCGCTAGATGAGACCAGTTTGAGAGGTCTGGTCCAGGAGCGGAGAACCTGGAGCTCTCTCATCACGGCCCAGGCTAAGATTCGTCGTCTGCGAGTTACAGACATCCACAAAGCGCTTGAGCAAGCAGGCATCCACG
>Ga0070735_10002753_pt1 | contig 15702 bp, 17 predicted proteins | sample Coa_R1_FD_66443 | JGI IMG/M metagenome (GOLD analysis project Ga0070735, IMG submission 66443) | Surface soil microbial communities from Centralia Pennsylvania, which are recovering from an underground coalmine fire - Coalmine... | ecosystem: Environmental > Terrestrial > Soil > Unclassified ... | reverse complement strand
CTCGGCGAACTGCTCGGCCAGGACGAAGTCGCCCACGAGGATGCCGCGCATGGCCTTGGCGGCGGTCGACACCCACATGTGCACGCGGTCCTGCTCGACCGCGACGACCTGCTCATAGCGGGCGAGCGTTGAGTCGAAGCTCGCGAGGTCTCCCATCTCCAGGTGGCACGCGAGGCAGCGGGCGCTGGCGACCCCGACGTATGTCTCGTCGCCGCCCTCGGCGACCTGGCGGATTTCCTCAAGGCGGCTGGCCCGCTCGGGGAACTCGGAGACCGGCAGAGGGCGGGCGCCGATGTCGAGGAGATCGCACAGCAGGGCGTCGAGAAGGCCGTTGGCGTCGCCGATCCGGCGCGCCAACGCGATCGCCTCGTCGGTGACGTCGCCGGCGCGGTCGAGCGAGCCGGCGGTGTGCAGGCTGCTGGCCAGGCGACTCAAGAGGCGGCAGCGTTCGACGCTGTCGCCGTCGCCGACGGCGGCAAGCGCCTCTTCGAGGACGACGACGCCCTGCGTCCCCGCGCCGCCGAGGTAGAAGTTGGCCTCCTCGCATCCGAGCGCCGCATCGACCAGCAGGGCCGGCAGGTCCTGCTCGCGCGCCAGGCGCGCGGCCTCCTGGTAGGTCCCGACGGCGCGCGGGGTCGCCAGGCGGTACTCGGACCGGCCACGGATCAACAGCAGCGGCACGAGGCGGACGGCGCGATCGCGGCCGGTCAGCTTGAGGCTCTCGATCAGCGCGATCCCGGCCTGGGCGTGGGTGATCGCCTCTTCGAAGGCGGCGCGCTCCAGCGCCCGCTGGCCGGCCTGGCGCCAGTAGTCGATCGCGCGCTCGGGCGTCTCGCTGGCGGCCAGGTTCTGCGCCAGCCGCTCGGGCTCCCGCTCGACGATCTCCGGGTAATGGCTCTCGAGGGCGGCCGCGATCAGGCCGTGGTCGTGACGGCGGCGCGCCAGCAGCAGCGACTGATAGGCGATGTCCTGAATGAGCGCGTGGCGGAACATATACCCGGCGCCTTCGCTCCCGGCGCGCGGCGACGGCAGGATGATTTCGGCCTCGACCAGCCGGTCGAGCGCTGTCTGCAGCTCCGCCTCGGGCTTGCCGACGATCATGGCCAGGAGCCCGCGGTCGAAGTCGCGCCCGATGATCGCCGCCGTCTGCGCGACCTCTTTCACGCCTGGGTCCAACCGGTCGAGGCGCGAGAGCAGCGAGCCCTGCAGCGTGTCCGGGATGCTGATCGCCAGCGCCACGCCCTTCAGCTCGTAGTGGCTGCCCGCGTCACGCAGCATGTCGCCCTGCAACACCGCCTTGGTCAGCTCCTCGACGAACAGCGGCACGCCGTCGGTCTTGGCGATGATCTGGTTCATGATCACGTCCGGCAGCGGCTTGTCGGCGGTCAGGCTCTCAATCATCTCGAAGCGATCGCGCCGCGAGAGGCGGTCCAGGTTCAGCTGCACCAGCTGCGGCGAGCTCCAGCCGGGCTGGAATTCGGGCCGCGCCAGCATCAGCACCAAGAGGCGCGCGCTCCCTAGCCGCTCGTGGATCATCCGCACCAGCTCCAGCGTCGACGGGTCGACCCAGTGGGCGTCTTCGATCGCCAGCAGCATCGGACGCTGGCGCGTCAGGCTCTCCACCATGCCGACGAGGACGCTCAGCGAGCGCTGCTTGAACGCCAGTGACGAGGTGTCGATCTTCGGCGCGTCGTCGTCTTCCGGCATGCCGAACAGGCTCGCCAGCACCATCGCCGCCTCCTCCCGGTCGACGTCGAAGGTTTCCAGCGCGGCGCGCAGGCGGTCGGTGTCGGCGGCGGTGAAGGCCTTGGAGTCCAGGGCGAAGGCGGCCTGCAGCCGCTGCAGCACCGGCCAGAACGGGCTGTCCTGGTGGTAGGGCGAGCCATAGAAGGTGACGACCTCGGCGTCTTCGTCGGCGATGCTGTCGCGAAAGGCCCTCAGCGTGCGCGACTTGCCGATGCCGGCCTCGCCGGTCAGCAGCACCGAGCGCATCTCCCCGTCGCGCGCCTGGCGCCAGCGCTGGCGCAGCATCTCCAGCTCCGCCGAGCGTCCGACCAGCGGCGTCAGGCCGCGGCCGGCGCGGATCTCGAAGGCGTCGGCGGCCTCGGCCGGCCCGACGACGCGGTAGACGGGCACCGGCTCGGTGACGCCCTTCAGCGCGTGCGGACCCAGGTCCTCCAGCTCGAACGCGCCCCGGATCAGCCGCTCGGTCGCCGGGCCGACGACGATCGCATCGCGCGGCGCCAGCGTCTGCAGCCGCGCCGCCAGGATCGGCGTCTCGCCGACGATCGCCTGCCGGTCGCGCGCCGAGCCGGCGCCCACCTCGCCAGCGACCACCAGCCCAGTCTCCACTCCCATGCGGATGTGCAGCTCCACCTGGTGATCGGCCAAGAGCTGCGCGTTGGTCGCCCGCATGTTGGCGATGATGCCAAGGCCCGCCAGCACCGCCCGCACCGCGTCGTCCTCGTGGGCGCGCGGATAGCCGAAATAGACCAGCAACCCGTCGCCGCTGTACTGGGCGATGTGCCCCTCGTGCGGCTCGATGGCGCTGACGCAGGCGTTGTGGAAGTCGCCCAGCACCTGCCGCATCACCTCAGGATCGAAGCGCTCGGCCAGCGGCGTCGAGTCGATCAGGTCGATGAACATCACGGTCAGCTGCCGCCGCTCGCCCTCGCTCGGGCCGCTGGCGGCCTGCGCCGGCAATGGCGACAGCGGCGCCGCGGCGGCGGCGGGCGAGCCCTCGAGCGCCTTTAAGAACCGCTTGCGATCGCCCAGCGAGAGCCCGAGCTCCTTCAGGTCGTCCTCGGAAAGGTCGCCCAGCACATCCCAGCCGATCTCGTGCGCCGCAAAGGCGTCCGCGTATCGGCCAAGACCGATTTCGCCGAGCCAGCCTTTCAAGTCAGCGGCCATCTGAGATCGAGACCCTCCGTCGCCGTTATAGCGCGTCGCCGAAGCGTTCGCCTCCGACACCGCCCAATCGAGCACGGACGGGGGGCGGCGTGTGTGACCTGGGTCACACCGCCAGAGCCGTCCGCTCGCCTTCCGGGGCTCACACTGGTCGCGGACGCTGCAATTGACAATCATTCTCATACAGATATGCGAATGCCTCGCAGCTTTAGGAGTGTGCGGCGTGCGGGCGGTGTGGGTTGGGGCGGCGGCGGCGCTGGCCGTGGCGGGGGCGGCGCGGGCCGATCCCAGGCTGGATGAGAAGGTCTACGCGCCCTACGTCCAGAACGGGCTCGGCGAGTTCGAAGCGCGCACCGCCGGGCTGATCGATCCTGTGGGCGGCGCGGAACAGACCACGGTGTTCGAGCTCGAATACGGCGTCAGCGACCACCTCAGCCTGGCGCTGGTCGGCGCGCTGCACGACGACCGGCTTGCGGCTCGCGGTGGACCGACGTGGGCGTCGAGGGGGTCTGGCGCCTGGGGACGATCCCCAAGGTCGGCGTCGACGCCGGGCTCTACCTCGAATATGGCCACGGCCTGAACGGCGAAGCCGATTTCGTGGAAGGCAAGCTCTTGCTGGCCAAGCGGGCGGGCCGCTTCGAGGGACTGTTCAACCTCATCCTCGAGCGGCCGCTGAACGCGCCGGCCGGCGGCAACGCCGCCGGCTACGGCTGCGCCGCCTCCGCGACCTGGCGGACGGTCGGGTCGCTGCGCCTGGGCGTCGAGGCGCTGGGCGACCTCGGCGACGACCACAGCTTCGGCGGCCGCCAGGGCGCCTTCATCGGACCGCAGTTGAAGTGGGAGCTCCACCCTTTCGGCAAGGGGCCGGACCTGGACGGCGACGACGACGGCGACGAGCCCGCCGCGACCGGCCGCCATCCGCCGATCGAGATCGACATCGACGCCGGCTGGCTGGCCGCCGTCGGCCCCGACCGCGCCGAAGCCCCCAGCCAGGCGCGCATCGGGATCGAGGTGGAGCGGAAGTTCTAGCGCTTCGTCGACGCCACGCGGTCCGCCCGCGACACCGCCATTCAACCTGAAATAAGCAGCGCCCTGAGCGGGGTCGGCGTGGCCTTAGCCTCTCGTCTTTCGAGCGTCCTTGCGGCGCGTACTCGCGGAAGACGAGCGTGGCTTTCGATTTCGATCCAGCCCCGAGCGGGCTGGGCGACAGTCTCGGCGCTCCCGATCCCGGCGGCGTCATCGGGCTCGGCCTGAGTGCTCTGGCGAGCGGCGGAATCCATCCCAGCCCGCTCGCCAACAACGACGCGCTGCCGACCGATCCGATCGACATGGCCTACGCCCAGGCGCTCGGCCTCGGCAACTGGACGACCCTCAACAGCCTGTTGCAACGGCCCTCCTGGCCGGAGGCGGGCGACGACCTGCTGACGACGGCAAGCACATCGCTGCCGCCGACCAGCGGCGGTTCGGCCGTTTCGGGAATCGACCGCAGCGGCATTGCGAACCTCAGCGCGCCACCACTGCCCCAGATCGCCTCGGCTCCTAGCCGGGCCAGTCCACCTCTGCCGCTGGAGGGAAGCGGGTGGGGTCGGGGCCTCGGTGGAGGTCGGACCGCGAGTCCCGTACTGACCGCGCCCGGCGAACTCGGCGCCGGCTTACTATCGGCAGCAGCAAGGAGTCCAACCACCGCTCAGGCAGGCCCGCCGTCAGCGGCAGAGTTGGCGTGGCTGCACGCACACGGCGTCGACGGTCCCCTCCCGACCGGTCCGATTCCGTGGGCCCTCCTCATGGCAGCCCGGCCGTCAACGCAATCAAGGGAGCGTTCCGGCAAGGCTTCGCGGCCGCTGGAGCAAGTGCAGACAGGGACATCAATCACCCTGGCATCGTCAGTTCGATCCAGAACCTGATCGACCCGCTTCACCCTTTCGAGGGATTCCTGACCGAGCCGGCGATCAGCCTCGCCGACAGTCTCCAGAAGGTCTGGCGCCCGGACCTCGACGAACCGTACGCCGCGCAGGCGCTAGCAGAGAACAATGCGGCTCATTGGATACCGTTTGACCCTCAGCACGTACCCTCTGCCGCCGAGCAGCGCGCCACCGAGCGCGATCTTGCATTGCTTGTGCTCGGCCACCGGTTCGGGCCGCAGGTTGGCGAAATTAGCGTTCGTCCGGCTGGTCCGTTCGGACGATTCAAGTCCGCGGAAGACTTCGAGCTAGAAGCCTACCGACAACTCCAGCGCTTCCATAACGAGGCGTTCGCGAAGATCGAGCAGTCCATACGCACAGGATCTCTGACGCCGCCACCGGGCCTTCCCCAACCCCTTTTTTTCGGCAAGGAGCTCGACGCCGCCGTGCGCAACCAATTCCGAGAGTGGGTTCGCTCGGAGGGGATAGAGGAAGGCCCGACCGGCGTCGTACGGATCAACCGACGTCTCTACGACCAGACCGCCGCACCCGGGGCTAAGCGCTATCGCCAACCCGACGTCTATGTTCCGCAAGCAAACTCAATTCTGGAAGGCACGATGGCGCCCAAGTCGTGGCGGACTCCCCAGATTCGCGACTACCGCGCATTCTCTGGCGCGAATACGACAGTCGTGCGCCCGCAGGCGCGGGGGACGTCGTACGGCGTCGTACAGTGAGGACGATCATGCACGAACACGTTAGCCACTTCGAGGCGTACGTAGACTTCATCAGTTATGTGCTGATTAGCGCCGCGACCGAATTCACGCCCCAGACGTTCCTCCCGCCCGAAGAGCAGACCAACCTCGAGAACGCCTTCCAAACGCTCTTCAACAAGTTCCCGTTGGTCGCACGGCGGCTCCGGACGCCGGCGGCTGCGCCCGAGTTGAAGAGACTGCTCCAATCTTCCCTGGAGGCATACCGCTCGGGTGACGTTCTTCGGGGCGGGCACATTCTCCAGGAATTCCGCGCCGACCTGCTCGCGCAGGCGACGCATCGCGGCTGATGCGCCGGCCTGCTGCTCGCGGTCGCGCTTCACGACGGCCGGAACGGATTGACGCCCCCGGCTCGGTGGGACGGGCATCCGTCGGTTGCTGTCGCTACGAAGGTCGAGCGGACGCGCGGCCTCCCCCACCGCGAGTCGAGGCCGCCCCTGACGCGGTCGAGCCCGGGCGCTCAGCGCCGCTTGCCCAGCTCTTTGGCGATGTCCTTGACCATTCGGCCGGCTTTGCGGTGGGCGGCGGTCAGTTGGTCGCGGGTCACGCCCCAGCGCTTCATCCAGTATTCGACGGCCTGCCGTTCGGAGAGGTCGAGCCGGTCGCGGTCGATGAACCCGCGCTTGTCCTTCAAGCCCGCCATGTCGAACCTCCGCTGCGGCGTCGCCGCGCGCGAGTCTAGGCGGTCGGCTGGGCCGCGGCGAGCTTGGCTTTGAGCTGGCGCTTCAGGCGACGGGCGCGGATCGAAAGGTGCGTATCCTTGGCCTTGATCAGGAAGGCGTCGAGGCCGCCCTTGTAGTCCAGCGTGCGCAGCGCCGCGTTGGTGATCTTGAGCGTCACGGTCTGGCCCAGGGCCTCGGACTGCAGGCGCGTGGTCTTCAGCGCCGGAAGGAAGCGGCGTTTCGAGTGCACCTTGGAGTGACTCACATTATTCCCGACCATGGGGCCGACGCCCGTGAGCTCGCAACGGCGGGACATGGTAGGAGGAACCTTCTGCGGGCGAAGCGCTTTGGCCGTGACGCTTTTTCTGGGGCGCGGCCGGAGAGCGGGCGATATAGGCGAACGCCGCTCGCCGCGTCAAGGCCGGCGGCCGGCCGCAAAACCGCCGCTTTGGCGCGACCAGAAGGCCGCGGCGCAACGTCCGAGGAGCAACGCGCGCATGAAGATCCGATCCGCCCTGGCCGCGCTCCTGCTGCTCGCCTTCGGCGCCGGCGCGGCGCACGCGCAGAGCGGCCAGCCGCTGAAGATGAGCCTCGACTTCGACGGCACGCTCTACCCGTTCAACCTGGTGCCGGTGAAGGTGCTGGTCGTGCACGCCGACGGGCGCGCCACGCCGGGCGGGTATGAGTCCAGCGTCTCGATGAAGAGCTACGGCATCCTTCGGGCGCTGAAGAAGGTCGACATCGACGCCCAGACCGAGGGCCACGTCGGGCGCGACGGGCAGGCCTATCCGAACGCCTTCACCTACGTCCATCACGACGGCAAGCGGGTGCGGCGCGTGCACGTGACCTGGGGGCCGGGCGTCGTGCAGATGGTCTCGACCCCGCCGTTCGTGGACCTCGGCCAGCCGCCGGCGTCGCTCGGCCAGCGGCTGGCGTCGGTCGACCCGCTGACCCAGTTCGTGCGGGTGGCGAACGCGGCCGACGCGCAGGCCATCTGCCGCGGGCCCGATCAGTTCTTCGACGGCAAGCAGCTCTACCAGCTGAGCTTCGGCCGCGTGGAGCCCGCCCAGCTGACGCCGCAGATGAAGGCGCTTGGCATCACTCGCGTCGCCCAGTGCACGGTCCATTACACCGAGATCGCCGGGTTCAAGGCCAAGCCGCCGAAGGACCGCCAGCAGGGGCTGACCAGCCCGATCACCATGGTGTTCGGCCAGGTGGGCCAGACCGGTCCCTGGGTGATCGCCAACATCCACGCCAGCACCGTGATCGGCTACGCCGACATCGTGCTGCGCCGGATCACGGTCACCGGCGAGCGGCCGCGCGCCTGACCGTTGTGGGCCGGTCCGACTCGGACCACCATATCTCGTAGGGAACAAAGCCTGAATCAGCGGAGGTCGCCGATTCGGACGTGATTCGTTTCGCGCCTGTTCCACCTTGCTCTCAGCTTCGCTTAATCGCCACGCCCGCCGCGCTTGTCCGCGGCCGGTGAATCCGCCATTTTCCGCGCATGAGCAGCCGCTCGACCGGCGCCGCGCCCTCCAGACTGATCGCGGTTCTCGGGCCGACCAACACCGGCAAGACGCACCTCGCGGTCGAGCGGATGCTGGGCCACGCGTCCGGCATGATCGGCCTGCCGCTCCGCCTGCTGGCGCGAGAGATCTACGATCGGGTCGTGAAGACGCGCGGCGTCCGCTCGGTCGCCCTCATCACCGGCGAGGAGAAGATCGTCCCGCCCCGGCCGCAGTATTATGTGGCCACCGTCGAGGCGATGCCGCTGAACCGCGAGGTCGAGTTCCTGGCGGTGGACGAGATCCAGCTCGCCGCCGATCCCGAGCGCGGGCACATCTTCACCGACCGGCTGCTGCACGCCCGCGGCCGCTACGAGACGATGCTGCTCGGCGCCGCGACCATGGCGCCGCTCGTGCGGCATCTGGCGCCCGAGGCGGAGATCGTCAGCCGCGAGCGCTTTTCGCGCCTCACCTACGAAGGCCCGCGCAAGCTGACCCGCCTGCCCCGGCGCTCGGCCGTGGTCGCCTTCTCGGCCGACGCGGTTTACGCCATCGCCGAGCTGATCCGCCGCCAGCGGGGCGGCGCGGCGGTGGTGATGGGCTCGCTCAGCCCGCGCACGCGCAACGCCCAGGTGGCCCTCTTCCAGTCCGGCGAGGTCGACTTTCTGGTCGCCACCGACGCCATCGGCATGGGCCTCAACATGGACCTCGGCCACGTGGCGTTCGCGGGGCTTCGCAAGTTCGACGGCCGCCGCACGCGCTGGCTGACCGCGCAGGAGATCGGCCAGATCGCCGGGCGCGCCGGGCGGCACATGCGCGACGGGACGTTCGGCGTCACCGGCGAGTGCCCCGACATCGACGTCGACCTGGCCGAGCAGGTCGAGAGCCACGCCTTCGAGCCGGTGGCGGCGGCGGAGTGGCGCAACAGCCGCCACGACTTCGACTCCCTCGCCGACCTGCAGCGGTCCCTCACCACCCCGCCGCCGCGCTCGGGCTTGAAGCTGGCCGAGGAGAGCCTGGACGAGACGGTGCTGAACCGGCTGGCGGAGGACGAGGGCGTCGCGCGGCGTGTGAAGGACCGCTCCAACCTCGTCCGCCTCTGGGACGTCTGCCAGATCCCCGACTTCCGCAAGACGACGCTGGAGGACCACACCCGCTTCGCCCGCACCGCCTTCGAGCACCTGACGGAGCGCGACCGGCGCATCCCGGCGGACTGGATCGAGGGGCAGTTCAGGGCGCTCGATCGCACCGAAGGCGACATCGACGCGTTGTCGGCGCGCCTCGCCAGCGTGCGCACGCTAGCCTACGTCGCCAACCGCACCGACTGGCTGGCCGACCCGGCGCACTGGCAGGGGCGCACGCGCGCGCTCGAGGACCGCCTCTCCGACACGCTGCACGAGCGGCTGATGCTGCGGTTCATCGACCGGCGCACGAGCGCGCTGATCCGTGGACTGAACATCCGCGAGACGCTGCTGGCCGGGATCGCCGAGGACGGCGCGGTGACGGTGGAAGGCCACTTCGTCGGCCGCCTGATCGGCTCCCACTTCGAGCCCGCGCGCGGCGCAAGCGCGCTGGAGGACAAGGCGCTGAGGGCCGCCGCCGAGCGCGCCATCGGGCCCGAGGTGGCGCGGCGGCTGGGCAAGCTGGCGGCAGAAAGCGACGAGGCGTTCGCGCTGGCGCCGACCGGCGCGGTGCTCTGGCGCGGGCAGATGACGGGCCAGCTCTTTGGCGGCGGCCCGTTCTCGCCGCGCGTGCGGCTCCTGGGCTCGCTGGGCCCGGCGCCGGCGCGCGAGCGGGCGGTGCGGCGGCTGGAAGCCTTCGTCGCCGCCGAGGCCGCCCGGCGGCTCCGGCCCCTGCGCGGGCTCAAGACGGCCGTCGCCGAGGGCCGCATCAGGGGCCTGGCGCGCGGCATCGCCTATCGGCTCGTGGAGGCGGGCGGGGTCATCGACCGGGCGCCCGTCGACGCCGACGTGCGCGCGCTGAGTCAGGCAGAGCGGCGGAGCCTGCGCGGCTTCGGCGTGCGCTTTGGGGCCTTCAGCCTCTATCTGCCCGGCCTCCTGGATCCGGACGCCGCCGCGTTCGCAGCCGCCTTCGCGGCGCTCTGGGCGCCGGACTGGCGGCCGCGCGCCGATGGACCGTCGCCCATGCCAGGGCGGCCCCTGCCGCCGACCGCGCTGGCGGCGCGCGGGCTCCGCGCGGTCGGCGGAGTCGCGGCGCCCGTCGAAGCCCTCGAGCGGCTCGACGAGGCCCTGCGCGCGGCGCCTCGCGCCCACGGCGGCGCGGTGCTGGACGATGCCGCGATCGCGGCGCTCGGCTGGACCCGGGACGAGACCGAGCAGGTCCTGCGCGGCCTGGGCTTCCGCCCGAGCGGCAAGCCCGCCGCCGGTGCGCCGCCCGCCTGGCGCCGCCGGAGCGTGCGGCCGGCGCCAGCGAAGGAGGCTGCGCCGCGGGCGCCCTCCCCGTTCTCGGCCCTGGCCGCGCTCAGCCCGCGCAAACCGCGCCGACCGCGCCGCCGCAAAGCCCGCCGCGCCAGCGCATGAGCGCGGCGGAAAGCTGCCGCATCGACGTCTGGCTCTGGCGCGCCCGCTTCTTCAAGACCCGCGCGCTGGCGGCGCGCTTCGTCGACGCCGGCCGCGTGCGCGTGACCCACGCCGGCGCCGAGGCCCGAATCGACAAGCCGGCCCGCGCCGTCCGGGTCGGCGACGACCTGGTGTTCGCGCTGGGCGGCCGGCTGATCTGCGTTCGCATCGAGGCGCTGGGCGAACGGCGCGGCCCGGCCGCGGAAGCCAAGAGCCTCTACTCGCCCTTGCAGAATCCGTCGCTTGCCCCGGACGCCTCGGCGGATTGACAAGCGCCGCGCATCCCCCAAATAGACGCGGCCTCTTAAGGGCTTGAAGGGGCGCCAGGCCCACTGACGCGAGTTCTCGATGACCTACATCGTCATGGACGCCTGCATTAAGTGCAAATTCATGGACTGCGTCGAGGTCTGCCCGGTCGACTGCTTCTATGAGGGCGAGAACTTCCTGGTCATCCATCCGGACGAATGCATCGACTGCGGCGTGTGCGAGCCCGAGTGCCCCGTCGACGCCATCAAGCCCGACACCGAGGACGATCCGGACGGCAAGTGGCTGAGAATCAACACCGATTACGCCAAAGTCTGGCCCAACATCACGCTGAAGGGCGAGCCGCCGGCCGACGCCGAGGCCTTCGAGCGCGAGACCGGCAAGTTCGAGAAGTACTTCAGCGAGAAGCCCGGCAAGGGCTCCTGACCCGCGCGCCGGACGCCACGCAACCCTTTCACCGGGCTCAACTTTGTGATAGGTTTATGAATGACGTAGGCGATGAACTTCATCGTTTGCGTCGTGGTTGAAGGATAACCATCCCATCGACGCATCGCCCCGACGGGCGAGGTCACCAACCGATAGCGGGCTTAGCGATCCCCGTGCTTTTGGGGGCGCCGGAGCATTGCCGTCGCGTCTGAGAGGGGTGGGCCCGCGTCCGGTGGGGCGCAACTTGGCTTTGAGAGGACCAATATGAGCAAGAGCGATCACGAATTCTCCCTGGGCGATCACGTCGTCTATCCGGCGCATGGCGTCGGCACGGTCGTTGGAGTCGAAGTCCAGGAGGTCGCCGGCCTCAGTCTCGAAGTCTACGTGATCACGTTCGACCACGAGAAGATGACCCTGCGCGTGCCGACCAAGAAGGCGAAGACCGCCGGCCTGCGCGCCCTCGCCGCCGGCATGGTGGTGACTCAGGCCCTGACGACGCTGAAGGGCCGCGCGCGCGTGAAGCGCACCATGTGGAGCCGCCGCGCGCAGGAATACGAAGCGAAGATCAACTCCGGCGACCTGATTTCGATCGCCGAGGTCGTGCGCGACCTGCACCGCGCCGAGAACCAGCCGGAGCAGTCGTACTCGGAGCGCCAGCTTTACGAATCGGCGCTGGACCGGATGGCGCGCGAAGTGGCGGCGATCGAGCAGATCGACCGTGACGCCGCCATCGGCATCCTCAACAAATCGCTGGTGAAGGCCGCCTAGCGCTCCTTCAAAAGCTCGACCGGCTCGGGATGGTCGATCCGCATCTGACCATCCCGGCCCACGATCCCCCGCACCCGCACCAGCCGTCCCATCAGCGATGAGGGCGCGGCGCCGGCCGCCTCGAAGTCGCCGACGGCGTGGGCGTCAATGAGCACGGCGAAGCCGCGCCGGTCCTTGCGGAAGTCGAGGTAGGTCCCGCGACCCGTTCCGGTCACGCCCTCGACGCGGCCTTCGACGATCTGGAAGCCGGTCACGTCCGCCGTCACTTCCTGCGGCAGGCGCACCTCATAGGCCTTCATGGCCCAAAGGCCGCGCCTGGCCGCGCGCGCGTCGGCTTCGGCGTCCAGCATCGGCTGGGCCAGCGCCCGATTGTCGCCGAAGGTGCGCACGCGCGCCCACCCCTCGCTCAGCAGCGCCCCCTCGACCCACCGCCGGCCGTCGACGGTGCGCACCTGCGCCAGCGCGCGACCATGGCTGTCGCGCCTCGCGCCGCCGTAGAAGAGCTGCACGTCTCGCCCCAGCACCAGCGCCGCCAGCGCATCGCGCGCCTGGGCGCCGCCCGGCTCGTCCGGCCACGGCGCCTGGATGCCGGAGACGCGCACGTCGAGCCCGTCCGCCAGCACGACCTCGTCGCCGGATTTGACCGATGCGACGCGGCCGGTCTCCCCGGCGGCCAGCCGATCGAGCTCGGCGCCGTCGCCGCAGGCGGCGAGCAACAGCCCGGCCATGAGCAACGCCACCTCTACGCCCGGCCTTCGCACCCCACGCCCTTATGCGCTATGACCGCCCCCGCGCGGCCCGGTAGCTCAGCAGGATAGAGCAGCGCTTTCCTAAAGCGAAGGTCGGGGGTTCGAGTCCCTCCCGGGCCGCCAGATGTCCGCGCGCCCGGCCGCCGGCGGGTCGGCCAGGAGCTGGGCGCCGCGGACGCGCGCCGGCTCTTCGATCCAGAGCTGGGCGGCCATCCAGCCGATCAGGGCGAGGGCCGCCAGCGCGCTGACGCCCAGGGCCCATTGGCCGAAGGGTCCGATGCGCCAGTGCGCTTTCGCCCCGTCCTCGCCGGTCGCGGCCAGCCGCAGCTCGATCTGTTGGATCGCAGCGCCAAGGCTCGCGAATCCGTCGCGCACCTCCGCCTGCAAAGCGTCGAAGCTGGCCTCCAGCTTGAGCATGGCGGCGGAGATGGCGTTGAAGCGGAGTTCGTCCACCTGCCTGTGTGCGTCGAGCGCGCCCTCCATCCGCGTCATCCGCACGGCGGCGGGCGGCGCCTGGGCCGCTGCGCGCGAATGCTCGGCGGCCACGGGGTCAGGACCCCGGTGCGTGGGCGTTCTCGTAGATCTCCAGCGCCAGCTGCAGCTCCACCATCACCCCGGCGACCAGGGCCGAACCCTGCGCCGGGGTGATCTCGCCCTTGGCCACGAAGCCTTGCACCGCCTTGGCGACCGCGCCGCGGACGATGACTTCGCCGATGTCGCCGACCAGGCTCATGGCCTAGAGCGCGTCCTGGATCGCCTGCGCGACCAGTCCGACCAGCGTCGGCGAGAGGCCGATCTTGGCCAGCTCGGCCAGGAGGATGGAGGCGAGCCATTCCTCGAACGCCTTCACGCCCGGCAGGGCGGAGAAGGCCTGGAAGTCCTTGGCCAGGTCGGCGGCGACGGTGGCGACGAATGCGCCAACGTCGCCGGTCGTCTTCAGCGCGTTCGTGGCGTCGGTCCATTGAGACATGAGAGGTCGGTCCTTCGGTTCGGTTGGGGTCAGGGGTAGTCGGCCCAGGGCAGCTGGAAGTGGCCCCAGTCCTTCAGCGTCTTCCAATCGCCGCCCCACTCGAGCGGGATCGAGAGTTCGTTGGCCGCGGCCTTCATGGCGCTGGCGATGGTCTGGTAGAGCAGCGGGCTCCAGCTCACGTGGCCGCGGTCGATGGCGGCCAGATCGACCGCGCAGGCGAGCCCCGCCGCGTTCGGCAGGTGGCGGGAATGCAGCGTCTGGCTGGTTCCCTTGGCGACGTTGGCCTTTTCCTCGGCCAGCGTGCGCAGGCCCTGGATCACCTCGAACGGCTGCCTGGTGTCGCCGTAGGCGAGCGTGACGACCTTGATCAGGTCGGGATGCACGTGGGCCAGCGAGGCTTGGCTGCGCGGGTCGAGCGGCATGGTCGGGGGGATCAGTCTTTCGGGGCGTCGGCGGCTTTGACGACCGCGCCGCCGGTGACGGCGCCCGCGATGGCGCCGAGGATGAAGGTGAGGAGCTGGACGTTCGCCGGCGGCGCCGCGCGGAACACCAGCAAACCCCCCAGCGCGCCCAGCGCGATCATGGCCAACACGCTGAGTACGGCTTGGGTGGAGAGGGGCGCCATCGCATAAGCCTCGCACTGGGGGGCGGGGCCGGTGTTGACCCCGATCCAGAGTTTACGGCCGGCCAGACCCCGCTCAGGGCCGTCCTTAGCGGCGCTTGGCGGGCGCAGGCCGCGGCGCCTATGCTGAGCGGGTTCTCGGAGAGCCCCCATGATCACCGGCGTGCATCGCAACCCGCTGCAGGAACGCATCGTCTATGGCCAGCCGGCGGCGGAGGCGGTCGTCGAACTGGCCGACGCGTTCGGCGCGCGCCGGCTCCTGCTCGTCACCACGCGCTCGCTGGATAAGCCGGACGGCGCTGCGGCGGCCCTGCAGGCCGCGCTCCGCGAACGCTGCGTCGGCCGCTTCTCCGCCATCCGCGCCCACTCGCCGCGCGAGGACGTGGTCGCCTGCGCCGACGCCGCGCGCGCCGCGAACGCCGACCTCCTGGTCGCGCTCGGCGGCGGCTCGGTGATCGATGCGGTGAAGGTGGTGCAGCTCTGCCTCTGGGCCGACATCCGCGACGCCGAGGCCCTGGACGCGCTGCGTGGCGCCAGGGCGCGCGACCTGAAGCCCGGCGTCCGCATGCTCGCGCTGCCGACCACGCTCTCGGCCGCCGAGTTCACCGCGTTCGCCGGCGTCACCGACACCGTGCGCCACACCAAGGAAGGCTACGGCCACCCGCTCGCCGCGCCGCGGGCCGTGGTGCTCGATCCGCGCCTGACGCTGGAGACGCCGCCGGCCTTGTGGTTCTCCACGGGCCTGAAGGCGGTCGACCACGCCGTCGAACAACTCTGCAACCTCGAGCGCGCGCCCTACGCCGACGCGTTGGCCGAGGCCGGCCTGAAGCGCCTCGCCGCCGGCCTGCCCGCCACGCAGGCGAAGGCGGCCGACCTCGACGCCCGGCTCGACTGTCAGCTCGGCATGTGGCTGGCGATGAGCGGCGCTGGCGCTGGCCGCGGGCTCGGCGCCAGCCACGCCATCGGCCACATCCTCGGCGGCGGCTACGGCGTGCCGCACGGGCTGACGTCCTGCGTGGCGTTGCCGGCCGTGCTGGCGTGGAACGCCGGCGTGAACGGCGACCGACAAGCCCTGGTCGCGCGCATCATGGGACGCGAGGGCGAAAGCGCGGCTGAGGCGGTCAGGGGCCTCGCCGCCGGGCTCGGACTGCCGACGCGGCTGGCGGACGTCGGCGTCACGCCGGATCAGTTTCAGGCGATCGGCGAGGCGACGATGCACGACCGCGGCGTCCGCTCGAACCCGCGCCCGATCACCGGCCCGGCCGACATCGTCGAGATCCTGAAGCTCGCCGCATAGCGCCGCGGTGGCGCCGGCCTACCCGGCGGTGGGCGCCTGCGGCGCCGGCGCGCCGGCGGCTCCACCGCCGACCGGCGGCGCCACGCCGAGCCCATCGTCGTATCGCTGCTGTCGGGTGAGCGCGTACTGGAAGAGGGCGTCGGCCAGGAGGTTCGCTCCGACCTGGGGCGCCGAGCGCTGAGGCTGTCCGCCCAGCCCCTGCAGCTCCTGGAGCAGGTACTGAGCGCGCGGGTCGCGCGCATAAGGCGTGGTCGGATAACCCATCGGGTTGGTCGTCTG
>Ga0070735_10002752_pt1 | contig 15704 bp, 13 predicted proteins | sample Coa_R1_FD_66443 | JGI IMG/M metagenome (GOLD analysis project Ga0070735, IMG submission 66443) | Surface soil microbial communities from Centralia Pennsylvania, which are recovering from an underground coalmine fire - Coalmine... | ecosystem: Environmental > Terrestrial > Soil > Unclassified ... | reverse complement strand
ACGATCATGTCGGCACGCATCTTCAGCCCGTTGTTGGCCCCGTTGCTTTCGACGAACAGGTCAAGCAGCCGCTTCGGCGTCCAGCCGACATCGCGCGCGATGGTGAACGCCTCCGCATAGGCCTGCCAGCCGACCATCAGCGGCAGATTGATCGCAAGTTTCATCGAGGCGCCGGCGCCGACCGGGCCGCAATGCTCGACCTTGCGGCAGAGCTGTTCGAGGATCGGCAGCGCACGCGCCGCATCGGCCGGCTCGGCACCCATCAGACCGAGCAATTGGCCCTGCCGCGCCGGGGCCGTAGAACCGCCGACGGGGCATTCGACGAACACCGCATCCTTGCCGCGCACTTTGGGGGCAAGAGCGAGCTCGACGCTTGGCGGCACCGTACTCATCTCGATGAACAGCTTGCCCTTCACGTCGCCCGCGAGCAGGCCCGAGGGGCCGTGATAAACATCATCGATCGCCGCGCCGTCGGTCAGGATGGTGATGATGATGTCGCTTGCGGCGGCAACCGCGCGCGGGCTGTCCACAACCTTGGCACCGGCAGCGGCCAGCGGCTCGGTCTTAGCCGCCGTGCGATTCCAGACCGTCACCTGATGGCCGAATTCCAATAGCCGAGTTGCGATGGCGCTGCCCATGGCGCCCAGTCCGGCGACTCCGATTCTCATCCTGCGTTCCTTTGGCGCGTTCAGATTGCCGCGGACGATAGGCGATTGCAGGCGGCTGAGAAAGCCGCTTGCGCGTGCGCTGGGCCGATGCCATAGCGTCGCGTTCCGCCGGCACAGGCGAACATTGGGGGCTGGGAGAGCGCATGGCTTCGAGCAAAAAGGGCACCGTCGGCGTTATCGGCCTCGGCATCATGGGTGGCGCATTTGCGCAAAACCTCGTCGCTGGAGGCTGGCGCGTTATCGGTTACGACATCGACCCGGCGCGGCGACGCGCCATGGCGCGGGCCGGCGTCGAGATCGCGGCCGACGCGGTCGCGGTGGCGCGCAGCGCCCGCGACATCATCACCAGCCTGCCCAAACCGACCGCGCTCGCCGCAACCGCCGCCGCCATTGCCAAGGCCGGTCTTCCGCACCGGGTGATCGTCGAGGCCTCGACCTTCACGATTGATGACAAGACCAAAGCCGCAGAAACATTGCGCAAGGCCGGACACCTGTTGCTCGATTGTCCGGTCAGCGGCACCGGCGCCCAGGCCAAGACCAAGGATCTCGTCGTCTACGCCTCGGGCGGTTCAGCCGAGATCAAGCGGCTGCGGCCGATGTTCGCGGCGTTCGGCCGCGGCGTCTACGACCTCGGCGTGTTCGGCAACGGCAGCCGCATGAAATACGTCGCCAACCTCTTGGTCGCCATCAACAATGTAGCGAGCGCCGAAGCCATGGTGCTCGGCATGAAAGCCGGGTTGCCGCCGCAGCTGGTGTGCGACCTGGTCAAGGCAGGCGCCGCCAACTCGCGCGTGTTCGAACTGCGCGCGCCGATGATGGTGAAAGACCACTACGCGCCGCCGACCATGAAAATTTCGGTGTGGCAGAAGGACATGGACGTGATCGGCAGCTATGCCCGCGCCATCGGCGTACCGACGCCGATGTTCGACGCCAGCGCGGCGATCTACACCAAGGCGCGCAAGAGCGGCCATGACGACGAAGATACCGCCGCGGTGTGCGCGGTGCTGGAGCAGATGGCGGGCGTAAAGCGCGGCAAGGCAAAGAAAGCCAAAGGGCGAACGGCCTAGGCTAGCCTCCTTCGGCGCATGCGTTGCTTCGAAGCGTTCATTCCGCACCGACGGGGGTGCGCCGCGACGTCATCGTTGACCGATCTCTCGGGAAGCGTCCTGGCGTATCGCGTCAGAACTGCGCGGTCCGCTCGCGCTCCCAGTCCGAGCGCTGGCGCACGCCCTCAAGCGCGGCGACCTGCTTCTCGACAAAGGCCATGATCTCGGCCTCGGACTTGGTGAGATCGAGCGGAGCGGCGCAGGGCTGCGGCACGTGCCATTTGGTGTCGATGAACACTTCCAGGCGATTGCCTTCCGGATCGCGGAAATACGCCGAGATCGCGTTGCCGTGGGACAACGGACCGAGCTCAACGATCGGCTCGCGCTTGAGCGCCGCATACATCTCCCGGAGCGCGGCGAGGCTTGGAGCGCGAAACGACAGTTGCTGGATCATGTTGTAGGGCAGGTCGGCCGGCCGGCCGGTGGCGAACACCACCTGATGGTGTTCGCGCGGGTCAAGCGTCATGAAGGCGATCTCGCTGCCGTCGCCGCGCACCGCGCGATCGCTGACCACCAGCCCGAGCACCCGTGTATAGAAATCGACCATCTTCGGCAGGTCATGCACGAATACGCCGACATGGCTGAAGGAAAGTTTGTGGCGCTCGCTCATTTCATCCTCCGTGTGTAAACCGCCGATCCTGCCACGGCTACAGCACTAAGCGGCCGAGAGCGTCGGTATTTTTCTGATTTCCCCGGCGAGCTCACGCTCGGCCACGGCGAGGTCATAGGTGCGCTGCAGATTGATCCATACATCGGGACCGTTGCCGAGGAGCTTTCCCAAACGCAAAGCCATCGCGGGCGTGACAGGCTGCTTTTCGTCAAGAATGTCGTAGAGTGTCTGCCGCGAAATGCCAAGCAGCCGGGCGATCTCGCTTTTTGATTTGCCGATTGCCGGCAAAACATCCTGGCGCAGCATTTCGCCAGGATGCATCGGCTTGAGGCCGCGCGTGAGACGATTCCTGCTCATTAGTGATAGTCCTCCAAATCCACATCGACGGCATCCTCGCCGTCCCAACCGAACGTCACACGCCAATTCCCGCTCGCGTCGACGGCATACCTTCCTCGCTGCTGGCCCTTCAAGGCGTGAAAGCGAAAGCCCGGCAAATTCATTCCCTCCGGCATTTTGGCTGCATCGAGGGTTAGCAAAATACGTCGAATGCGACCTGGGCTCTGGACGCTCAATTTCGACGGGTCGCCGTGTTCCGCAAAGCGTCGCAAGCCCCTGCTGCGGAATGATCGGATCACGAGGTCGATTGTAAGGCAATGCCTTACATGTGTCCAGTCCGTTGTTGCCGGGCGAGGCTCATGCCATGATTTCCGGCTATTTGTTGGCGGTCGCGAAGGTGATCATGCTGATGCGGGTTACGGTAACGTGTTTGGTCGTCACCGGTGGTCCGCCCCCCGCCATATGCCAGGCCGCATAGGCCTCGCGGAAGGCGCTTTCCGACGGCATGCAATCCACCGGATAGATCACGGCGTAGCCGCGCTGTGCCGCGCCTGCGCCGGTGCCAAGGCCGACGCCCTGCGCAGACGTGCCGCACAGGATCACGGTCTTGATACCGTGCGCCTTGAGCCGCTGGTCGAGGTCGTCGCCAATGAACTTGTCGGGGCCGCCCGCCTTTTGCTCGACCACCTCGCCGGGACGCGGGGCGATGGCCGGGTCGATGATTTTGCCGCCGCCCGGCAGTGTGTAGGCGACAAGCATGTTGGCGGCGCGCGCTTTGTCGTGAATGGCTTTGAGCGTCGGTACGGCCGCGACGCAACGCGGACGTTGCCCGCAATTCTCAGTCATGAAGTCGAACAGGAAAAGCGCAGTGGTCTTGGGATCGACCGTGACCGCTTTCAGCGCCGGCACAGGCGGCATCTGAATGGATGACCATTCGTCGATCACGTCGGCGGCGCGCGCCGGGGCACCGGGACTGAACGCCATTGCCGCCACAGACGCGGCTACCAAGATGGTCACTCTCGAAATTGCGGGCATGTGCTCCTCCCTCCGCTCAAAACGGCAGAGCGTCATCGGCTCTTGCTAGCCTAGCATCGTCTTTGCATGATGTCCTCTGCCAGTGCTTAGTGGTCTGAAGAGCTGCGCTCGGAGGAAACGATGTCATCGCTTGAAGGCGAAGCGCGCATGGCGCAGGCGGCGGGGGATCGCAAAACCCATCAGCCGCGCAGCGAAACCCGCGACGGCATGCGCATCGACTGGGACACCGCGATCACGGTGGACGACGGCCATGTGCTGCGCGCCGACGTGTTTCGCCCGATCGCGGAAGGCCGTTATCCGGTGATCCTGAGCTACGGTCCTTATGCCAAGGGGCTCGCCTTCCAGGATGGTTATCCAAGCGCCTGGGAGACAATGGCCAGAAAGCACCCCGACGTTGTCGCCGGTTCAAGCAATCTCTACCAGAGCTGGGAAGTGGTCGATCCGGAAAAGTGGGTGCCGCACGGTTACGCCTGCGTTCGTGTCGACTCACGCGGCGCCGGCTGTTCGCCTGGCTTCATCGATCATTTCTCGCCGCGCGAGACCAAGGACTTTTACGATTGCATCGAATGGGCCGGCGTACAGCCGTGGTCGAACGGCAAGGTGGGGCTCAACGGTATCTCGTATTACGGCATCAATCAGTGGCACGTTGCGAGCCTGCAGCCGCCGCATCTGGCCGCAATGTGCATCTGGGAGGGCGCCGCCGACTGGTATCGCGACATGACGCACCACGGCGGCATTCTCTCCACGTTCTGGGACAATTGGTACGACATGCAGGTCAAGACCGTGCAATACGGCGCGGGCGAGCGCGGCAAGAGGAGCCGCGTGCATGGCGAACTGGTGTGCGGGCCGGAAATTCTGTCCGATGCCGAACTCGCAAAGAACCGCAGCAATTTTGGTATCGACATCGCCGCCCACCCGCTCGACGATGCTTATCACCGCGCGCGTTCGCCGGTGTGGTCGAAGATCAAGGTGCCGTTTCTGACTGCCGCCAATTGGGGCGGCCAGGGACTACACCCGCGGGGCAATTTCGAGGGCTACGTTCGCGCAGCATCCAAACAGAAATGGCTCGAAGCCCACGGCATCGAACACTGGACGCATTTTTATACCGACTATGGGCGCGAGCTGCAGCTGCGCTTCTTCGACTATTTTCTGCACGGCAAGAAGAACGGCTGGGACAAGCAGTCGCCGGTGCAGCTGCAGGTCCGCCACTTCGACCGCTTCGTCGAACGCGCGGAATCCGCATGGCCGCTCAAAGCCACCAAGTGGACGCGCTTCTACCTGAACCCCGCGGATTGTTCGCTCGGCGTCAAAACGGCCGCGGCGAAGAAGGTGCTGCGGTTTGACGCCATGGGAGACGGCATCACGTTCCTGACACCGCCGCTCACGCACGAAACCGAGATCACCGGCCCGAGCGCGCTCAAGCTTTATGTGTCGTCTTCAACGTCCGATGCCGACATCTTTGTCGTGCTGCGGGTGTTCTCTTCCGATCTCAAGGAGATCGTCTTCCAGGGCGCGATCGACCCGCACACGCCGGTCGGGCAGGGGTGGCTCCGCGCCTCGCACCGGGCGCTCGACAAAAAGCTGTCAAAACCCTACCGGCCCTATCACACCCATACCCGCAAACAGCCGTTGCAGCCCGGGCAGGTCGTGCCGCTCGATATCGAAATCTGGCCGACCTCGATTGTCGTGCCGGCCGGTTGCCGGGTGGGGGTGACCGTGCGCGGCAAGGACTACGTCTATCCCGGCGGCAGCGGCGGCCGGCAGTCGAATTTCAAGAACGAGCTGACCGGCTGCGGGCCGTTTCTGCACAACGATCCGCGCGACCGGCCGCCCGAAATATTCGGCGGCGTCACCAGCCTGCATTTCGGCGGTACGGCACGGTCCTCTCTGTTGCTACCCATAATCCCGGCAAAGAGAAAATAAACATTCATAATAGCGCAAGCCGCGACAATAGCGGTCTTTACGGACGAAACGGCATATCGGATGATGGCTTGAAAGCCGTTGCGGTGGGACGCTGCGGTGAATGGGCAATTAACGATTGGCGCCGAGGCGACCGTCCGAGTGCCAGAGGGAGGACTTCAATGTCGCGTAAGTCAGATAAAATCACCCGGCGTACGCTGTTGGCCGGAACCGCCGCCGGTGCGGCGGCGGCGCTAACCCAGTTCCCGGCGCCGGCGATCGCCCAGGCCACACCATTCAAGCTGGGCCTGCTCACGGTAAAGACCGGCCCGCTCGCCCAGGGCGGCATTCAGATGGAGCAGGGCGTCCTGACCTATCTGAAAGAAAAAAATTATACGCTCGGCGGCCGCAAGGTGGATTTCATCTCCGCCGATACCGGCGGCAATCCGGCCGGCGCCAAGACCAAGGCGCAGGAACTGGTCGAGCGCGATAAAGTCGACGTTATCCTCGGCCCGCTCGCCGCCTTCGAGCTTTATGCCGTCAACGAATATGTCCAGCAGGTGAAGATGCCGACGCTGAGCCTCGCGGCGGCTGACAATCTCACCCAGCGCACGCCGAACCCTTATCTGCTGCGCGCCTCGGCGACCTCTTCGCAGGCGATGCAACCGATGGGGCACTACGCGGCGACCGAGCTCAAGCTCAAGCGCGTGGTCTGCGTCACAGAGGATTTCGCCTTCGGCTACGAGCAGATGGGTGGCTTCCAGGCGGCGTTCCAGAAAGACGGCGGCTGCGTCACCAAGAAATTGTGGCCGCCGATCGTCACGCCAGATTACACGCCCTATATCGCGCAGATCAGTGACTGCGACGGCGTCTGTGAGGGTTTTGCCGGCTCCAATCCGTTGCGTTTCATGAAACAGTACGCCACCGCCGGACTCAAATATCCGGTGGTAACCGGCGAAACCGGAGCCGACGACGCTCTGCTCAAGAGCTTCGGCGACGAGGCGCTAGGGCTCGTGTCCTGCTGCCCCTACACGCTCGATAATCCGATCGAGCCGAACCAGCGTTTCGTCACGAACATCATGAAAGACTACAATGTCATTCCGGGGTTCTACGCCGCCGGGCTGTACGTCAATTGCCAGGTGGTCGATGCCGGACTGAAAGCTGCGGGTGGCGACTCCAGCGACAAGCAGAAATTCATGGCGGCGCTCAAGTCGGTGAGCCTTACCGATACGCCGCGCGGACCGATCAAGTTCGATCACCTCAACAACGTGATTGGCAATTTCTACATCCGGCGTATCGGCAAAGAGGGCGCCAAATACGGCCTCAAGCTTTGGAACAAGACGATTCACACTTATGAGAACGTCAGTCAGTTCTGGACTTGGCCCGAGAAGGACTTCCTCGCGCACCCGGTCTATTCGCGCAGTTATCCGCCACTGACCAAGTGCTGAGGAGCGGCTCGGTCATCCACGTTTAAAAAAATCCAATAGTCGTGGATGCCGACACCGAGAGACCGTGACTGCCGCATGTTCCGCTTTCGCGCAGCATGGCGGTTGATGGGAGGAGTGCACGATGTCTCGCAAAACAACTCGCCGCGGGCTGCTTGGCAGCGCCGCGGCGGGCGCAGCGGTTGCTTTAACCCGCTTTCCCGCGCCCGCCGTCGCGCAGGGCAAGCCGTTCAAACTCGGCCTGCTCACGGTCAAGACCGGACCGCTCGCCGCCGGCGGCGTCCTGATGGAGCAGGGCGTTCTCACTTACCTGAAGGAAAAGAACTTTACGTTGGGCGGCCGTAAGGTCGATTTCATTTCCGCCGATACCGGCGGCAATCCGGCAGGCGCCAAGACCAAGGCCCAGCAGCTGGTTGAACGCGATCAGGTGGACGTGATCCTTGGTCCGCTCGCCGCGTTCGAACTGTACGCCATCAACGCCTACGTCATTGAAAAGAAGATGCCGACGCTCAGCCTGGCCGCGGCTGACAATCTGACTCAGCGAACGCCCAATCCGTTTCTCTTGCGCGCATCGGCGACGTCGTCGCAGGCGATGCAGCCGATGGGGCATTACGCTGCGACCGAACTCAAGCTCAAACGCGTCGTCACCATCTCCGAGGACTTTGCGTTCGGCTATGAGCAGATGGGCGGCTTCCAGGCCGCGTTCGCCAAGGACGGTGGCTGTGTCGTCAAGAAACTGTGGCCGCCCCTGGTGACGCCTGACTACACGCCGTACTTGGCGCAGATCGGCGATTGCGATGCCGTCTGCCAGGGTTTCGCCGGGTCAAATCCGATCCGGTTTATGAAGCAATACGCCACGGCCGGTCTCAAGTACCAAGTGGTGGCGGGCGAGGCTGGCGCAGACGACTTCCTGCTCAAGAGCTTCGGCGACGAGGCGGTCGGTCTGGTCAGCGCCGCACCCTATACGCTCGATCTGGAGACCGAAGCCAACCAGCGTTTCGTCAATGGTATGCTGAAGAATTATGACGCCATCCCGGGTCAGTACGCAGCCCTGCTCTACGGCAATTGCCAGGTGCTGGATGCGGGCCTGACGGCGGCGGGCGGCGATTCAAGCGACCGCGATAAATTGATGGCGGCGCTCAAATCAGTCAGCCTCGCCGATACGCCGCGTGGGCCGATCAAGTTCGACCACCTCAACAACGTCATCGGCACGATTTATATCCGGCGTCTCGTCAAGGAAGGCGCCAAATACGGACTGAAGCTGTGGAATAAGACCATCCACACATACGAGAATGTCAGCCAATTCTGGACCTGGCCGGAGAAGGAATTTCTCGCCCATCCGGTGTATTCGCGCGACTATCCGCCGCTGAACAGGTGCTAACGCGAATCTGTCATCATCCCCGAGGGATGATCTGATCACAAAACCCCGGATTGCGCGCGGCGCGATCCCGGTTACGATAGGCGTTAACGTAGCAGCCGGGAAATCGGGAGGACGGCGTAAATGAGTTTCTGGCTGCTGTTGACCGTCAACAGCATCACGTTCGGTGGTCTGTTGTTCCTGCTTTCGGCGGGCTTTTCCCTGATCTTCGGGCTGATGCGCATCCCCAACCTGACGCATGGTTCGATGTTCATGGTCGGCGCTTATCTCGGCACCTCGTTCCTTTCCGGCGCACTCGGCTTCACGCTGGACTTCTGGGCTGCGGCCATCCTTGGCGCGCTGGAAGTCGCTGTCCTTGGCGCGCTGATGGAGCGGCTCTTGCTGCGCCGCCTCGCTGGGCAGCAACTGGCGCAGGTGCTGGTGACGCTCGGCGTCTCATTCATGGTCGCCGATCTGTGCCTGATGGGCTGGGGCGGCGATCCGATTTCAGTGACGACGCCGGAAGGGCTCGGCGGCTTTGTGCGCATCGGCCCCGCCGTCTTTCCGCTCTACCGCATGGCGGTGATCGGCATCGCGGTGGTGTTCGCCATCGCGTTGTGGCTGATGCTCGAACGCACCCGCCTCGGTGCCATGATCCGCGCCGGCGTCGACGATCCGCAAATGGCGCGCGTCGTCGGCATCCGCGTCTCGCAGCTCTTCACCATCGTGTTCGGACTTGGCGCCGGGCTCGCCGGTTTCGCCGGCATGATTGGTGGACCGATTCTTTCAGTCTATCCGGGCCTCGACCAGGACATGCTGCCGCTCGCGCTTGTTGTCGTCATTCTCGGTGGGACCGGCAGTCTGCTCGGCTCATTTGTCGGCAGCATCATCGTCGGCTTCATCTACAATTTCGGCCAGGCACTGCTGCCGGAGCTGGCCTATTTCGTGCTCTTCCTGCCGATGGTGCTGGTGCTGGTGCTGCGCCCGCAGGGCCTGTTCGGGGGGCAGGTTCTGTGAAGTACCAGCCGGTCGCAGTAGGGGTCGCAGTGCTGGCGCTGGTCGCGCTGCCCTTCGTCGTCACCGAGCCGTATTACGTCAACATTGCGAGCCAGATCCTGCTCTACGCCGTGTTCGCGCTCGGCCTCAACATTCTGGTTGGTTACGGCGGGCTGGTGTCGCTCGGGCACGCCGGACTCTCCGGCGTCGCGGCGTACGGGGTCGCTTATTTGCTTGCCGCCGGCTATGGCCACACGGTCGCCATTGCGGGCGGCCTTGGCGCCGGCCTTGTCGTGTCCGCGGGCTTTGCCGCGCTGGCGCTTCGCGCCAGCGGCATCAGCTTCATCATGATCACGCTGGCGCTTGGCGAGATCATCTGGGGGCTGGCCTACCGATGGATCAGCATCACCAACGGCGATAACGGCATCACCGTCAACACGCGCCCGGCGCCGTTCGGGCTGCCGCTGACATCGGCGGTGAGCTTTTACAATGCGACGCTCCTCGTCTTTCTGCTCGCCATCGCGGGCTGCGCCGTCGTCGTCAATTCGCCGTTCGGCGCCGCGCTTGCCGGCACGCGCGATCAGCCGCGGCGCATGACTGCGCTCGGCTACCATGTCTGGATGATCCGGTTCTGGGCCTTCATGCTGTCGGGGCTCTTGAGCGCGGTCTCCGGCGTGCTGTTCGTGTACTACAATCAATTCATCAGCCCGCAGGCGCTGGCGCTGACCGCGTCCGCCGAAGGCCTGTTGATGGTGATCTCCGGCGGCGCGGCTACCCTGCTCGGACCGGTCGTCGGCGCGGCGCTCGTCGTCATCGTCAAGAACGTGGTCAGCGCCTACATCGCGCGCTGGAATTTCATGCTTGGCGCGATCTTTGTCGCCATCGTGGTGCTGATGCCCGAGGGCCTGGTGCCCGGCACCGTGCGGCTGGCGCGCTCAGGGTGGCGTTCGGCACGTCGGAACAGAGCCGCCCGCCCGGCTTCGGCGCCGGCTCCGATCGCGGAGCCAAAGCCATGAGCGCGCTCGCGGTGCGCAATCTGTGCAAGTCGTTCGGCGGCCTGCGCGTTACCACCAACGTCACGCTTGCCGTCGAACCGGGCGAGCGCCGCCTGATCATCGGACCGAACGGCGCCGGCAAGACCACCTTGTTCAATCTCATTACCGGCGAGATCGCGCCGGATTCCGGCGCTGTGCTGCTGTTCGACCGCGACATTACCCGCACCGCGACCCGCAAGCGCGCGCACCTGGGCATGGCGCGTACCTATCAGATCATCACGCTGTTTCCGCGCGACACCATTTTGCACAATGCCACGCTCGCGCTGCTCGGCCTGTCGCCGTTGCGCTGGAATGCGTGGCTGACGCTGCACCGCCAGCACGACGTCCTCAAGCGCGCGCGCGAGGCGCTCAAGCGCGTCGGCCTGGACCATATGGCGGAGCGGTCGCTGGCGGAAACCTCCTACGGTGAAAAGCGGCGCGTCGAGATCGCCATGGCGCTGGCGCAGGAGCCCCGCGTGCTGTTGCTCGACGAACCGTTCGCCGGGTTGTCGATCGACGAACGGCGCGATGTCCGCGAATTGCTCAAGGCCATTCCGCGCGACGTCACCGTCGTGATGATCGAGCACGACATGGACATTGCGCTCGAATTTGCCGACCGCATCACGCTCCTGCATTTCGGCGAGGTGGTGGTCGAGGGCACGCGCGCCGAGGTGGTCGCCGATCCGCGCACGCGGGAGGTCTATCTTGGCGAATAGCGCGCTCAGCCTCCGCGACGTCGACGCGTTCTACGGCGACAGCCATGTGCTGCAGAAGGTCTCGTTCGATCTTGGCGAGGGCAGGCTCCTCGGCCTGCTCGGCCGTAACGGTGCCGGCAAATCGACCTGCATGAATGTCAGCGTCGGGCTGTTGCCGCCGCGCGCCGGTACTGTCGAATTGTTCGGCGCCTCCGTCACCCGGCTGCCGCCGGAGGTGATCTCGTCGCGCGGCGTCGCGCTGGTGCCGCAGGGCCGCCGTATCTTCAAGAGCCTCACGGTGCGCGAGAACCTGATGGTCGCGGCGCGCGGCGTCAGCGCCGCCGCGCGCCACGCACCATGGACGGCGCAGACCGTGTTTGCGATGTTTCCGCGGCTCGCGGAGCGGTCGAGCCAGTTGGCCGGCCATCTCTCGGGCGGCGAACAGCAGATGCTCGCCATCGGCCGCGCGATGATGGGTAATCCACGCGTGCTGTTGATGGACGAGCCGTCGGAAGGCCTGGCGCCGCAGATCGTCGCCGAGGTGATGGCGACCATCCGCAAGCTCAAGGAAAGCGGGCTTTCCATCGTGCTGGTCGAGCAGAGCCCGAAGCTTGTGTTCGACATCGCCGACGACGTGGTTATTCTTAATTCGGGCCGCGTCGCCGTGGTTTCGGCTGCCGCGGCGCTCAGGGACGGCGGCATCGATCTGCGCCAGCACCTCGGGGTGTTTTAAGCATTTGAGGAATGGCCGTTTTGCACGCGGCGGCGCTGAACCGCCGCGGCTTGTCGGCGTTATCAAGGCGCCCCCGCGGCAGGAGCTGCCCTTGTCTTCCGTTGCCGGCGATGCCGAGCAGGTTCGCCCCCAAAATCCTCAGACTTTCAAGCCGGTCCTGATTCTGACGGCGCTCGGCGTCGTCTATGGCGATATCGGCACCAGCCCGCTCTACGTATTTCAAGCCATTGCGCAGACCCAGGGCGGCCGCTTGGACGCGGCCAGCGCGCTGGGCAGTCTCTCGCTGATCGTGTGGACGCTCATCGTTGTCGTCACGATCAAATACAGTTTCGTGGTGATGCGCGCCGACAATCACGGCGAGGGCGGCATTCTGGCGCTGATGTCGCTGACGCGCGCGAGCTGGCGTGGACGCAATCGCTATTTCATCATCTGCGGGCTGATCGGCGCGGCGCTGCTCTATGGCGACGGCATGATCACGCCGGCGATCTCGGTGCTCAGCGCCGTGGAGGGCCTCAAAGTCGCGAGCCGCGATTTCGCCCCCTACACAATGCCGATCGCCGCCGTCGTGCTGGTCCTGTTGTTTGTGGTGCAGCGCTTCGGCACCGCCGCGGTCGGCCGCGCGTTCGGTCCGCTGATGTTCGTCTGGTTCGTTTGCATCGCGGTGCTCGGTGCGATCGGCATTATCCGGGCGCCGCGCGTGCTGGCGGCGATCGACCCGCGCTATGGCGTCGAATTCCTTTTTCACAACGGCATCACGAGCCTCGCCATCCTGGGCGGCGTGTTTTTGTGCGTGACCGGCGCCGAGGCCATGTATGCCGACATGGGGCATCTCGGCCGAACGCCGATCCGCATCGCCTGGACCGCCATCGTGCTGCCGGCGCTATTGCTCAACTATGCCGGACAGACCGCACTCGCCCTGCAGGGTCCCGTGGCAGGCGAGGGTCTGCTTTTCCGGCTTGCGCCGTCCTGGATGCTCTATCCGCTGGTCGTGCTGGCGACGCTCGCCACCATCATTGCCAGCCAGGCGATCATCACCGGATCGTTCTCGCTCACGCGGCAGGCCATGCAGCTCGGCTGGCTGCCCGGCATGCGCATCGACCAGACGTCGTCGGAGCAGTACGGCCAGATCTACGTGCCGTTCGTGAACTGGCTGACGATGGCGGGCACGGTGCTGCTGACGGTGACGTTTGCCCGATCGGACCGATTGGCCGGCGCCTACGGCGCCGCCGTGTCCACCACCATGCTGATGACGACGGCCATTCTCTATCGCGTCATGCTGGTGATCTGGCGCTGGCGCACCGCGGTCGCGCTCGCGGTATTCTCGCTCTTCCTCGCCGTCGATATCGCGTTCTTCGTCGCCAATCTGACGAAGATCGCCGACGGCGGCTGGATTCCCCTCGTCATCGGCGGCGTCATCTTTACGGTGATGACGACCTGGCACGCCGGGATGGATGCCATGCACCGCATCTACGATCGTGAGGCCGAGAGCGTCGCGCAATTCCTGCGCAAGCTGCGCGATCGCAAGGTTGAGCGCAGCCCCGGCAAGGCGATCTTTCTCACGCGGCTGCGCGAATACATTCCACCGCTGATCGCCGCGCATGTGCGGCAGATGGGATCCTTGCCGGAAGACACGATCGCGTTGACCGTACGTTTCGCCCCGCGGCCGCGGCTGCGGCCCGGGACCCATGTGCGGGGCGAAAAACTCGGCGAAGGTTTTTGGCACCTCACCGTGCGGTTTGGCTTCATGGAGGTGCCCGACCTGCCGCGGGTGCTGCACCAGGAAAAAGCAAAGTGTCCCGCGGACCTCGACAACGCCACCTATTTCAGCGAGCACGACCGCGTCACCGGGCGCAAACGCAAGCCCCGCATGGCTGCGTGGCGGCGGAAGCTGTTCTCGTTCCTGTACCGCAATTCGATCCATCCCGCCGACCGCTTCAATCTGCCGGCGCAGAACTTCGTGCAGATCAGCCGGCAGATCGAAGTGTGACGTGTCGCGAAACTGGCTATCATGCGATCTTCCCGCGCGATCCCGCCCGGGGTGCGCCGAGATAGCCGATGACGTCTGTGCCCGGGCCGCTGTTCGCGCTGGCGCTCGCCTCGATCTCGCTGATCGGGCCGCTCGCGATTCATTTGTTCATGCCCGTCATCCCCGCGGTGCGCGTCGCGCTCGGATTGTCCGAGGCGTACGCGCAGCTCACCTTCAGCATCGCGCTGTTCGTGATGGCGTTCGCCACCCTGGTCTACGGCTCGCTGTCCGACCGCTACGGCCGGCGTCCGGTATTGCTCTCCGGGCTTTGCCTGTTCCTGATCGGCAGCGGAATTTCGGCGTTTGCGGATTCAGTGACGACACTGGTCGTCGGCCGGCTCATTCAGGCGGTCGGCGCCGGCTGCGGCGTCACGCTGGTGCGCGCCATCGCGCAGGATGTCTATGGCCGCAACCTGGTGAAGGCCATCGCCTATCTGACGATGGCCTACACCATCGGTCCGATGGTGGCGCCGCTCGTCGGCGGCATCCTGATCGATGCGTTCGGCTGGCGCAGCGTGTTCTTTTTCGCGCTTGGCGCCGGCGCGCTGATATCGGTCAACGCCTATCTCGCGGTGTTTGAATCGCGGCCGCCGTCCAAATCGCGGCCGAGCCGAGCCGGGCGCAGCGTGCTGGGCGATTACGTCGCGCTGTTCCGCCACCCGACGTTTACATGCTTTGTGCTGCAGAGCGGCTTTTGTACCGCGTCGTTTCTGGTGACGGCGACCGCGGCCTCGAGCCTGATGAAGGAGATGCTGCATCGTCCCTCGGCCGAGTTCGGACTTTATTTCCTCCTGTTCCCGTTCGGTTTTCTGTCCGGCAATTTCGTGACGAGCCGCATCGGCACCCGCAACGCCAACGAAACCATGGTGCTGGCCGGATCGGTCGTGGTGCTGATCACGGTGTTGGCGCAGGCGTGTGTGCAGTTGTCCGGCTACGTGACCCCGCTCACGTTATTTACGCCCGGCTTTTTCCTCTCCTTTGCGCAGGGCATTTCGCTGCCTTACGCCCAGGCCGGCGCGCTCGAAACCAATCCGAAACTTGCCGGCACCGCGGCCGGAATCGGCGTGTTCATGCAGAATTTCGCCGGCGCGCTGTTCGCGCAGCTCTATGGCCTGCTCGCCGACGGCACGGTCTTGCCGCTGGCGGAAGTGACGACGCTTGCCGGAATACTCAGCCTTCTGGTCGGCGCTGCGCCGTTCGTCATGGCGCGCCGGCGGCTCTCCCTCTCTCCGCCTGCGGGGCGAGGGTCGGGGTGAGGGGGGCGTCGCCGGCGCGTTCAGAATCGCGGCCGCGCTCCCCTCACCCGGATGGCTTCGCTGCGCTCGCAATCCGACCTCTCCCCGCGCGCGGGGAGCGGTGACATTGCTAATCGAACAGCGCCACCGCGCGCGTCCAGCCGGCCGAACCGTTTTTCAGCTTCGATGGAAAGCAAGCCACCGTGAAGCCGTCGCCCGGCAGTTTTTCCAGATTGCACAGCTTCTCCATGTGGCAATACGGAATCTCGCGGCCGGCCTTGTGGCCTTCCCAGATGATCGACGGATCGCGCGTCTCCAGCCAGCGCTTGCGCATGTGCATGAACGGCACGTCCCAGCCCCAGGCGTCGATGCCGGTCACGCGCACGCCGCGCGACGTCAGATAGAGCGTCGCCTCGCGGCCCATGCCGCAGCCCGCGGTCAGATACTCCTCGCTGCCGATGCACTCGCTGGCGCGCGTGTTGACGAGCACGATGTCGAACGGCTTCAGCGCATGGCCGATGCGTTTGAG
>Ga0070735_10002751_pt1 | contig 15705 bp, 12 predicted proteins | sample Coa_R1_FD_66443 | JGI IMG/M metagenome (GOLD analysis project Ga0070735, IMG submission 66443) | Surface soil microbial communities from Centralia Pennsylvania, which are recovering from an underground coalmine fire - Coalmine... | ecosystem: Environmental > Terrestrial > Soil > Unclassified ... | reverse complement strand
CGCCCCGGCGTCATGCGCTATCCCGGCGGCGGATTCTCGACGACGAGCACGGATGGTTTACGAGCGGAGGACAACGCCTACTTCGTCGAAGGCTTATTCAACAGCGAGCCATTTTCCGGCCAGGGAATCATCAATGGCGCCGGCATTGCCGGAGACTCTGCGACCATCTTGCCCATCGATGCGATTCAGGAATTCAACGTTCAGGAAAATCCTCCGGCGGAATATGGATGGAAGCCGGGCGCGGTCATCAACGTGGGATTGAAGTCGGGCACCAATTCGCTTCACGGCACCGCGTTCGCTTTTGGCCGCGACCAGAATTTGGATGCGCGCAACTACTTCAACGCCGATCCCGCGCCGAAAAACCCACGGACACTGGAACAATTCGGCGGAAGTCTGGGCGGGCCCATCGTAAAAGACAAAGTTTTCTTTTTCGGAACGTATGAGGGCCAGCGCTATAACGTGGGAAACTCCTACAGCGTTACTACGCCCTCGACGATTGCGTTACCGAACGCTGGCAACTGCATCTCTCCCTCTGTGACCGGCGACTGCGCCAATAGCATTCCGAATGCGATTGCCGATCTTCTTGCCAATAATGTCCCCATCAGCCATGCCAGCCAATTGATCTCCGGATGTACCGTAAATGGTTCCGGCCCTTCGGCATCCGTGAATTGCAATGGCACCGGATTCCCGATCAACAACACTCAATCGATCAACGTTGTGCAGGGTCTTCCTAACAACGTCGGCATCGACAATGCGCTGGGCAAAGTTGACTACACGCTCAATCAAAAGAACTCGATCAGCGGCATGTACTTTTTCGGAAACAACACTGGCACCGTCGAAGACTTTCCGGAGTTGCAGCTGAAATGGCTTTCCCACATTCACACCCGCGCCCAGGTGGTTGGCGGAAACTGGATCTTCAACCCGAATGCGAACTGGGTGAATGAAGCCAGAGTTGGATACAACCGCTTGTACCAACCCACCCTTCCCGGCGACCTCGACACCCCGGCCTCCGCCTACGGTCTGGATACCGGCGTCAATGGACCGTTTACCGGCGGACTTCCGCGCATCAGTTTTGCGGGAGCATTCGTTCCCGGTCTCGGCGGATTCAAATGGCCGAAATTCCAGGGTCCGGATTCGATCACACAATTCATCGATCACGCTTCCTACACGGTAGGAACGCATGCCTTTAAGTTTGGCGGCGAACTGCACCGCAATGATGTAAATGGCGGAGCATTCGGCAACGCGCGAGGCAGTATTACTTTTCTCGGCGGCGTCGCCCTTACGGCTGGCGCGGGATCCTCGCCGTTGGAAGACTTTTTCGCAGGCGACCCGTTCAAAGCTTCGGTTCAAGTCGGCGATCCCACGCGAGAAATTCATAACTGGGCCTATGGTCTTTTCGTTCAGGACGACTGGCGCGCAACCAGAACGCTGACGATCAACTACGGCCTGCGCTACGAATTCAATTCTGTCATTACCGACGCGCACAACCTGTTAGGAAATTTCGATCCCAACACTCCCACTGGATTGATTCAGGAGGGTATGAACGGGGTCGGCAGCGTTTACAATCCCGACCACAAAAATTTCGCTCCGCGATTCGGTTTTGCCTGGGACATAACCGGAAAAGGAGACACGGTGGTGCGTGGCGGCGGCGGTTTGGTTTACGAGACGATCAATTGGGAATCGATGCTGGCTTTCAATAATGCGTTTGGCCTGGGCAATGTTCCGACAGGGTCGATTTTGCCCGGGGGCACGATTCCCGGCGGCAATCTGGCGATCCCGCCTACTCTTCCCCAATGGGATAGCGGCGTGCCTCTCTTTGGAACTATTGGGCCTACGACGCCGCTGCCGTGCTCGGCCAACCCCTGCGCGATCATGAGCGTCGACCGCAACATCACGACGCCTTATGTCTGGGATTGGACGTTGAACTTGCAGCATTCCTTTTCGCCGAATCTATCCCTTGAGGTTGCTTATGTTGGCAACCACGGCGGGAATCTGACCGGGATTCGCGATATTAATCAGCCGCCGGTGGGCGCCGACTACTCTGCCCTGTGCAATACCGACCCGAACTGCGACCAGGATTCGCGACCCTACAATGCGAAGTTTCCATACTTCAGCAATATATTTCAGATGGGAAATGTCTACCGATCGAACTACAACGGATTGCAGGTCACGCTGAATTCGCGCAACTACCATGGGCTTAGCATGGTGGCGGGTTACACCTATTCTCATGCGCTCGATGATGTTGGCGCGAACTGGGACTTCGGTTATGGCGCGGGCTTGCCGGAAGATTCGTACCAACTGGGACGCGAGTACGGGAACAGCGATTTTGACATGCGGCAGCGTTTCACTCTGTCGCTGACCTACGCAATTCCCGGCCGCAAGGGCTACGGGCAGGTGCTGGAGGGATGGGAACTCAACTCGATTGTCACTTTGCAGAGCCCGCAACCGTGGGGCCCGATCGATTTAGGAACGGATGTTTTAGGTACCGGGCCGCTGCCCGTAAGTCCACCGGCATTCGCTCCCGCGCGCTGGAGTTTTTATGGAAAGCCTTCTGATTTCAAATCCGGTCCAACACCGATTCCATTTTTTGCGGGCGCGTCCAATCCAGCGTGTGCAGCCGAAGCATTAGCGGTTGACGGTGGAACTGCGGGAGCATCGACAACATCTTTAGGGATGTTCGGTTGCTACGCCAAAGGCAGTTCGATGATGATTCCGCCGCCGCTCGGGCAACTGGGGAATATGCCGCGGAACCTTTTCCCGGATTCCGGCTTTAGAGATTTCGATTTCTCCGTGGCGAAGAATTGGCATTTCGGGGAACGCCTCCGCGCGCAATTCCGCGCCGAATTTTTCGACATCCTGAACCATCCGAACTTTGCCAACCCCTACGGCGGGCAGAACGGATTCGGGTTGAATGATCCGTCAGTGCAACCATTCGGTTGCGGATGCGCCACTCCGGACGTAGCTGCTGCCAACCCTGTGATTGGCTCGGGCGGCAGCCGCGCGACTCAACTGGCGCTCAAGTTCACTTTCTAGACGTCAGTTTTGTGGACTGGGGCCGGACGAGTTCCGTCCGGCTTTTCTTTTCGCAGAGCCATTCATTCAAGTGAAATTGGGGCAAGTGAAATTCGGGAAAAATGCAGATGTAGAAAAGGGACCCAATGAAAATTTCAAGACGTTTTTATATGGCAACATTACTGTTCGTCTGTTTCTCATTCATTTCCATGTCAGCCCAGAAAGCACCGCGCTCCGAGCGCACCATTGAAGAAATCAAAACTGAGGCGATTCATCGTGCGGAAGTGGGTCAATATCCGCTAATTGGCCTCGATCCCGGCGATGTCAAAGAAGCATTCGAGTCAATTCATTCGAAAAATCCAGACGAGTGGGCAGCAGGATTCATGCACGTCGCCGATCGATATTTCAACCAAGCCAAAGCCTTGGAAAAAACCGACCCCGCTAAAGCCGACGCCGACTACGTTCGCGCGTGGCACCTGTATTCTTTTGGGCGCTGGCCCATTCCATCCTCTCCCGGCAAGCAGCGCTCGTATGAGAAGGCGATCGAAGCCTACCTCGATCACGCCAAGTTTTATGATCCGCCGCTGGAAGTCGTGCACATTCCGTTCGAAGGCAAAGAAATCATCGGATATCTACGTCTGCCCAAGAATGCCAAAGGCCCGGTGCCGCTGGTGCTGGCCGTCAATGGCCTCGATAGCCGCAAGGAAGATCTTTCCGACCGCTTCGGCATGCTTCTTCCCTACGGGATCGGCTATCTAGCGGTCGATGGTCCGGGCACGGGACAGGCTCCCATCAAAGTCACCCTTAATTCCGAGCGCATGCTCTCGCGCGCGCTCGATTACGCCCAGTCGCGCCCGGAGGTCGACAAAAACCGGCTTGCTGTGGAAGGCGTGAGCTGGGGAGCTTACTGGGCCACGAAAATGGCCATTGTGGAACGCGCGCGCCTGCGCGGGGCCGGCGCGCAGTCTCCGCCAGTGGACGAATTCTTCCAGAAAGAGTTCCTGATGAATTCGCTGGTCGGCAATCGCGAATATTTATTCGACCAGGTTCCCGCCCTGATGAGCATCCTCGACAATGTTCACACGCTCGATGAAATGGCGGAATTCCTTCCCAAGCTGTCACTGGTGAAGCAAGGATTGCTTGGCAAACCGATGGCGCCCATGCTTGTGATCGCAGGCGTGCTCGACACGCAGGTTCCCATTGCCGACGAATTTCTACTGCTCAGCAAAGGCGATACCCCCAAAGATGCGTGGATCAATCCCAAGGGCGGGCACCTGGGGCGGCAAGTTGGAGTCTGGCCCGATCCGCTAATCTTCAAGCAGGTGATTATTCCCTGGCTGGTAAAAACGCTGCAGGCGCCGGGAAGCTAGCCGAGCCTCGGTAGTGTCCGCGGCCGTCACGCCTGCCAACCGCAAAGAACCTGCCTCGGTGGCGAGCCTTATAGTGTGGTTGGCGCGGGATGCCGGCAAAGACATGACCGGCGCAGGAATTCCCGTATACAGTAAAGAGGTCTCTAAGTTTGCCCACTTTCGTAACTCGTTATTGCACAATTTTCGCTGCATGTTAACATTCGTGAAATATCTTGCTAGTAACATCGCTAGCAGGAGATTTCCGCATGGCTGCTTTCCGGGCTTCCAAATCGCTGCCGCTGCAGGTGGCAGCCATATGCTTTCGAAGGAACGGAGCGGCCGTCGAATTTCTTCTAGTAAATACGAACGGCGGAAACAAGTGGACCTTTCCCAAAGGATCTCCCGAGGCGCGCCTCTCGCACAGTCAAGCAGCCGAGCGTGAAGCTGCCGAGGAAGCCGGAGCGCTAGGCACCATCGAGCCTCGCCACTTTCATCTCTACATTCACTCCAAAGGCGTGTTCTGGCAGCCGGGCGGCGTGCAGGAGTTCGTGGTCAAGGCTTTTCTGATGGAGATCCATGAAATGCGGCGGCCGGATGAATCGCAACGCAGGCCAACCTGGTTTACTCCTGAAGAAGCGCGGCAAAAGCTCGCGAAAGGCCGCGAAGTGAAGTACGCGCATGAACTCGAAGCGGTGATCGACCGAGCGCTGGAGCGGATACAGTCTCACGGTAAGTTGTGGGATTCTTACCCGGGAACCGGCACCCTTCGCGCAGCAGCTCACACCTAAGCGCGGATCCCCTGCGCCCTTGCCCCTCTGACAGCTGGCTATTGGCAACTGTTACGATAATTCCAGCCCTTTTTTTGCGAATATGATTCAGCTTTCCGGCGCCGGAAAACGTTTCGGCCACAAGCTTCTTTTTGAAGACACCGACTGGCTTATCACGCCCCGCGACCGCATCGGGCTGGTCGGCGCGAACGGCACCGGCAAGTCTACGCTGATGAAGATTCTCGCCGGGCTGGACACGCTCGATTACGGTGCACTAACCGTCGCCAAAGGAACGACCGCAGGATATCTCCCACAGGATGGGCTGAGTCTTTCCGGCAAGACTGTGTTCGCCGAGTGCATGTCGGTGTTCGCCGGTCTACGGGCCATGGAGCAGGAACTGGAAACACTGCTGCATCGCTTCGCCGAACTCGATCCCGCCAGCACCGAGTACGCCGACGTGGCCGATCGTTATCACAGCCTCGAGCACGAATTTCAGACCCGGGAAGGATATGCGATCGAAGCCAGCGTCGGCCGAGTGCTGATGGGCCTGGGCTTTGTCAAAGAAGATTGGGAGCGGCAGACGGAGGAATTCTCCGGCGGCTGGCAGATGCGCCTGGCCCTGGCCAAATTACTCCTTCAAAAGCCGAATCTGCTACTGCTCGACGAGCCCACGAACCATCTCGACCTCGAAGCCCGCAACTGGCTGGAAGGATATCTGCACGATTATCCATACGCGTTTGTGTTGATTTCCCACGACCGCTATTTCCTCGACGTCACCGTAAACAAGATCGCGGAAATCTGGAACAAGCGCTTCTGGTTCTACACAGGCAATTACGACAAATTTCTCGCCCAGAAAACGCAGCGTAACGAGCAGCTGCAAGCGGCATATCGCAATCAGAAAGAACGCATCGAGCAACTGGAAGTCTTCATCAACCGCTTCCGCTACCAGGCCACAAAGGCCAAGCAGGTGCAGAGCCGGATCAAGGAACTGGAAAGAATCGAGCGAATCGAAGTTCCGCCGGAAGAAAAGACGATTCACTTTTCCTTTCCGCAGCCCAAGCCCAGCGGCCGAATTGTGGCTGAGTTCGAAGGCGTGGCCAAAGTCTATCCCGCGAAAAACGATGGCCGAAGCGGCCAGAAAGAAGTTTTTCGCAATGTGAATTTTCTGATCGAGAAGGGTGACCGCATCGCGCTTGTGGGCGTCAACGGGGCCGGGAAGTCAACTCTGATTAAGCTGCTCGCCGGCGTGGAGAAGACGAGAGAAGGCGAGTTCAAGCTGGGACACAACGTGCAATCCGATTACTTCGCCCAGGATCAGTACAAGGAACTGGACCCCGGAAAGCGCCTCGTAGACGATCTGGGTGACGCTTCTCCGCGCTCGACTCAAACCGAACTGCGCAGCTTGCTCGGATGCTTTCTTTTTTCCGAGGACGACGTCTTCAAAAAGATAGGAGTCCTCTCCGGCGGTGAGCGCGGCCGTTATGCCCTGTTACGCCTGCTTCTGCATCCGGCAAATTTCCTGCTGCTCGATGAGCCGACCAATCACCTCGATCTGCGCGCCAAAGACGTGCTGCTCGATGCTCTGATGGAATATACCGGAACGGTCGTTTTCGTCTCGCATGACCGTTACTTCATCGACAAGCTCGCGACTCGCGTCTTCGAAATTGGAGACGGCAGAGTTGAAGTTTATCCCGGCAATTACGAAGATTATCTCTGGCGCAAGCAAGGCGGGAACATCAAGCAGGATGAGAAGATTCGCGAGCATCTGAAAGAAGCTCAACCTGAGTCGAAGATTCCGATCAACGGCAACCAGCCAGTCGAACCGGCCGCGCCGGTCGCTTCCAAAGGAAAACGGCTAAACCCGATCAAGCGTAAACAAATGGAGGATCGCATCCGCGAACTTGAGGGAGAGATCAGCCACGCTGAAACCCTGATCGCCAAATGCGAGACGGCACTGCAGAGCTTTGTCAGCTCCGAGGAAACTCACAAACAGTCCCAGGAACTCGACCGTCAAAAATCCGCCCATGCGGCCTTCATCATTGAGTGGGAAGAACTCAGCCAGTCGCTGCAAGAAGTCGATTGAATTCCAGCATTCCGTCGTAATCGTACAGTCTCTTTCGTAATGTCGGGGATTACTTACTTTTGTGCGATAGTCAGATTGGCCGACGGGAATGAAGCCCGCGGCCCCAGATTTTAGACCACCTGCATCGATCGGCGCCGGGGTTTCGTCCGGTTCGTGGAAAAGGCGCCGCTCTCAGGTCACAATAAGGAAGGTCGCATGTTGCAGTCCTCTGAATACTCGTACAACGGCAAGTCCAATTCCAATCCGCAGGCTTCCAACCCCAACAACCCGAATCCCGTGAAAACCGTCAGCGCGCCCATTGAGCAGGCCACCATCGGCCGTTCGCTGGTGATCAAAGGTGAAATCACCGGTACGGAGGCTCTGTATATCGATGGCCGAATAGAAGGCAAGATTGTGTTAACGGATAACCGCGTCACCATCGGCCGCAACGGAACTGTGCAGGCCGACATCTCCGCACGCGACGTAGTGGTTATGGGCAAGGTCACCGGCAACATCGAGTGTACCGATCGCGTAGATATCCGAAACGAAGGCGTGGTCAACGGCAACATCGCCACCGTTCGCATCAGCGTGGAAGATGGCGCGGTGCTCAAGGGCGGCATTGAAGTCAAGAGCAACGAACGCAAGCATCAGAATCAACAGCAACAGACCAAGGCCGCCGAGCAGCCTAAGTCTCTTGCGGCGACAGCCAGCGCATAGGAACTAAGCACGCAGCCAAAAGGGCACCTAGAGTGCCCTTTTTATTTTGGTCCCAACCTTACTTGGATTCTTTCGGCTTGAAATCCAGCGCAGCCGAGTTCATGCAATAACGAAGGCCGGTAGGGGCGGGTCCGTCGTCAAACACGTGCCCCAGGTGGGCGCCGCAACTCGAACAACGAGCTTCAGTCCGAACCATGCCGTAGCCCGAATCTTTGTGTTCTTCAATCTTGCTCTCGTCCGTGGGCTGATAAAAGCTCGGCCAGCCAGTGCCCGAGTTGAACTTCGTTCCTGAATCGAATAATGGCTCTCCGCAGCACACGCAATGGTAAGTGCCCGCGTCTTTGGTCTTCCAGTACTTCCCGGTAAAAGCGGGCTCAGTTCCCGCCTCGCGTGTCACCTGGTATTGCTCCGGCGTAAGCTGCTGTTTCCACTCCGCTTCACTCTTCGTCATTTTGGTTGTCATAAATAATTCGATTCTCCTTGGCCTAAAACGATCCAGCTCTCGCGCTATCGGCACCGCTGTGACATCCGTCACAATTCAAGCGTGACATCTAACCTTGTCGCGATGACGGAGGTCCGGCAAAGTGGTTTCAACGTCTGCGAGTCCCTCCGGGCCCGGTCCCCCTCACAGAGGAAAACCGGGCCTTTTCTGCTAGGGCGCGTTGTCGCCGATCTTCCGGTATTTACTGTGAAAAAATAATAGGGGCTCACCCGCACACCACCTGACGTCCTCCACTTCCGCGATAAAAATGGTGTGGTCGCCGGCGACATGCTCTTCACTGAGGCGGCATTCCAGATAGGCAAGAGCGCCGTGCAAAACCGGGGTACCGCGCGGCGTTCGGTCGAAACGCGCGCCAGTCTCTTCTTCGGCATGCTCATGACCACGTGCCGGATTGGCGTAATATTCTGAAACTGCCCGTTGGTCCTCCGCCAAGACATTGATCCCAAACCGTTTTTTAGCATGAAGATGGGCATGCGTGCTGGCGCTCTGATCCACGCACACCAGCACAAACATCGGATCCAACGAAACCGACGCAACCGCGTTGGCCGTCATGCCATGGACTTCCCCATCCAGATCCACCGTAATGATGGTGACTCCCGTGGCGAAACACGCCATCGCCTGCCGAAATTCAATTGAGTTCAGTGTCATTAAAGAACGCCAACGAAGTCCTTGCGCTTCCAATTCCGCGGCAAGCTGCTCATCGCAAATCAGACTGATGTATGATTCGATGCATAGAAACACTCCTGGAAGCAGGCCTTGACTTCAGCAGCGACCAAGACTTTGGACGAAGGCTCTCTTTTGCTATCGAAGGCGGAGATTGAGAGCATCCATTCTGGGTCACCGATCTCCCGCGATTTGGCCCTGCGCCTGATGCGCTGCAATTCCGAGGATCTTCCCTCGGTCCTTGCTGCCGCCCGCGAAGCAAGAGAAAGATTCAAACCCGGCATTATCACCTATTCGCGCAAAGTTTTCCTGCCTCTGACAAACCTCTGCCGGGACTATTGCGGTTACTGCACTTTCCGTCGTGATCCCGGAGAAGCCGGCGCACGCACGATGACCCCGGATGAAGTGCTCGACATAGCGCGCGCCGGAGAAAAACTCGGATGTACTGAAGCCCTTTTCAGCCTGGGGGACAAGCCCGAACTGCTTTTCCCGGAGATGCGCGAAACGCTGCGCCATCTCGGATATAAATCGACCCTTCACTACCTCGAAGCTATGTGCGAGTTGGTCTTGCGGGAAACGAGGTTGCTGCCACATCCCAACCCGGGGCTGCTCAGCGCCGAGTGGATCAATCGCCTGGCAAGAGTTTCTCCGAGCATGGGCCTCATGTTGGAGAGCACGAGTTCCAGCCTGCTCGCGGCCGGGAGGGCGCATGACAACGCTCCCGATAAAGTTCCAGCGAAGCGACTTCGCACAATCGAGGAGGCGGGAAAGCAAGGGGTTCCATTCACGACCGGCCTGTTAATCGGCATTGGCGAGACGCTCGATGACCGGGTGGAAACGCTTCTAGCGATTCGCGACCTGTACGAGCGCTATGGGCACATTCAGGAGGTGATCGTGCAAAACTTCCGCGCCAAGCCCAACATACCGATGGCTCGCGTCCCCGAACCCAGCCAGGAAGAAATGCTCCGCTGCGTGGCGGTAGCTCGTTTACTAATGCCCAATGTCAATATCCAGGCCCCTCCCAATCTGAATGCGCCGTATTATGAAGACTTACTGGATGCCGGCATCAACGACTGGGGAGGTGTTTCTCCGCTGACGCCTGACTACATCAATCCGGAAAAACCCTGGCCGCATCTCGAGCAATTGCGGCAGCGAACCGAACGCAAGGGATTTGAATTGCGTCAAAGGCTGCCGATATATCCAGAGTTTGCAACACCTCTGATGAATAATCCCGGCCTGCTCGCGGAAAAGCTTCGCCACGCCTGCGATCCGTCAGGGCTGGCCCGCGAAAGGATGGCTGCATGATCTGCGTGCTCAGCGGCGGCACAGGTGGCGCAAAATTCATCGACGGCCTGCGGCAGGTTATTCCCGCCGAGCAGATCACAATCATTGTGAATACCGGCGACGACTTGCTCTGGTGGGGACTCTACGTTTCTCCGGACATCGACTCGATCACCTACGTTCTTTCGGGGCTGCTGAGTCGCGAACGAGGCTGGGGCGTACGCGGTGACACGTTTCTTTGCCTTCAGGCAATGGGACAACTCGGCGAACCCACGTGGTTTCACACCGGAGATCGTGATCTCGCAATACACTTGTTGCGCTCGAGACTACTCGCCGAAGGCAAGACTCTTTCGGAAGCGACGGCGATCATCTGTGAAAAGCTCAAAGTGAGGGCACGCATTCTGCCGATGAGCAATTCCCGCGTGGAGACGCGAGTCGATACCCCTACCGGCGAATTGAGCTTTGAAGAATATTTCGTGCAGCGATGGTACCAGGACCCTGTCAACTCCGTGCGCTTCGCCGGAGCGTCCGACGCCGAGCCCGCGCCCGGGGTAGTCGATGCGATTACCGCCGCCGATGCCGTGCTGATAGCGCCGAGCAATCCGATTACGAGTATCGGCCCCATCCTGGCCGTTCCAGGAGTTCGTGAGGCACTCACGCGAGCGCGGGGCAAAGTTGCGGCTGTAAGTCCGATCGTAGGCAACGCCCCGGTCGCCGGTCCTGCAGGAATTCTGATGGAGGCGCAGGGCTTGCCTTGCTCAATCGCCGGCATTGCCAAAGTCTACGAAGACTTTCTCGACCTGCTCGTTTGCGATACTCGTGATGCGCGCGCTGCCGAGCCTCTTCGGAAAAATGGATTGAAGGTGGAGTGCACTCAAACTGTTATGCGCAGCAGCGACGACAAAGCCGCACTGGCGAGGGTTACCCTTTCCCATACAGTGCCCAGCATTCTTTCTAACGAAGTCTCGACCGAATCTTCCGCAGGCAGTTCTTCTGACTAATCGTGATTCTCATTCCCGTCAAAAATCTGGCGCTCGCAAAACAACGGCTCGCGGGAGTTCTTGATCAAGCTTCGCGCACGGAATTAGCTCAGGCCATGCTCCTCGATGTGGTCGATGCGGTTTCGGCTGTGCGAAATCGCCCTCCGTGCGCGCTCGTAACCGGCGATCCGTTCGCAATTGAGCTGGCGCACCGCTACGACTTCGAGATCATCGCAGATTCCGGCAACCCCGGCGAAACGGGGGCAATCGAAAGGGCAACGAATTTGTGCGTAGACCGCGGGGTCGAAAGCACGCTGGTGATTCCCGCAGATATTCCTCTGATTCGCTCTCTCGAACTGGAACAAATTCTTGCCAACACTCCGCATGAAGGGTCGCTCCTGGTCCCGGCGGCTGACGGGCGCGGAACCAATGCAGCGTTCCGCCGTCCCGCAAATCTGTTCCCGTTGCGCTTTGGCAACGACAGCTTTAGGCCGCACCTCGCCGCCGCCAGGTCGACGGGCAAACCGTGCACTGTGCTGAAATTTGCCGGCATCGGCCGGGATGTCGATAATCCTTCAGATTTGGAACATCTGCGTTCTGAACCTGGCCAGACGCGAAGTCAAAACCTTCTGCGCCAATGGAAGCTCGAAGGAAAACTGCTGGCGATGGAGAGTTTGTGAACTCGCGAAGTCGCGCAGCAAATAATAGAAAGCACTCCTCCCCGTCTTACTCAAACTCAAACGAAATTCGAGTCATGCCGATTCCTCTCTCGGATGAGATACAGCCAAAGGACTCTGTGCCCGACAAACTTCTGCAGTCGATGCGTCAACGCAAGATCGCCTTCGAGCCGGGCGACATCCTTGTGATCAAGCACAAAATCATCTCCAAGGCGGAAGGCCAAATCGTCGATCTGGAGACGATTCATCCATCTTCCAAATCTCGCTCCTGGGCGAAGAAATACAACCTCGACGCCCGCGTCATCGAGCTCGCGCTGCGGGAAAGTAAAAGCGTCATTCGCCGCAAGAATGGCGTGCTGATCACCGAAACGCGACACGGGTTCATCTGTGCAAACAGTGGGGTTGACGTTTCAAACGTTGATGGCGGCAAGCACGCCCTGCTTCTTCCCGCCGATCCAGATCATTCTGCCCGCAAACTCCATCGCGAAATCAAGAAGCGTACTGGCCTCGTGATTCCCGTTCTTATTACCGATACGTTCGGGCGCCCTTGGCGCGAAGGCCTGGTTGATTTCTGCATCGGCATTGCCGACATGAAACCTCTGCGTGACGATCGTGGACAACGCGACCCGCATGGCTACAAATTACAGGCCAGTGTGGAAGCAATTGCCGACGAACTGGCTTGCGCCGCCGGACTCGTCTGCGGCAAGTTAAACCGAACTCCCGCGTGCATCATTCGCGGCTTCCAATACCAGCCCGGTACCGGGCACACACGTGAACTGCTGCGCCCGGCAAGCTCCGATTTATTTCGCTAGAGACTCGCCAAGAGGCAACCTCCAGGAGTAATTTGGATTACCTAGAGCGTAGGAGGAATTGTGCCGCGTCAGCTTTCAACATCGGAATTAGAAAATTTCCCTGCGCTTGATTGGCTCGATATAGCGCCGCTTGTTGATACGAATTTGCGCTCGTCACTGGAACGAATTCTTGACACGCAAAGAGGCGATTCGATTTCTCCGCGCGAGGCATATGCGCTGGTTCGAGCTGAGGGCGATGATCTGCTCGGCCTGCTCGCGGCCGCAAATTTCCTAAGGGCCGAGCTCACCGGAAACATCGTCACCTACGTCGTGAATCGTAATATCAACTTCACGAACATTTGCTTCGTGGGATGCAAGTTCTGCGCGTTCAGCCGCGGGCCGCGCGAATCCGACACGTATTTTCTCGAACCCGATCAAGTTGCACAGAAGGCAATCGAGGCCGCACAGCTCGGCGCAAGCGAGGTCTGCATTCAAGGGGGCCTGCCTCACGATTTGCCTCCTTTTTATTACCGCGACATTTTGCGTGCAGTGAAGAAGGCCACGCCGGAAATGCACATTCATGCGTTCTCGCCGATGGAGATTGTTTACGGAGTCGAACTTACAGGAATGCCTCTGCCTGATTATCTTTCAATGCTCCGCGATAACGGACTGGGCACGCTGCCGGGCACGGCAGCCGAAATTCTCGACGACGAAGTCCGCAATATTCTCTCGCGAAACAAACTTTCCACCGCGCAGTGGATCGAAGTCATTCGTACTGCGCATCACTGCGGCATCCGAACCACCTCGACAATGATGTACGGGCATGCGGAAACTCCGGAGCACTGGGTGCGCCAGATGCTGTTGCTGCGCGAAATTCAGCAGGAGACCAGCGGTTTCACGGAATTCGTTCCGCTGGGCTTCGTGCATCAGAATACTCTGTTATTCCATCAGGGGCTCGCTCGCAGCGGCCCGACTCTGCAAGAACATTTGAAGGTGCACGCACTCGCGCGGCTACTTCTCGCCGGGTCGATCAACAACATCCAGGTTTCGTGGGTGAAGTTGAATCGCAAGCTCTCGCAACTCTGCCTGCACGCCGGTGCGAACGACTACGGCGGAACTTTGATGGAAGAAAACATTTCACGCGAAGCGGGAGCCACCGCCGGTCAATACACCAGCCCGGAAGATTTCCAGAACCTGATTCTTGAAGCCGGACGCATTCCGGCGGAGCGCAATACTACCTATACACGCATCAACATCAAGCTCCCGCCGCAAGAGTGCACTTCAGAAGAGCCGTTGGAGCCAGCTTTTGCCTGATTCTCGAACCATCGCAATTCTGGGCGGGACCGGCGCCGCAGGAATGGGTCTTGCTCTGCGTTGGGCGCGCGCAGGAGAGACCGTTATTATCGGTTCTCGCGACGCCGCACGAGCTGAACAAACAGCTGAGAAGATCAAGCAAAAAGTTGGGGGTGATGCGCGCGTCAGCGGCATGGAAAACGCGGCGGCCTGCGCCGCCACAGACTTGCTCGTCCTCACTGTTCCATTCGAGGGCCAGGCTGCGCTGCTCAAGCAACTCAAGCCTGCAATCCGTCCCGGCAGCGTCCTCATCGATGCAACCGTGGCCCTTGCCGCAAGTGTCGGCGGACGCGCCTCGCGCACACTTGGCGTCTGGCAAGGTTCATCCGCGCAGCAAGCGGTGGAGCTTCTACCCAAGGGTATGACCGTCGTTGCGGCCTTTCATAATCTATCCGCCGATTTGCTAAACGGAGACAACCCTCTCGATTGTGATGTGATCGTATGCAGCGACGATCCCGACGCGCTTCAGGTTACGCGCAAACTGGCCGCCAAGATTCCCGGAGTTCGAGCCATCGACGGAGGAAAACTGGAGAATGCCCGTATCCTCGAGCAGATCACAGCACTCCTCGTCGGCCTGAACATCCGCCACAAAGGACACGGCGGCATCCGCATTACCGGATTGCCGCCGCAAGCCTACGAATAAGTCCCGATTGGAAAGCATCTTTCAGTCAGCGGTATCGCTCGGTCGTCCATTCTTTGAGAGCGTCGGCAAGCAGAGGATCGGGTGTCGACGGGACGGAATATTCGTACGCTTAATCGCGCGCCATGCCACACCATCAATCCTCCAACGGCTGAGACGCCATCTCTGCCGGCTCTCCCCCGCCGGCAGCCTGTGCCAAAATCAACCGCCGCGCTTCCACACGAATCTTCGGAAGCTGGAGCCTGAACCACGCTGCGCCCATAAGACAGGCCAGACCACCAATCGCCACCGTGCGCGGCGCACCCAGGGAATCCGCCAAGACTCCACCCAGCAATGCCCCGATCGGCGCCATGCCCATGAACATCATGGAATAAACGGCCATCACTCTTCCGCGCAAAGCATCGGGAACCATTACCTGAATCAGCGTATTCGAGCAGGCCATCTGCAACATCATCGAGTAGCCCACAGGCAACAACAGAATCACGGAAACCCAAAATTTTTGTGAGTAGGCAAACACCGCAAGGCTGGCTCCAAAACCTGCGCAGCACCATGCCACCCACCGGCCCAAGCCTTTCACGCCTTCGCGAAACGCAAGAGTCAGCGCTCCAAGCAACGCGCCAACTCCGGTGGCGCCCATCAGAATGCCAAGTCCCTGCGCCCCGCCATGCAATATCTGGTCGGCAAAAATCGGCATGAGTACGACATAGGGCATTCCTACGAGACTCACCAATCCGAGCAACAGCAGTAAGGCGCGAATAGGAGCCGTATCGTTTACAAAGCGGAACCCCTCCATCATGTGTTCAAACGGCGAGGCCATGGCAGGCCGAGGCGGACTGGCTACCCTCATCAGAAGCAGCCCGATGATTACCGCGATGTAACTCACCCCGTTGGCAAAAAAGCACCAACCCTCG
>Ga0070735_10002750_pt1 | contig 15710 bp, 1 predicted proteins | sample Coa_R1_FD_66443 | JGI IMG/M metagenome (GOLD analysis project Ga0070735, IMG submission 66443) | Surface soil microbial communities from Centralia Pennsylvania, which are recovering from an underground coalmine fire - Coalmine... | ecosystem: Environmental > Terrestrial > Soil > Unclassified ... | reverse complement strand
TACGTGAGTTCGTTTTGCAAAATGAGTCTTCCCAGTCCTTCGCCTCGTCCGTCCTAGTTCGAGCGCAGGTCTCAACCTCAACGAACGCAATCAGTCATAGAGCGGATAATCCTCTCCGCACCGTGACACGGAGCGCGTCAGTTACCTCCATCATTGAAGAGGATAGGACCGCGCTCTGCCTCCTTAAAGCCGAGTAATATATACGTAGTTATATTTTAATATAATATATAGTCGAGGCACAAAGCAAAGGAGGGTGTCGAGAATCTTTCGGTTCGAGCGCTGCCCGCGCAATCCGTGCAGGATGCCGCGGTCTCCCTGGACTCGCAGTCGCTGCTGCAAACGCCGGACGTGCCGGTCGGTCAACCGTAGCCGGCGCTCCGCTTCGATTTGCTTCAGATGGCCTTGCACCAATTCATGCAACACGTTCAGCCGTTCGAGTTCGGTTGTGCTCAATTCGATTCTCCCCGTTCCATGCTCTCTCCCACCCTGCATGAAACCGGACATTTCCACTTTGCACAAAAGGACATTCTCATTTTGCGGCGACACTGGCGATTGTTTCCTCTTGACACGCTCTCCTCTTGAATCATAAACACCGCCCATCTTTTGGGCCCTGTATTGCTTTTTTTTCGGTGATTGTTCCTCATCTGCTTCAGAACGTCTTGATGCTTGGGTGTGCAGGAAAATCCGTCAGAGGAGATCTCGATGCCGGCTTATACGTTTGCAAAAACGCATAAGGTAATTCTGTCTGTCTTTATCCTTTTCGCCATCGTTCACCTGGGGACGGGTCAGGGCTATGCGCAGGTTGCCGGCTCCACGGTGAGCGGAACCCAGACGAACAGAAGATCTATGCTTTGGTCGTGGACCGTTCGGGAAATATTTTGTGGCGCGCGACCGGTACGTCTGACGACGCAAACGGGAAAAGCCTGCAGCAGTTTCTTGAGAAGCCCGCTGTCACCCCCGCGACGGCCTTCCCAGCAAGTTCCGCGAACTGATTCCACGCCAGAACTGCGCACTAAGTTCCTGACCAATTACGCGACCGCAGTGGCGCACTTTGGGTGCAGGATTGGGTGTAACTAAAGAGAAAAGAATGGCTCCCGATTTCTTGTAAGCGACACCAGACGCAGCACTTAGATTTTTGACCACCTCGGCTGTTAACCGAAGGGTTGTGAGGGCTGATGCTATTGTCACGCACTCCGGGATGCCGGCCCAAATAATGTAGCGAACCGGGTGCGCCTGAAGTCGTGGAAGATTTTTCACTCTATCTTGGTTTGTTTGTAGACGGCGTCCAGGATTTTCGGATGCCTGCGATGGCTCGCCTTTGTAATGGAGCATGGCGCACCGGGTCGTCAGTTTGTTATCCTCCGAACGCTGGAACTCATATGAGAATGTGTGGCCATACTCATCGAGTCGCTAAAGCGGCGTGCATTTCTCTTTTATTATTTTCTGGCTCCATAGCGACCAGTTCGATCGCTCAGAGCGGCCGGGAAACGGCGCGATCGGTCTCGCCTCTCCGGCAAGATGTGCTCGCGCAAGTGGCGGCCAAATACAAGATTCCTGGAATAGCGGTGGCGGTTCTGGAACATGGACACTTGCGCGACGTTAACGTTTTCGGAGTGCGCGACGGCAAGTCGAACGCGCCCGTTTCGGAGCGGACAGTTTTCGAGGCAGGTCCTCTGGGAGAAACCTTGTATGCTTATGCAGTTTTACGACTCGCGGCCGAGGGACGCTTCAATATAGAAGCGCCACTCACGACCTATCTGCCGCTGCCCTATGTTCGGTTTCTCGACCCCATCTCAGTTTCGGAATCCACGGAGCCGCTTTACGATCCGGCGTTCAATCAGATCACCGCGCGTCGTGTCATGAACCACACTTCGGGAATGCCGGACTGGTCTCGCAATCAGCATTTGCGCTTGCAATCAGCGCCCGGCCAGAAGTGGTCTTATTCCAGCGAAGGCTACGTCTATTTGCAGCACGTCGTGGAACACGTAACAGGTGAAACATTCAACGAATTCGTCGCTCGAAGTATTTTGAGACCAGCCAGAATGGCGCGAAGCAGTTTCGTCTGGCGCGATGACTATGCCACGGAGATCGCATCGGGCTGGGATCGTTCCGGCGCTCTTGTGGAGATTCATCGCTACGCGCGGCCCGCAGCGGCGGCGACGTTCTACACAACAATTCGGGATTATGCGCAATTCGTGACGCTCATACTTGCTTCCGCGCCGGCTCAACGTGCACACGAATCCGTTGTCTCCCTATTGTTGAATCCATCCGTTACCGTGGATAGCGCCGCGCAATTTTCCTGGGGACTCGGTGTTGGCTTGGAGAAAAGTAGTGATGATCTTTTTTTCTTTCATCGCGAAGTTGGCCCTGGCTTTCAATGCTTCGTCATTGCGTCGCGCAAGACTGGAAACGGCGTCGTAATTTTCACAAACAGTGGCAACGGACTGGATGCCTTTTCGGAAATTCTAGCCACCACAATAGGCGGCAATCATCCCATCCTAAAATCAACATTTCTGCGCGTTCAATAAACTCGCCTCCGATCTCAAAGCATTTGCCGACGGACGCCGCGAAGGCCGACTTCAGTGTGCTCCTGTAGCGAATAAATTGCTTTATTCCAGTGATTTATCGCCACTTAACAGACGAGATTCCCAAAGTTAAGTTGAAAAAGTGCGGGCTTCGCACGAAGAATGACTTACTTTTGACCAGCAAATTGAGAGCACTGGGACCTGTTCTTTTGCTTTCTTTTTGTCGGGTTCCTATGGTATTAGAACCGCTGCCACCTGGGTATGTCGGCCGCCGAAGTACCTCCCTCGCGCTTCGGCAGTAAGGGAAAAAATACGAAGCGTCAGCTCTTGAGCTGGCCGAAATCCTTGACACGGATTCGTGCGCTCTCACAGGCGTTGATTCGGTGTGTTTAGAAAGGTCTTTTTTTTCCCCAGACTCCCTGGCTCGGAGGAGCCTGCAAGCTCCCCGACAAATTGACGATTAGGTTCGAACGGACTTAAGCCCATGGAGGCCCAGCCATGAGAAGAGCCCTTCTGATCTCTACGCTATTTTTCTGTTTTTCCGCGGGCGTAGAGGCCCAATCACCTCAGCAAAAGTCGGATGTTCCGCTTGGCCATCAACCGGTGGCGTCGGCCTCGGCATCTTCGTCGGCTGTGCAGGCGGCGCGGGCAGCCTTCGCGAAGTTGCCGCTCGCATTCGAAGAAAATCAAGGGCAGACGGATCCTAGCGTCAAGTATGTCTCTCGCGGCTTTGGTTACAACGTCTTCCTGACGGCCAACCAGGCCGTTTTCGCATTACGCGGCGGAAGCGCATCGTTAAATTGCGCGGGCTTGCGCACAAAGATCAATCCGGATTGCACTGATCTATCGAAAGAAACTCCCGAAGGCGCGGTCCTTTGGTTGAAAATGCTGGGAGCAAATGCATCCGCGCAAGTCAGTGGCGCGGACCCCTTACCTGGGAAAGTTAATTACTACATTGGAAACGATCCGAGCAAGTGGCGCACAGGAGTTCGCCAATTTGGGCGCGTCACGTATCGTGGAATCTATCCTGGCGTGGATCTGATTTACTACGGGAACCAGCAAAAGATCGAATCCGACTTTGTTGTGAGTGCAGGCGCGAGCCCTCGCTCGATCGAGTTCCAGGTGAAGGGGGCCCGCGGCACGCATCTCGACGAGCACGGGAATCTGGTTCTGGAAACGACAGCCGGTCAAGTACAACTCTTGCGGCCGAGTGTATTTCAAGTCGTAAATGGGGTGCGACGCGACGTCTCCGGAAAGTATGTGATCCGCGGCGAAGATCGTGTGGGCGTCGAAATCGCGAGCTACGACAAGCATTCCGCGCTCGTCATTGACCCTGTTTTTGTGTATTCCACATACCTCGGTGGCAGCAACCTTTTCTTCGGAGGAGATACTGGAAACGCAATTGCCGTGGATTCGACCGGCGCGGCATATGTGACCGGTACGGCGGGAGCACTTGATTTTCCTGGTTCTGTACCGTCCGGTCCCATTGCTCAGTTTAATCCAGCGGCATTCGTCACCAAATTTGACCCCACCGGAAATTCTGTCGTGTATTCGACGCTCCTTCGCGGGACCACAGGATTTAATGACATTGGTAACGGGATCGCCGTCAACGGCGCCAACGCGTATGTCACAGGCGTCACGAACGACTCGGACTTTCCTCTCCTGAATCCTTTCCAGGCCACGATCGGAGATGATCCGATTCAAAGCCAGAGGGGCTTCATCCAAAGCGGATTCGTTACAGGTTTGGCAAGCGACGGGACTCTGCTCTACTCCACGTTTTTGGGCGGCCGAAACAACGATGACATGACGAACCTTCGCGGCTTGGCCGTGGATTCGGCCGGAAACGCCTACGTGGTCGGCGACACAACGTCGCAGAATTTTCCGACGGTCAATCCTCTGCAAGCGACCAATAAGTCTTTCCAGAATGTCGTTCTCGCGAAGTTCAATCCCCAGGGCCAGTCTATTTATTCCACGTATTTGGGTGGCACCGGTGCGGACTCCGGATATGCCATCGCCATCGATGCTGCCGGCAACGCTTACATCACTGGAAAAACCTCGTCGACCGACTTTCCCCTCCAGACTTCTCCTGCCCCATTTCAAAATACGTTGGTGAAAAACCCCACGGGTGCGTCCGAGGATGTGTTTGTCAGCAAACTGAGTTTCAACGGTTCGACGCTCGCCCTGGCTGGTTCCACCTATTTGGGAGGAGATCAAAGCGACACAGGTTACGGCATCGTGGTTGATGCCGCGACTCCGCCCAATGTTTACGTAACCGGGCAGACTTCTTCCACCAACAATGGGACAGGTTTTATTCCTTTTCCGACTCAAAATTCGCTCTTCCCGCCTAATAATTTGTCGAATCCGACGACAGCAGAAGCCTTCGTAACGGAATTGAAAGGTGACTTTACCGCGCTCCTTTTCTCGACATTCCTTGGCGGAACAGGCGTCGATGCTGCGAATGCCATCGCGATCGATGTCTCGACTCCTCCGAACGTATTCGTGACTGGGGCCACAGGTTCGCTGGATTTTCCGGTCCTCAATCCGCTTCAAATCGCATCCAGCGGCTCGGGCCGTGCCTTCGTCACAGAGATAAATATCAATGGCGCAAGCAGCGCATTGAAGTATTCAACCTATCTGGGAGGAACTGGTACAGACAAAGGCGCGGGGATTGCTGTCGACGCGGCTGGCAATGCATATATCACAGGCAGCACGACATCAGTGGACTTTCCGGTCGTGAGCTCAAGCGGGCTAGCCACAAAGCCCTTTCAGGACTCGCTACGCAGCTCGACAGGAAATGCGTTCGTCAGTAAAATATCTTCTGCTGCCGCTGCTTCCGCGCTGAATTTCAATCCGCCGGTTTTCAATTATCACGAAGTGGGCGTGGGCTCCTTCGCGACCGCGTTCTTTACGTTGAGCAACAATTCTGCGTCGAGCGTGACGTTAAACTCCTTTTCCGTCTCAGGAACAAACGCCGGCGACTTTGCGGTTCAACTTGCAGGCACGACTTGCACAAACTCATTGGTGCTAACGGCCGGCGCCTCGTGCGTTGTCGCCATTCAATTTATGCCTCAGGACCAGGACGCTCGCTCCGCGCAGGTAGGAATCAACAGCACTCCCGCAAGCGCAACGTTCCTGCCACTGAGTGGATTCGGGGCCGTCCCGGAAATGGCTTTGAATCCGACGAGTATAGATTTTGGGAATAACGTGCCGCTCAGCGTGTCGTCGTTTAATGGCGTTACGATCACGAATACGGGGGGCGCCACTTTGCACGTGGGCAGCGTGCAGATAACCTCCACTGGAACAGATGCTGCGGCATTTAACGCCACACTATTTGGGTGTGCCGCCGTTCCGCCACATCAGAGTTGCTCGGTGAGTGTAACCTTCACTCCGACTGCGGCACGGGCATATAACGCAACTTTGTTAATCAACTATGACGCCGTTGGCAGCCCGCAATCACTGCCTGTGACTGGAACTGGCGTAGGACAAGTTATTCTCACCCCAAAGTCAGCGGAGTTTGGGGGATGGCTCGTCGGTGCGTCTTCGCTTTCCCGAAGTTTTTCGCTAACAAACGGAACAGGTGGAAACATAACCCTGACCAGCATTACGCCCGGCGGAAGCAATCCTGGAGATTTCCCAATTGATTCCAGCAGTTCATACGGAAAACCCACCTGCGTCACAAATTTGCTGATGCTGGCTGGCGTGACTTGCGATTTCAGCGTCCATTTCGCGCCCACAGCTGGTAGCGCAATTGACGGACGCACCGCAACCTATACCTTCGGGTACACCGGGACGCTAGCGGGTTCGCAATTCGCCGCGCTGATGGGAACCGGAGAAACGGGTGTGACCCTGTATGAGAACACCATTCCGGGTCCGAACGATCCGCCCATCCGTACTTACGTCGGTGCAACGGAGAGGCGTACTCAGGTCGACCAGTTGTTCAACGGAACGCCGAGTCCCATCACGGTTACTGGAATTACGCTGAGCGGCGCGAATCCTGGCGATTTTGCGGTGGAGCTCGATAACTCTTGCTCGGTAAATGGAACGATGCCCGCGAACTCGGTTTGTTTTCTAGACGGCGCGTTCAGCCCCTCGGGTTTGGGAACCCGAACCGCGACGGCAACGATTCATTACACTCCGCCGAGTGGAAGTTTCCTGACACTCAACGTTACGGCGACAGGTCTCCCGGGACCCATAAACTTTCCCTCGATCCTCGATTTTGGAAGCCAGATCGTAGGCCTGACAGGCTCGAAGCAAAGGGTAGTTCTGGATAACTTTTCGAAAGTGCCCCTGCAGATTTCATCCGTTTCCGGCCCTTCGGGGACGAATGCGGGCGATTTCGCCATCACCGCCGACACGTGTCTGAATAGCGGGAGCGGAATTCTGGTTCCAGCCGGCGGAAAGTGTTTTCTCGACCTGCAATTCACGCCGGGCAGCACGGGAAACCGCACAGCCACAGTCAGCGTTACCGACAATGGTCCCGGCAGTCCACGCACTCTCACGTTGAAGGGAACGGGCGTACCGGGCGCTGAGACGATCTCCGTGACTCCGAGTGCCCTCGATTTCGGAAAAGTTGTTCTCGTGCAGCCTCCTGCAATTCAACCAACTGTGACGGCTACTTTTTACCTGACCAACGGTGGCACTCAGTCCACCACGATTACCGCTGCGCCCGCGCTGGCCACGACCAGCAACACTCCATTCGGCATTTCAGGAGCCGGCACATGCGTCTTGAATCAGGCGGTACTTCCGCAGGGAGCCACATGTTCTGTTGTGGTCACATTTAAGCCGACAGCTACGGGACTGCAAACAAATTCCGTAACGTTGACAGATAGTCTTGGAGGATTGCATACGGTCCAAATTCAAGGGACAGGTGTTACTCAAGGTGTTTTGTCTGTGAGCGCTCCATCGACATTCACTCAATTGCCCAGCACAACGACGACACCCGCGCAAAATATTACGCTAACAAATACCGGGAACGGTCCGCTGACCATCACTGTTTTGTCTGTGAACGGAACCAATGCCTCGGATTTCGCCATCGCACCGTCGCCTGCAACGACCTGCGCTGAAGGCGGAGTGATACCGCCTGCTACTGGTACTGGCAATACTTGCGTAATAGCACTGACATTCACCGCGCCGGCAACCGTTGGGAAGTACACCGGCAACTTGCTAGTTACAGCCAATCTCGGAAACAACGTAAAGGCCTCCACTTCCGTCTTGCCAAATCCCCCCGTGACCCTCAATGGAGTTGTCGTAAGCGGCGGCTTCGGTGTCACGCCGGCTCCTCCACTTGACCTGGGAACTGTAGCGATCGGTAGTTCGGTGACTTTCAGTAGTGTGAGCGGAAGTAATTTCATCACCCTGACGAACAACAATGTCTCGCCGGTAACCATCTCAAGCGTCGCTCCACAGACGACCGGCGATTTCACAGTCACATCCTTCGGCACTCCCTGTCCCGGTGTACTTCAGTTCGGCGGTACATGCAATTTCGGCGTGACTTTCACACCGACATCAAACGGTCCGCAAACGAACAATATTCTCGTCACCTACACGGGCGCGTCGGGCAGCCCATTCTCAATTCCTGTGAAGGGCACCGGCAGCAACGCGCTGGTGGCCACTCCAAATCCTGCAAACGTTTCCGCCTCCACGAGCTTCCCGGAATCAGTGTTTATCACCGTTGCGAATGGATCCAGCTCCGCCGCGAATATCACCGGTTTGAGCGCTATTACTGGGACCAACGCATCATACTTTTCAATTCCTAACGGCAACGACGGCTGTACCGGGCAGCTATTGGCTGCCACTGGTTCGTTCCCCAACTCCTGCTTTATTAACGTCAGTTTTAAACCGACTGCCGGCGGGACGAACTTGACTGCACAATTTAGTGTGAACTACACCGTTGGCGCGACGGCGCAATCGCTCGTGGTGAATCTCAATGGCACCGCGACCGCGCCCCAGATCTCGATTAATCCCAATTCTGCGACGCCACTCGTATTCGGGAACCAGGTCACAAACACGCAGAGTCCGGTCCTGAATGTCATCGTTACGAACACCGGGACCGATCCTGTTTTCTTCTCTAACTTCAAGATTACTGGAACCAACGCGAACGACTTTGCTCTCGCCCCACAGGTTTTCAATTTCGGTAACGCAGGCTCCACCAGTGGATGCCAATCGGGCATTCAACCCGGCCAAAGCTGCACGATTCCCCTCACGTTTACGCCTTCTCCACTCACGGCTGGCGCTGCAAGGAGCGCCACGCTCACAATTGCGGACAACGCCGCACCGGGAAACGGCACCCAGACCGTTCTACTCGAGGGCAACGCCGTTGGAGGAAGTGTCTTCACCGATACGATTAATGTCGTCTTCCCGCAAACGAACCTCGGCTCATCGGTTACGCAAAGTGTTCTGTTGTCGAATACGACTTCCCAACCCGTGACGTTTAACCCTGTCACCTTCACCGGACCCTATTCAGCCGATACGGGGGCAAATGCGTGCGTTTCCGGAAGAGCGGTAAGCGCATTCACCGGCTCATGCACGATCTATATCAAGTTTTCACCCACGGGAGTCACGAATCCCGGCACGGCGACGATCCATTACAATGGGGGCAGCACTCTCCCGGTGATTACTCTGTCCGGCACAGGTTCGAACCCTAGCGTCAATGCGACTCCGAATCCGTTGACGTTTGGCTCTCAAGCCGTCGGGACGCAAGGCGGTCCGCAGGCGGTGACGCTCAGCAATCCGACTGGTTCCGCCGTCACCATTTCAAGTACGCCATCAATTACCGGAACGAACGCGGCCGATTTCAAACTCGGGGTTAACAACTGCACGACTGGTCTGAACGTGCCAGCCAATACGGGGGCTTGTGTAGTCAACGTCATTTTCCAGCCCGGGCCTACGGGCGGAACGGCTCGAACGGCAACACTCTCAATCGCAGCCTCCGATGTGAATAGTCCTCACAATGTCACACTGAACGGCACGGCCACGCAACCCGTCGTGAGTTTGAGCAACGGAAGCGCGATGGCGTTTGGAAATGTGGATTTGGGAACGACCAGCGGACAGCAGACCGTGACGCTGACGAATGCAGGGAACGGACAGCTAACCATTTCGAACGTAACGCTCGGCGGAACCAATGTGGCGGATTTTGCGTTTGCAACGCCTGCGAGCGGGACCGACTGCCGAACTGCGGGCACCCTAGCAGCAGGAGCGAGTTGCGTGGTTGCAGCGACGTTTACTCCCGCGGCGCTGAACGGACGAAGCGCGACGATCACGATTACCGACAATGCGACTCCGGCAACACAAACTATTAACTTGAGCGGCACCGGCGCTCAGCCAAGTGTCGGTCTCGTCCCGTCTACGATTCCGTTTGGAAATCAGTTGCTGAACACAACGAGTGCGCAGCAGACATCGACTTTGACGAACACAGGAACAGGGCCTCTGACGATCTCGAATGTGAGCATAGGAGGAACGAATCCGGGGGATTTTGCGTTTGCGGCGCCCGCGAGCGGAACAGATTGCCGAACGATCCTCGGGACTCCTCTGGCGGCAGGCGGAACGTGCACTATCGCAGTGACATTCACACCGACAGCGGTAGGAGCACGGAGCGCGACAGTATCAGTAGCCGACAGCGCTACGGGAAGTCCGCACACGGTGGCACTGACAGGGACAGGAACGTTTCCGCAGGCCAGTGCGTCGCCGAGCCCGGTAGCGTTTAACACCCAGCGGCAGAGTACGACCAGCGGCGTGATGGCGCTGACGCTGAGCAACCCAGGAACGGACACGTTGCATATGACGACAGTGGCGTTGGGCGGCACGAACGCGAGTCAGTTCGCGATAGCCACAGGGACGACCTGCACGAACGGAACGACATTGGCCGCGGGCGCAACGTGTGTTGTGAACTTGACGTTCACGCCGACTACGCTCGGAAGCCAGACGGCAACGGTGACATTCACGGACGACGCGAACCCGACAACACAGGTGGTAACGCTGACGGGAACAGGAGTATTCCCGCAGGCGAGCGCCTCGCCGAGTCCGGTCGCGTTCAACAACCAGCGGCAGAACACCACGAGTGCGGCGCAAACATTGACGCTGACGAATGGAGGAACGGGAACGCTAAATCTGACGTCGGTGGTGCTGGGCGGCGCGAATGCGAATCAGTTCGCAATCGCGGCAGGGACGACGTGCACGAATGGATCGACCGTCCTCGCCGGATTAAGTTGCGCCGTGAAGTTGACCTTTACGCCGACATCGCTTGGAAGCCAGACCGCGACGATTACATTTACGGACGACGCGAACCCGACGACCCAAGTGGCAACATTGACAGGTACCGGAGTATTGCCACAGGCAAATCTGGCTCCGACGACGCTGCCGTTTGGAAACCAGTCGAACGGCACGACGAGCGCGCCGCAGACGGTGACGTTGACGAATGGAGGAAACGGGACGTTGACGCTAACGACGGTAGCCCTTGGCGGAACGAACCCTGGCGCGTTCGCCGTCGGATCAGGAAACACGTGCACGAACGGCGCGACCGTGTTGGCGGGAACGAGCTGCGTGGTGAACGTGACATTCACACCCACGGTATTAACGCCATTTTCAGCGACGTTGACGTTCACGGATGATGCCAGCCCGGCGACGCAGTCAGTGACATTGACGGGAACGGGAGTGACGTCGACGGTGAATTTCAGCCCGTCGCCGGTGGCGTTCAACACGCAGAGATTGAACACGACGAGCGCGCAGCAGACCTCGCTGCTGACCAACAGCGGCTCGACGACACTGAACATTACGAGTGTGACGCCTGGCGGAACCAATCCAGGAGACTTTACACTGGCGACGCCAGCAAGCGGAGCAGATTGCCGAACGGTGGTGACCGTAGCGGCCGGAGGAACGTGCACGATTGCCGCGACGTTCACCCCGACAGCGCTCGGAGGACGGACCGCGACCGTATCGGTGACGGACAGCGCGACGGGAAGTCCGCATACGCTGACGCTAACAGGAACGGGAATCGCGCCGGCGGTGGCCCTGAGTCCGACGCCGACACTTGGTTTCGGCAATCAGTTGGTAAGCGTGACCAGCGCAGCACAGACGGTGACACTCACCAACCCGGGAACCGACAATCTGAAGATCACTGCAGCGTTGATCGATCCCGCGAGCACGAACGCGTCTGATTTCGCGATTGTTGCCGGTTCGGGAACAACATGCGTGGCAGGCGCGACGATTGGCTTCACCGCTCCGAACAACACGTGCACTGTCGCGTTGACGTTTACACCGGCAGCCGCAGTCGTGCGCGGGCCCGCGGTGCTGAAGTTCACCGACGACGCATCAGGTAGTCCGCAAACTGTCAATCTGACGGGAGCGGGACAGGCGCCGCCGACGGCAACGCTGTCGACCACAAACGTACCCTTCGGGAACCAACGCGTAGGCACAACCGGTGTGGCGACCGTGGTGACGATCAGCAACAATGGGGATGCGGCGCTGGCGATTTCCACGATTGTTCTCGATGCTGCCGGAAATCCGGGTGATTTCCAACTGACAGCAGGTGCAATCAATCCGTGTCCGCTGACGGGAGGAAGTATTGCCGGGCACACTTCATGCGCATTCAATGTGGCGTTCAAACCGACCGCGGCGAGCCTGCGCGGGGCGACCGTGGACATCACAGACAATGGGAACGCTACAGGCACGCCAGGAACGAAGCAAACAGTAACTCTATCGGGCACGGGAATCGCGCCCGCAGTGCAAGTGGCCGCGACGCTGCCATTTGGCAACCAGCCCACCAATCAGATAGCAACGTTACAGTTGACAGTGACCAACAACGGTACGGACACGCTGAACCTGGCGGCCGGCAATGCGTTTGTCATTTCCGGTACCGATTCTACTTTCTTCGGGATCGGGAGCGGTGCGCAAGGCACAACCTGCGCGAACGGATCAGCGATAGCGGCGGGATCAAACTGCACGATCATCGTAACGTTTGCGCCGACGACGGTGCGTTCCTATGGTCCTGCAACCTTGAAGCTCACCGATGACTCCGGAGCAGTGCCGGGCAGCACCCAGACGGTCAGCCTCAGCGGGGCCGGCGTGACGTCGCAGGCAAACTTCTTACCGAGCCCGGTAAATTTCACACCGAGCCAGAGCGTGGGAACAACCAGTAGCAGCGTCACGGCGACGCTAACGAATTCGGGAGGTCTTGACCTGCATCTGGCGGGCGCGAACGCGGTGGCCATCGGGGCACCGGGGAATGCCGCCAGCGATTTCTCCATCGTGGCGAATGGCACGACGTGTGTCAATGGAGCGACGGTGGCCAAGAGTGGAGGCTCATGTAACATCGTTCTGACGTTTACACCGAGCAATTCTGGCGCGCGATCAGCAACGCTCACCGTTACCGATGACGCCAATCCGACGACACAGGCCGTGCAACTCAACGGAACCGGCATCGCACCGCTGGCATCGTTGCCGGCGGCGCTGGCCTTCGGAAACCAACTGCTGGCAATCACGAGCGCTCAACAAACGATCACGCTGACGAACGCGGGAACGGACAATCTGAAGCTGGCGACGGTTTTGATTGATCCCGCCAGCACGAACGCAGCAGATTTTGCAATCGTGCCTGGAGCGGGAACGACTTGTGTGGCGGGCGCGACGATCGGCTCGGCCGCTCCCAACAACACCTGCACGGTAGCGATGACATTCACTCCGGGAGCAGCGGGAGCAAGAGGGCCCGCGGTTCTGAAATTTACTGATAACTCGAACGACGTGGCGGGAAGCGTGCAAACGGCGAACCTGACAGGCACCGGACAAGCGCCGCCGACGGCAACACTGTCGACGACGAATGTACTTGTTGGGAACCAGCGAGTCGGCACAACAAGCGCGGCGACGGTAGTGACGATCAGCAACAATGGAGATGCGGCGCTGGCGATTACAGCCATTGTGCTGGATGTGAACGGAAATCCGGGCGACTTCACGCTAGCAGCGGGAGCGAGCAATCCCTGCCCTCTGACAGGAGGGAATGTTTCCGGGCACAGTTCCTGCACATTCAACGTGTCGTTCAAGCCGACGACTACCAGTTTGCGCGGCGCGACGGTAAACATCACGGACAACGGGAACGTGACCGGTACACCAGGAACGAAACAGACAGTAACTCTCTCGGGCACCGGTGTCGCCCCGGCGGTGCAAATCGCCGGCACCCTCGCGTTTAACAACCGGCCCATCAATCAGACAGCGACATTGCCATTAACGGTAACCAACAACGGTACGGACACGCTGAACCTTGCGGCCGCCAACGCTGTGGTGATTCAGGCGAGTGCCAATTCATCGCTCTTCGGAATTGGAGCGGGCACAACCTGCACTAGTGGTAAGGCAATTCCGCCCAGCGGTGCCTGCACGATTAACGTCACGTTCGCGCCGACTGCGGTCGGGCAATTCGCCGGAGTAACGCTTGTCGTCGCCGATGACGCCGGCGCAGTTGCGGGCAGCACGCAATCCGTGACCCTCAGTGGTACAGGCGTAACTTCAACTGCAGTGCTCAATCCGAATCCGCTGACGTTTGGTAATCAGCGCGTTAACACAACGAGTGCTTCATCGTCGGTAACGCTCACGAATGCGGGAGCACAGGATTTGCATCTCACCACGGTGGGCACATTGACTGGATCCAATTCCGCAGACTTCGCAGTGGTCACCGGCGCCGCAACGACCTGCGTTACGGGTGCGACCGTGACGCCGGGCAACACATGCACAATCACGTTAACGTTCAAGCCGGGAGCCCGCGGTCCGCGGACTGCTCAGGTGATCTTCACCGATGACGCCAGCGGCATCGCGGGCAGCACGCAAACACTTACCATCAACGGAACGGGCATCGCGCCGGTAGCATCACCCAGTACGAACGCCGTGGCGTTCGTCAATCAGATCATCAACACAACCAGCGCAGTCCAGAAGGTGACTTTGACGAACAGTGGTACCGACGTGCTGAATATCGCGACGGTTGCGCTCGGCGGAACTAACCCCGCTGATTTTGCAATCGCAGCGGGGACTACATGCACGAATGGAGCGACGCTGGCAGCGGGGAGTACGTGCATCGTGAATCTGACGTTCACCCCGGCTACGGCCAATCCATTTTCCGCTACGTTGACATTCACTGACGATGACGGAGCGATCGTTGGATCCACGCAGGCCGTGACGCTCACTGGAAGCGGTGCCACCGCGCCGACGGCGATATTGTCGACAGCCAGCGTGCCGTTTGGAAACCAGCGAGTGGGCACGACGAGCACGGCGACGGTGGTGACTATCACCAATAACGGAGACGCGGCGCTGGCGATTGCCGACATCGCGCTGGACGCCACGGGCAATCCGGGTGATTTCACCCTAGCAGCGGGAGCGACCAATCCATGTCCGTTGGCGGCAGGGAACGTTTCCGGACACAGCTCGTGTACATTCAACATAGTGTTCAAGCCCACCGCAATCAACGCACGGGCTGCGACGGTCAACATTACAGACAATGCGAATGCGACCGGCGCGCCTGGAACCAAGCAAACGGTGGCACTGACAGGTAATGGTATCGCACCGTCGGTTTTGCTAGCGCCAACCACAGTGCCATTCGGTAGCCAAGAGGTCGGTACCTCCAGTTCGGCACAGAGCGGCACGCTCACCAACACCGGGACGGACGTGTTGAATATCACCGCCGTCACGATCGCGGGTGCAAACGCTTCGGACTTCTCCATCGTCGCGAACGGAGCGAGTTGCGCAGCGGGGCTGCCAACGGTGGTGACAGTTGCGGCCACGAAAAATTGCACATGGAGCGTCATTTTCACGCCAACTGCAATTGGCTCGCGGACCGCTTCACTAACCTTCACGGATGATAACGGCGGCACGCCAGGTTCCACGCAATCCGTGACACTCAGCGGCACCGGTACTGCTCCGGTGGTCGTACTTACGCCAACGACTGTTACGTTCCCGCCACAGGCGGTCGGTACCCCCAGCACCGCACAGAACGGCATGCTAACGAATACGGGAACGACCGCGCTGCATTTGTCTACCGTCACGGTTACTGGCGCCAACAGCAGTGACTTCGCCATCGTCCCGGGTGGCACCACTTGCACCAATGGCTCGACCGTCGCTCCAGCGACAGGAACGTGCACGTGGAGCGTAACATTCACGCCAAGCGCGATCGGCACAAGGACAGCTACCCTTACATTCACCGATGACAACAACGGC
>Ga0070735_10002748_pt1 | contig 15716 bp, 14 predicted proteins | sample Coa_R1_FD_66443 | JGI IMG/M metagenome (GOLD analysis project Ga0070735, IMG submission 66443) | Surface soil microbial communities from Centralia Pennsylvania, which are recovering from an underground coalmine fire - Coalmine... | ecosystem: Environmental > Terrestrial > Soil > Unclassified ... | reverse complement strand
GTGCGGGCCAGCTCCTCCCCCGCGATGATCCGGCCCGCGCGCAGCAGGACCGCCGACGCGCTGCCGTTGCCCAGGCAGACCAGATTCACGCAGAAGTGCATGCCGTAGGTGAAGTAGACGTAGGCGTGCCCGGGCGGGCCGAACATCACCGCGTTGCGAGCCGTCTTTCCGCGGTAGGCATGCGAGGCCGGATCGCTGGCCCCGGCGTACGCCTCCACCTCGGTGAGCTCGACCGCGACCAGCCCGGCGTCGGTCTCGCGCTCGAGCACGAGACCGAGCAGTTCCGGAGCGAGCGGAACGGACGGCCGCGCGAAGAAGTCCCGGGGTATAAGGGTCACGGGCCGGGCGCTACCCGGTGGTCCCGGCCGCCCAGCCGGCGTGCTCGTCGATCGTGACGCGCAGCGCGGCGATCTGCTCGGCGACGCGCTCGGGCGCCGTCCCGCCGTAGCCCTTGCGAGCGGCCAGCGCCCCCTCCACGGTCAGCACCTGGCGGACGTCGGGCGTCAGGTGCTCGGAGACCTTGGCCAGGTCGGCGTCGCTCACGTCGGCCAGGTCGCAGTCGTGCACCTGGCACCACACCACCAGGTGGCCGACCACCTCGTGCGCCTCGCGGAACGGGACGCCGCGGCGGACCAGGTACTCGGCCAGGTCGGTGGCCAGGGTGAACCCGACCGAGGCGCCCTGGCGCAGCCGTTCCGGGTTGACCCGCAGGGTCGCGATCAGGCCGGCCATGGCGGGCAGCACGAGCAGCAGGGTATCGACCGCGTCGAAGACGGGCTCCTTGTCCTCCTGCAGGTCCCGGTTGTAGGTCAGCGGCAGGCCCTTCAGCGTGGTGAGCAGCCCGGTCAGCCCGCCGATCAGGCGGCCAGCTTTGCCCCGGGCCAGCTCGGCCACATCGGGGTTCTTCTTCTGCGGCATGATCGAGGATCCGGTGGCGTACGCGTCATCGATCTCGACCCAGCCGAACTCCTGCGAGGACCACAGCACGATCTCCTCGCCCAGCCGGGACAGGTGCACGCCGATCAACGCCGCGGCGAAGCAGAACTCGGCGGCGAAGTCCCGGTCGCTGACCGCGTCCATGGAGTTCGGCGCGGCCGCGTCGAAGCCTAGCTCGGCGGCGAGCAGTTGCGGGTCGACCGGCAGGGACGAGCCGGCCAGCGCGCCGGACCCGAGCGGGCTGATCGCGGCCCGCCGGTCCCAGTCCCGTAGCCGGCTCACGTCACGGGCGAACGCCTGGACGTGGGCCAGCAACTGCTGGCCGAACAGCACCGGCTGGGCGTGCTGCAGGTGAGTCATGCCTGGAGCGGGCACGTCGCCGTTGGCCACGGCCTGGTCGACCAGCGCGCTCTCCAGTTCGGCCAGTCGGCTCGCGATGAACCGGACGTGGTCCCGCAGGTAGAGCCGCAAGTCGGTCGCGACCTGGTCGTTGCGGCTGCGGCCGGCCCGCAGCTTGCCGCCCAGCGCGCCCAGGCGCTCAAGCAGGCCGCGCTCCAGGGCGGTGTGCACGTCCTCGTCGGCCACCGTCGGCCGGAACGAGCCGTCCGCGCAGGCCCGGTCGAGCTCGTCGAGCGCCTTGAGCATGGCGGTCAGCTCGCCGTCGGTGAGCAGCCCGGCCCGGTGCAGCACCCGGGCGTGCGCCCGCGAGGCGCGCAGGTCGTAACGGGCCAGCCGCCAGTCGAACTGGACGCTGACCGACAACCGGGCCAGCGCGTCGGCCGGTCCGGCCGAGAAGCGCCCGCCCCACAGCCGCGTCCCGGGTCCCTGCCTCACGTCCTCGGCTCCCATTTCTCCCATTTGCCCGATTCTCCCGCACCCTTTGCCGTCTTGACGCCCCCACCCTATTGGGGCCTGTGTGCCACCGGCCCCGTCTATCGGGGCTTGTGCGCCACAAGCCCCATTCCCCGGCTCGATCCGATTGGTGTGCGTGGCCCCCAAGCCCCGTCTATCGGGGCTTGTGGTCCACAAGCCCCAAAAGGCCGCTGCGGCCGGGGTGCCAGGGCCCGGGCGGCGCGGCACGGGGCCGGGCACGGGGGCCACGGGGCCGGGACGAGGGCTAGGGGTCGGGGCGGGATTGCGGTGGGGGGTGGGGCTGGGGGTCGTAGGGTCGCCGGCGGCGCTGGGCGAGGCGGTTGAGCTCGGCGGCCAGGGCGTCGCCACCAGCCGGATCGCGCGCGATGACCAGCACGGTGTCGTCGCCGGCCACGGTGCCCAGGATCGAGGGCAGGGCCGCGTGGTCGAGGACCGAGGCCAGGAACTGCGCCGCCCCGGCCGGTGTCCTGAGCACCACCAGGTTGGCGCTCGCCTCGGCCGAGGTCAGCAGCTCCCCCAGGTAGCGGGCCAGCCGGGTGGGCGGCGCGGAATCGGCGGGACGTTCGGCGGCGGGACCGGGACCGGGACCGGGTTCGGTCAGGCCGGGGTGGGCCGCCGGGGAAAGCAGCGTGCCGCCGGGTCGCGAGCCGGGACCGCCCGGCTCCTCGGGCAGCGCGTAGACCAGGGCGCCGCCCGTCGCGCGCAGCCGGACCACGCCGAGCTCGTCGAGGTCGCGGGACAAGGTGGCCTGGGTCACGTGCACGCTGGCGTACCGCTCGAGCAGGTCGGCGAGTTCCTCTTGGGAGCGGACCTGCTCGCGGGCCAGGATCGCCGCGATGCGCGCCTGCCGCGCGGTCTTGGTCAGCTGGGTCACGCTTGCTCCAGGAGCCAGGAAATCAGCGCCTTCTGCGCGTGCAGCCGGTTCTCGGCCTGCTCCCAGACCACGCTGTTCGGCCCGTCGATCACGTCGGCGCTGATCTCCTCGCCACGGTGCGCGGGCAGGCAGTGCAGGACCAGGCAGCCGGGTTTGGCCAGGGCGAGCTTGGCCTGGTCCAGACGGTAGGACTCCAGGACCACGAGCCGTTCGGCGCGCATGGCTTCCTGGCCCATCGAGGCCCACACGTCGGTGGCGATGACGTCCGCGTCCTGGCAGGCCGCCGCGGGATCGGTGCAGACCTCGGCCCCGCCGCCGGTCTGGGCGGCGATCTGCCGCGCCGCGTCCAGGACCGAGGGGGCCGGGTGCAGGGACTCCGGGGCGGCGATGCACACCCGCAGCCCGGCGGTGGCGCCGCCGAGCAGGTAGGAGTGGGCCATGTTGCTGGAGCCGTCGCCGAGGAAGGTCAGCTTGCGTCCGGCCAGGGAGCCGTAGTGCGCCCGGACGGTCTGCAGGTCGGCCAGGACCTGGCACGGGTGGAACTGGTCGGTGAGCGCGTTGATCACGGGCACGGCCGAGGCCGCGGCCATAGCCTCGAGGCGATCCTGCTCGAAGGTCCGCCACGCGACGGCGGCCACCTGCCGGGACAGCACGCGGGCCGCGTCCTCGATCGTCTCGCCCCGGCCGAAGTGGGTGCTCTGGGAGTCGATGACGAGCGGGTAGCCGCCCAGCTCGGCGATGCCGACCGAGAAGGAGACCCTGGTCCGCAGGGAGGGCTTATCGAACAGCACGGCCACGGCGCGCGGCCCGGCCAGCGTCTGATAGCCGAACCTGTCCTTCTTCATCGCGTCGGCCAGATCGAGGACCCCGGCCTGCTCGGCGGGGGTGAGGTCGTCGTCGCGCAGGAAGTGCTTGGGCATCACACGGCCTCCTGGTCGAGGATGGCGGGCCAGGCGGCGAGAAACTCGTCCGCCTCGGCGGGGCTGAGGATCAGCGGCGGGGCCAGCCGGATGGCGTCCGGCTGAACCGCGTTGACGAGGAACCCGGCACGCCGGGCGGCCGCCTCCAGGCCCGCGGCCCGGGCGGCGGTCAGCGCGACGGCCAGCCATAGCCCGCGGCCGCGAACACCCGCCACCAGCGGGTGCCGGACCGCCCGCAGGCCGGCCGCCAGGCGCTCCCCTACCGTCGTGACCTGGGCCAGGAGCCCGTCGCGCTCGATGGTATCGAGGACCGCGAGTCCGGCGGCGCACGCGACCGGGTTGCCGCCGAAGGTCGAGCCGTGGTCGCCCTTGGCGAAGCCGGCGCCGCACGCGCCGAATCCGACGCACGCGCCGATCGGCAGCCCGCCGCCCAGGCCCTTGGCCAGGGTCAGCACGTCGGGCCGGACGCCCTCGGCCTGATGCGCGAACCAGGCCCCGGTCCGGCCGATGGCGCTCTGGATCTCGTCGAGGACGAGCAGCGCGCCGGCCTCGTCGCAGGCCTCGCGGGCCGCGCGCAGGTAGCCCTCGGGCGCGGGGACCACGCCGCCCTCGCCCAGGGCGGGCTCGAGGAAGGCGGCGGCGCAGTCGGGTCCGAGGGCCGCGCGCAGGGCGGCGGCGTCGCCGAACGGGACGAACCGCACGGTCAGCCCGAACGGGCCGAACGGCTCGCGGATCGACGCCTTGCCGGTCAGCGCGAGCGAGCCCATGGTCCGGCCGTGGAAGCCGTGCTCGGCGGCCACGATAACCGGCCGGTCCGGCCCCTGGCGGCGCCGCACCAGCTTGATCGCCGCCTCATTGGCCTCGGTGCCCGAGTTGGCGAAGAACACGCGGCCGTCGGTACCGAGCAGGCCCAGGAGGCGTTCGGCGAGCTCGATCTCGCGCTCGTGCAGGAACAGGTTGGAGGTGTGCGCGACCCGGGCGACCTGGCGGGTGACCGCCTCGACCAGCGCCGGGTGGGCGTGCCCGAGCGAGCTCACCGCGATCCCCGCGATCAGGTCCAGGTACTCTCGTCCGTCCGGGTCCCAAACCCGGCAGCCGGCGCCGCGGCTGATCGCGACGGGCGGGACGCCGTAGTTCGGCATCAGGGCGGCAGCGAACCTCTTCTGCAGGTTTTCCGTCTCGCTCACGGCTCTATCAACTCCCGGCCTCCTTCGGGCAGGACCATGGTGCCGATGCCGGCGTCGGTGAAGATCTCGAGCAGGACCGCGTGACTGAGGCGGCCGTCCAGGACGTGGGCCCGCGGTACGCCGCCGCGGACCGCGGTCAGGCAGGCCTCCATCTTGGGGATCATCCCCGCCGACAGGCCGGGCAGCAGCCGCTCCAGTTCACCGGCGGACAGTTCGCTGATCACCTCGGTTGAGGACGGCCAGTCCCGGTACAGGCCGGCCACGTCGGTGAGCACGACGAGCTTGGCCGCGCCCAGCGCGACGGCGAGCGCGGCCGCCGCGGTGTCCGCGTTCACGTTGTACACCTCGCCGTTCTGACCGCCCGCCACGCTGGAGACCACCGGGATCCGGCCGTCGGCCAGCAGGGCCTCCACGACTCCGGGGTCGGTGGTGACGATCTCGCCGACCAGGCCGATGTCGACCGGCTCGCCGTCGACCATCGCGGCCTTGCGGATCGCGGTGAACGTGCTCGCGTCCTGCCCGGAGATGCCCACCGCGAACGAGCCGTGTCGGTTGATCAGGCCCACGATGTCCTTGTTGACCTTCCCGGACAGGACCATGCGGACTACCTCCATGGCCTCGGGCGTGGTGACCCGGAGCCCGGCGGTGAACGCTGACTCGACCCCGAGCCGGTCGAGCTGCTCGGTGATCTGCGGGCCGCCGCCGTGGACCACGACCGGGCGCAGCCCGGCGTAACGCAGGAACACCAGGTCCTGGGCGAAGGCCAGGCGCAATGCCTCGTCGGCCATGGCGTGGCCGCCGTACTTGATCACCACGGTCTGGCCGTGAAACCGGTTCAGCCAGGGCAGCGCCTCGATCAGCGTCGCCGCCTTGGCCGACGCGGCCGCCACGCGTCCTGCCGTGACGGTCATGTCGAGTAGGCCGAATTCTCGTGGACGTAGGCGGTGGTCAGGTCGGTGGTCAAGATGACCGCGGACTGCGGGCCGACGGACAGGTCGATGGTGATCGTGACGTCCTTCGGGGCCAGGTCGACCTTGCTGCGCTCGTCCCCCGCGGCGCCGTGGCGGCAGACCCACACGCCGTTGACGGCCACGTTGAGCCGGTCCGGGTCGAAGACCGCGTCGGTGGTCCCGACCGCGGCCAGGATCCGCCCCCAGTTAGGATCCTCCCCGCCGATGGCGCACTTGACCAGGTTGTTGCGGGCCACGGCCCGGCCCACCGTGACGGCGTCGTTCTCGCTGGCCGCGCCGATGACCTCGATGGTGATCATCTTTTGCGCCCCCTCGGCGTCCAGCTGGAGCTGGCGGGCCAGGTCGGCGCACACTTCGGTCAGCGTCACGGTGAACTCGCCGAGGTCAGGGCGGACTCCGGCCGCGCCGCTGGCCATCAGCAGCACCGTGTCGTTGGTGGACATGCAGCCGTCGGTGTCCAGCCGGTCGAAGGTCCCGGCCACCGCCGACCGCAGTGCGGCGTCCAGTTCGCTGGCGCCCAGGTCGGCGTCGGTGGTCAGCACGCACAGCATGGTGGCCAGGGCGGGCGAGAGCATCCCGGCCCCCTTGGCCATGCCCCCGACCGCGTAGACCCCGGGACCGGAAGGGGCGGCGCCGTGCCGGAAGGCGATCTTGACCACGGTGTCGGTGGTCCGGATCGCGTCGGCGGCGAACAGGCCGCCCGCCCGGGACACAGCGGCGACCGCGGCGTCAACGCCGGGCAGCAGCTTGTCCATGGGTAGCCGTTCGCCGATCAGCCCGGTCGAGCAGACGGCGATCTCGCCCGGCGAGTCGTCGATCGCCTTGGCCAGGTGTTCGGCCGTGGCGTGCGTGTCCTGGAAACCGGCCGCGCCAGTGCAGGCGTTGGCCCCGCCCGAGTTGAGCACCACGGCCCGGACCCGCCCGCCGCTGACCACCTGGCGGGTCCACAGCACCGGTGCGGCCTGGATCCGGTTAGCGGTGAACACGGCGGCCGCGGCGCGGGACGGCCCGTCGTTCAGGACCACGGCCACATCGGGCTGGCCGGACTCCTTCAGGCCGGCTGCCACTCCGGCGGCCCGGAACCCGGACGGGGCGGTGACGCTCATGGGCTCACTCCGTAGGCGGTCAGGCCGGCGGTTTCCGGCAGGCCGAGCATGAGGTTGGCGATCTGGATGGCCTGGCTGGCCGCGCCCTTGCCCAGGTTGTCGAGGGCGCAGACGGCGATCGCACGGCCGGCGTGCGTGTCCGCCGCCACCTGCAGATGGGCGACGTTGGAGCCCGCGGTGGGGCCGGTGCTCGGCCAGCGCCCCTCGGCCAGCACGTGCACGAACGGCTTCCCGTCGTAGGCCGCCACAAGCGCGTCACGCAACCGAGCCCCGGCGCCGGGCGAGGTCAGCCGGGCCGTGCAGGTGGCCAGGATGCCGCGGGGCATCGGGGCGAGCGTCGGCGTGAAAGACAGTGTCACCGGGGCGGACGCACGAACCACGGCCCGTTCGGGAGAAAGGTTCTGCTCTATTTCGGGGATGTGCCGGTGAGTGCCGGCCACCTGATAGGCGGACATCGACCCCATGACCTCGGTGGCCAGCAGGTCCGGGCGGGTCGAGCGGCCGGCGCCGGAGGTGCCGGAGGCGGCCACGATCACGATGTCGGACGGCTCGACCAGGCCGGCCGCCACCAGCGGGGCCAGGGCCAGGATCGCCGCGGTGGCGTAGCAGCCCGGGGCGGCCACCCGGGCCGACGCCGTGATCGCGGCGCGCGCGCCGGGCAGTTCGGGCAGGCCGTAGGTCCAGTGGCCGGCGTACGGCGTCGGGTAGTACCGCGCCCAGGCCTGCGGATCGGCCAGCCGGAAGTCGGCGGCCAGGTCGACGATCTTGAGCTGGGCCGGCAGTTCGGCGGCCAGCCGCGCCGATTCCCCGTGCGGCAAGGCGGTGAAGAGCAGGTCGGCGTCGGCCAGGAGCGCCGGATCGGCCGGGACGAAGAGGGCGTCGCGCAGACCCGGGTGGCCGGTGAGCTGGGGATGCAGCGCGGTAACGCTGGTCCCGGCGCTGCCATGCGCGGTGACCGGGCCGATCTGAAGATCCGGGTGGGCCGCCAGCAGGCGGAGCAGCTCACCGCCTGCGTAGCCGCTGGCTCCCGCGACCGCCACCGTCGCACCCATGCGCCGTCGACCCCTTTCATCTTTGGAATAGTATTCATTATAGCGTATGAATATGCAACATGCGCTGGGCATAGGCTTGACCAGGTGGAGCGGGAGGGGGCAGGCCAGGCGGCCCGGTGGGCACTGAGCGTGGCCGGCGCGCTGGCGCTGCTGGCGGGCGGATCGGGGCTGCTGGCGGGCTGCGGATCCGCGGCCGCCGCCGGGCCGGGCACGAGTTGCGGCACCACGCACACCGCGGCGAACGTCCCGGTCGTCATCAAGGTGGCCAAGGGCACGGTGAACTGCGGCACCGCGCTACAGGTCGAGAACGAGTACGCGGCCAAGATCAGGGACGGGCAGGTCCGGGGCAACGGCGGCGGCGCGCCGGTCGCGGTGGGCGGGTGGACCTGCCAGGGCTATCCCACCCCGCAGGTACTGAACACGGGCAACACGTCCCAGTGCCACACCGGCAGCGTGGCGATCGTGGCGGTTCTGCCCGTGCCGACCCCGGGAACTACCGTCACTACCGGTTAGCGACGTTGGTCAGGGTGCGGCGGAAGACGCTCGGCTCGGCCGGGGCCTGCTCATCGCGGGCCGTTCCGCTGGCGCCGCCGGACGCCCCGCTGACCGCGCTCAGGCCGCGGGTGGTGCTGATCATCTGCACCTGATCGCGGCCGCCGCCCTTGGCCCGGTACAGTGCGGCGTCGGCCGCCGACATCAGCTGGGAGAACGTGCGGTCGGTCCCGGCGTCCAGCGCGGCCACCCCGATCGAGACCGTCACCTGCACGTGTTCTCCGCCGACGGCGCCCGGCGCGATGATGGACATCGCGGCGATCTTGGACCGGATGCGCTCGGCGATGCGGATGGCATCGACCGAGCGAATCTGCGGCAGAAGCAGCGAGAACTCCTCGCCGCCGAACCGGCCGGCGACGTCGTAGTCGCGCAGCTGGCTGGTCAGCATGCGCGCGATCTCCTTGAGCACCTGGTCGCCCACGAGATGCCCGTAGGTGTCGTTGATGACCTTGAACCGGTCGATGTCCAGCATGGCGATGGCCAGCGGACTCCTGGTGCGGACGGCACGGGTGACTTCGGTGGTGGCCTGACGCTCCCAGGTGGCGGCGTTCAGCAGGCCGGTCTTGGCGTCGAATTGCGAGTCCTGGACGAGCCGGGCATGCCGCACGGACCGCTGCAGCAAGGTAATGAAGGGGAGCGCGAAGAGCAGGGCGATCGGGCTGCTGGCCACGCAGAACGTGACGATCACGGCCACGCAGAGTTCGGCCACGTCGTTATAGAGGGGCTCGCGGGCGAACAGCTCGTCGCGGACCCGCACGCCGGGGCTCGACCCCTTGATCGCGGTCCAGATCAGGACCTGGTTGACGGTCCACTGCACGGCCACGCAGGCCGCGGCGACCAGCATCCAGGCCAGGGCGTGGCTGGCCGGGTGGGCCTGCGCTCCGGGGTCGAGCCGGATCAGGCCGTGGAAGGTAAGGGCGGCGGCGACATAGCTCAGCCCCACGGCGGCCGCGCTGAACACCCTCCGGTACACGGGGGCGTGCTTGATCCGCCACTGGGTCAGGGCCATCCGGACGATGGGGAGCAGCGGCACATAGATCAACGGCAGCAGCAGGGCGGCCGGCAGTTCCCAGGTCGCGTAGACGTCCTTGACCATGCCGGCGTTCTCGCCGACGCGCCGGGTCAGCTCGACCGTGGCCGCGCTGCACGCCAGCAACCCCGCGAACAGCAGCAAATGGCGGGAGTTGGGGCTGGCCGAGACGACCGCCAGCCCGAGGACAATGACATCCGCCAGCACGACGGCGACGACGAAGGCACGCGGCCAGGCCGGAAGCGTCCAGACCGGCCAGTCCCGGACCTTCCAGACCGGCCAGGCCCGGACCCCGTTGCCTCGCTCGTGGATCGAGCGAACCGGCGTCTGTTTGGCAGCCACGAGCACCTTGAACCTGTGTGGGGGGCGACACGTATCACCTAGTGTCCCGGATTGTCGCGACATCGGCTGCCGAACGTCAAAATCCGACTACTGAACGAGGTTGTTTCTTGCCCGTGATAGTTACTCATAGTGAGTATCTGATTACGGAATGCTTACCGTTGCAGGTGGCGCGTGGGAGATGCCGGACATTTCCGAATTACATACTCGTTGTTCTTTGTCATCCGCTATGCTCCGCGACTTGACTTGGAGTAACCATCCGCCGAAAGGAGTCACCGTGCGTACCACGACGTGGGCCTGAGCCCTTCTCTTTTTTTATTCATCACATTTCACAACCGCCTAAACGGCAACGTCGAACACGGAAAGGACGGACGCGATCATGCGTACCACGACCTGGGCCTGAGCGATTTCCTGACCGATCCGGGCCGACTCGCCCGGGGCTACCTCACGGCCAAGACAGCCGCCGACGCGAGTCTTGTCGGCTGCCGACGCGAGTCTTGTCGGCTGCCGCGACCCGACCATGGTCGATAGCCCTCCGTACCGGTCCTGACCAACGCCAGGAACCTAAGGAACGCCTTCGGCTTGCGCCGTCTCAGGATTGTGGACCGAAACCGCTGCTATAACGACGTTAAAGGTCCACAATAATGACCGGTGTCCGAAATGCCCCCAATATGAGACTCCGGCATAGCAGGATAAACCGGAACGCATCGCATAGCACACCAGCCGTCGACCAGCGATGGCCGGCCTGATCAGGAGCCCTGAGCCCGGCGGAATACGCTCGGCGTGTCCGGGTGGTCGCTGGCGCCACGGCTCGCGGCACCCGTCCCGGGGCCGCTGATCGCGCTGAGCCCCCTGGTCGTGCTGATCATCTGCACCTGGTCACGGCCGCCGGCCTTGGCCCGGTACAGGGCCGCATCCGCCGCCGCAACCAGCTCGGAGAGCTCGCGCTTACTCCCGCTATCGAGCGCCGCGACGCCGATCGACACCGTCACATGGACTCGTTCCCCGCCGGTCGCTCCCGGCGCGATGATGCTCAGACCCGCGATGTTAGCGCGCACACGCTCAGCGATCCGGAACGCGTCCACGGCTCTGGTCTGCGGCAAGAGCAGCGAGAACTCCTCGCCGCCGAAGCGCCCGGCCAGGTCGTAGTCGCGCAGCAGGGTGTTGAGTGCGTTCGCGATCTCCTTGAGTACCTGGTCGCCGACCAGGTGTCCGTAGGTGTCGTTGATGACCTTGAACTTGTCGATGTCCACCATCGCGATCGCGAGCGGCGACTGGGTCCGCACGGCCCGGGCGACCTCGACCGCCGACTCTCGATCCCAGGTCGCCGCGTTCAGTAGGCCAGTCTTCGGATCAGCGCGGGAGTCGGTGACGAGCTTGGCATGACGCAACGACCGCTGGAGAAGCGTGACGACAGGCAGGGCGGCCAGGGCGAGCAGTGGATTACCTGCCACGCCGAAAGTCACCAGGACACCGATGCAGATCTCGGAGGCATCGTGGTACAGCGACTCGCCGTTGAAAACCGCCGACCGGATGTTCGCGCCCGGATTAGCACCCTTGGCCGCGGTCAAGACCGTAGCCTTGTTGATTACCGACTTGACCAAGGCACTGACGATCACCAGCAACGTCCATACCGTGCCGTGGCTGAGCGTCCCGGCCGAATCCCGCGCGACCAAAGCGGACAGGCTGTGAAAGGTGACCGACGCGGCGCCGTAGGACAAGCCGACCGCCGCGCAGCTGAAGACCCGCCGGTAGAGCGGCGCACGCCGAACCCGCCAGTGCGTCAACGCGATCCTGGCGATCGGGCTGACGAGCGCGAAGAACGGAGGCAAGAGGATGGCGACCGGCAACTCCCAGACGCCCTGGGTGTCTTTCGACGCGCCGCTGCCGTCTTCCGACGTCTTCCTGGTTAGTTCGACGGCGACCGCCGTGCAGGCCATCAACAGGCCGAACAGTGCCAAATTGCGTCTAGAGAAGACAGAGGCCGACGCGGCGATGCCGACGACGACAAGATCCACCGAAATGACCGTGAGCACGTAGCCAGTGAGCCAGCGCGGCAGGGACCAGATCGGCCAGTCACGGATGGCCGTCATCTGCGGCGGCTGGCGAGGAGTCACGCGCATCAGACCCTCCTCACACTGCCCGTCGTCTCGCCACCCACGTGGACGCCTGCACCCATTCTCCCGCATTGTACGTATCGGCGAGCGCAAACCGTGAAACCACGGCTACTCACTGGTAGAACAGTACTCCCTCTGTTGAAGTTGTTCCTCAGAGATGCCACCGCAGGTACTGCAGTTACGAATAGTCACAGCAGTTCCGCTGGCATATCCCGACATTAGGTACAAACTACCTCTCGTTCGCAATTGCGGGCACAATGGGTAGCCCGCACGCCTGATTGAGGGCGCAACATACCGGAATGGGAGCGGCGCCAGACGCGGCGAAAGGTGAACCGCAGCCCTCAATCGGGCGTTTAGTTTAGTTACTTAGAGAACACAAGCGAACACTCAGAGAGAGGAGCGTCTCATGCGCGACGAGACCTGGCACTGACCCCCGGCACTACCACCACCGGCCCTGCACACGGAAGGAGCACGCCATGCGCGACGAGACCTGGCACTGACCCCCGCACCACCACCACCCGCCCTCCCCGGAAGGAGCACGCCATGCGCGACGAGACCTGGCACTGACCTAAATCTGTTGATGGGCGTTCAATGGTCGGCCCACCATGGCCGCGGGTTGAGCCGACCGCGATCGCTAGTGCTGCCAAGGCGCCGATGGCGCCGCACACCGCGATGACCCGTGCTGGGGCATAGTGCTGCGCCGCGGCACCGGCCAGGATCATCACTGTTCCCTGACCTAGGCTCATCCCGCCCTGGGCTAGGCCAAAGGCCTGACTGCGTCGTTCTTGCGGCGCTGCGCTCACGAAGGCGGCGTTGGCGGCGAGTTGGTATGAAGCGCAAAGACCCGATGCGAACAGGAGCAGCAGCGAGGCGTAGATATCAGGCTCCCAAAAGAACAAGATGAGAACCGCGCAGGCACCAACGGCTAGCGGGCCCATAAGGCGCAGCCGTGTCCGCGGCGCTAGGAAACGGCCGACCACAACCGCGCCAACAGTTTCCCCCAGGGAATTGACGGCCAGGATCAAGCCGATGGCGGCCGCGCCGCTGCCGAGCGCTCTAGCAAGCGGTGCAGCCACGCCCTCCGGAGCGTTGTAGAACGCGGCGAGGAAGCCGAAGAGCAGCGGGGTACGCAGTGCCGAGCGCCCGAAGACCATCCGGGCACCCGCGAAAAGGTTAGCCAGCCGTGAAGGCTCATGCCGGCCTCCGTAAGCGTTGGCCGGCGCGGGACGTGACCGAACCCAGAACCGGACAATGAATGCTGAGCCGAGGAACGTCACGGCATCGACCAGCAAGGACGTCCGCGTGCCGAAGAACGTGATCACCGCGCCTCCGGTCGCGAATCCGAGCACCTGCGCGAACTGGTACGTGGTTATCGCCACCGTCGTGCCCAGGACGTACTTGTCGCCCGTCAGCACGTCGGGAAAGATTGCCGCGCGCGCCGAGGAGAACGGCGCCCCGATGAGCGTCACCAGGAAGAGCAGCGCCACCAAACCTGCCAGCGGCACGGCCGGGATAGCCATGACCAGCACGAGCGCGCATCTAGCCAGGTCGCATGTGATCATCACGGCCCGGCGCGGGTACCGGTCCGCCAGCCAGGCCAGGGTCAGGCCGCCGATGAAAGTCGGCACGATGCTCACCACGAACGTGACGGCCGCGAGGAATGCCGAACGCGTCCGGTCGTAGACGAGCACGGTCAGCGCGACCCGCGCGAGCTGGTCGCCGACCACCGACAGGAGCTGGGCCATCCACAAAGCGCGGAACTCCGCTACCGCGAATACCTCGCGGAATGGCGTCCTCGCGGCCTGCTCCGTTGCACCCCCCCGGGCCACCGCGTGCCTTGTTATATCGTCCTCCGGCTCAGCTCGCGCTGCGGTCTTCGGTAGTCACATCCTGACCGACAGTTGCCTTCTTTTGCAAACAGACCAGTCCGAGCCGGGCTAGAGCCCGCAACCCGGACATGCCAGCGGCCGCCGGCTACGGACCGGCCGATTCTGACCAGGTCCAGGGCTGCGCCGGAGTCCCGTCCGGTTCCCGGCCGTACCGGTAGGCGGCGGCCTGGTCCGGATGGGCGTCGAGGAACAGGCTGAACATGCCCGCGTCGGCCGCCCGCGCGGCCAGCGTCTGCGCCGCTTCGGCGGCTCCGGCTTCTGTGGCTCCGGCTTCTGTGGCTCCGGCTTCTGTGGCCCCGGCCTCGCGCAGCGCAGCCAGCAGGCGGGCCACGGCCCGGTGATAGCCGGGGCGGAACGGCTGGCTGGCGTCAGGAGCCGCGCGGCGACCGGGGGCGCGCGCTAGCAGGACCCGGATCGCTTCGCTCGCGCCGGCCGCGCGCAGCTCTTCCAGAAGCCTGGCGACTCCCTGCGGGTCCGCCAGGCCGGCGCCGTCCGCCGCCCGGGAGGCCAGCACGCGGGCCGCGTCATCCAGCTCGGTCTTGCGCAACACCTGCAGCAGCCGGGCCACAGACCCTGGCTCGTGGAGCGGGACGCCGTGCGCGGCTCGCTCAGCCAGGGAGCCGGCCGAGGACCGCCGGGCCGCCGTCGGCGTCCGCGTGATGGCGCAGGTCACCAAGCCACAGCACGGTCCGGGCCGGGACCGGGGCCTGGAGCCGGGCCGCGAGCGCGGCCGTACTCGCGAGGTCCTCCAGGGTCCAGTCCGCCAGCACCTCCGTAACCGCCTCGTAGACGGCCCGCGACGTGCCGGTCAGCGCGTTGCCGCGGACCACCACCAGCCGGCTGTGCTCGGTCTGCGGGTCCAGGACCGCGCGCAGCCGATCATCGTGCGGCCTGCGGACGTAGAAGGGCAGCGGCCCGCCACCGATCGCCGGGTGAACCCCCAGCTCGGACGGCGTCCGCTGCCCGGCCTGGTGAGGGCTTGGCCCGGTCACGGCGCCGCCCGGTACCCGTGCGGCGCGGTCAGCCGCTGCGCAGGACGGCGCCCACCCGGCGCTGCGCCTCGGCCACGGCCGCGTCGCGGGCGTCGGCGGTCTCGGCCGCGGTCAGCGTCCGGTCCGGGGCGCGGAAGCGCAGCGTGTAGGCCAGCGACTTGCGGTCCTCGCCGATCTGGGCGCCGCTGTAGACGTCGAACAGCCGCACGTCCTCGAGCAACTCCGCGGGGGCGCCGGCCACGAGCGCGGCCTGCACGTCGGCGGCCGGCACGGCCGCGTCCACGATCAGGGCTACGTCCTGGATGGCCAGCGGGTAGGCCGACAGCTGCGGGGCCTGCACCGGGCCGGTACCCTCGGCCGCGGCGAACAGGACCGACAGGTCCAGTTCCATGGCGCAGGTGCGCTCGGGCAGCCCGAAGGCCTCGATCACCCGTGGATGCAGCTCGCCGGCGTGGCCGGCCAGCCACTCCCTGGGCTGCGCGTTTTCCGCCTGCCCTTCCACCAGCGCGTAGATCGCCGCGCACCGCCCAGGATGCCAGGGCGCGTACTTGTCGGCCCGGACGTCCAGCGGCACCCGGCAGGTCCGCCCGACCGCGCGGGCCGCCTCGATGGCGTCCTCCCAGGTGGACGCGCGGCCCGGACCCCACCAGCCGTCGAGCTCACGCGCGCCGGTCAGGACCGCCGCGATCCGCTGCGGCTGGTCCGGGAGCGCGGCCTCCAGGGTGGCCAGTTCGGCCACGGTGGGCCCGCGGTCCACGGCCAGGATCGGGGCCTCGGGCGCGGCGCCCGGCCGCGGCCGGAAGACCAGGCCGATCTCGAACAGCGCGGTGTCGGCGAAGCCCCGCCCGATGTTCCGCGCCAGCACCCGGAACAGGCCG
>Ga0070735_10002746_pt1 | contig 15723 bp, 10 predicted proteins | sample Coa_R1_FD_66443 | JGI IMG/M metagenome (GOLD analysis project Ga0070735, IMG submission 66443) | Surface soil microbial communities from Centralia Pennsylvania, which are recovering from an underground coalmine fire - Coalmine... | ecosystem: Environmental > Terrestrial > Soil > Unclassified ... | reverse complement strand
GCGAGTGCGACAGGACCAGGGCGCTTGCACACTGGCTGCATCGCTACAACTATCACCGGGAACACACCGCTATCGGGGGTCCGCCTGCGTCACGCGTCACCAACCTCCCGCGGAAGTACATCTAGCCCGCAGCCCGGCCCAGTCGGCTCTGCGCCGCGCGGGGCGACAGGATCCCTTCCAGGCAGAACGCCACCGCCGCGTCGGCCGCCTCGACGGCGGGACGGCCCTGCTCGAGCACGAGCACGCGCGCCAGGCGATCGGTGACGCCGAGGATGGCGTGCGCCAGCACTTCGGGGTCGTCCCGGCGGATCAGACCCGCGGCGATGCCCGCCTTCACGTGCGGCAGGGCGTCGGCCACGGCCTGCTCCTCGCCCTGGCGGATGAGCGGCGCGAAGCGCTCCTCGGTGCGGGCGAACTCGAGAAGGACGAAGAGGTGTCGGTTGTCGTCGAGCCACTCCACCGAGGCCCGGATGCCCGACTCGATGCGGCGCACCGGGTCGGGCTCGTCCTCGATGGCCTGGCGCTGCGCCCGACGCAGGTCACGGTGGGCGTCGGCCAGGATCTGCCGGAAGAGCTCCTCTTTCGAGGCGAAGTACCAGTAGAAGACGCCCTTGCCGACACCGAGGCCGTCGACGATGTCGGTGACCGACGTGGGGTGGTACCCCTGGGAGGCGAAACGCCGGGCCGCGAAGTCGAGGAGCTCCTCCCGCCGTCGCTGGCCCCGCGCCGTCAGGCGGCGTGCCATCGCACGACGACGCTATCGCCACCGGTCGCCACCAACCGTTCTGAGAGTCGTGGCTCCGAGCTCTGGCCTGGGCTCTCCGTGCCGCGGGGCGCGCTACCGTGGCCAATCGTGGCCTACTGGGCGCTGAAGGCCATCCTCAGCCCGATCTTCCTCGTCGTGTGGCGCATCCGGGTCGAGGGTCGGGCGCACGTGCCCCGTCGCGGCCCCGTCATCCTGGCCCCCAACCATGTGGCGTTCCTCGACTCGATGTTCCTGCCGCTCGTGGTGCGCCGGCGCGTCACGTTCGTGGCCAAGGCCGAATACTTCGACTCGTGGAAGACGGCGTGGTTCTTCCGGGCCGTCGGGCAGATCCCCATGCGACGCGAAGGAGGCAGCGCGTCCGAGCGCGCCCTCGCCGCGGCGCGCGACGTGCTCGACGGCGGCGACGTTCTCGGCATCTACCCCGAGGGCACCCGGTCTCCCGACGGGCGGCTGTATCGCGGCCACACCGGGGTGGCCCGCCTGGCGCTCGACTGCGGCGTTCCGGTCGTCCCCGTCGGCCTCGTCGGGACGTCGGAGGTGCAGCGCCCGGGTTCGAACCTGCCGCGGCCCTTCAAAAAGGTGACCGTGCGCTTCGGCCCTCCCCTCGACTTGGGCCGGTTCGAGGGCGCGTCACGTGACCCCATGGCCCTGCGCGCCGCCACCGACGAGCTCATGTTCGAGATCCGCGCTCTCACCGACCAGGAGTACGTCGACCGCTACGCCAAGCGCCACGGCGTCGTGGGTGGGTCCGACGTCGCCCGGGTCCGCCACGACGGCGAGCACGAGGCGGCGGAGCCGACCGTGGAGCTCGTCAGCCGAACGTGAAGTCGTAGGCCTCGACGCCGGGTGAGAAGCGCAGCACGATGGTCGACGCTTCGAACGTGGGGGAGCTCACCAGGGTGTAGAGGCGCGGGATGCCCGACACCGGCACCGTCTGCGACGGCGCGCCACCCACGCTGACCTGGACGGTGCCCGTGCCGCCCAGGACCAGGTAGACGCGGTTGGCCTGGAAGGCGAGCTCGAGGCGGGCGTCCGGGCCCGCGGTGGCCTCCTCGGATCGCACCGTCCAGGTTCCCGAGAGAGCGAGCGAGTCCGGAGGGAGCGTCGAGGGGAACTGGTACGACGCCGCCTGGTCCGGGGTGATCGACGGCCCGGCGAAGTTCTGCAGGCGGTTGTACCCGAGGTACGACTCGGGTGTGAGGGCGCCGTTGGGCGTGACGTCCGCCACCCGGCTCGATCCCGGCAGGCGCAGGCCCGGATGGGCGGCCACGAGGAGCGAACGGATGAGGGACTCGGTCGTGCCGTAGTCGCCTTCGCCGAAGACGACGTGCCGGACCCGGCCCGTCGCGTCGATGAGGTACTCGGCGGGCCAGTACTGGTTCTGGTAGGCCGTCCACGTCTTGTAGCCGTCGTCGACGGCAATGGGGTAATGCACGCCCAGCTGGCCGGCGGCGGCCGACACGTTGGACACCACGTGCTCGAAGGCGAACTCCGGCGTGTGCACGCCGACGACGTCGAAGCCGTCGCCGTGGTACCTCGCATACCAGGACTCCACGTGGGGCAACGCCCGTTGACAGTTGATGCAGGAGTACGTCCAGAAGTCGACGAGCACGACGTGCCCGCGCTCACCGGCCAGCGTCAGGGGGGCGTCGTGCGGCGTGTTCAGCCACGCCGTGATGCCGGTGAAGTTCGGAGCTGCGCCGCAGTCCAGGAGGCTGCTCGAGCTGGGCGGGCACGATGCGAGTGCCCCTGTCGGCGTGCCGTGACCGGTGAACGAGGCCAGCTGGTGCTTGGCGAAGGAGTTGCCCTCGATGTGCCGCTGCAGGGCGCTCGTGTACCCGGGCACGTCACGCTGCAGCCCGTCGGTGAGGTTGGCGGCGATCACCGCCATCATGAGGAGAAGGACGACGCCGCCGAGACGACGCGCCTGGGGGGCGTGCGAGCGGAACGCGGCCACGCGTTGGGAAAGCTTCTGGCCCGCCAGCGCGAACACGAGCAGCGGCACGGCGACCCCGAGCGCGAAGTCGAAGGTGAGCACCACGGCCTCGAGCCCCACGTGGTGCATGGCGCTCACGACCGCAATGGCCGCGAGCACGGGGCCCGCGCACGGTACGAACACGACACCCAATCCGAGCCCGAGGACGAACGCCCCGGCGTCGCCCTTGGGTTGGCGTCTGGCCAGCCGGGCGAACGGCCGCTCGAGGACGTGGCCGATCACCGGGAACACGAGCCCCAGACCGACGAGACCGAGGACGGCGAGACCGGCGTTGCGGAGGAAGTCCTGCGGAAGGCCGACTGTGCTGAGGAGCGACGAGCCCACCAGGGTGAAGACGCTGAAGCTCACCACCAGCCCGGCGATCACCGCGAACGGGCGGTAGCTACGGCGCCGTGGCGGGGCGCTCGCTTCCTGACCTTCCGCGTGTCCGTGCTCGGGCTCGACCTCTGTCTGGGTGCCCCGCTCCTGCGACGTGGCGCCCGCGACGAGGATCACGGGAAGCACCGGGAGGATGCAGGGCGAGATGCCGGCCACGAGCCCTGCTACGAAGCCGATGAGGTACAGCAAGACCACCGGGTGGCGTTCCTCCCTCGGGTCGGCCGTTCGCCACGGCCGAGGTCACTTGACGAACGGTCATCGTAGGGAGGACGGCCGCCAATTCGGCGTCGCGCGGCACGGCCGTGCGTCAGGTGGCCGGCACGGCCGTGCGTCAGGTGGCCGGCACGGCCCAGCGCAGCGAGCGTTCCACCGCGCCGCGCCATCCGGCGTACGCGGTGTCCGCAGCGAACGGCGTCGCCTGGGGCTCGAACGCCGCCTCCTCGGACCAGAGCGCCGTGAGGTCGTCCAGGCTGCCCCACACACCTTCGGCCAAGCCGGCCAGGGTCGCGGCGCCGAGCGCGGTGATCTCGGTGGTGGCCGGGCGGGCGACGTGCACCCGCAACTGGTCCGCTTGCAACTGCAGCAACAGGTCCTGCGCGGACGCCCCGCCGTCCACGCGCAGCGTCGACAGGTCGCCGCGCGCGTCGCCTTCCACTCGGCGCATGGCCTCGACGACGTCGCGCACCTGGAACGCGATCCCCTCGAGGACGGCGCGCGCCACGTGCGGCGCGCCGAGACCGCGCGAGAGCCCGGTGATCGTCCCGCGTGCATAGGGATCCCACCACGGGCTGCCGAGGCCGGTGAACGCGGGCACGACGTAGACACCGCCTGAGTCGGCGACCTGCGACGCGAGCGGCCCGATGCCGGCCGCGTCGTCGATGATCCCGAGCCCGTCGCGCAGCCACTGGATGGCGGCGCCGGTGACGAACACCGCGCCCTCCAACGCGTACGCCACCGGTGACGAGCCGCCGCGCTCACCGAGGTCCCACGCGACGGTGACGAGGAGCCCCTCCGGAGGCGGCGGGCACCGCTCACCGACGTTCAGCAGCACGAACGTCCCCGTCCCGTAGGTCGCCTTGGCCATGCCGGGGGAGAAGCACGCCTGGCCGAAGAGCGCGGCCTGCTGATCGCCGGCGACGCCGCTCACGGGTACGCCCGCGAGGGGCCCACGGCGCCGCCCGAGCTCGCCGCCCACCGTGCCGAACCGCCCGCACGACGGGCGCACCTCGGGCAGTGCGCCGAGCGGGACGCCGAACACATCGGCGAGCTCGTCGGACCACCGCAGCGAGCGGATATCGAAGAGCGACGTGCGCGCCGCGTTCGTGGCGTCGGTGGCGAGGACGCCACCGGCGGCACCGCCCGTGAGGTTCCAGATCACCCAGGCGTCGACGGTGCCGAGCACGAGGTCGTCGTCGGCCGCCACGCCGCCGGGCCCGAGGAGCCACGCCATCTTCGTGGCCGAGAAGTACGGGTCGAGGACGAGGCCGGTCTGCTCGCGCACGAGCGTCAAGTGGCCCGCGGCGCGCAGCTCGTCGGTGTGTTCGGCCGTCCGCCGGTCCTGCCACACGATGGCCCGGTGGCGGGGACGGCCGGTGAGCCGGTCCCAAGCCACCACGGTCTCGCGTTGGTTCGTGATGCCGATCGCCGCCACGGTCTCGCCCACGGCGCGCAACCGGGTCGCCACGTCGGACAGGGTGAGCTGCACGAGGTCCCAGATCTCCGCGGCGTCGTGCTCCACCCATCCGGGCCGGGGGTAGTGCTGGGTGAGCTCGCGGTGGGAGGTGTCGGTGACGGCCCCGGACTCGTCCACGGCGAGCGCCCGGACCCCGCTCGTCCCCGCGTCCACGGCGATCACCCGCCCCACGGTCCCGGAAAGCTACCGGTGTCCCGGTCGCGGTGAGGGGCCGAGAGCGGGCTCCGACGGCGCCCGGTGGACCGCCCGGTGCAAACCTTCGCGAGCGCCCCGCGACCAGGGAGGACACCACCCGCGGGCCGTTGACAGGTCTGTAACTACAGTGCTGTAATGGCCCCCGCATCTGGTGGGGCCGCACAGGGGGACCACAACATCTTGTGGTTTGGCGGCCGCTTCCGGCACGTACGCTAGAAACTTAGGAAAGGGTGGGAGAGGACATGGCCATCGCCCCGCAGCGGACCTCGATCGGCATCAGGCGGCGGTTCACCACCGAGGGGGTCCACCCCTACGACGAGGTCGTCTGGGAGCGGCGCGACGCGCGCATCACCGACTACCGCGACGGCTCGGTGGCCTTCGAGCAGCTGGGCGTGGAGGTCCCCGCCGGCTGGAGCGTGAACGCCACCAACATCCTCGCCCAGAAGTACTTCCGCGGCACCCCGGGCACGCCCGAGCGCGAGTGGTCGCTCAAGCAGGTGTCCGACCGCGTGGCGGACACGATCACCGGTTGGGGGACCGCCGACGGCTACTTCGAGGACACCGCCGAGGCGGAGGCCTTCCGTGACGAGCTGAAGCACATCATCGTGACGCAGAAGGCCGCCTTCAACTCGCCGGTGTGGTTCAACATCGGCGTGCACGGCGTGCCGCAGCAGGCGAGCGCGTGCCAGCCGTACCACGCGCTCGTGAGCACGCCCGATGGGTTCGTGCCCATCGGTCGGCTCGTGGCCGACCAGGCCGTGGGGGCGGCGGTCTTCGACGCCTCCGGCGTGACGCACGTGGTGGCCGTGAAGCACAACGGCCAGAAGCCGGTGCTGCGCATCCACACCGAAGCGGGACACGAGCTGGACGTCACGGCGGACCACCTCGTCTGGCGGTGCGCGGACGACATGGCGTGGGACGGTGCCGATGGCTCGGCCGGTGCCGCGCATTCGGCGGTTGCGGGCTCGGTGGAGACGGTGGGCTCGGTGCTCGTCGCCTCCCGGCCCGGGCTGTTCGTGCCCGCCGGCGACCTGCGCCCCGGTGACGAGCTCGAGTGGTGCGACGTGGAGTCCTTCGGCGCGCCGCGCGACCGCACTGCCGTCGTCGGCATCGAAGAGATCGGCCCGATGGACGTCTACGACATCCAGACCGAGAGCGGTGAGTACCTGAGCTCGGACCTGCGGGTCCACAACTGCTTCATCCTGGCCGTCGAGGACTCGATGGACTCCATCCTCAACTGGTACCGGGAGGAAGGGATCATCTTCAAGGGTGGCTCGGGCGCCGGCGTCAACCTGTCGAGCATCCGCGGTTCGACCGAGCGGCTGCAGGGCGGCGGCACGGCGTCGGGCCCCGTGTCGTTCATGCGGGGCGCCGACGCGTCGGCCGGGACGATCAAGTCGGGTGGGAAGACCCGTCGCGCCGCCAAGATGGTCATCCTCGACTCCGATCACCCCGACATCGAGGACTTCATCTGGTGCAAGGCGATCGAGGAGCGCAAGGCGCGGGTCCTGCGCGACGCCGGCTTCGACATGGACCTCGACGGCTCAGACTCGTTTTCGATCCAGTACCAGAACGCCAACAACTCCGTGCGGGTCACCGACGAGTTCATGCAGGCCGTCGTGGACGACGGCGACTGGACGCTGCTCGCCCGCACCGACGGCTCAGCCGTCCGCACGGTGCGCGCCCGTGACCTCTTCCGCCAGATCGCGCACGCCGCGTGGGAGTGTGCCGATCCCGGCATGCAGTTCGACACGACGATCAACCGTTGGCACACCGCACCCAATGCAGGTCGGATCAACGGAAGCAACCCGTGCAGCGAGTACGTTCATCTCGACAACAGCGCGTGCAATCTGGCCAGCCTGAATCTCCTGAAGTTCCTCCAGAGCGACGGCACGTTCGACGTCGAGGGATTCAAGGCGACCGTCGACGTGATCTTCACCGCTCAGGAGATCCTCGTCGGGAACGCCGACTACCCGACCGAGAAGATCGCCGAGAACTCACGCCGGTACCGGGAGCTCGGCATCGGCTACGCCAACATCGGCGCCCTCCTGATGGCGCAGGGCCTGCCCTATGACTCGGACGAGGGGCGCACGTGGGCGGCCTCCATCACCGCGCTCATGACCGGACAGGCGTACGCCACGTCGGCACGGACCGCATCACGGATGGGGCCGTTCGCCGGCTTCCACGCCGACCGGGCGGCGATGCTGAACGTGCTGCGCATGCACCGCGCCGAGGTCGCCAAGATCGACGAGGAGCTCGTGCCGACCGAGCTGCTCTCGGCGGCCCAGGAGGCGTGGGACAGCGCGGTCGAGCTCGGCGAGCAGTTCGGTGTGCGCAACTCCCAGGCGAGCGTGCTCGCCCCGACCGGCACGATCGCCCTGCTCATGGACTGCGACACGACCGGGATCGAGCCCGATCTGGGCCTCGTCAAGACCAAGAAACTGGTCGGCGGGGGCACCATGTCGATCGTCAACCAGACGATCCCCCGCGCGCTCGCCCGGCTCGGCTACTCACCCGAGCAGGTCGAGGACATCGTCGCCTACATCGACCAGCACAAGTCGATTGTGGGAGCCCCGCACCTCGCGGCTGACCACCTGCCGGTGTTCGCGTGCTCGATGGGGGACAACACGATCCACTACGAAGGCCACGTGCGGATGATGAGCGCCGTGCAGCCGTTCATCTCGGGCGCGCTCTCGAAGACCGTCAACATGCCCGAGGACGCGACCGTGGAAGACGTCGAGCAGCTCCACATCGACGCGTGGCGCATGGGCATCAAGGCGATCGCCATCTACCGCGACAACTGCAAGGTCGCCCAGCCGCTGTCGACGACGAAGAAGGAAGGTGTCGTCGTCGGCGAGGGCGGCGACTTCTCGATGCCCGGGTCGGAGGCGGAGGCGAAGGACCGCGAGGCGGCGGCCAAGATCGCCGAGCTCGAGGCGGCGTTGGCCAGGGAGCAGGGACGGCCTCGCGACACGGTCCTCGTGGGAGCCGTGCGCGAGCGCCTGCCCCGCCGGCGGAAGTCGAACACGTTCGCCTTCCGGGTGGCGGACTGCGAGGGCTACGTCACGGTCGGCGAGTACGACGACGGCCGGCCCGGCGAGGTCTTCATGAAGGTCTCGAAGCAGGGTTCCACCCTGGCCGGGATCATGGACGCGTTCTCCATCTCGGTCAGCCTCGGGCTGCAGCACGGCGTCCCGCTGGCCACGTACGTGCGCAAGTACACCAACATGCGCTTCGAGCCGGCGGGCATCACCGACGACCCTGACCTCCGCATCGCCACGAGCCTGGTGGACTACATCTTCCGGCGGCTGGCGCTCGACTACCTGACGCGCGAAGAGCGCGAGGAGCTGGGCGTGCTGTCTGTCACCGAACGCATGCAGCCCACCCTCCCCGGCGTCGAGGAGGCCGCCACCCCCGAGCAGGACCTGGTCGAGGACGCGGGGGTCAGCTCGGTGCCGCCCACGTTGTTCGAGCCTCGGGGCGACGAGCCCGCGTCGGCCAGCCAGCCCGCGTCACCGGCGTCGGGCCGTGTGGAGCGCGCCGAGCCGCGCGATGCGCCGCTGTGCTACCAGTGCGGCATGGTCATGCAGCGGGCAGGGTCGTGCTACGTGTGCTCGAGCTGCGGGACGACGAGCGGCTGCTCGTAGGTCTGCGTCGCCGGTCCTGCGCGCGGGCCGGGGGTGTCGAACAGTCCGGACCCCGATGGTGGGGGCCGCGCGGCACCGCTGGGACAGCACCGCCTGACAGCACCGCCTGACGGCACCGCCTGACGGCACCGCCTGACGGCACCGCCTGACGGCACCGCCTGACGGCACCGCCTGACGGCACCGCCTGACGGCACCGCCTGACGGCACCGCCTGACGGCACCGCCTGGATGAGCGCCTCGTGCGTTGTGGGGCGCGCCTACCGCCACGCTGTCGGGCGACGGCTCGACAGGTCGCACCAGACCTGCTTGCCGTTGCCGGCGATCTCGTCCCACCCCCAGCGCGACGCGATGCGGTCGACGATGACCAGGCCGCGCCCGCCCTCCGCGTCGACGGCGTCGGCGCGCGGCTGTGGCGGTCGGGGGTTGTGGTCCTGCACTTCGATGTGGACGGACCCGAGTCGCTCGTCGATGCGCAGCTCGATGGTGGCGCCGGAGTCGTCGGTGTGGACGATGGCGTTGGACACGAGCTCGCTCACGATCAGGGCCGCGGCATCGCCGTCGACCCTTGTCCCGTGAGTGTCTGCCAGGAAGTCACGGATGGCGTCGCGCGCCAGGCGCACGCTCGACGCGTCGCTGCTCAGCGTCCAGCGCCCCGCCTTCACAACAACAACTCTCCGGGCGGCGGAACCTCGTTCTGGGTGACCGCGGTGGCCGCATGCGAAACGGCGATCGATGCCCGGGTCACGACCTCCGGAAAGGCCGCAACGCCCCCCGGGGTGGCATCGACGATCCCCAGGTCGGTCCTCACGTCGATCGTGTGAGCTTCGGGCAAGGCCACGTTCCTTCGAGGGGTTCCATCGACTTGTCTCCCAGGTCTATACGTGCAACTACCCAGGTGGATCAGACGGTATGCCTGGCGGTTTGCGCTCGTCGACGAGACAGGTCCCGGCCGAGGCGGTCTCACCGTGGTCCCGGCCGTGGTGAGGACACCGTTTTGGGGTGACCGACCCACGGTCTGTCGTCGACGGGAGTTCCTGCCATCGGACAGGATGTTCCCCTGTGCTCGAGCCGCACGAGGTGGCGTTCCCTTCACTGCCCTTGGAGCGCTTCCGAGACCTCATCGGCGAGCGGCGGTATTCGGATCTCCAGACCGTGGCGGCGGATACGCGCGCCCTGATGGGCGACGGCACCATCTGGAACGTCAACTCGACCGAGCGTGGCGGGGGCGTGGCCGAGATGCTCCAGGTGCTGCTCGGCTACAGCCGCGGTGCCGGGCTCGACGTTCGGTGGATGGTGCTCGCCGGCGACCCCGAGTTCTTCTCGATTACCAAGCGCGTCCACAATCGCCTCCACGGCGCGCCCGGCGACGACGGAGAGCTCGGTCCGGCCCAGACCGACCACTACCGGAAGGTGGTCGCCGCGAACGCGGGCGCTCTGGTCGCCATGGTGCGGCCCGGAGACGTGGTGCTCCTCCACGATCCCCAGACCGTGGGGCTGGCCGATGCCATGCGCGGGGCGGGGGTTTCGGTGGTGTGGCGATGTCACGTGGGCTCCGACCACGCCAACGACTGGACCGAGAATGCCTGGGCGTTCCTCCGTCCGTTCGTCGAGGACTGTCATGCATGGGTCTTCACGCGCGACGCGTTCGTGCCGCACTGGCTCCCGAAGGACCGTGTCGCGGTGATCCCACCGTCGATCGATCCGTTCTCGCCCAAGAACGAGGACCTCTCTCCGGACGAGGTGCGCAGGATCCTCGTCGGCATCGGCGCCATCGCGGGCGGCCACGACGCCAACGGCCGACGCGGCGAATTCATCCGGCGCGACGGCTCGGTCGGTCACGTCGTCCGCCGGGCGACCATCGCGCCCGAGGGCGAGCCTCTCGATCCTGCGGTTCCCCTCGTGGTGCAGGTCTCGCGCTGGGACCACCTGAAGGACATGGCCGGCGTCATGGCAGGGTTCGCCTCCCAGGTGGTGGGGCGCGTCGACGCTTCTCTCGCCCTGGTCGGGCCGTCGGTGGCGGGCGTGAGCGACGACCCCGAGGGTGCCGAGGTCCTGGCCGAGTGCGTCGCTGCGTGGGAGGCGTTGGGCTCCGAGGCCCGTCGCCGTGTCCGCCTCATCAGCCTGCCCATGCACGACGTGGACGAGAACGCCGCGATGGTGAACGCGCTGCAGAGCCACGCCTCGGTCATCGTGCAGAAGAGCCTGGCCGAGGGCTTCGGCCTGACCGTCGCCGAGGGCATGTGGAAGGCGAAGACGGTCGTGGCGTCGGCCGTGGGGGGCATCGTCGACCAGATCACACCGGGAACCGGCGTGCTGCTCGACGACCCTCGTGACACCGACACCTTCGGCACGAGGCTGGCGTCGCTGCTCCAGCGTCCCGACGAGCTTGCCGCCATGGGGCAGCGCGCCAGGCAACACGTCATCGACGGCTTCCTCGGCGACCGCCACCTGGTCCAGTACGCCCGGCTGATCGGCGAGCTGCGGCGCCCACCGGGGTGACGTTCAGGCTCCTTCGGCTGCGAACAGCTGCCGGAGGCGCACTCGGCCGCCGGTTCGGAGGATGGCTCGCATGTAGACGGAGCTGGCGAGGCGCGCCACGGCCACGATGGCGACCAGCATGATCGCCACCGAAAGCGAGAACTGCCACCAGGTGGCGTGGCCCAGACCGAGGAGCACGGGCATGGCGAACGGCGCGGTGGGAGGGACGTAGGCGAGCACCTTCACCAGCGTCGACGGATCACTCTGACCGAGGCCCGTGATCGACGTGATGTAGCCGAACAGGATCGGCAACTGCAGCGGGAACAGCACGCTCTGGAGCTGCTCCTGCCGGTCGGCGAGCGACCCGGCCGCCGCGTACACCCACGAGTAGAAGGCGTAACCGAGCACGACCCACACCAGCGCGGCCAGGACGCCGGAGGGGGCCGTCCCGTGCAGGAGGTCCGATCCCACGGCGGCGCCGAGCCCGAGGGCCACTCCCACGAGGAGCGCGGCCTGGGTCAGGGCGACCAACCCGATACCGATCACCTTGCCGGCGAGCAACTGCGCGGGGCGCAGCGCGGCCAGCAGGACTTCGACCACGCGCGACGACTTCTCCTCGACCACACCCATCACGATCCAGGTGCCGAACTGGGTGAGCAGGACGTAGGTGAGGATCAGCGAATAGACCAATGTCGTCCGGGCGGTGTCGTTGGTCGGCGCCGGCTCCAAGCTCGTCACCGGGAGGGGTTTCGGGTGGGCGAGGGCGGCCGCCTGTTGCGGGGGGATGCCGGCGTGCTCGAGCCCCGACTGCAGTGCCAGGCTGGCCGCCAGCACGCGCACCAGCAACGTGGTCGTGGAAGTGCTGGACGGATCGAAGCCTTGCTTCACGACCAGCCGTCCGGCGTCGACGAGCACGACCGCCACACGCCCGGCGCGCAGGTCGCGTTGCGCGGCGGCGAGCGAGGATTCGTCGACGAGCGTGACTTTGGTGCCCACGGCAGGGCCCGTCGCCACCACGGCCACACGCAACGGAGGGGACAGGGCGCCGACCACGCCGATCCGTTGGTGATCCTGGGCGCCCTTGCGGATGACCGGGATGACGACCGCGGCGGCCACCACCAGGAGGATGATCAACGTGCCGATGCGGAACGTCCTGGTTCGGACCCGTTCGCGGATCTCGCGGCGCGCCACCAGGCCGACGTCACCGGCCACCGAGTCGAGCGCGGCCTGTATCCGGCTGCCTCCTGCCGCCGCCCCTGCGCCCGGCGCTTTCCGACCTGGTGCGGATGGCGACCCCTGGTGTCGACGCCGGCGGCGTCGCACGAAGAGCCAGATCCGGAGGCCGACGACGGCGACGACCACCGGGACGAGGGCGTACTTCCACGGCCCCACGGCCTGCGTCTTCGCCACGAGCTCGTTCACGACCAGGCCGCCTTCACGCCCCGACTGCCTCGCGGAACACCTCAGACAGCCGGCGGCGTTCGAACCCGAACTGCATCACCGCTCCCGCGTGCATGGCGGCCGCCAGGACAGCCTGAGGATCGGTTCCCTCGTCGAGCACGAGGCGCACCGCGCCCCCCTCGACGCGCGACACCCGCACGCCGGGCACACCTGCGGCCCAGTCGCCCGACCAGTCGCCCTCCACCTTGACGACGAGACGGGGTTGTCCGCCCGTGGTGAGCTCCTCCACCGAGCCGGACGCCACCAGCCGCCCGTGATCGATGATGGCCACCGCCTGGCACAGGTGTTCGACCAGGTCCAGCTGGTGGCTGGAGAAGAGGACGCCGCGCCCGGCGGCTGCCTGCTCCATGAGCACCGACCCGATGGCGTCGACGCCGGCCGGGTCGAGGCCCGACATCGGCTCGTCGAGGATGAGGAGCTCCGGCTCGTGCACGAGGGCCGCCGCCAGCTGCACGCGCTGCTGGTTGCCCATCGACAGCGCTTCGACCTTGCTCTCGGCGCGCCCACCCACACCCATGCGCTCGAGCCACTGGCGGGTGGCGGCCGCGGCGTCGGCGGGGTGCAGGCCATGCAGCCGGGCGAGGTACTCGATCTGCTCCCGGACGATCATCCCCGGGTACAGACCACGCTCTTCCGGCATGTAACCGAAGCGGCGCCGCTCGGTTGCGGTGACCGGCGCTCCCTTCCACCGGACGGTCCCGGCCTCGAGGCCGACCAGACCGAACACGGCGCGCATCGCGGTGGTCTTGCCCGCGCCGTTCGGGCCGAGAAATCCGAAGACCTGTCCCGGTGGCACCGTGAACGAAAGGTGGTCGAGGGCGACGACTTCGCCGTAGTGGCGCGTCAGGCCGTCGAACTCGAGCATCAGCCCGCCACTCGCTCGTGCCAGCGGTCGATGGCGCTTCGCACGTGGCGGAGCGCGAACAGGCCCTTCACCAGTCCGGCCACAAAGTTGCCCGCCGTGTCCGCCACGACCCGTACGACGACGAGCCGCTGCGAGGCCATCGAGCGCGCCACCCACGCGGACTCCATGTCCACGGCGAGCGCGCCCGTTTGCGCGAGCGCCGCTCGCCGTTCTCCGTGCACGATGCTCGTCGCCGACGCGATCGGTCCGACATGCACCCGGTGACCGTCGCGGCGCAGTTCCTCTGCCATCTGCGAGGCCTCGGCGGGCGACAACTCGATCTCGGCGCCGCCGGGGTCCCGGACCGCCGTCGCCACGACGACGTCGCCCGGCACGAGGTTCGCACCGAGGCCGCCGGAGATCCCCACCAGCGCGACCGGCGTTCCCGGCGCGAGCGTCGACGCAAGTCGCGTGGCGACGTGCTCGGCGCGTCGGTGACCCATGCCTGTCCGGACCACCCGTCCGCCCAGCGCGAGCGCCTCGAGGCGCATGGCGGCGAGGACCGTCGGCCGGAGAGGATGGGGAGGCCGCGGAGAAGGCATCGGGCCATTCTGGTCGCTGAGAAGCCGAACGAATGTCAGCCCGGTGCCGCGTTGCAGGCCAAGCAGGCCAAGCAGCCCAAGCAGCCCAAGCAGCCCAAGCAGCCCAAGCAGCCCAAGCAGCCCAAGCAGCCCAAGCAGCCGAAGCAGCCCAAGCAGGCCAAGCCGGTCACTCCGCGCGCAGCAGCACGGCCGTCGGCGTCCGCGCTGCGATCCGCCCCGGGATCGCGGCGACGAGGTTGCCCGCGACGAAGGCGCCGACTGCGACGACCGCCGTCCAGACCGCCGGCACGACGGGAGCCGGCACGGCGTGGATCTCGTTGGCGAAGAGGTCCCACAGGACGCGTCCCAAAACGATCCCCAGCGGCACGCCCACCACGACGCCGACCACGACGGCGACGCTCGACTGCCAAGCCACCGTGGCCGCGAGCTGTCGACGCGTGAGCCCGACGGTCTTGAGCATCGCCAGCTCGCGGCGACGCCGACGGACCGAGGCGACGAGGGTCAGCGCGAGGCCCGCGACCGCACCAGCGGCCAGCGCCCCGCCCAGGATGGCGGGTGTCGTTCCCAGGGATCTGTAGTTGACGATCTCGGCCGGGTGCGCCACCGGCGCGATGAAGACGCCGAAGTTGAAGTTGTTGCTCAGACGAGCCGCGATCTGCTGGAGCGACCGGACCGCCGTCCTCCGATCGGCTCCGGGGCGGAGGTTCATGAAGATCGTGGACGGTCCCGCTGTCGGATTCGAGAACAGGTTGAGCTGGGACCCCGGGATCAGGTGGTCGTCGAGCAGCGCTCCGGTGCCCATTTCGAGGTGCTCGAGCCCACCGTTGCCGAGTGTCGGCATGGTGGCGGTTCCGACGACCCGCAGTGCGGTGGTGGGCCCCGTTCCGGACGAGACGACGACCGAGTCACCGATGTGCGTGTGCAGCTGCGCGAGCGTGACCGCACCCAGGACGACCTCGTCGGCCCGGCGCAGCCCGTGGCCGGTCAACACGGGCGGCTGGACGGACGTGCCGGGCCTGCCGCCGAGGACGGGGACGAGCTGTCCGTCGATCCGGAGCAGGCCGAAGTAGTACCCGGACCACGCCGCCACCGACCGGTCGTGGCCGAGGAGCGTCGCCGCCTGTTGCCCCGGGATGTCGCCGCCGGAGGCGAGGGCCTCGTCCCAGTTCCAGCCGAACAACCTGGGGGTCGACACGAGGGAATCGAGGCTCGAGCCGAAGGTGATCGTGCCCATCAAGACGAGGAGGGCGAGCGTCGTACCGAGGAGGGCGGAGCGGACCGGGACGGTCTCGCGTCCGGCGCGTGGTGCCAGCGCGAAGCGAATGCCGGTCACCGCCGGCACCGGCAGCCCCGAGACCGCCGCGGCCTGGGCGACCAATGAGTCGCGTTCCGGCTGCGCCTCGCGACGACGCGCCGCGCGACCGGGGTCCCAACGGAGTGCCAATCCCACCGCCACCGCGCTGAGGACGACGATCAGCGCCGCGACCCCGGTCCCGAGCACGAACCAGTCGAACGACACCCCGAGCGACGGATAGACGGCGCGCACGGGCCCGAGCGGAGCCAGGGGCGACAGCGCCACCGCGACGATCGCTGCCAAGAGCGCACCGGCGACGATGGCCGCCATCAAGCCGATGAGCGCGTCGGCGGCGGTCATGACCGGGCTC
>Ga0070735_10002745_pt1 | contig 15726 bp, 10 predicted proteins | sample Coa_R1_FD_66443 | JGI IMG/M metagenome (GOLD analysis project Ga0070735, IMG submission 66443) | Surface soil microbial communities from Centralia Pennsylvania, which are recovering from an underground coalmine fire - Coalmine... | ecosystem: Environmental > Terrestrial > Soil > Unclassified ... | reverse complement strand
TCGCGGCTTGACCTTCTTGTCCTGACGAGCGTAGCCGTAGTAGGGGAGGACGACCGTGATGCGGCGCGCGGACGCCCGGCGGAACGCGTCGATCATGATCAGCACTTCGATCAGATTGTCGTTTACCGGCGCGCACGTGGGCTGGACGATGAAGATATCCTGTCCGCGGGCCGACTCTTCGATCTTGATGCAAATCTCGCCGTCGGAGAACTGCTTGACGACAATGGCGCCGAGCGGCGTGCCCAGCTCCGCCGCAATGTCGGCTGCCAGCTTGGGGTGTGCATTACCGGTGAAGATCCGTAACCCGTGCATATCCTGCATGACGTCGCTCCCCAGATTCGCCCGGATTTATGCAACCCCCTGCGATCGTCGCCCTGCCGTGTGATCGCAGTATTTCGAATGGCTTCTCGATGATCGACTGTCGCCGGTTATTCGCTCCCGTGGTTGGGCCGCGCGTTCGCGGCCTCCGCCGCCTTTGCAGCGGACCGTTCTGCCCTGTATGTGGCCGCCCAGCCCTCTTTCAGCGTGGTGCGCGCCCTCGCGATGGCCATCGCGTCGGCCGGCACGCTCACGGTAACGGAAGACCCCGCCGCGATGAAGGCTCCATCGCCGATCGTGATCGGCGCGACGAGCGTCGCGTGTGAGCCGACGAAAGCGTTGCGGCCGATGACGGTCCGGTGCTTGCGGTAGCCGTCGTAGTTACATGTAATCGTGCCCGCCCCGATGTTGGTCCCGCCTCCGACCTCCGCGTCGCCAATGTAGCTGAGATGCGACGCCTGCGCGCCGGGGCCGAAGTTGGCGTTCTTCGTCTCGACGAAATCGCCGATCTTGACACGGTCTGCGAGCGTCGTCGCGGGCCGGAGATTCGCGAATGGGCCGATCGATACGTCGGAGCCGATAGTCGAGTCGGTGATTTGCGCCGCGACGATGCGGCACCGGTTTCCGATGCGCGAGCCGGATATGCGAGCGAACGGGCCGATAGTACAGTCTTCGCCGACCGTGGTTCCGCGGTACAGAAACGTCGCCGGCTCGACCGTCGTGTCCTGGCCGATCGTGACTCCCGCGTCGATATAGGTCGAGGCGGGGTCCGTGATCGAGACGCCGGCGAGCATGTGCTCGACGAGAATGCGGCGCTGCAAGATTGCGCCGGCCTCGGCGAGCTCGACGCGATTGTTCACGCCGAGCACATCTTGCGGGCCGTCGGCGGGGACCGCCTCGACGCGCCGGCCGCCCCCGCGGAGGATGCCTATCGCGTCGGTAAGATAGATCTCCTTCTGGTTGTTTGCCGGCTCGACCCGCGAGAGCGCGGCCCACAGATGGTCGGACTCGAAGGCGTAGATGGAGGGGTTCCACTCTTTGATGGCACGCTGTTCCGGTGTGGCGTCCCGGTGCTCCACGATGGCGGCCACGCAGCCGTCGGCATCGCGGATTACGCGCCCATATCCCGTCGGATCGTCGAGGAAGGCGGTTAGAAGCGTCGCCGACGCCGCAGTGCGCTTGTGATGTTCCAAGAGTCGCTGAAGCGATGGTGCGGGCAGCAGGGGCACGTCGCCGGCGAGAACCAGGATCGTGCCGGACCAGCCGTGGAAGAGGCTGCGTGCGGCGAGAGCGGCATGTCCCGTGCCGAGCGGCGCCTCCTGTAGGGCGTACTCGACGCTGTCGCCGAGGCCCTTCCGAACCGCGTCCGCCTCATGCCCAACCACGACCACGACGCGCGCTACGCCGGCAGTCCGGCAGGAGTGAATGACGTGGCCGGTGAGCGGGCGGCCACAAAGGGCATGGAGCGGCTTAGGCGTCTTCGACCGCATGCGCGTCGACTTGCCGGCCGCCAGAATGATTGCGGCAACGTTGTCAGCGGCGCCGGTCGCCATCGCGGACGAGTCGGACATCTATCGCCTCTTCCAGTACGTAGAAATATCGGTGGCTCGCCTGCGCCGGACTTCGTTTCGGTGCGGGGAATGCCAACATTATAAGCACTTGGAGCCGCCTTGTCAAGCGGAAGGCGGCATGTTTCCGGTGCCACGGCCCCGCGTATCCGCGCGTCGGGAGCTCCAACAGTAAGCCGGCCGCCCTGTTGGCAGAGCGGCCGGCCGGCGTGCTAGGCAGCTCCCAACGGCTGCCTGTCGATGTCGGCGCGATAGGCTTCGAGAGCCGCCCGCGAACGCATCATGTCGTCGATCGCATTGTCGGCGTTGATCGCCTCCACGAGCTGCGCGGAAGCGAACAGCGGCGTGAACGGGTCCGTCTCCCGGTTGTCCGGGGCGGCCCAGTAGCCGCGTAGCTTGCACGCTACGAATGGGTAGTGCGTCCGCATCCACGCACGCGCACGGCGGTAGCGCCGCTCACGCTCGGGCGTAACTCCTTCGTGCGCTGCGGCGCACAGTGTATCAACCAGATTGTCGTACTGCTTCTCAAAAGGTGTCACGGGCGCGGTCCGGCGGTGTCGGGCGCCTTGCTGCGGCCGTGTCGAATCCCTCGCCCCGGTCAGGCGTCTCCAGACGACGCGCGTGACCGATACGGCACGCAGCAAAGCCTGGTGGACGATCATGGCCGGACGAGCAAAGGCGGTCATCGCGTCCTGCCAGGGCTGGCGCAGACACACGACCTGGCATGGTGGGATTAGAATCCCATGTGCCATAGTGCTCTCCTTATTTCTCCGGTTCGACGTTTTTTGCGGCGGTAATAGTTTACCGCTCAATAGTTGCGTTCGGACTCGCGGTCCGAGACTGCGTTACCGGCGCGTCAGGCATGCACTGGTTGGGATTGAGAATCGATATCGCCGCCGCGCCGCCTCATGTGCACGGTCAAGAGCGATCAATTCTCCCAATGCCCAGCAACTCCGTCCTGGGAGCCGACCGCGCCGATCAAGAACACAATTGAGAAGGAGTGCGCATGACCGTCCCTATAAACGAACGGCATGCTGCGCGATTTCGGGCCGTTCGGTTCAGCCCTCTCGCGTCTTCGCGACGTAGTTCATGCGCAGGTCAGTAAGCCTGCGCTGCGCGTCGCGTCTTTCCGGCTCATCGAGCGAAGCCTCTATCTTGCTCAGCACGAACGCGTAGCAGTCGATAGCAAGCTGCGCCGACGGCAGGTCTTTCTTCGCTTCGCCGGTGTGGTCCGCGAGCAGTCCGATCGATCGCCATGCGTGGTGATCGAAGACGGCCAACAGAACCGGCAGGAGCGCCGATGTGGAGAGATGCATTGCGGCCATGGCCACAAGCGAGGACGGATCCGGCATCCGGTTTTCAAAGGAATCGGCGCTTTCGGCCGGTTCGTCCCGGCCGACGCCGGCGTCGCCGGAAGCGCTCGTATCCGGCGTTTCGGCTTCCGCCGAAGTGGGCGCGGAGCCTGCCCCGGAAGGCCCATCCTCGGTGGGTGCGGGCGAGTCGGGCGGCGTACTGGATTCCATGATCACAACTCCTATCAACAGTGCCAATAAGGAGCCGATACCACTACGGGTAGAACTTTCGACCGCAGCGGATGTCAGTATAGCACACCGGCATATGCGCCGCAATAGGGAGAAAGGCCTCTTTCCATGCCGATTTGTAGGGCCGTTAGACCGTCGCAATTAGCGCAGGATTCTGCCTTCGATCAGGTGAACGGGGGCATGAATTCATTGCCGGGGAGCCAGGCAAATTTGCGGTGAAGGCGGGGCAAAATGCAGCTTGCGGCGCTTGTCGAATACTTGAACGACTATCTGCGAATTGACGCGATACCGGACTATAGCGGCGCGCTCAACGGGCTGCAAGTAGCGGGTGCGGAGGCCGTGCGGCGGATCGCGGTCGCCGTCGACGCGTGCCAGGCGACGATCGATCAGGCGGCGGCTGACGGCGCCGACGTGCTCGTTGTACACCACGGCCTGTTTTGGGGACGGACCGCGCCTGTGACCGGAATGTACTACCGGCGCCTATCCGCGCTGATTCGTCACAACGTCGCGCTCTACTCCTGCCACCTTCCGCTCGACGCGCACCCGGAAGTGGGCAACAATCACGTACTCGCGCGGATGCTCAGCCTGACGCCGGACGGATCATTCGGGGCGATTCACGGCGTGGAGATCGGAGTCACGGCGAGCGCAGGACTCTCCCGCGCCGAGTTCGTGGTCCGCGTCCAGGAGGCGCTGGGAGTTACGGCGCTGGTGATCGGAGCCGGACCGGAGGCGGTGCGCAGGGTTGGAGTGCTCACGGGAGGCGGCGGCTCGCTCATCGCCGAGGCGGCGAGCGCCGGCATTGACACGTTCGTGACCGGCGAGGGGCAGCATCACACATACTTCGAGGCCGAGGAGCGCGGCCTCAATGTGATCTACGCCGGGCATTATGCTACGGAGACAGTGGGCATACGAGCGCTCGGGGACCATCTGCGCGAGCGGTTTGGTCTGCAGGTCGACTTTATCGACCACCCGACCGGGCTTTAGGCCAGGATTTCGGCAATAGGCCTGCCATGGTCGATCTCAAGGCGCTTGCGGCCGGGGACTTCCAGGCGATGCGAGTCCAGGCCGAGACGGTTCAGGACGGTCGCGTGGATGTCCGTGACGTAGTGCCGGTCCTGGACCGCGTGGAACCCCAGTTCGTCGGTGGCGCCGTGCGCGATGCCGCCCTTGATGCCGCCGCCGGCTAGCCACGCGGAGAAGCCATGCGGATGGTGATCCCGGCCGGTCCCCTCCGCGCCCGGCGAGCGGCCGAACTCCGTACCGCACACCACGATGGTGCTCTCCAGGAGGCCGCGCTGTTTCAAGTCGCGCAGCAGCGCCGCGATCGGCTTGTCGACCTGGCTCGATAGCTGCGAGTGGTTCCCCTTGATCTCCGAGTGGGCGTCCCAGGCGCCTCCTCCGCCTCCGCCGTGGAACACCTGCACGAACCGCACGCCGCGCTCAACCAGCCGGCGGGCAGCCAGACACTGCTCTCCGAACGACTTCGTCTCCGGGCGGTCCAGTCCGTACGCGGCCCGCGTGGACTCGCGCTCCTTGTCGATGTCCAGCGTCTCAGGAACGGATGCCTGCATCTGGAACGCCAGCTCGTAGGACTTGATCCGCGCCCGCAAGTTCGGATCGTCCGGATAGTCGATGCCGGCGAGCGTGTTGAGTTTGCCGAGCAGGCTCAGGTTCGCCTCCTGCTCCTCCCGCGAGACACCGGTGTCGGCCGGCGAAAGGAAGGGCAGGGGATGCTTCGGGTCGACCGCGAGCCGGACGCCCGAGTACTGCGGACCGAGGTAGGCGGCGCCGAAGGTCCAGGCGCCACCGCAGCAGTCGCCGGTCGGCGCGCCGAGGACCACGTACTCCGGCAGATTCTGGTTCAGCGTGCCCAGTCCGTAGCAGGCCCATGAGCCTATGGTCGGGTGCGCGCCCTCGCGCACGTGACGGCCGGTCTGGAACGTGAGCTGCGCGCCGTGGTCGTTATCCAGCGTCCAGAGCGATCGGACAACGGCGAGATCGTCCGCACACTCGCCTACTTCGCGGAACCAGTCGCCGACCACCAGGCCGCTCTGACCGTACGCCTTGTAGCCCGTCTGAAGCGGCATAATCACCTTGCGATTGCCGTGGGCAGGATTTCCGCCTACAATGTTGGCGTTGATGCGCTTCGGATCCAGGACATCCTTGTGCGGCGTGTCCTCGATCGACTTTCCGGCATATTTCGTCAGCTCCGGCTTGATGTCGAAGCTCTCGACGTGGCTGACGCCGCCGCAGAGGAATATCCAGATGACCGACCGCGCCTTAGGCCGCGCCATCGGCAGGCCGCGGGGACCGCCGGCCCGCGGCGCCGACTCGGCGCGCGAAGGCTCGGCCGCCAGCATTGCGCCGAGCGCGAGACCCGTGAAGCCCATGCCGGTGTCTGCGAGAAACGACCGCCGTGTGACGCCCTTGCAGCAGTTATCGGGGATTCGATGATTGCTCATAACCGCGCTCCTGCCTACCGTATGGTGACGAAATCGTTGTGGCTGAATAAGACGAGCACCAGATCGGACCGGAGCTTTGCTGCAGCGTCAGCGGGCATCGTCGTTCTCCGCCCAAGGCGAGTCGTCTGATCCGCAAGGAACTTGCGGCACTCGGCGGCTTCCCTGACCGTTGGCCGGCGGGCCAGCACTCGCAGGAAGGCATCCTGAACGAAGCGCGCATCGTCGGCGCCCGCGGTCCTGGACAGCTCGGCGGCGAGAAGGCGCGACTCGCGCTGCGTCAGCTCGCTATTGGAGAGAGCCAGCGCCTGCTGCGGCATCACCGTGTGGCGACGCTCATAGCACTCGGTCACGCTCGGACCATCGAAGACTTGTAGGAACTCCGACTGCTTCTCGGCGGCCGTGCGCAGATAGATGCTTCGCCGCCGCGACGTAAGTCCAAGCGTGTGGTCGATCTCCGGGCCGCCGCGGGTCTCGTCGAGATGTCCGGCGACGTAGAGGATATTGTCGCGGACGGCTTCGGCCTCCATCCGCCGGCCCGGGTAGCGCCAGAGGCACACGTCGTCCGGGTCGATCTTTGCGTCGGCGGGATCTGGCGTGCTCGCCAGCCGATAGGCGCGGCTCGTCACCATCAGCCGATGCAGATCCTTCATACGCCACTGGCCGGCCATGAAGTGCGCGGCGAGCCAGTCGAGGAGCTGAGGGTTGCTCGGCGGGCGCCCGTTACGGCCGAAGTCGCTCGTGCTCGGCACGAGGCCTTCGCCGAAGTGTCGCGCCCAGATATGGTTGACGGCGATGCGCGCGGCGAGCGGGTTGGCAGTATCAGTGAGCCACTTAGCGAACGCGAGGCGCCGGCCCGTGCTCTCAGCCGGGTAGGTCTCCTGAGGGCGCGGTTTGTACTCCGTGCTCGGCGGGCCGGCCAGCGCCTGCTGCGCGGCGGCTAGCGCCTTTTCGGCGGCCGCTACCTTCGCGCGAGCGGCGGTCGCGATAGTACGCAGCTTGTCGGTTCCGGGCTTATCGGCGACAGCTTTCACTTTCTCGGCCGCGGCTGCGTCCTCGGCGCGCGCGTCGAGCAGGGCCGCCTCCGCCTCCTTCGCGGCGGCCGCTCGCTGCGCGCTTACTGCGGCATGGGCGCGCTCCGTCCACTCCGCAGAGCCCTTTCGACCGGCCTCATCCAGCGATTCGATCGCGAGCACCGCCCGCAGCGCGGCGTCGCGAGCCTCCGCGATCTCGACGGCGAGGCGCAGGCGCGGCGCCGTCGCCGCCGTCGCGGCCTCAGCGGCCGATCTTGCCGCGGCAACCGCGCGGCGGCTCTGATCGAGCGTCTCCTTGACGACGAAGTCGCGCCGGTCTGGATTCGCGGCGTGGTAGGGCACAGCGATTGGGCGTACTTCGAAATCTCCGCCGAGCGAGGCAGGCACGCCGGGCGCCATCGCGTGAGACTTATCTGGGTTGCGCTCGTCGCCTCGAACAAACCGGTAGGTCACGGCCGTCGGATCGGCGTCGAACGCACGGACGAGGCCGTCCTTTGAAACATCGGGCTGGCCGGGAATGCGGTCGGTGCGGACGTTGTGCGGCTCGAAGATCGCTCGCATCTGGTAGTACTCGGCCTGCGTGATCGGGTCGTACATGTGATCGTGGCACTTCGCGCAGTGTACCGTGAGGCCAAGAAAGGCGCGCGAAGTGTGGTTGATCGTGTCCTCAAGCCACTGTTCGCGGCTGAGCAGCTTGTAATTGCGGACCAGGAAGCCGGTCGCGCGCAGCGTCGATTCGTCCTCCGGCGCCAGCTCGTCCGCAGCGAGCATCTCCTGGACCATTCGATCGTAGCCCTTGTCGCCGTTGAGCGACTCGACAATCCAGTCACGCCATCGCCAGATGAACGGCTTGCTGTCCCTTATCTGATTGCCGTCGGCCCAGCCGGCCCAGTCGCTGTAGCGCCAAACGTCCATCCAGTGGCGCGCCCAGCGCTCGCCGTACCGCGGCGAGGCCAGCAGGCGATCGACGACCTTCGGGTAGGCGTCTGGTGACTGGTCGGCTTCGAAGGCCGAAAGCTCCGCGGGCGTCGGTGAGAGGCCCGTCAGGTCCAGCGTGACGCGGCGGAGCAGCACCTCGCGCGACGCGAGCGGCCGAGGCGTGAGGCCGCGCCTCCTGTATTCGGCGGCGACGAAGGCATCGATCGGATTGCGGCTCCAGTCCGAATCCGCCGTCTTCGGGACCGGCGGCGCGTGGACGCTCTCGAACGGCTGCCACCGGTAGGAGGCTAGGAAATGCTGGAACTCGGCTTTCCGGCCCGGCAGGGTCTTTAGCTCCGCCTGCGTGGGCGCGTCCGCCTTGTCGCCGGGCCTGTGGCCGAGCAGAATTTCCGAGAGGTTATCGATACCGTCGCCATCGCTGTCCTCGCCTGCGACGATGCGGAGCCGCGTGCCGATGTCCGCGGGCTTGTGCTCCTTGCGAAGCTGCTCTCCCAGCTCCGCAAGGCGGCGGCCGAAGGCATTGTGCGGGAAGTTGGCAAGCGAGTCCGCGCTCTTGCCGGGCTGGAGCGGCAGGTGACAGGTCGTGCAGGCATCAAGCCGCTTCGGCAGGAACCGCTCCAGGTAGCGCTCCATGCCGATGCGGTTGGCGGGCGTGGCGTGTGCGGCGCAAGCTGCGAGCAGGAGGACAACCGCCAGGTGGGTCGACCTGGAAACCATCGACCATGCGCTTGGGGACGACGGAATGAATTCCTTCGCTATAGGGCCTTCGGCCAATTGTCTCTCCGGGACAGCGCGTGCGACACGGCCTATCGATCGCGCGGATGAAGCATCGCCGTCGCAAGCTGCTTCGCTCCGGCGGACACGCGCCAGTCCGAATCGCGGAACAGAGGCGGAAGCGCGGCCTCGACGAACCGCTTGCGCCAATTGTGCGTTCCGTCCCTGTTCGGTGACAGCCCGTAGGACAGGTCGTCCTCCAGGTTGTGAATGCGCCGCGAGCTGCCGGCCGCTGCGGCGAGCATCTCGCGCTTGTGCCGCTTCCAGAGCTCGCTCAGAGTATCCGCACTCTTTTCGCCCGGACCACCATCGAATTCGAGATCGAGCCAGATGCCGAGCGTGTCAACGCTCGAAACACATAATTACTTACATTCCACCGAAAACCCCCTGATATCCATGTCAAAGTCAAATTGACCCGGTTACGCAATTATGCCGTGTGCGACCTCGCCGGCGACGTCGGTCAGGCGATAGTCGCGGCCGCCGTAGCGGTAGGTCAGGCGCGTATGGTCGATGCCGAGCAGGTGCAGCATGGTCGCGTGCAGGTCGTGGATGTGCATCTTGTTCTCGGCCGCGTAGTAGCCGTAATCATCGGTCGCGCCGTAGGCGAAGCCGCCCTTCACGCCGCCGCCGGCCAGCCACATCGAGTAGCCGTGCGGATTGTGGTCGCGGCCGTCCGTGCCCTGGGCGGTAGGCGTCCTGCCGAACTCACCGCCCCACAGGACGAGCGTATCGTCCAGGAGGCCGCGTGCCTTCAGGTCGTGAAGGAGGCCCGCGATCGGCTTGTCCACCTCCAGCGCGTTATGGCTGTGGCCGTTGCGCAGGTCGCCGTGCTGGTCCCACTTGTAGCTGTGCGTCACCTGGACGAAGCGGACGCCCCGCTCCGAGAAACGGCGGGCGAGCAGGCACTGGCGGCCGAAGTTGTCCGTCGGATTCTCACCGACGCCATAGAGGTCGAGCGTTGCTTTGCTCTCGCCGGAGATGTCCATCAGCTCAGGCGCGACCGTCTGCATGCGGAAGGCCAGCTCGAACGACTGGATGCGGCCCTCGAGCTGCGGATCGACGCCGTAGTGACGCAGCTGATCCTCGTTCATCTCCTTCAGCATGTCGAGCTGCATCCGCTGAAGGTCCGGCGTCGCGTCCGGGTTCTTGATGTAGCTCACCTGCGCGTTCTTGGCCGGGATACTCGCGTTGCCGATCGGAGTGCCCTGGTATGCGGCCGGCAGGAACGCGCTGGACCAGTTCTGGACGCCCCCGTGGCCGAGCGTGGGGCAGATCGTGACGAAGCCCGGAAGGCTCTGGTTCTCGGTTCCGAGGCCGTAGGTGATCCACGAGCCCATGCTCGGCCGGACGAAGGTGTCGGAGCCGGTGTGTATCGCCAGTAGCGCGCCGCCGTGCGCGGGGTTACTGCCGTACATCGAGCGAAGAACACACAGCTCGTCCGCCATGCCGCCGACGTGCGGAAACAGGTCGCTGACAGGCAGGCCGCTCTGGCCGTACTGCTTGAACTGCCACGGCGAAGCCAGAAGGTTGCCGGTCTGCGCGAACTGAACGCGCGGCTTGGCAAACGGCAGCGGCTTGCCGTTGTCCCGCGTCAGCAGCGGCTTCGGGTCGAAGGTATCGACCTGCGACGGACCGCCGTGCATAAACAGGAATATGATGCGCTTTGCCCGGGCGGGAAACATGGGCGAGCGGACCGCCAGCGGATTGGCGACCGAGGCGGCGCGCGCCTGCTCTTCGCCCAGAAGCCCGGCGAGCGCGAGCATGCCGAAGCCGCCGCTCATCGTTTTCAGCGCTTCTCGGCGCGTCTTCGGCTGGATCACGTGCTTGCTCACCACAAACCTCCCAATTGCTCAGTTGACATAGATAAACTCATTGGACGCGAGGAAAAGCTGGCACAAGCTCGCCATAGCCGCCTCCGATCGCTTACCGGAGTCCGGTTCGGTGGACGCAAGCTTGCCCGTATAGGCCGTCAGATAGGCCTGTGCGCGCCGCGTCTCTTCGGAAGTCGGAGGACGCGAATAGGCGCGCAGGTAGGCGAGCCGGATTCGCGAGGCATCGTCCGGAGCCTCCGCGCGGAGCGCGGCTGCAAAAGCGCGCGCCTGCTCGATCACGAACGGGCTGTTCATGACGAACAGCGCCTGCGGCGCGACGGTCGTGGTCGATCGCTTCGCGTTGACCATGGAGGGGTCGCCGTAGTCGAACGCCTGGAACATATCGTACAGCGCGTTCCGGATGATCGGAAGATAGAGGCCGCGGCGGTTCGCGTTGTAGCTGGCGGCATTGCCGGACTGGTCGTTCGTCACGTAGTCGTGGTTCTTGGTCGTGAGAAGCGTTCCGCCGACGGTGAGGTCCAGCTTGCCGGCGACGAAGAGCAGCGCGTCGCGGAACGGCTCCGCCTCGAGGCGGCGGCGCGGAATCTTCCAGAGCAGCGTGTCTTCCGGATCGGCTTTAGCGGCAATTGCCTCCGTCTTCGCGTCCGCCTGCGAGCCCATCTTGTAGGCGCTTGACATCAGGATGAGGCGGTGCAGCTTTTTGACCGACCAGCACTGCTCGACAAACGTTGCCGCCAGCCAATCGAGCAGCTCCGGGTTGGTCGGTCGCAATCCGAGAAAGCCCCAGTTGTCGGGCGTCTGCACCAGACCGGCGCCGAAGTGGCCCTGCCAGATCCTGTTTACCTCGACGCGGGCGGTGAGCGGGTTCTCCGGCCGGGCGATCCACTTCGCCAGCTCCAGCCGCCCGCTGTGGCCGGCGTCGATCGTGACCCTGTCGCCGCCAAGCACCGTAAGGAAGTGGCGCGGCACCTCGTCGCCCAGGTTCTGCGTATCGCCGCGAATGTGCACGCGGCAGTTCTCCGGCTTCGTATCCTCGACCGCCATCACTGTCGGCGGCTTGCTCTCCCTGTCGCGCAGGTCCGCCAGGCTCTTCTGCGCGCGCACCAAGGCCCGCCGCTGGCCGTCCGCATAGAGCGGCTCGGGCGCATCCGGCAGCGCGAATCGGTCAGCAAAGCGGCTGGCGGCTGCGGCCAGATCGGCCGGATTGAGCGTGGACGGATCCTGCTTCTCGCTCGCGGCGAACCGGGCGGCCGCGCGCAGCAACGGGACCGAGACGCTGAACCGGCTGGCGATCTGCGCCGCGCTCTCGATTGGGCGGCCGTCTCGCCGCGGCTGTACCGGCGAGAACAGGAAGCGGTTGATGTGAGGCGGCACACCGATCGCCTCCAGGCGCAGGACGTTCCGGCCGGCCAGCATCGGATAGCGGCCGACCACCTCCCATCGCTGCCCATCCGGGAAGAAGCTGCCGGTGTTCTGCGCCGCCGCGTCCGTCCTGATCAATTTGCCGTTGAGAAGCAGCCGCACGGGGCGCACCTGGGCAGAAGCGTACCGCACTTCAAGCCGGTAGTCGCCGGCCGCGGGCACGTCGACGTCCCATTCGACCCGGTTCGCGCCGCCGACGTTCAATATGATCCCACCGATACCCTTGCCGTAGCTATCGACGTCGCGGCCGATATCGCCGCGATTGAACCTGACAGCCTCGATCACGGTCCGTGGCGGGTCGCCGGGCCGCGCAGGCGTGTCCGCGATCGAGATGGGCTCGCCCTGCTGCGCCAGCTCCCAGCCGGCCTTCACGAGATTCGCCGCGTTCGCGCGTACTTCGCTGAGGACGGCTGCGTTGGCGGCCGCCTTCGCGCGATCCAGGCTGGCCTGCGCGTCACGGATCTGCGCTTCGAGAGCGGCGACCTCGGCGTCCGATCGCCTGGAGTGGAGCGGACGCTCCTGCCACATGGCGACCGTCGCCACGTTGGACATCGTTTTCGTGCTCTTGAAGATGCCGGCGAGCGCGTAGTAGTCCTTGGTGGGAATGGGATCGAACTTGTGGTTGTGGCAGCGCGCGCAGGTAACGGTCAGACCGAGAAACGCCTTGCTGGTGACTTCGATCTGCTCGTCGATGATGTCCATCACCATCTTGGGCTTGTCAGGCTCGGCGAGCAGTTTGGGGCCCAGCGAGAGGAACCCGGTCGCGGTGAGCCGGTCGTTCCGAAGGGCCTCGTCCTCAGTGGGCATCAGATCGCCGGCAAGCTGTTCGCAGACGAACTGATCATAAGGCTTGTCCTCGTTGAACGCCTTCACCACATAGTCGCGGTAGCGGTAGGCATTCGCAAAGGCGACGTTCTCGTCGAGGCCGTTCGAGTCGGCGTAGCGGGCCACGTCGAGCCAATGGCGGCCCCATCGCTCGCCGTAGTGGGGCGAGGCCAGAAGGCGGTCGATCAGCCTCTGCCACGCGTTCGGCGACCGATCATTGACGAAGGCTTCGACCTCGTCCGGTGTGGGCGGAAGGCCGGTCAGATCGAACGACACGCGACGGATCAGCGTCCTGCGATCGGCGGGCGGCGCCGGCTTAAGGCCCTTCGCTTCGAGGCGCGCGAGGACGAACCGGTCGATGGCGTTGGCGCACCAGCCGGCGTCCTTCACCCTCGGCGCCGCGGGCTTGATGACCGGACAGAACGACCAGAAATCTCGCTGCGCGGCGGTCAGGACCATGTCGGCGGCCTGTCCCTTCGCGGCGCCGCCTGTGACGGGGGCGGCGGCGGGCCAGGGAGCGCCGATCTTCACCCATTCTGTCAGCGCCGCGATCTCCTCCGGCCGCAGCTTGCCGGCGGGCGGCATATTGATCGGACCGTCGTACCGGACCGCGGCGATCAGGCGACTCCGGTCCGGGTCGCCCGCGACCACGTCCTCGCCCTTCGCGCCGCCCTTGAGCACGGCCTCCCTTGAGTCGAGCCGCAGTCCGCCGCGCTGGTTCTCGGCGCCGTGGCACTGGAAGCATTGTGCCGATAGGAGGGGCCGTACCCTGGACTCGAAGAACGCGGACTGCTCCGCCGCGGCGGCCGGGGAGAGCTGAGACGCCGCAGGCTTGCCCGGATTAACCGCCTGATCGCGCGGCCCGGCGAGCGCCGACGCGCCAAGCAGGACGATGAAGCCGGCGCAGATCGTTATCGGAATCCGGTGCATGCTGGCGATAGTGAGTTCCTTTAGCATAGACAAGGCGTAATCACGCGCCCGCCTCCGCCGCGCGGCCGCTTTACGGGTTTGGACAGGCGGCGGAGCGGCTTGTTGCAGGCATTTGGCGACGGCACGCGAAGTGACGCACCGCGTGACGGTGTGGAGCAGCCACGTAACATCCACTCACGTCCGTGGGACAGAACCAATATCACTCATGAGCTGACTGTCGGTGGGCGGGCACGGAGGCCCGGCTCACCGAAGCGATTTACTCGCGCCAAGTCCTCGGCTCGTGACAGCCACATCGCCCGGTGCGTGTTCGATCCTAGCGGATGGCAGGACGTTCGCCCGCGGCGGGGATGGAGGGTCGGACATTCCCACCCGTTTCGGCCGATATGCGGCAGCGCCGACGCCCTTCGGTTCCGACACGCGCAGGGTCGCGAGAGTCCGTGTCTGTCTATTGTCAGACCAGGCTATTTCGGGTGGAGCAGCTTCTGTACGTCCGACGTATCCATGTTCTCCTTGGTTACGACGGTCAGGCCGCTGTCGACTTTCTTGTCCACCGGCTCTTTCTTGATCGCCTTCATCGCGGTCTTGACGCCCTTGTAACCCATCTGGTAGGGGTCCTGAACGACGAGGGCCTGGATTGTGCCGGCCTTGAGCGCCTCGATCTCCTTGTCCGAGGCGTCGAAGGCGACGAGCTTGATCTTGCCGGCCAGCTTCTTCTGTTCCAGCACCTGTGCGCTGCCGATCCCCGTCGGCTCGTTGGCCGCGAAGATACCGCCGATCTCCGGATGGGACGCCAGCATGTTCGTAACGCTGTTGAACGCGGTCGTTACGTCCGATGCCTGAAGCGGCGGGAGGACCTTGATGCCTGTGTGCTTCGCGATTCCGGTCTCGAAGCCCTTTTGCCGCTCGTCAGACGATACGGATCCCCGGCCGAAGATCAGATAGCCGGCCGTGCCCTTGTCGCCCATGAGCTTTGCGAGCGAATCGGCGGCCGCCTCGCCGCCCTTGACGTTGTCCGTCGCGATGTACGAGACAGGATCGTCGCTGTCGATGCCGGAGTCGATCGTGACTACGGGTATGCCGGCGGCGACGGCCTTCTTGACGGGATCGACGAGGGCGTGCTTGTCGCAGGCCGCGAGGACGATCGCGTTTACCTTGTTGTTCGTCTGCGTGTTGACGATGTTCACCTGCTGCGTCGTGTCGTTCTCCGGGTTGGGGGCGTCCCAAACGATGTCGCAGCCCTCCTCTTTACCGGCGGCGTCCGCGCCGGCATGGATGGCGATCCAGAACTGGTTCTCGCTGCCTTTAGGAATGACGGCGATCTTCAACTTTGCCGCGGCAGGCGTCCCGGGAGTCGCGCCGTTCTGCGACGATGGTCCGCTGTCCGGCTTCGGGCAGCCGGCCAGCCCGAACGCGCCGACGAGAATAAGGCCTATCGAGAGCGCTTTGCGAATCTCCATACGTGTTATCTCCTTTATGCCGGGCCTGTGCGACCGCGGCCCTCGGCTCGCAACGGCGTCATCATCGCATCGAGGGAGCCCGGCCGGCATTCGCGTACGCCGAAGCGGCCGTCACCCGCGAGGCGCGGATCGCTTCCGGCCACCTGGCAACATGAGGTGCGAGCGGCATGACGCTCCGAGGAGCGGTTTCTCGCTCCGGGCGAGCCATTCCGCATCCGGCAGCGACCCGGCTCAGTGCCTCGCCTCAAACGGGCGGCCAATGCAGATTACCTCTTTACTGCTGCGATTGAACAGCCTTCCGTTCTGGAAGCTGAGTGAATTGAGGCTCCAGGTCTCGCCGGAAGGGCCGATGTCGCTGACCGACAGCAGCGCGCGCTCGTCGAGGACCGGCGCGCGTCCGTCGATCACGTAGGTGATGCCGAGCATGGTGCTCAGGTAGACCTTGCCGTCGATGGCGATCGGGCTGCCGAAGAAGGCTGGAACCGTCCAGCCGTCGGTGCGGGAGCGATCCTCCGCGGCCACGTCGCGACCGCGGTAGTCCTCGACCCGAGTGCGGACGGATTCGTCGTAGACGTACCGGTCCTGGTCGCCGGGCTTGCGGATCACGCTGACCGGAACCTCCAGATA
>Ga0070735_10002742_pt1 | contig 15738 bp, 12 predicted proteins | sample Coa_R1_FD_66443 | JGI IMG/M metagenome (GOLD analysis project Ga0070735, IMG submission 66443) | Surface soil microbial communities from Centralia Pennsylvania, which are recovering from an underground coalmine fire - Coalmine... | ecosystem: Environmental > Terrestrial > Soil > Unclassified ... | reverse complement strand
CGCAACGACTTCGCAGCCTTCTGCAGCCAGGACGCGCGCCGTCGCAGCGTTCACTTGAGGAAAAAATTCGCGTTGGACACAGCCTAGCAAAAGACCGACACGGCGGCGCTTTGTGCCTTGCGCTGGAGTGATTTCCGGCACTCGCTCCTTTTGCACGAGCTTTGGCATAAGCGCTTCCATGGATCGCAGGCGCTTTGGAAAGAGTTTCAGGAGACCGGTGCCACGAATCAGAGCTTGCAGGCCGGATTTTTGGTAGGCGAGCAGCGGCCAGCGAAGAAGGCGGAGGCGGTCCGGCCGCGTGAAGGCGGCGAAGAGAAAACGACGATGGAGCTTTTCGCCGAGCGAGCGCGGATGATGGCGTTCGATTTGAGCGCGAGTGGCTTCTATGAGTTTTCCGTAGTCGACACCGGAAGGGCACGCAGTCATGCAGGCCATGCATCCTAGGCAGGAGTCAAAGTGACTGACCCACTGCGGATTGATGTTGGCGGCGCCTTCGCTGGCGAGTTTTATGAGATAGATGCGGCCGCGCGGAGAGTCCATCTCCTCATTCCAGAGAACGTAGGTGGGGCAGACAGGCAGGCAGAAGCCGCAATGGACACAGTTCTCGATGATCTGTTTTGACGGCGGATGATGATCGTCAAACGCGCTCGACAACAGTTTTGCGTCGGGAAGAGTTGTCATGAGACGGCACTGCTCGCTGCTCCTCGTGAACATAACCGAATGCCGGTGTTACTGGCAAACGCGGGCGAAGAAACGAAATCCAATCCTCAGAACTTTAAAGTAATGTTTTTCTTCTCGGTCAAATCACTTAGCCGTTGCCAGAGAAGTCCCGCGGAGATCGTCGATATCTTTCAGGATGGTGGAGACGAGCGACTCCGTAACGGCTCGCCCTTTTTCGCGCGTGGCGAGCGTGGGGTCGCCCCAAGCTCCCGTCGGCGAATAGGTGCCTTTGCCGTGTGGGTCGCGAGTTAGGCCGCCAGGTTGATTAGGATTGAGATCCTTCGCAGCTTTTTTCATACGGACGCTGTCGGGTTCGATGTAGAGCATCATCGAAGTTTCAATTTCGTCGGCATGGGTGCCGCCGGACTGGCGCACTTTCTTCTCGACCGGGTCGTCCTTCGTGAGGTCGGTGTAGCGCAGGACGATGCCGTCGTTTGCGAGTTCGGTGGCAGCCTGGGCGAGAGGCCGGAGGGTAGAGATACCGGTGTTAAGGATGTAAAAGCGGCGTGGACCGTAGTGTGCGAGGGAATGGACGATGTCGGTGATCACGGCCCGCGCCGTGTCCATGCCGAGGGAGGTTGAGCCAGGATATTCGAGGAAGGCCGGATAGAAACTGTAGTTGATGGTAGGAGCGATGACAGTGTTCTGGGGGGCGGCGTCGAGAACTCGTTTCTTGAGATATTCGGCCATCAGGAAATCGTTGTTGAGTTGGAGATGGCGGCCGTGCTCTTTGGATTCGGCACCCAGAGCGATGACGACGACAGTTTCCGGCGTGAGGATTCGTTCGGCTTCGTCCCACGAGAGAGTTTCGAGCAGAACGGCGGCGCTTGCATGCGCGGGCTGTGGCGCCGGGATGGCAGGCAATGACGACTGAGCGGAAGTAAGGGCAGCATAGCCAAGCGAGAAGAAAACAGAAACAAGCCAGTGCCGGGCAAGCTTTTTTAAAATGGTTGACTGTGCCATAAGGCTCATGAAGCACACCTCACATTTGGTTTGAAAACTACCGCGCGATTGGGCCGGTTTTAATTCCGCTGTGGAGATCGTAGACCGCGCCTATGGTTCCTACGAGACAGGTTTGGCGAGTGAGGCCGAGCAGTTCGCGCAGTCGGTAAACGCTTTCGATGCCGGTGCAGTGCGCGCCAAGAATGCGGGCGGTTTGGTATTCCTTGAGCTTGGAGGCAGTCCAGGCAAGTTGCTGGTCGGTGGCCGCGAAGAGGTGGAAGCCGCCGATGGCGGCGTCGATGGGAGCGAGGCGAAGGAAACCGCGCGCGTATTGCATTGTGTTGATGATTCCGGAATGGCCGCAGCCCGAGAGCAAGACGAGGCCGTGCGAAGTGTTGAAGACGAGAGATTGATCGTCGGGAACGGTGTCTTCGACCCAAGCTGATCCTGTGTTGACTTCGGTGCCAGCCGGATAATTTTTTTCAGGATACGCGCGTGGAACCGGACCCGTGAGCCAGATGCCAGGAAACAGTTCTTCGGGTTTTTCGTGGACGACAAAAACGCCGCCGGTGGCTTCGTAGTCTTTTTTCATTTGAATCATGGGATTGGGATTGTGACCGCGGCGCTCGAGGAAGATGCCGTTGGCGACGTGAACGCGAGAAAGAGCATTCGGATTGGTTTTGGAAAACTCGCGGCGTAGAGTCATGAGGCCAGTGGTGTGGTCATCATGAAAGTGGCTGAGAATCACGTCTTGTACTTCGCGGAGGTCGAGTTTTAGCTCGCGGGCGTTTTCGAGAACAGTGTTGGGGCGGGCGCCGGTGTCGAAGAGAATTTTGCGACCATCGGCTTCAGCGAGCGCGGCGAAACCCCATTCGCCGATGCCTTCATCGGCGAGCATCGTGGAGAGAATGGTGATCTTGAGAGCGTGAACTTCGGGGTGGGATGCAGTGGAAGTGGATTGCGCGGCGACGCGGCCCGATGCAGGGATTATTAAGAGGACGATGAGCGGAAATGCAAAACGGAATTTCTTCATGGGCGAAAACTCCTTGATCAGATGCCGCCGACAAAACGGCCAGGATTCAGCGTGTTCTTTGGATCGAACTGGTTTTTTACCGCGCGCATGAGGGGAAGCGCGTCGCTGGGTTGTCCCCACGCGTCGAGATGCGCCATGTTTACAGGGTGATGGAACATTGCGAGCGAACCGCCGCTGCGTTCGAGTTCAGAGCGGAGATCGGAAAGAGACGCGTGAAGGTTTTCCGGTGAGGCTTCGAGGCGGAGCCAGCCGATACCCGTGGCCTGCATCGCCAACTTCCAGTGCGTCTTGCGGGAGGCGGTTATGCGCTGCATGGTTTCGATGGTGCGCGCTATGGAGGCGGGTAGCCTGGTGATTTTTGCAACTGCAGCCGCCGCGGAATTCGTGGAGTTCCAGAGTTCTTGCGATGCGGCCCAGATTGTGGACGGGGCTTCGGCTGCGACAGCCGGACGGGCGATTTCTCGCAGCTGAGCTTCTTGAGCGGCAATTCCTGCTTTGGTGCCCTCAAAGAGAATGTCCACGACTGGCTCGGCATCTTGCGCGATTCGAGCTTGAAGAGCGGTGTGAGCCAGTTTGGAATCCTGCACGGCGAGGATGAGTCGCTGCATTTCTTCGAGATTGCAACCGGACATGGAAAGGGTACGAGTGTTTCGCGGCAAGGGATGGAGACGGAACACGGCGCGGCTGATCACGGCGAGCGTGCCGAGTGCGCCGGTGACGAGTTTGGGAAGATCGTAGCCTGCGACATTTTTTACGACTTTGCCGCCGCTGGAAGCGAGAGTGCCGTCGGGGAGAGCGAGCGTGACGCCGATGATCAAGTCGCGGAGCGAACCGAAGCGGAGGCGCAGCGAGCCGCTGTCGTTTGTCGAAAGAACGCCGCCGACAGTGGCTTGCGCAGGCCAGTGAGGATCGAGGGCGAGGCGCTGACCGTGCTGAGCGAGCGCGGACTGCAATTTCTGGATGGGGCAGCCGGCTTCGACGCTGACAGTGAGGTCGGCCCACGGATGCTCGATGATTTTGTCGAGGCGAGCGGTGGAAAGAATGATGTCGGCTCGGGAAGGAGGATTTCCCCAGGAAAGTTTTGTGCCGCCGCCGCGAGGGACAACAGCCAGGCCCGCGTCGTTTGCCAGACGAAGAGCGGCGGCGAGTTGTTGCTCGCTAGTGGGTTCGAGGACAAGGCGCGGTGTAATGCCGCGGATAGCGTCGGCCGTCGTGGCCGTGCGAATGGAATCGGCGGGCAGGATGGCGCGGAATTCCTGTTCGATGTCGAGCGGAGTCGTCGGCATTGGCGAGACTCAGTACATTACAACGGTAAGCTGCCGTCAAGGCGCGCTCCGCGAAACAAGGGGATGCGAAGCGAGGCTAAAGCCGCGTGAGCGCGATCTAGATGTAGCTAAGGAAATTGTGCCGAGACGACTGGACGCCTCTTCTACCTATAAACGCTCATGCGCAGCGGGGAAGGTTCGCGGTCCACGACCAGCTCAGGATGTTCGCGGCGGAACGTTTCGGCGACGTGGCAGTTCCAGCAAACGGGCAAGTGCGTCTTCATGGTTTCTTGCAGCTTCTCGGCCGGAATATCGCTCCACTGAACGGTCTTACGATCCGCGCTAACGAGCGCTGGCGGGTGGTCGTGCCAATGCAGATCGGCAAACGGCTTATGGCAGTAGGCGCACTCCTTGCCTTCGTACCAGCGATTGACGATGGTACTGACCAGGCAAGCTTTCGGAGCTTCTTCGATTTGCATCAGGCATTCTTGGCCGCACGCATCCTTTTCGGGCCAACGCGAGCATGCGCTCAACTTTAGGTGTTCGTGCCCGAGAGTAGCGCTTAGCGCCGCATCCCCGGCCGCAATCCTCACTGCGGCAGCTTCATGCGTTTCGGGACACGAGACAATTCTCTTTCCCCGGAACTTCAGGTAGGTCCGCAGCGCGCGACCGAGCCCGATGGCTAGAACGGTGGCACCCAATATCCCTGCGATGTAAAGGATGTAGTTCATGGGTCACTCTTTCTCGGCGCCCGGGACGACGGTGCCGGGGGCTCCCCGAGCCCCGTTCCGTTTCAGAAGTGGTTCACCAGGCGGCTGTCTTCTATATGTACAGGCTCCCTTCCTATTTGACTGTGCGGGGGCGCACCTTGCAGTGTGACTAAGGTCACTTTGAGCGGACAGATGGCGCGGGAGCAGCCCGGCGTGGTGGCTTGGACCTGACCGAGAGACGCAACCAAGGGACATCGCCCATGGAACACAGCCGCCTGGCACGCGGACTTCGCTGCGCTACATGATCAGGGGACCGGGGGTCCCCCCGTCCCCCCGGGTTTTGTGTAAGTGTTCATTCTAAAGGGGGATGAAGTTGTTTGTTTTCATGCGAATGCATAAGTGTTGATTCTAAACGACTTACTGGGACTATTTTGCACCAAAATTGTGCAAAACGCGTACCGGTGTCGCAAATGTTGTATACAAAGGACTTGGGCGTCCTGGCGAAGTCTATTCAAGCAAAAAACGCCGGCAGAATGCCGGCGCTGCTTCAGAAAACTCACAAGATTACCTACTCAATACTATACACTCGAAATTATTTTTGTCAAGGAAAAATCGACCGGAAAATCGACCGAAAACAGCCGGGAGGATGGAGGCTGAGCGGCCGTTACTTCTTCGGTTTCCTGACGGTTGGGTTGGGGACGAAGCGGTAGCCTACGCCTCGGACGGTGAGGAGGTAGCGGGGTTTGGCGGGCTCGGCTTCAATATAGCGGCGGAGGCGGACGATGAAGTTGTCGATAGCGCGGGTGTCGGTGTCTTCATGGAGATTCCAGACTTCCTGCAAGAGTTGTTTGCGGGAGACGGGGCGGCCGCTGTTGCGGATGAGGCACCGGAGCAGGTCGGACTCCATCATGGTTAGAGGAATAACCTGATTGGCGACGCGGAGTTGGAGGTTTTGAAAGTCGACGACTTTGTCGTCGAAGGCGAAGGTTTTCGGAGAAAGGGACTCTGCGGCTGGCAGCGCATCTTTAGCGGATGCCGAAGTGCGAGGGCTCTGCCAGTTCTTCCGGCGCAGGAGGCTTTCCACTCGCGCGATGAGAATCGCGAGATTGAAGGGTTTGGGCAAGTAGTCATCCGCGCCGGATTCAAATCCCTTGAGAACGTCCTCGGGGCGGCTGCGAGCCGTCAGCATGAGCAGCGGAGTGTAGTTTTGGGATTTGCGCAACTCGCGCGCGACTGAAAATCCGTCCTGGCCTGGGAGCATGACATCCAGGACCAGGGCATCGAAGGTTTCGCGATCTTTCAGGAGGCGCTTCAGGGCGTCTTCGCCATTATCGGTGATGTCGACGGCATAGCCTTCGGCCTCGAGATTGAAGCGCAGGCCTTCGGCGAGGTGGGCTTCGTCTTCCACGATGAGGATGCGGCTCATGCGTGGTAGACCCTGGGGAGACGGATGGTGAAGGTGCTGCCCTGGCCTTCGCCGGCGCTTTCGGCAAAGGCGTCGCCGCCGTAGCGGCGGGCGATGGAGCGCACGATAAAGAGACCGAGACCGGTGCCTTTTACCTTGTCAGTCTTGGAGTTCGAGGCGCGGTAGAAGCGTTTGAAGATGCGCTTCATTTCGTTTCGCGGAATGCCGATGCCGTGGTCTTGTACGCGCAGGAGGACGGTGTCGATATTGGGGGTGAGGAGATCAACGACGATGTCCTTTTTTTCGCCTGAGTATTTGATGGCGTTATCGAGGAGATTGAAGACCGCGGTGCGGAGTTCTTCAGGATTGCCGAGGACTACGATTTCGTCGGGTGGCGTGACGCCGAGACTCAACACTTCTGGTGAGAGATTTTGACGCAAGCGCGCGAGAGCAAGGACTTCGCGCACAATGGCGGAGAATTGCACTTCTTGCCAGTTTTTTCGGGCGCTGCCGTGGCGGACTTCGCCGGCTTTCAGGACCTGCTCGACGGTGCCGAGGAGGCGGTCGGTATCTTCGAGCATGATGCGATAGAACTCGCGCCGTTTTGCTTCATCCAGATTACGGCTGGCGAGGGTTTCGAGATAAAGACGAATGGAGGCAATGGGCGTTTTTAGCTCGTGGGTGACGGCGTTGAGGAAGGTGTCGTGCTGCTCATTGCGACGAATTTCTCGAACGAGAAAGATCGTATTGATGACAAGACCGGCGATAAGCAAGCCGAAGAAAATGATGCCGAGGACGAGGGGAACGACTTGGCGCCAGTGAAAAATGATCCAACTGACGTTGAGGACGATCGTCAGAGCGACGAGACAAGTCCCAAGCGCGATAAAGAACGCGATGGCTTTGGTGCGGCGCGTGATGCGCATGACGTCTTAGTTTACGCCAAGGCGAGTGTTTGCCACATCCGGAGGAGCGGCAAAGGCGGTGTATGGTTTCTCCGATCCAGAGCGCGGCGTCTTCCCTGGCGCGCGGTTCAGTCGCCGCTGGACATCGCCACAGGAGCAGTTGCTCGGGTGGCGTCGGGAGTAATCACGGTGTGTCGTTCCCCGGGCTGTGCATGCGGGGCAAGCTTGTGGCGCTTGACGTCGTGCGCGAGGCCGAGCGCGCGCAAAGCGCAGATTCCGTACCAGTTCATGTCGATCTCATACCAGACAATTCCGTGACGAGCGGATTGCGGAACGGCGTGATGATTGTTGTGCCAGCCTTCGCCGAAGGTGAGCAGGGCAACCCAGAGACTGTTTTTGGAGGTGTCGTCGGTAATGAACCGGCGCGAGCCCCACATGTGAGTCGCGGAGTTTACGAGCCATGTGGCATGCAGACCGACGACGGTTCGCACGAAGACTCCCCACAAGAGGAAGGGCCAGCCACCGATGGCGAAAAGCGCGATGCCAAGCACGGTGAGCGGAACCCAGTGCCACTTGGTGATGAGCATGTGGAACTTGTCTTTTCGCAGATCGGGGACGAAAGGCAGAAGCTCTTTGGCGTTGCTGTGCATAGCCTGGCCGGTCAGAATCCAACCCATGTGCGCCCAGAGGCCGCCGTCCTGGGGCGAATGGGGGTCGCCTTCTTTGTCGGTATTCTGGTGATGGACGCGGTGCGTGGCTACCCAAGCGATGGGGCCGCCTTCGAGGGCTAAGGTACCGCAAGTGGTGAGAAAATACTCCATCCACTTCGGCGTCTTGTAGCCCCGATGCGTGAGCAAGCGGTGGTAGCCCATGCCGATGCCGAGACTGCCGGAGATCCACCAGAGAAAAGCTGCGAGAGCGAGCGCTTTCCAGGTGAAAAAGAACAACGCGGCGATTGCGCCGATATGAAATGCAAGCATGAAAGAGGATGTGGTCCAATTAATGGGTTCAGAAAATGTTTTGTCGTGGCCTAGGGTGCTCATGTATCGAAAGTAGCACGCGGGGCGCGCAGCTTCTGTAATAGTTGTGTAATCCCTGGGCGGGAAGTTCCAGAGAATTTGTGCCGAAAAAGGTAAGAGGAATTTTAATTCCCGGCTCACTTTGGCACAGAGCGACTCGTCTCGTGGTCCGCGCGGAAGCCGGGCGTAACCAAATATGGCGAAATCCGGGCGAGATTTGGCGAAAAAAGGGGCTGCTGAGATAGCCGGAATAACGTCGCAAAATTAGCGTATACTGGCAACGGCCAAAATCTAGAACAAAGGTACCGTCACCCGAGCGCGTCGGGATGAATGTGGTTGTCATGACGGTGGCCGCGCGGCGGGTCTACCGCCAGAAGTGCACTTCTAGTCCAGCCTGCTTGTTTGCCACGAAAGTTAATGGTCTTTGGGCGGCCATGGTGTGGTGTGCAGGCGGGGCGACGAATTCGGGCAAAACCCTTGGGGGAGGAAACGCTTGGCGCTGCTCATTCAGGAAAAAAACGATCTAGTCGGAAACCTCATCAACCTCGGGAAAAGCCGCGGTTATGTGCTGAACGAAGAAGTGAACGAGGTCCTTTCGGCGGAAGAACACACGACGGAGGAGATCGACAATCTCTTTTCCACGCTGGAGCGGGATGGCACGGATATCTACGAAGATATTTCCGCCGCGAAAGCCGCGCATACAGCGCTTGAAGTAACGCAACGAATCGAGCTCGGTCCCCGCAACGACGCGATCCACGAAGAAGAACTGGAGATCGAACGGCCGGTGCACGCGGCGGATAAAAGCACCGATCCGGTCAGCACGTATTTGCGGGAGATGGGGGTTGTGCCATTGCTGACGAGGGAAAGCGAGATCGTTCTGGCGAAGCGGATGGAACGCGGCCAGCTTCGAGTGATGAAGACGGTGTCGCGGTCCCCGCTGGTGGTGAAGCAATTGATCGCCGTGGGAGAAGACCTTCGCACCGGTGCTGTTTCGGTTAAGAAAATCGTGCACGTCCAAGAGGAAGACTTAACGGACGACAAGGTCGAAGAAAAGCTTCGGCAAACATTGCGCATCATCAACCAGGTCGAGAAACTCTATGAAGCGGGACGAAAGCAGTCGCTCAAGTTACAAAACACTGCAAAATCCGACAAGCTGGGGCATTTGCGAGCGCGGCGCCGGCTGGCGCGAACATGGATCGAGATTTCGCACCTGGTGCGCTCGATCGATTTCAGCTACGCCGAGAAGAGGCGTTTGATCGACGTTCTGCGGCTTACCGTCGAGCGGCTGCATACCCTCGAACGGGAGATTAGCCGTCTAGAGCGCCGCGTAAACGCTTCGAGAGGCGAAAACGCGAATGAAGCACGCGATGAGTTGCGGGAACGGCGGACGGAGAGAAAGGAACTCGAGGAGTCGGGCGAAGTTGGATTGAACAGTCTGAAGCGCGACTTGGCGGTTATCCGCCGCGGTGAAGCGGAAACCGAGCAGGCTAAAACAGAACTGACGGAGGCGAATCTTCGGCTGGTCGTCTCTATCGCGAAAAAATATACAAACCGCGGCTTGCAATTCCTCGATTTGATTCAAGAGGGGAATATCGGCTTGATGAAGGGCGCGGACAAATTCGAGTGGCGCCGCGGGTACAAATTCTCTACGTATGCGACGTGGTGGATTCGCCAAGGCATCACGCGCGCTATCGCTGATCAGGCGCGCACGATCCGCATTCCCGTCCACATGATCGAGACCATCAACAAGCAAGCGCGCACCAGCCGGCAACTGGTGCAAGAGTTCGGGCGCGAGCCTACCTCCGAGGAAATCGCGAGGCGCATGGATCTTTCGATCGACGCGGTTTGCAAAACAAAGAAGATTGCGCAGCAACCCGTTTCGTTCGAGACGCCCATCGGTGAAGACGGAGAGTCGCACCTCGGAGATTTCGTCGAGGACAAGGGCGTTGTGTCGCCATCGGATGCGGCCATCCATCTCAATTTGAAGGAACACCTGGCTTCCGTGCTTAAGACGCTGACGCCGCGCGAGGAAAGAATCATCAAGATGCGCTTTGGGCTGGAAGATGGCAACGAACTGACGTTGGAGCAAGTGGGCCAGTCGTTCGCTGTTACCCGAGAGCGCATCCGCCAGATCGAAGCAAAGGCGCTGCGAAAGCTGCGGCATCATAGCCGTTCGAGGCGGTTTCGAATCTTTCTGGAAAGCGCGTCTTAAGAGCCGACGGATTGCTGACCGCCTAGTCAACCAGGAAATGCTGAGAAATCGTCGACGGGGGCCAATCCCGGCGCTGGCCAAGCCGATTGCCTCTGGTTCCCCCTTGCATGTTAAATGTGTGTTAAGAAGTTCCCAGCTATCGCGTCTTAGGTTGTAGAAGAGCCGAGGAGGGATGCTTGGCGGCCGCGATAGAGACCATTATGTTGACGCAAGCAGCGGCAGAGCTTGAGGAAGTCTTTCGCGCACACCAATCTTGTGTCCTCAAGGCTGCGTACCGGGTAACAGGAAGCATGGCCGACGCCGAGGATGTGGCTCAGTCCGTGTTTCTGCGACTGGCCCGCGGGACCGTCGATCATAGCCGTATCGCCAATCTACAGAGTTACTTACACAGGTCGGCGGTCAACGCCGCGCTCGACCTGATTCGGTCGAGGGGCCATCGTGAGATCGTGCCTGTGGAGGCGGCGGACGATGTGCAGCTAAACCCCAGTCTCTCGCCGGAACGTGCGCACTCCTCGATGGAAATAAAGAATTGGCTTCGCCAGGAGCTCGCCAAGCTCAGTCCTCGCACTGCCGAGATGTTCACTCTGCGCTATATCGAAGGGCTGGACAATCCCGAAATCGCGCGAATGATGAACACGTCTCAGGCGGTGGTCGCGGTAACGCTGCATCGGACGCGCGCGCGGCTGAAGAAGAGCCTTCGTGGCTTTAGAAAAGGTGCATCATGAAATTTTTTCGATCAAAGCAAGACGCTCGGCTGGACGAGGCGATCTCCGAACTCCGTGGCGAGCAGCCCGACGCCAAGATGCTCTCCGCGTCTGCCGAGCGCGTGTGGCAGAAGGTGCAAGAAGGTTTAGGCGAGGAAGCGGCGACGGGCTCGTTGCAGGCGATTCGCGGCTGCGCCGATGTTCGTGCCTTATTGCCAGCGTTTCATCAACGCGAATTAGCCCCCGCACGCGCGCTTATCGTGGAAGACCATCTCAAGGAATGTGTGGCGTGCCGGTCTTATGCGCACGGGCGCGCGGTGGATAGCAAGGCAAGCGGCGGCTGGCGGATGGAGCCGGCGGCGCGCGGTTTTCAGTGGAGTTTCGGCAGATTTTCGCTGGCAGCAACGGCTGCGGTTTTGTTGGCTGCCGTGGTTTGGATTGGATATAGCTGGTACATCGCAGGCCCTCCGGGTACTCGTGCGCGCATCGACTCCATCGCAGGGCAGGCTTATCGAATTACTTGGAGCGGCGAGAGCGTATTAAAGCAGGGTGACGAAGTTTCGCAGGGTGAATTCATTCGCACGGCTGCAAATTCCCATGCAATCGTGAGACTTTTCGATGGCTCGAAAGTGGAAATGAATCAGCGGGCAGAGTTGGCTGTGAGCGCGGACCGCCGCAATACCACCATTCATCTGGACCAGGGCAGTATCATCGTGCAGGCCGCGCATCGCAAGACGGGGCATTTGTATGTGAGCGCTCCGGATTGCACGGTGGCCGTAACGGGCACGGTCTTTTCGGTGAACTCGGGCACAAAAGGCTCGCGGGTATCGGTGATTGAAGGGGAAGTTCACGTTAAGCACGCCGGGGCGGAATCGATTCTGCACTCGGGCGATCAGGTGGCGACGACGCAGAGTGTTGGCCGTGTTCCCGTCAGCCAGGAGATCAGCTGGAGCAGCGATCTCGATCACGAACTTGCGCTGCTCGCGGAATTCTCAAAGCTTCGCGAGAAGCTCGAAACAATCCAGACACCTGGTCCGCGCTATGAAAGCAAGATTCTTCCTTTGCTGCCTGCGGATACCGTCCTATATGTCGGCATTCCCAATCTTGGAAATGCGCTACAGCAGGCCAACCAAATCTTTCAGGAGCAGCTAGCGCAGAGCAAAGTCTTGCAAGATTGGTGGAACAAGAGCGGCCAGTCGAATCAGCATCCGACTCCCGAGGAGTTGATTGGGCAGATTCAAGCGATAAGCCAGTACTTGGGTGACGAAGTGGTGATTACGTTCAGGTCCAGCCCAGGCGTTCAGGAGCACGGGCCTTTGATGCTAGCGGAGGTGCGTCAGCCCGGGCTGAAGAGTTTCCTGGAGCATCACCTGGCTGCGACGCTTGTGAACAAGCAGGGCACATCCGATCTGCATGTTGTGGATCAGCAGACGCTTTCCTCCCTCGCGGCCGGTGAGCACGGAATGATTATGCTGGTCAGGCAGAACATGCTGGTGGTCGGTGGCGATGCTTCTTCTGTGACGGAAATGAGCGCGCAGCTGGATGCCGGAGCGACTCAATTTGCAGCAACCGACTTTGGTCAAAGAATCCTGAATGTCTACAGCCGGGGCACGGAAACTCTGGTCGCTGCGAATCTCGGCCAGATTTTGAACGATTCACATACCGAGCAGCACGATTCAGCAGTGCTTCGTAACAGCGGCTTCGACGACATAAAGTACTTGATTGCCACGCGTGGCGAGACTTCCAATCATGGAGACAACCGCATCACGCTGGAATTCAGTGGCCCGAGGCGTGGCATTGCTTCCTGGCTGGCCGCTCCATCTCCTGTGGGCTCGCTCGACTATGTTTCCGCGAATGCGGGCGCAGCGTTTTCTTTCGTTGCCAAGCAGCCGGCGCTCATGTTCGATGACCTGTTCAGTACGTTCGGCGCCGCAGATCCCAACTTCGGCAAGGGTCTCGCTGAAGCAAACGCGGAACTCGGCCTAAATATTCGCGAGGACCTGGCCAGCGCGCTGGGCGGAGAGATGACGATTGCTTTGGACGGCCCAGTGCTTCCCACGCCTTCGTGGAAGGCGATTATCGAGGTCAATCAGTCGGGAGCTCTCCAGCTTGCTATCGAAAAGATGGTGCAGGCTGCTAACCGGGAGGCGCAAAAATCAAATCACCCTGGTTTAACACTGAATCAGGCACAGGTCGGCGGGCGAACGTTCTATACGATCCAGCCGCAGGGTGTGGGTCTTGCGACAGAGTACGATTACACATTTGCGGATGGATACATGATCGTGGCGCCTTCTCGTGCGCTGCTCCTTGCTGCGATTGAAACGCATGCGAACGGCACATCGCTGGCTCGTTCGCCTTCGTTCCAAGCGCTGCTGCCCAGCGACAATCAGGCGAATTTTTCGGGCATGATTTATCAAAATCTGAGCCCGATTCTGAAGCCGCTGGCTTCGCAGCTGAGTTCCGGGCAGTTGGCGATGCTTCAGCAATTGGCCGCCGACTCCAAGCCGAGTGTGATGTGCGCTTATGGGGAGAGTGATCGCATCGAGGTGGCCAGCAGCGGCAAGTTGCTGGACTTGAATCCAGCTTTTCCAACCTTGTTACACTTGCTGGGCATGTCGGAACATGGAACTTCACGATAGGCTTATCCGTAATAAGCTGTAGATGATGACCCCAACCATTGAGCTCGATGGGCTCGAAGTGCAACTCGGTGGCCGAACGATATTGCACGGGCTCACTGGCGCTCTGAAAAGCCGCGCCATTGGGTTGCTCGGCCCCAACGGCGCCGGAAAATCCACACTCATCAATACGCTGTTGGGCTTCCACGTTCCGTCGAAGGGCAGCGTCCGCGTGCTTGGACTCGACTCTCGAACGAACGGCAAAGCGCTTCGCTCTTTGGTGGGGTACATGCCAGAGAACGACGCTTTCATTTCGAAAATGTCCGGCGTTCGTTTTGTCCGCTATATGGCGGAAATTTCCGGGCTTCCTTCCGAGCAAGCCATGGAGCGGGCGCACGAAGCGTTCGTTTATGTCGGATTAGGGGAAGCGCGTTATCGTCCGGTGGGAACGTATTCTCTTGGCATGAAACAACTGGCGAAGCTGGCGCAGGCGATTGCGCATGGGCCCAAAGTTCTGATTCTGGATGAGCCCACCAACGGCATGGATCCGCCGGCACGCAAGCGGTTGATTGAACTCATTCGCGAAATCCGCGAGGCCAGCGATATATGCTTGCTGCTCTCCTCGCATCTTCTGCGCGATGTGGAAGAGACCTGCGACGAAGTGCTTATTCTCCGAAATGGAAAAATCGCCTCTATCTGCAACCTTGTGGAAGAGCGGCGCGCCAATCGCAAGTTTCTGGAATTGGAAACGCTCGGCGCCGAGGCTACATTCACCACGGCGCTTGAGGGCCTAGGTTGCGAGTGCGCGGTTTTCAGCAGCGGTCGCATCAAGGTCGTTATGCCGGACAGCGTTGAAATCAGGGAAGTGTTCAAAGTGGCCGCTGATAGGGGCGTGCAGATTCGCCGCATGAATCACCGACGCGATTCGCTGGAAGATATCTTTCTGAACGCGATGGAACAGACCGGAGTGGCTGATGGCCGTCTATAAGCGCAGATACAATTCCTACACCGGCGCGCTGACACCCCAATGGTCACGTTTTTTTGTTCTGACGCGCTTTGCCTTCGCCGATTTGTTTAAATCGCGGTTCTTCGTTCTTCTCTTGATACTTTGTATCGTTCCATGCCTGTTCTCTGCGGGCTACATCTTCGTCGCGAATAACAAGACTTTGCAGTTGCTGATGCAAGTACGCTCCGAAGCAGCTGATTTTTTCAAGGTAGAGAACCAATACTTCATCATCATTATGATCGTGCAGGCAGAAGCGGCTTTTCTTTTGAACTGCTGGGTCGGGCCCGTCCTGATCAGCGGCGATTTGACCAACGGCGCCCTCCCGCTTTTTCTGAGCCGCCCCTTCAGCCGGGCTGATTATGTTCTTGGAAAACTCGCCGTGTTGGGATTGCTGCTCTCCGCGGTTACCTGGATTCCTTGCTTGCTCTTGTTCGGTCTGCAGTCCGGGTTGGCGCACGACGGCTGGATTTGGTCGCATCTATGGATGGTCGTCCCCATCGTGTTGTGCTCCGCGATCTGGATCTTGACGCTTTCGCTCCTTTCTTTAGCCGTATCGGCATGGGTTAAGCTGCGCATTGTCGCTACAGGCATAGTCTTCATCACGTTTTTTATTCCCGCGGGTCTCGGCGAGATGTTCAACCACATCATGGGGACCTATTGGGGCGCGCTCCTGAATTTCTCGTACATGTTCCGGATTATCTTGGAGAGAGGATTTCGCGACCCGTACCGGTTGCTGGATTTGAGCGGCCGGAACGAGATTCCCATTCCGGCAGCATGGTGCTCTCTGATCTTTGTTTGCTTGCTTTCGCTGATCATTCTCAATGCGCGCTTGCGCGCTCGTGAGACGGTGCGCGGGTGATATCAGACACTCGCCAAATCGTTTTCGACAATGTCTCCAAGTTTTACGGAGAAGTTCTCGGCGTGAACAAGGTGAATTTTTCGCTCGAGCCGGGGATTACCAGCCTGGTGGGCCCCAACGGATCGGGCAAGACCACGTTGATGAATTTGCTTACCGGCCTGATCAAACCATCGCATGGGGCGATTTATGTTCTTGGTCTTACGCCGCAACAACCCGTCGAGTTTTTTCGGCAAGTCGGCTACTGCACGCAATTTGACTCTTTCCCTCCCGGCACAAATGGCTATGACTTTATTTATTGGCCACTGCGCCTTCATGGCTTTGGGCACGAGCAGGCCACGAAACTTAC
>Ga0070735_10002741_pt1 | contig 15745 bp, 14 predicted proteins | sample Coa_R1_FD_66443 | JGI IMG/M metagenome (GOLD analysis project Ga0070735, IMG submission 66443) | Surface soil microbial communities from Centralia Pennsylvania, which are recovering from an underground coalmine fire - Coalmine... | ecosystem: Environmental > Terrestrial > Soil > Unclassified ... | reverse complement strand
CCGAAGAAGAACTCGGCGTAGCCCCGCCAGTCGCGCAGCCAGTAGTGCCGGTTCTGCTTGGCCCAGCCCTCCTCGGTGTCGAGTACCTCATCGAAGTCGTATTGCGTGCGGGCCGGCAGCGGCGGGGTGAGGAATGGCGCCCAGGTGGCCATGGTCACCACGCCGAGCACCCGGTCGGGGTGCTGGCCTGCGGTCAGCAGTGCACGCCAGCCGCTGGTACACGCCCCGACCAGGACCGCGCGGTCGACGCCGATGGCGTCCATGACCGCGATCGTGTCGGCCACCCACTCGGTGTCGGCGTAGGCCTGCGCCGACTGCGGCCGGTCGGACCGGCCGTTGCCGCGCGGGTCGATGGTGACCACCTTGAAGAAGCGGGCCAGGTACGCCACCTGCGCTTTCCAGCACCGGGAGTGCACGATCCCGTCGATCGGGGGGAATACCACCGCGGGTTCGCCCGCCCCGAACACCTCATAGCCGACCTTGACGCCGTCACGCTCGATGAAGCCCTCCGTGTCGGGATACCTCGCCCGCATGGCCGCCTCCCTGGTTATCGTTGCTGCTCTGTCATCGCGGCCGGCTGCCGAGGAACGAGCGCAGGTGGTCGGCCAGCGCCTCGGAGTCCTGACCGGTGCCGTGGATGTAGGTGGACGCGCGGGTGCGCAGCACCGGCAGGCCCAGGACGTAGAGCCCGGGCGCGCCGGTGACCACGCCGCCGTCGTGTCGGATGCGGCCGGTGCGGTCACGCACCGGGATGTCGAGCCAGGAGTGGTCGGGTCGGAAACCTGTCGCCCACACTACCGTGGTGATCTCCCCGCCGGTCAGGTCCAGCTCCAGCGGGGCGCCGGGATCGACCCGGGTGGGCGCGAACCGGTGCGCGGGCGGCAGCTCGTCGTCCAGGCCCGACGCCGTGGCCCACTGATCGGCCCGGGTCAGGAACCGGTTCATCTTCAGGTCGGCGAGCATGCAGGTGTTGGCGAGCCCCCCGGAGAACTGGGCCACCCCGTCGACGACCCGGCCCAGGCGGCCCACCAGGCGGATGCCCAGCGCCGTCAGCGAGTTGAGGTCGGTCGTGACGGCTTCCGGGGTTCCGGTGAGCTGCGGCGAGGGAAGGTGCCGGGCCCGGGTGAGGTCGTCGATCTGGTCGTAACGTTCGGCTAGCAGGCCGGTAGCCTCCAGCCACCAGAAGACGTCGCGGCCGCGGTAGGTGCGGGGCAGCCGGACGTGCTCGCCGACCGCCAGGGTCACCGGTCGGCCCGACCGGTGGATCTCGGCGGCGAGCTGGACGCCGGTGGCTGACGCGCCGACCACCAGGACCCCGCCGTCGGGGAGCTGGCCGGGACCGCGGTAGGCGAGCGGGGTGAGGGTCGTGATCGACGACGGGATGGCGTCGGCGACGGGCGGGATCGCCGGCCGGGTGCACGCCCCGGTGGCGAGCACGACGGTCTTCGCGTGGAACAGGTCGTCGTTGGCCTGGATCTGGAAGCCGCCCGGCCCGGCGCACACGTTGTGCGCCGTGGTGGCGGTGCGGACCGGCGCGCTGATCAGGCGGGCGTAGCGGGTGATGGTGGCGGCGAGGTCGGCGGCGGGCATGAAGCCGTCGGGGTCGTCGCCGTCGTAAGGATGGCCGGGCAGCCGGGTCTGCCAGTTGGGGGTGAGCAGCCGCAGGCTCGGCCAGCGCTGAGTGCGCCACGAGTTCGCCACCTCACCGCGCTCGAGTACGACGTGATCGATCGAGCGTTCGGTGAGGCGGCGGCTCATGGCCAGGCCGGCGTGCCCGGCACCGACGACGACTGCCGTGGCCTGGATCATGCTGTGCTTACCGGCCGCGGCGGTCAGGCCAGCTCGACGAGGATCTTCGTCGGGTTGGCCACCACGTCGAACACCGCCGAGCGCTTCTGCGACTGGGCGATCAGCGCCTCGAGGTCCTCGCGGGAGGCGTCGGCGTCTATGGCGAAGCGGACGGTAATCGCGTCGAAGCCGTTGCGGATGTCGGGGTCAGCTCCCAGGATGCCCAGGACGTTCATCTGGCCCTCGATCGTAGCCGTGACCGACCGGAGCTGGATGCCGCGCATCTGGGCGACCGCGGCGACACCGGCGGTCAGGCACCCGGCCAGGCCGACCAGGATGTACTCCACCGGCGTGGCGCCGTTGTCCTCGGAGGCGAAGCACTCGGGGTGGTCGACGTCGAACTCGTAGGTGACGCGGTGCTGCTGCTCGGCGCCCAGGCCGGTGAAACCGGCGACGGTGGACCGGCTGTGGGTGCCGTTTTGCCAACTGCAGCTGGCCCGCCAGGTGAAGTCGGCTGCTTCCGGCGTGGCCGAGAGCGCTTCACGCGCGCCGAGCAGGGCCTGGACGTTCACGCCGTTGTCGACAGGGTTGTCGGTGATGGTCATCGGTGTCTCCTTGGTTGTCAGGATGAAACCGTTGTACGTGCACAGGCTGTCACCGCGGTATCGGGGGTTCCCCCTACATAGATCTACGGGCCATGCCGTCGTATGCTCGGGTATGGCCTCCTGGCTGCACGGATAGAGGAAATGGGCGGGGCAGTCGGATGCGAGACGCGGGGCGGGTACCGCACAGTCGCCTGCCGTCGCCAGCCGACCTGTTCGTCGGCCGGGACGGCGAGCTTGGGACGCTGTCCCAGATGCTCGCGTATCCGCACGCGCGACTGGTCACCCTTACCGGGCCGCCGGGCATCGGCAAGACCCGTCTCGCGGTCGCCTGCGCGTCGGCCTACGTCGAGCGCAGCGGCTATCCAGCGGTGTTCGTCGATCTGGCCCCGGTCCGGGATCCGGCGCTGGTGCTGCCCGAACTGGCGCAGGCGCTGGGTGTCGAGCCACGGGGCGGGGCGGACCTGACCGGCCAGCTGGCTGCCACGCTGGGCCACGAGGAGCAGCTCGTGGTCCTGGACAACTGCGAGCATCTCCTGGCCGCGGCCCCGGACGTCGGCCGGGTCCTCGCCGCCTGCCCGCGGCTGCGGGTTCTAGCTACCAGCCGGGAACGGCTCCGGCTGTCCGCCGAGCAGGAGTTCCCGGTGCCGCCGCTGGCCATGCCCGCGCCGGCGCACATCGCCGATCTCGGCGGCCTGGCGGCCAATCCGTCGGTGGCGCTGCTGCTTGATCGCGCGCGCCGGACGAACCCGAGCTTCGACCTCACCCCGGCTAATGCGCTGTTGCTGGCCAGCGCGTGCGTCCGGCTTGAGGGCCTGCCGCTGGCGATCGAGCTGGCCGCGGCCCGGCTGAAGGTCCTGACCCCCGGCGAGCTGGTCTTCCGGCTCGCCAGCAGGATGGACGTACTGGCCTCCGGGACACGGGACGTGCCGGTCCGGCAGCGTGCGCTGCGCAATGCCATCGCCTGGAGCTATGAACTACTCGACTCCGCCGAGCGCGCGCTGTTCCGCAGGCTGTCGGTGTTCGCTGGCAGCTGGACCCTGGCTGACGCGGGCCGCGTGTGCGTGGTCGACGAGGACGCGCTCACGATGGTGGAGTCGCTGCTCGACAAGAGCCTGATCCGCCGGCTGCCCGGTGACGAGCAGACCACTGAGTTCTCGATGCTGGAGAGCTTGCGTGAGTATGCCGCGGAACAACTGGCCTCCCATGACGAAGCCGACGAAACGCGGGCCAGACACGCCGAGCACTTCGCGGACCTGGCGGCGCAGTTCGAGGCTTCCCTCGGCCTGCCGGGTGAGCAAACCTGGCTGCTGCGGGTCGGCCGCCACCACGCGGATCTGCGCGCCGCGCTGGACTACCGTATGGGCGCGGGTCGGGATGCGTCGGCGCTCTGGCTGGCCATCGCGCTTGGCTGGTACCACTACACCCACGGCGACCTCGATCATGGCCAGGCGCTCGTGGGCGCGGTTCTCCCCCCGTCTGCGGACGGCCATGATCCGGCAGCCATCAGCGACGACGCCGCGGCGGGAGCCCAGGCCGGCGTCCTCATCGTGGCCGGGGTCCTGGCCTGGGCGACGGGAGAGATGAGTCGTGCCCAAGGCTTCCTGCTCAGCGCGCTTGAGCACACCGAAAGGCGTGGTGATACGCGCCGGGCAGCGATCGCGTGCGCCTTTCTGGGGAACGTGGCCCGGGCCGGCGGGGAGTGGGATGCGTCCGCTGACTGGCATCGGCGCGCCGAAGCGCGATTCCGCGAGGAGGGCAACACGCAGGGCGTGGCGTGGGCCCGGCATGACCTGGGGCTGCTCGCCCGGGACCACGGCGACCTGGGCAGCGCTGCGGAGCTGCTGCGGGCGAGCCTGCGGGACTTCCGTGAACTGGACTATCCGTGGGCGCTGGCCTGGTCGGCGTGGGGGCTTGGCGCGACGCTGAGCGCGCAGGGTCGGCTGGAGGAGGCGGGCCCGCTCCTGGCCGAGGCGCTGAGGATCTACACCGACGCCAACGACCCCCGGGGGATCGCCCAGTGCCTGGAGGCGCTCGCCCATGTCGCCAGCGAACGGGCGCACTATGAGAGCGCTGCGCGGCTGATCGGCGCGGCCGCCGCGCTGCGCGTGCGGGTGGCCGCCCGCCAGCCCGATGCCGAGCAGGCCAGGACTTCGGCGGTGGAGCGGACACTGGCCCGGGCGCTTGGAGCCCAGGACGCTGACACGCTCATAGACGCAGGCCGGACCATGCCCTCGCAGCAGGCCGCGGACCTGGCTATGGCGGTCGCTTCGGGAACCGCACCGGGTGACCCGGACCGCCCCCCTCGGGTGCCGCTCACCCCGCGGGAGCGGCAGGTCGCCGCCCTGGTGGCCTCGGGCCGGACCAACCGGCAGATCGGCCGGGTGCTCGGGATCTCCGAGAAGACCGCCGAGGTCCACCTGCACCACGTGATGTCCAAGCTCGATGCCCGCAGCCGGGCCGAGGTGGCGGTCTGGGCCGCCACGCACCACCTGTCCGCCCCGGTGTAGTACGTAGTGGTTTTCCCCGATAGCCCGGCTCTTCCGCAGGCCCTACGCTGCTGGCTACCGGCCGTTTGGGAGTGAAACTGATGCGCGCACGACTACCCGATGAATCGGGTTACGCGGTCAATTCGGGCGTGCGGATCCATTACGAGGTGCATGGCACGGGCCAGCCGGCGATCCTGCTGCTGCCCACGTGGGCGATCGTGGACTCCAGGCACTGGAAGATGCAGGTGCCGTTCCTGGCCCGGCACTACCGCGTGATCACCTTCGACCCGCGTGGCAACGGCCGGTCCGACCGGCCGCGGAACCCCGCGGCCTACGCCGACACCGCCTTCGCGAGCGACGCCGCGGCCGTGCTCGACGCGACCGGCACCGAGCAGGCGGTGCTCGCGGCGTTCTGCAGCGGCTTCTCCTGGGCGCTGCTGCTCGCGGCCGCGCAACCGCAGCGGGTGACCGGGATCGTGGCCATCGGGCCGACGCTGCCGATCCCGCCGCCCGACTACTGGGAACGAACCGGGTACTCCTTTGAGGACGAGATCCCCGCCCCCGACGGGTGGGAGAAGGAGAACCGGCATTACTGGCGGCGGGACTGGCGGGGATACGTCGAGTTCTTCATGTCCCAGATCGCCACCGAGCCGCACTCCACCAAGCCCTACGACGACCTCGTCGAGTGGGGCATGGAAACCGACGCGCAGACCATGCTGTGCGATGCCGACGCGCCTCAGCAGGTCGCCGACGAGCAGGAGGCGATCCGGCTGTGCCGGGCGCTGACCTGCCCGGTGCTGGTGATCGGCGGTGATCAGGACAGGATGGTCCCGCCCGAGCGGGTCCGGCGGATCGCCGAGCTGACCGACGCCGAACTGCTCATGATCGAAGACGGCGGGCACGCGCCGCACGTCCGGTACCCGGTCGTGGTCAACCACGCCATCCGCGGCTTCGTGGACGGGACGGTCCGCCGCACGCGCAAGCAGGTCACCTGGCCGGTCACGCACAGCCGCCCCCGGCGGGCACTGTGGATCTCCTCCCCCATCGGTCTCGGCCACGTCCAGCGTGACCTGGCCATTGCCCGGTCGCTCCGGCAGCGCATGCCGGACCTGGAAATCCACTGGTGGGCGCAGCCGCCGGTGACCGAGGTCCTGGCCCGCGCCGGGGAGACTATCCATCCGGCGAGCTCGGATCTGGTTTCCGAGTCGGCGCACTGGGAGTCCGAGGCCGCGCAGCACGACCTGCCCGCGTTCTACGCCTTCCGCCGGATGGACGAGATCTTGTGCGCGAACTACATGCTGTTCGACGACGTGGTCCGGGACACTCCCTACGACCTGTGGGTGGGCGATGAGTGCTGGGAGGTCGACTACTTCCTGCACGAGAACCCCGAGCGGAAGATCGCGCCGTACGTGTTCATGACCGACGTGATCGGCTTCCTGCCCACCGATCCCGCCGACCCACGGGAAGCCGGGTTGTGCGCGGACTACAACGCGGACTCCATCGAGAAACGTGAGCGCTTTCCCCGGTTGCGCGACCTGTCCATGTTCATCGGCTCCTTCGACGAGCTGCCCGACCTCTCGTTCGGGCCCGGCCTGCCGGACATCCGGTCATGGTCCGGCCGGTGGTTCACCTCGGTCCCCTATGTGCTCCCGTTCCACCCCGCCGCCTACCGTGACCGCGCCCGGCTGCGGGGGCGGCTCGGCTACCCCCAGGACCAGCCGCTGCTGGTGGCCGCGGTGGGAGGCACGTCGGCGGGCGTGAGCCTGCTGGAGCTGACCTGCGACGCGTTCGGGCGGCTGCGCAAGCAGGTGCCGGATGCGCGGATGGTCCTGGTCACCGGCCCGCGCATCGATCCCCGGCTGCTGCCCGACATCGAGGGCATGGACAAGCGCGGCTATGTGCCCGACCTGTTCGAGCACCTGGCGTGCGCCGACGCGGCCGTCGTGCAGGGCGGCCTGTCCACCACGATGGAACTGGTCGCCACCGGTCGGCCGTTCATCTACTTCCCGCTGCGGCGTCACTGGGAGCAGCAGCACTTCGTGAGCCACCGGCTCGACCACTACCGGGCCGGCTTGCGGATGGACTACACCACGACCACGGCCGACCAACTGGCCGCCACGATGCGGACGGCACTTGCCGACGGCGGTGCCCGGCCCGCTTACCGTAAGATCCCGCGCGGCGGCGCGGACCGCGCCGCCGCCCGGATCGCAACTGTGCTGAGGGGGTAGCAACGACCATGACGAGCACCGACACTCCGCAGTGGACGCTGGTGGACGAGGGCTGGGGCCGCAGGGCGGTGGACTTCGCGACGCTCAGCGAGCCGAGCAACTGCCGGGAGTACGTCAGCGTCCATCACTGGCTGGGCGTCGATGCCGGCGACCGGCTGCTCGATATGGCGTGCGGGTCCGGGCTCGCGATCGAGCTGGCCCGCCTGCGCGGTGCCTCCTGCTCCGGCATCGACGCCTCGCCCCGGCTGATCGCGGTGGCCAGGCACCGGAACCCGGAATCCGACATCAGGGTCGGCGACATGAACGTCCTGCCGTGGGAGCCCGCGTCATTCGACGTGGTGACCAGCTTCCGGGGGATCTGGGGCACCACACCCCGGGCGGTGGCCGAGATAGACCGGGTCCTTCGCCCCGGCGGACGGGTCGGGATAACCGTCTGGGGCCACCTGAAGGTGTCTCCGGGAGGATGGGCGCTGGCACCGTTCCGCCTGGCCGCGACGGAGAAGGTCGACAACCAGGCCGCGATGGTGTCGCTCGGCCGGCCCGGTGCGGGCGAGCAGCTACTGGAGTCATACGGGTTCGCGGACGTCCGGCGGATGGACGTCCCGTTCGCCTTTGAGTTCGCGGATCCGGAGATGTACGCGCGGACGCTGGCCTCCACCGGGCCGGCGTACGAGGCGATTCAGAACGTCGGCGAGGCCGAGTTCCGTCGCGCGACTGTCGAGCTGGCACGAGGGCAGGTGCGAGACGGCTTGCCGCTGCGGGCCGAGATCAACGTCGTGGCTTACCTGGCCCGCAAACCCTGAGGGACCGGACGCGCAATAATTTCGGCCATGAGCCGCCGCCTCGCCGAGCAAGCCGACCGGCTCGACGCCGGGAACTACCCGGTCCGGTTCGCGTACCGGATGCTGTACGGCGACATGGACACCAACCGTCACCTCAACAACGGCGCCTTCGGCCGCCTCTTCGAGGAGGGCCGGTCCGACCTGACCCACCGGGTCGTGGGCATGTCCGCCAAGGGGCTGATCCTGCTGCTGGCCACGATCACCATGGAGTTCCTGCGCGAGGGCCGGTACCCCGGGTCGGTCGAGGTGGCCTCGGCCGTGCTGCGGGTGGGCGGCTCGTCCTACGTACTGGCCCAGGCCGCGTTCCAGGACCAGGCGTGCATCGCGCTGGCCGAGTGCGTGATGGTCAAGGCCACGCGCGACGGCCCGGTCCCGCTCACCGAGACCGAGCGTGACCAGCTGGCGGGCCTGGCCTTCGGCGGCGACCCGGGACCGGGCGTGGGACGCTAGGACGGTGCTCGACGACGACGCGGTCACCGACGCGGCCCGGCGCCTGCTCGCGGCCGAACGCACGCGCGAGCCGATCCGGCAGCTTTCGCTGCAGTACCCGGACATGACGGTCCAGGACGCCTACCGCGTGCAGCGGGCCCTGGTCGCACTCAAGCTCGCCGCGGGGCGCACGATCAAGGCGCGCAAGATCGGCCTCACCTCGCGGGCCATGCAGCAGGCGGTCTCGATCAGCGAGCCGGACTACGGCGTCATCTTCGACGACATGTTCTTCGACGACGGCGGGACGGTGCCGGCCGAGCGGTTCATCCGGCCCCGGGTCGAGGTCGAGCTGGCGTTCGTCCTGGACCAGCCGCTGAAGGGGCCCGGGGTGACCGCGCTCGACGTCCTCGACGCGACCCGGTGGGTCACGCCCGCGCTGGAGATCCTGGACGCGCGAGTCCAGATGAGCGACCCGCAGACCGGTCACCTGCGGACCATCGTCGACACGATTTCCGACAACGCGGCCGGTGCCGGGATCGTCGTCGGCGGGCGCGCCGTCCGCCCCGACGCCTACGACCTGCGCCGGGTCTCGGCGCTGCTGTACGTCAACGAGACGATCGAGGAGACCGGGGTGGCGGCGGGCGTGCTCGGCCACCCGGCTAACGGCGTGGCCTGGCTGGCCAACCGGCTCGCGCCGCACGACGAGTTCCTGCCCGCCGGGCAGGTGATCCTGGCCGGGTCGTTCACCCGGCCGGTGTTCGTCCAGGCCGGCGACGTGATCCACGCGGACTTCGGCGAGCTCGGGGCGGTCACCTGCCGGTTCCGGTGACCGGCGGTTACTGCGGCTCTGGCGGAGCGCGCAGGTAGCCTCGGTCGGCCTCCGGTAGCTGCGCCACGCGCCGGGCTATCTCGGCATCGATGGCCCGTATCTGCCGGTGCAGGCCGGGGCCGTGGTCGTACCTCATCAAGATCTCGGCCTTGCGCTGGTTGAGCAGCGCTATGGCGGCCAGCAGGCCCCGGCGGGAGCGGTCCTGGTTCCTGATCTGCTGTCCGGCGAGTGTCTCCCAGAAGTCGGCGGGGAGTTGCGGCTCTTCCTCCCGTTCTTCCCGCGGCAGGGACCATTCCGGGGGAAGCTGCTGATCGCAGTCGGGGCACAGCCACGCGGCCAGTTCCCCCGTGCTCAATTCCACCCGGACGGCTGTGGTGTGCGGGCAGGGCAGGGGTTTCGGATCGGCCGCGTCAAGCTCCGCGGAAAGCCGCCGCAACGTCTCCCGGTGCCTGGAGAGCACACCCTCCAGCGCCTCAAGTGAAGGCCGGGCCTTGCCGCGATCCCGGAGCGCGGTCACTTCCCTTTCGAGCCGCGCGACCGCGCGGGCTTGTTTGTCGCGCCTCGCCCGCAGCGTGCCAAGTTCGTCCATCGCCACTCCCCTGGCGCTGAATGCTAAGCCCTCAGCGCCGGGGGCCGAGCAGCGCCTGCGTCGCCCGGACCGCGACCTCGGTGATGTCGGCGATGTCACCGCCGTCCTCGACCGTGGTCGCGATCAGTTCGCGCAGGCCGCCGAGCAGCAAGATCGCCAGCTGGCGGGATGGCGGGGCGACGCCCGCCGCCCGCAATTCCGGGGTGCCGCTGAGATTCTGGATGAGCACGACGAAGGCCTCGAGCGACTCACGTTGCAGGTGACGGGCGTCAGCGCCGAGCGAGGGGAGGTCCCGGATCCAGCTCAGGGTGAGGGCCTGGTCGGACTGCGCCCCCGCGATCCAGGCCTCGATGGCCTGCCGCACCTGGACGTCCCATCGTGCGCCCGGATCGACGGCGATCGCGATCTGGCGCACCATTGCCGCGTTGGACTCCTGGAGCAGGGCGGTGAAACAGGCCTGCTTGGACGGAAAGTACTCGTAGAACGTGCGGCGTGAGGTGCGGGCGTGGCGGACCACGTCCGCGACCGTCGAGTCGCGGAAGCCGCACTCGCGGATGGCCGCGGCCATGCCCTCAAGCAGCCGCCGCCGGAACTCCGCCGGTGCTGCCTCGGCCTGGGTCTCGGCGTCGGCCTGGGTCTCGGCCTCGGCCCCGGCCTGGGTTTCGGGGCTCGTGACCTCGGGCTGCGTCGTCCTCACGGTCGTCACGCTACCCTCCTCACGCCGCAGGCTTGCACGTCATGGTACTCTGACGTACCGTCGATCTGGTACGTCCGCGTACCGTGTATCGAAGGCGCTGACCGGAGGCGCGTATGAACACCGTGACACTGCCGGATGGCCCGTCGCTCCCGCGCTTCGTGCAGGGCGGAATCGCGATTGTCGCCCCGCTGTGGATGATGCGCAGGCTGCACGGGCGCTACGGCTCCGCCTTCAAGATCAACGTCCCGATCTTCGGGGACGCCGTCGTGATCAGCGACCCGGCCGAGGTCAAGCAGTTGTTCATGACCAGCCCGGAGATCGCCGACATCCTCGACCTCAACCTGGGTCTGGTGCTGGGGCCCAACTCGTTCTTCGCGATAAGCGATGACGCGCACCGCAAGCAGCGCAAGCTGCTGACCCCGCCGTTCCACGGCCGGCGGCTACGGGCCTACGAGGCCATCATCGAACAGGAGGCGGTCCGCGAGATGGCGGACTGGCCGGAGGGCAGCGAGTTCGCCACCCTCGGTCCGATGATGCGCATCACGCTCAACGCGATCCTGCGCGCGGTATTCGGAGCGCAGGACGCCGAACTGGACGAGTTGCGGACGCTGCTCCCCGCGATGGTCAAACTCGGCTCGCGGCTGGTCGCCCTGCCGATTCCGCGAACCGATCTAGGCCGGTGGAGCCCGTGGGGCCGGGCGCACGCCTACCGCCGCCAGTACGACGCGATCATCGACCGGATGATCGCGGCCGCCCGCCAGGATCCCCGGCTGGACGAGCGTGACGACGTGCTCGCGCTGATGCTGCAGAGCAGGTACGACGACGGTTCGGCGATGAGCCGCGAGGAGATCTCCGATCAGCTGCTCACCCTCCTGACCGCCGGCCACGAGACCACGTCGACCACGCTGGCCTGGGCGGTCGAGCGGCTGCGTCGGCATCCGATCATGCTGCGTCGGCTCGCCGACGAGGCCGACGCCGGCGGGTCGCAACTGCGCGAGGCCACGATCCTGGAGGTCCAGCGGGTGCGGCCGGTCATCGACGGGACGCTCCGTAAGGTCCGGGCGCCGAGCCTGCGACTGGGACGATGGACGCTCCCGCAGGGACAGGTCATCCTGGTCAGCATCTACCTGATCCACCGTGACGAGACCCTGTTCCCCGATGCGGGCCGCTTCCGCCCGGATCGCTTTGTCGATAGCAGGCCGGACACCTACCAGTGGATCCCGTTCGGCGGCGGGGCCCGGCGGTGCATCGGCGCCGCCTTCGCCCAGATGGAGATGAACATTGTGTTGCGGACCCTGTTCCGCGACTTCACGCTGGAGCCAACGCGTGAACGCGGCGAGCGTTGGCACTCCCGCGGCGTGGCCTACTGCCCTGCCCAGGGCGGCCGGGCCGTGGTACACCGCCGGTCCCCCGCCACCGGTGACCGGGTTCACGCCGCCGCGGTAAGGAGCGCCGATGGCCAGGAATCGTAGGATCATCGCCGGAAGGCCGGTGATGATCACCGGTGCCGCCTCCGGCATCGGCCGGAGCCTGGCCCAGCGGCTGTCGCGCTCGGGCTCACCGGTAGCCATCGCCGATGTCGACGAGACCGGCCTGAAGGAGACCGCGAGGTCACTGCCGGGGCCGGTGCTGACCAGGGTGCTTGACGTACGGGACGCCGCGGATCAGCACCGCTTCGCGGCCGAGGTACGCCAGTGGCTTCCTTCGCTGACACGCAGCGCCCGGCTGGCCGCCGTGTTCAACAACGCCGGTGTCGCGGTCGCCTCCTCGGTCCTGGACGCCGACCCCGGCGATGACGAGTGGCTACGGCAGATCAACTTCGACGGGGTGGTCAACGGCACCCGCGCCTTCCTGCCGATCCTCGTCGAACAGGACAGCGGCGTCATCGTCAACACCTCGAGCGTGTTCGGCCTGGTGGGAATGCCGCACCAGAGCGCCTACTGCGCGTCGAAGTTCGCGGTGCGCGGCTTCACCGATTCGCTGCGCCAGGAACTGCGTGGCACCGGCGTGTCCGCCGTGACCGTCCACCCGGGGGGAATCACGACCAACATCGCCCGCAACGCCCGCGTCCGGAAGGACCCGGAAGGACTCGGCCGCAGCCACGAGCAGATGGCGGCCGACTTCGAGGCGATCACCATGACCACGCCGGACAAGGCGGCCCAGATCATCTGCCGCGGGGTCGAGCAGGGCAAGGCCCGCATCCTGGTCGGTCCCGACGCCTACGTCTTCGACGCCCTGGCCCGGGTCGCGCCCACCCACTACTACGACATCATGGCCCGGCTCGAGAAGCGGCTCCGGTCACGGCAGGCGGCGTCGCGGTGACCGAGCACGTCGACGTGCTGATCGTGGGCGCGGGGCTGTCCGGGATCGGTGCCGCGCACCACCTGCAGGCCTCGTTCCCGGGCAAGACCTACGCCATCGTGGAGGCCCGGGACGTCATCGGCGGCACCTGGGACTTGTTCCGCTACCCCGGCGTGCGTTCGGACTCGGACATGCACACGCTCGGCTACCGGTTCCGGCCGTGGACGCAGGCCAAGGCGATCGCGGACGGCCCGTCGATCCTGGACTACGTCCGCCAGACCGCGGCCGATGCCGGCATCGGCAAGCACATCCGCTTCGGTCACCGGGTGACCGGGGCCGAGTGGTCAAGCTCGGCTGCGCGGTGGACGGTCCACGCGGCGCACGGAACCGGGACCGTGACCATGACCATGACCTGCGGCTTCCTGTTGATGTGCTGCGGCTACTACCGCTACGACCAGGGGTACCTGCCGTCGTTCGCGGGCATCGGGGACTTCCATGGCCAGGTCGTGCACCCGCAGCACTGGCCCGCGGATCTGGACTACGCGGGCAAGCGCGTCGTCGTGATCGGCAGCGGCGCGACCGCGGTGACGCTCGTCCCGGCGCTGGCCGAGACCGCGGCACACGTGACGATGCTGCAGCGCTCCCCCACCTACATCCTGCCCATGCCCGCCGAAGACGCCATCGCGACCAGGCTGCGCGCGCTGCTCGGCCCGCGACGCGGGTACGCCGTCACGCGCTGGAAGAACGTGCTGATGATGACGGCGTTCTATAAGCTCAGCCGCCGCCGGCCGGCCATGATCCGCGACTGGATCCGCAAGGTGACCGTCAAGCAACTGCCGGCCGGGTATGACGTCGCCACGCACTTCAACCCGGCCTACAACCCGTGGGATCAGCGCCTGTGCCTGGTCCCCGACGGAGACCTGTTCAAGGTCATCAGCGACGGGCGAGCCTCGGTGGTCACCGATCGCATCGTCAGATTCACCGAACGAGGCCTGCTGCTTGAATCCGGTGCCAGCCTCGAGGCCGACATCGTGGTGACCGCCACCGGCCTGCAACTGCTCCCGCTGGGCGGCGCCCAGCTGACCGTGGATGACCGGCCGGTCCGCCTGCCCGAGACGATGGCCTATAAGGCCATGATGCTCAGCGGCGTGCCGAACTTCGCGTTCACCATCGGCTACACCAACGCGTCGTGGACCTTGAAGGCCGACCTGGTGAGCGAGTTCACCTGCAGGCTGCTGGCCTACATGGACTCCCGGGGCTATGACACTTGCGTCCCGGTCAGCGACAACCCGGACGTCACCGAACAGCCCCTGATGGACTTCTCGGCCGGCTACGTACTCCGCTCCATCGATCAGTTCCCGCGGTCTGGCTCCCGGGCTCCGTGGCGGCTCAGCATGAGCTACGCCCGCGACGTGATCGCCCTCCGGCACGGGAAGATCGACGATGGCGCGATGCGCTTCTCGCGCCTCCCCCGGGCCCAGGCCGCCTCCCAGGCCGCCTCCCGGGTCACAGATCCGGTCGGGAAATACCGCGAATCCGGGTAACACCGCCGGGCCATACCTCGTGCCGGAGGTCGACAGCTTCCTTGAAGAGGTCGCGCAAGGCACCTGGTCAGGGGCCGGTCTAGCTGCCGGCGCGGCGTTCGTGCAGACTCGCGAAGCGCGTGCGGTGCGTTCGGAGCACGTCCGCTTCCGTTGCTGTCCCGTCGTCGTAGACCGGTGAGATGAGCGGCTCGGCGTGTTGCACCTCGATCACGACGATGGCCTTGACCCGTCCGGTCAGCTGCGAACCTCCGGCCCGCATCCGGTCGATGCCCTCGGCGAAGCCGGCCGACCCGGGCTCGCAGATCACCGCCCGGCCCTTGAACCGGTAGCCCTTGCGCACGAACGGGTCGACCACGTTGACCGCTATGAGCGACCCGGCCCGCAGATTCGCGATGGTCTGCGGCGAGCAGATGTCGGCGAAGAACAGGTGATCGTCATCCCACACGCCAGTGGACCCCTTCGGGGACAGGTTCGGTGACCCATCGGGGCAGACGGTCGCGCAGAATCCGAGCTTCTGCTCGCTGACCACCCGCTTCATGTCGTCGGTGAGGATTCCCATCGGCAGTCCACCTCAGTGCGGCATCGCTGGTTCAGGCGGCCGCGGTCAGGAGGGCACCTCGATCGACCCTCGACTGGTCGCGATTGCCGTAGCGCTCGCGCAGCATCTGCCAGACCTGCAGCTTTTCCGGGCGCAACCGCTGGCCGTCATACAACTCGTCCAGGTAACAGGAGAGCACCGTGTCCCCGCACGGTCCCAGGAATTGCACAGTCAGGACCTCCCGGCCGGGGAACGAAGGGAACGGGTAGGGCTCGCGCACGAACCGGACTGCGGTGATCTCATCGACCCGCACGTCCATGATCCAGCTCGCCGCGCTATCTCCGAGCTCGACATGCCACCACCGCCGGTCGGCCGACCCGCGGAACACTGGTGCGGTCGTGCCGGTCAGATGAGCAGTACAAAAGCCGGTGCCGAAGACGAAGACCAGTTGTCCGGACTCCGACAGGTCCGCGATCAGACGTTCCAGTTCGCTGGCGGGCTCAGTGGTTTCTGCGATCTTGCCCATCTCGTGCTCCTCACCCGCGTTGGGGCTGTCAGCAGATGGCAACACGACGCCGCGCAGGATCGATACCCGCCGTCATCAAGGTGCCGTCGCCAGTGGGCCGCGTTACCTCGGGGGTTCGTGACCCCGGGCCGGGCGCAGCCGTGGATCTGCCGAATGGCGGGCGGCGCCGGGCTGCTTCGGCCCGCCGCCCGGCTCAGAGCCATCAATCACCTCGTCACTCCCGTGTTTCGCTTCAGTTTTCCCTCCAGATGCGATCCCGCCCGGTGAACGTGGCGTTCTACCGGGAAGAGCCATCAGAACGCCACGTTCACCGGTTCGGGCTGCTACGCCAGCGGGACCTGAT